>Ga0123356_10007841_pt1 | contig 10635 bp, 8 predicted proteins | sample TergutEmb28metaG_2_FD_92546 | JGI IMG/M metagenome (GOLD analysis project Ga0123356, IMG submission 92546) | Embiratermes neotenicus P3 segment gut microbial communities from Petit-Saut dam, French Guiana - Emb289 P3 | ecosystem: Host-associated > Arthropoda: Insects > Digestive system > Gut ... | reverse complement strand
GGCTTGTTGCGGATTATGTGCTTTGCCATGACAGAATAAAAGCAGTAATAGAAGGTGCCGCTATTATAGCCAAAGCGTGTTTTAAAGTAGCGCAGATTATCTTCGCAGTATCTCATCGGGAAAAATCGCTCGGAGAACTTTTACTTAATGAAGCCAGAGAGCTGAATGTTCCGTCTTCATTGGTTTTAACTGGTACCCGTTATCCGCAGCGGAACAAAAGAGAACTGGAACTAACTCTCAGGATTTATGAAAAAAAAGAAGGGCTCAGTTTAGGCTCTCTTTTAATTCTGGGTCCTGCTGTACTGGCTGCTGCTTGTGATGCCGTTAAACATAAAAAACCAATTTTGGATCGTTATGTAGCTGTCGGGGGTTCGGCGGTAAGAAAACCGCAGGTAATGAAAGTAAGGATTGGAACAAGAATCGGAGAAGTAATAGAACAATGCGGCGGTTTTATAGAACCTCCGGAGAGAATAATAACAGGTTCTCCGCTTTCCGGAAAGGAAGTATTATATCTTGACGAACCTGTCGGGAAATCATGTTATGCGGTTGTCGCCATGGCAAAGAGGCAGGCTGCCAATCATGGTCAGCAGAACTGCATCAATTGCGGTGAGTGCAGAGCAGTATGTCCGATTGGACTCGATCCGCAGAATATATATAAAAGAGTCAGAATGCTGGAAATAGACAATGCCGGAAATACTGGCTGCACCGGATGCGGATGCTGCAAGATTGTCTGTCCGTCTGCCCTGCCGTTACTGGAAACAATCTTAACGAATAATCAGGAGGGGACTGGTGTTTGAACAAACTGCTGAACAGCGAAGCGCTAATAACGCCCGCTCAGTGCAAAAGATGATTTTTTCACATAAACCGCAAATCAGTATTTCCTGTCCAAGTACCGGAAGAATGTGGCTGGTTTGCGGCTGCGCATTTGCGTGTGTATTACAGTCAGCCGTCAGTGATGGGGGGCGTTCGCTTGTTATCGCGCTTACAGCATTTATTTCTGCAATGGTTATTGAGCTGTTATTAACCTGGCGCGAAAACAGAACGGCAAAAATAAGAGACGGAAGCGCGGCTGCTACAGCAATGATACTTGCGTTACTGCTTCCGAATCATATTCATCCTGTCAGTGTTTTTTTTGGAGTTGCATTTTCTATAGCTGTTGTCAAGTACAGTTTCGGCGGTCTTGGAACAAACTGGCTTAATCCTGCGCTTGGAGGCTGGCTCTTTATACGTTTTTCATGGCCTGCCGCATTTAAGGAAGCTCTTAATGAAAGCGCCGCTTCAATTTCTGAAATGGTAATTTCATCTGATATAAGTAAAATAGATAATGGTGTAACTGAATTTTTTAATAATAATATTCTGTCTGTTACCGGAGTACAGATGCCATCGGGTTATTTTGATCTTCTTTTCTTAAATGGTCCGGGTATTATTACCGACAGGGGGCTTTTTGCGCTTTTAATCGGTACAATTGTTATTACCGCTATCGGGATTAACCGCGGCTGGATACCAATTGTATTTATTGCCGTATATGGTTTTCTTATTCGTTTTGCAGGTGATCTGAATGGGGTGTACTGGAACGGAGATATGCTGTACGGATTATTTTCCGGCGGTACGATTGCTGCAGCATTTATTTTAGCCGCTGAACCTGCAAGCGGCGCAAAATTAAAACCGGGAATTCTATTAACAGTTATTCTTGGAGCTGTTCTTTCATGGTTTTTCCGGTATAAATGCCTTGAATATTCGGGATGTTTTATTGCTTTGGCTGTTGTTAATTGTTTAACGCCTCTTATAAGACTTCTTGAGGAAAAGATCTTTCTTTCCCGTAATAGCCGAGGAAAAAATAAAGAAGGGTTATCTTCGAATGCAGGCAGGTTTCAGGAGAATCTTCTATGAATGAACAGCAAATACAAGATTTAAAAGACAGAGGAATTTTATTAGCCTGGATTGCCGGGTTATTGCTGTTAATCTCCCTGCTCTGGATTTTTACTCAGCCTTTGCATACTCATAATCTGCTGCGGACAGTAAATAATGTTTTTATAAACAATAATGATTCACGCAGGCTTTCTGAACATATTAAACAAAAAGCCGGCAAGGCAAGTCTTTTTGGATATTGGTATTCTATACATAATTCAAGTGATAAAATGTTTGTATTTACGTTTTTTCAGGATGGAATACTTGTTCCCCTTGGCGCTATTGTTTCAGATAACGGTATAGTAGAAGAAATAATTCCTTTAAGCGCTCACGCTGTTCAGGTTTTTGACGCTTTGCCGGAAAGTATTTTAAAGATGTATATTAACAGAATCGAAGCGACAGCTCGTTTAAATATAGAAGGAAACAGAGAATGAGTTTAGGCCGGCAATATTCTTTTTGGGGTTCTCTTTCCCCGTTTGGAGGTTTGACAGGCGCGGGGCTTTTAGTAATGGCTTCTGCGCGTCTTTCCTGGGCAATTACAGTAGCTGGAAGCCTGTTTTGGGTATACGGTCTTACGGCATTTACATATACCTTTTTGTTATCCTCAATAGGTAATAAATTCTTTCCTAAAAGGGGAAGATCAACGCTTATATCCTGTTTAGCGGCTTTTTTCGGCAGTATTTATCTATTGTTATTCTGGCTGTTATGTCCTTTTGCCGCAATGGAAGTTTTTATGCTTCTTTTACTTGTTCCCCTGTTTTGCGCAGGGTCAAGTATTGCAGCCCTTTCCCATGAAAACTCCCGCCTGGATATTTTTGATCATGTATCGGATGCAGTTTCTCAGGCTGCTACTTTAGCCGGCTTAATAGTAGCTTTTTCCATTGTAAGGGAACCATTATCATTTTGTATGCTTTCATTTCCGGGATCTTCCCAGGGAATGATAACAATCATGTATTTTAAATCAAGTAATTTTTTCCCGATTGGCATATTCGCATCATCTGCCGGAGCTTTAATAATATTAGGTTATATTATTTGCATGTATCAGTACTCAAAAGGAAAAAGGGGTAATTATTAATGAATAGTATACCGCTCTTGCTTATATTTATATATTCGGGATTCACAATAAATTTAGTGCTTCAATGCGGACTTGGCATTAAAGGAATTGTTGAATCAAAAGCGCCTCTTAACTCTACAACTTTTATTAAACTGGGACTCATCTTTTTCTCTATTATCTTTTTATGGTTTTTCTTTTCCAGAATAATATATTCCATGATATCCGGTATTTTTGTTTATGTGATATTATTTCCTGTAAGCGCTTTGGTTTATGAAGGGCTGGAATTCCTTATATTGCGTTATATACCAAAAAAAGACGAAGAAGACGAATCATTTATAAGTTTTCCAAGCGGAATTACCGCTGTATCGGTATTTATTTGCATATGTATGGCAGGCAGCTTTATAGAAACTGTGATAATGTCTTTTGGTTTTACATCCGGTATTTTTATAGTAAATCTGATAATAAGGGAAATTCGCCGGCGGGCTGCGCTTGAAGCAGTTCCTGTTTATATGCGCGGAAAACCTTTAATTCTTGTTGCGATGGGAATGTTATCTTTAATTTTTACTACCGCGTCATTATTGATTTTCAGGATGATCGGCGCCGGGTGAAAGAACATAAAATTATACTTATTCCAGGTTCTCATGCTCATGTTCCGTCCGGCGCTCCTGAAAGTGAATTTGAATATGTATATGAAAATAAAATGCGTCCTTTTATTTCCAATCTATACCGGTATTCAAATATTCATGCTGTCCTGCATTATTCCGGCGTATTGCTTTACTGGGTAGAAAGAAACCATCCCGAGTTTTTCATGCTTATAGAAGATATGATTTCTAGAAAACAGGCGGAAATTCTCGGCGGAGGTTTTTATGAACCAAGTTTTCCGCTTATTCCCCTTCAGGACAGGATTGGTCAGATAGAACTCATGACAACCTATCTGCGAAAACATTTTGGCAAAAGGCCGCTGGGCTGCTGGATGCCGGGAATGATATGGGAACAGCATTTAGCCGCTTCACTTTCTGCAAGTGATATGAATTATACATTTCTTTGCCAGGATCAGTTTAAGCAGGCTGCTATTAATGATTTGGATATTTATTTTCCATGTATCAGCGAAGATCAGGGAAAGATAATTACTATTTTTCCTGTTTCTTCATCAATAGAAAAAGAACTGGCAAAAAAAAGTTTTTCACAGGTTTTTACAGAATTAAAGAAAAAGTTTGATGATTGTAATAATAAATATTCTTCAAATAAAGTAATATGTGTTTTTCCCGAAACAGTTTCTTCTTCACCTGAAGAAGCTCCCGACACAGCCTGGAATCGTTTCTTTGAAGAAATATCCTTGTCTAAAAATATTGTAGAAACTACATTACCTGCAAGATTTCTAAAGAGCCATAAAATATTCAAAAAAGGAAGTTTTCCAAACTCTTCGGCTTTGGGAAATAACTTTTCTCCCCGGCGTTTTCTTATTGAACATGATGAATCCAACGGTATTTATTCAAAAATGATATTTACCAATTTGTTAATCGGTCAGTTAAAGGGTGATAAATACAGAAAACAAAACGCAAGAGAAGAATTATGGAAAGCTCAGGACTCATTGCTTTTTTCTCCCGGTTACGGTCAGCTTAGGGGAGAACTTCGCAAAGCGGCTTACTGTTCCCTGTTACGCGCGGAAAAACTTTCCAGAGACAAGGGAAAATTTATTTCGTCGTTGATTCAATACGATTTTGATTTTGACGGCATAAAAGAATATATTTTTCAGGATGCAAAGATTAATTATTATATCCATCTTAAGGGAGCCAGTGTTTTTGAACTGGATTATCTGCCAAAAGAATGGAATTATCTTGACTGCGGTTCTTATGATTACGGACGGCGTACTGCTTTTGCGGATATTATTACTGAGAAAAATGCAGAAATTCATGAGAATGAAAATATTTATAATGATAAATCACGGCTTTGTTTTAATGAACAATATGAATCGGCAGCGCACGACAGAAAAGGGAAATCGTGCTTTAAACTTGCAGCTTCCGGCGATGACATTCCGTTTGGCAGTATAGAAATAAACAAGTGTTATTTGTTAAAAAGAGATGTTCTTACCGTTTCATACGGCCTTAAAAACTGCGGCAAAGAACGGCAGGAGTTCTGTTTTATACCGGAGATTAATTTTTCTTTTGCAGGTATTGGAGAAAAATATGTACGTTTTTACAATACAGACGAAAACGGAAAAGACATTCACATAGACAGACAGTTTAATACAGATAACTTAAAAATCCTTGATGTAAAAAACGAAGTACAGATTATCATATCTTCTGTAAGATCTTTTTCCGGCTGCCTTTTCCCTGTATTTAAAAATGATTTATATCAGGCAACACGGATAGTACCTGCATTCTCTGTTTCTTTGGAAAGTAATGAAACCTGGACAAATGAATTTAACCTCAAATTCTCGCATTAAATTATATTTAAAAACCTCGATCAAAATTTTAGGCACTAATCAGTATTGATTATAAAAGCCTTTTTAATGTATTATTCCAATTATGAAAAGAAGACTAATTACATCGGCATTGCCGTATGTAAACAATGAACCTCATCTTGGAAATTTAATTCAGGTGCTTTCGGCTGATGCCTTTGCAAGATTTTGCAGGCTTAGCGGATTTGAAACGCTTTATATTTGCGGTACAGATGAATACGGTACTGCTACAGAAAATAAAGCGGCGGAAGAAGGCATTAGTCCTAAAGAATTATGCGACCGGTATCATGTAATTCATACAGATATTTACCGCTGGTTTAACATAACATTTGACAAGTTTGGACGTACTTCAACACATGTTCAGACAGAAGTTACACAGGATATATTTCTTAAACTTGATAAAGCGGGTTTTATCTGCGAAAGAACAATAGAACAATTCTTCTGTTCAAAATGCAATAGATACCTTGCCGACCGTTATATCCGTGGAATATGTCCTGTCTGCGGCAGCGGCGATGCAAGAGGTGATCAATGCGAGACATGCGGTAAATTGCTGGACCCGACCGATTTAAAAAGCCCAGTTTGTTCTGCCTGCGGTGACACTCCATCATTGCAGAAAACAAATCATCTTTATATTGATCTTCCGGCTATAAAGGACAAACTTGAAGCCTGGATAAAAACCGCTTCTGTTAAAGGTTTTTGGGCAAATAATGCAATCCAGATGACGCAAGCATGGATACGCGACGGATTAAAAGAGCGGGCGATAACAAGAGATTTAAAATGGGGAATTCCTGTTCCAAAACCTGGTTACGAAAATAAAGTTTTTTATGTATGGTTCGATGCGCCGATTGGATATATTTCTATAACAGGAACATTAAGTGATGATAATGCAGAGAATAAAAAAAGAAAATCTTTTTCAAGCTGGCAGGAATATGTCAATTACTGGTGGAAGAGCCCTGATGAAGTAGAATTATTTCAATTTATAGGTAAAGATAATATCCCGTTTCATACGGTAATATTTCCATCGAGTCTTTTAGGAAGCGCTGATAAAAATACCGGGGATAATTGGACCATGTTACACCACATGTCCAGCACAGAGTACCTTAACTATGAAAACAGCAAGTTTTCAAAATCAAGAGGTATTGGTGTTTTTGGAACAGATACAATGGATACAGGCATTCCGGCAGATGTTTGGCGTTTTTATATTTACTATAACAGACCGGAAAAATCTGACGTTATGTTTACATGGAAAGACTTTCAGGAAAAAGTTAACGGAGAACTTATAGGGAATCTCGGCAATCTTGTAAACCGTACGCTTTCTTTTGTTACCCGTTATTACGACGGAAAAATACCAGAAGGAGAAAGTGACAGCTCTGTTTGGGAAGAAGTTAAAAAACGCGAAAGTTCAATTATTAATAAATTGGACAGGGCAGAGTTAAGAGATGCGTTCCGGGAAATATTCGAGCTTTCATCCTATGCTAATAAATATTTTCAGGATTCTGAGCCGTGGAAACTGCGTAATGAAAACCCGGAAAAAGCAAAAGCTGTTATTAAAGACCTGACTTACATTGTGCGCGATTTGGCTGTTTTAACAGAGCCGTATATACCTCAAGCATCTGCAAAGATAGCTTCATTCCTTGGTTTAAGTTTTAATGAAAACCTGAACCTGGAAAATATTGGAAAGCCGCAGGGCATCGGCGATATACAAATAACAAGCGAAGTGCTTTTTGCAAAACTGGAAGACGAACTTGTTGAACAGTTAAAAGAAAAATATTCCGGAACAAAAAAAGAAAGACAGGATGTAAAAACATTTTCTTCTGTTGTAGATTTACGCGTAGCAAAAGTAGAAAAAATAGAAAGACACCCAAAAGCCGATAAATTATACATTATACAATTGGAAACAGGGGAGGGTATTACAGGAGTACGCGAAGAACGCCAAATTGTTTCCGGCCTTGTTCCTTTTTACAAGGAAGAAGATTTACTGGGAAAGAAAATTATAGTTGCATACAACCTTAAACCCGCAAAATTACGCGGGACAGAATCCAGGGGAATGCTGCTTGCCGCAAGCGACAATAAAGGCACAGGTCCGGACGGTCAGCCTTCGGAGCGGGTAGAAGTGCTTATCGCAGAAGCTTATCCCACAGGAACAAGATTTTTACCTGAAGGCGAAAACGATAATGCTCCAGCTGAGATAGATATTGATACATTCTTTTCCTGTCCGATCGTGGTTAAAGATAATGTTGTAATGACCGGCGATAAAAAACTCTGTCTGAACGGAAATCCTGTACACACGGCAGTAATCCCCGAAGGAGAGGTTCATTAGAAGAAAATTTTACCACAGAGTTACACAGAGTTTCTTTGATTAATTTGATATATTATATTACCTAATAATATTTCAAATTATAGGAAGCTTGAAAGTTTAGTAGATTAAGATATATAGGGAGACACTCTGTGAAACTCTGTGGTTATAATTAAAATTATTTGTATGTTAGAAAATATTTGTTATATAAGAGAAATTATTGAAGCTGAATTAGAAGTTTGTGAAAGTGCGGACTCTTTCCTGCAGTCTTCCATGTGGGGGGAGTTTAAATCACGGTTTGGATGGCAAACCAAAACTTTTATTGTAAGCTGGTCAAAAGAAAATACAGAAGAAAAAATTCCGCTATTGGCGCTTTGCCGGAAATTAGCTCCGGGTTTTTCATTTGCATATATACCCTGGGGGCCAAAGCTGCCGGAGTCATTTACTATCGAAGAAAGATCAATTGCAATTTCACAGCTTGCTATTAAATTAAAACGGTATTTTACCCGAAATACCGTTTTTATCCGTTTTGAGCCGCCCTGGTTTTATAAAGACGGAGATTTACACCTTGATAATGAACCCAATTTACTTTATAACGCAGGTTTTAAAAAAGCGGCGGCGACAGTTCAGGCACCGGATACTGTAATTATCAATTTGTCTTTATCATGCGAAGAAATTCTTGGTTGTATGAAACCTAAATGGCGTTACAATGTTTCGCTTGCAGAAAAAAAAGGTGTTCAGGTAAAAACTGGCAGTATAAATGAGATAGAAACTTTTTATAATCTATTAAAGGAAACAGCGGCGAGAGACGGAATAGCTGTACATGGAATTAATTATTACAAGACCTTATTTGAATTGTGCGATAAAAACAATAAGGAAGGATTAAATATCCGCCTTTATATAGCGAGTCACGAAGACGATATATTGGCTGCAATTATTGTTCTCTTTCGCAGAAAGGAAGCGACCTATCTATATGGAGCGTCTTCCAATAATAAACGCAATTTAATGGCTCCTTACGCTCTTCAATGGAAAGCTATGCAGGACGCAAAAGAAATGGGGTGCCAATCTTATGATCTTTTTGGCATACCTCCAAACGAAGATCCGAATCATCCCATGGCTGGATTGTATCGGTTTAAAACAGGCTTCGGCGGCCAAATAATTCACCGAAGCGGCACCTGGGATTACCGCTATAAACCATTCTTTTATTCTTTATTCGGTATGGCAGAAGGAATCAGGAAGAAGTTACGAGATTTAAAAAAGAAGAGATAGGAAGAAGAGTTCTCGCGGAGACGCAAAGGCGCAAAGATCGCAGAGCTGTAGTTTGATATCTTATATTTTAACTAAAAATCTATGAATAATAATAAATATTTATTATGATAAATGAAGAAATCGGACAATAATTTTGCGTCCTCTGCGTCTTACGAACTGAAGGTTCGACGTCTCTGCGAGAATAGAATTTTAAAATTCCTCTTGTATCAATATTTACAAAACTATATAGTTTTGGTAAGGAGTAATTTATGGCTTTTGCTTTAAACACGTATCCAATTACCTATCGTTCTCAATTTTTGAATGGAAAATGGAATGGCGGGTATCTGGAAAAACCACACAAGACGCCGGATGAAGAAGCAGCCATGAGCGACGATGAACGCGCCAGGCTGGAAAATTCCCGTAATTATTATGCGGATATGCCGCTTGTCAATTATACCAGCCAGTACGGACTTGCCTGTTTTGAAGGATTAAAAGCTCTTCCGCAGAAAAACGGCGGTCTTGCTATTTTCAGGCCGGATCAAAACGCAGCGCGTTTTGCACGTTCAATGGAAGGGCTTTGTATGCCGCCATTCCCGGAAGATGTTTTTCTGGAAGCATGTGTCGAGACTGTTAAACGGAATGCTGAACTAGGTTTTACGCTTAAATATAACTCAGACTGGGAAAAAGATTCCTATATGACTGCGGACTCGGTATACATAAGACCCTTTACATTAGGCGAAGGCGGTATTGGAGTAAATTTATCCAGCGAACCTTATGTTATGGTTATTACAACTCCAGTAAGCGCTTATTTTAAAGCAGGCAGGTCAGACGCTATTGTAACGGAAAAAATCCGCGCGACACCAAACGGCACCGGCTGGATAAAAGCTTGTTCAAACTATGTAATATCGGCTCTTGCGAAATCCGAAGCATTAAAAGCGGGTTATATGGAATGCGTATATCTCGATGCGACTCACCGCAAATACATAGAAGAAGGATCTTCGTGTAATATATTCTTTTACCTGAAGTCCGGAGAACTTGTAACACCTGAATTGGGAGATACCATTTTGCCCGGCATAACCCGCGCGAGTATTATCGAACTTGCACGTGACAAAGGAGTAAAAGTATCTGAGCGGAAAATCTCGATAGACGAAGCCATGGAAGAAGCAAAGGAATGTTTTGTAAGCGGCACTGCCGCCGGAGCAACCCCTCTTACATCCCTTACATACCAGGGAAAAAAAGCTGTTTTTAATGACGGCAAAGAAGGCGAGTTTACCATTGATATCCGCGACACAATCAAAGGCATCCAATACGGCAAACTACCTGATACCAAGGGATGGATGTATAGTGTATAGTGACTAATGACTAATGACTAATGTGTAGTGACTAATTACTAATGTGTAATGGTGAATTAGTTGCTGCGCATTTAGTTACTTGACTTTTTTTTTTATTTGATGCCTAATACGTTATAGCGAAATGGGGATATAGCTCAGTTGGTAGAGCGGTTGGTTCGCAATCATCAGGTCAGGGATTCAAGTTCCCTTATCTCCATAATAAAGTCTTATGTTATACTAGAAGTCAGTAAAGTTACCAGCGAACTTGATTGTGCACATATGATTCCATACGGAATGAGAGCCCATTGAAAGGCCGGTAAACCGGTAAGAGCCGTTC
>Ga0123356_10007840_pt1 | contig 10635 bp, 6 predicted proteins | sample TergutEmb28metaG_2_FD_92546 | JGI IMG/M metagenome (GOLD analysis project Ga0123356, IMG submission 92546) | Embiratermes neotenicus P3 segment gut microbial communities from Petit-Saut dam, French Guiana - Emb289 P3 | ecosystem: Host-associated > Arthropoda: Insects > Digestive system > Gut ... | reverse complement strand
GGTCAATCTTGACAAGATTTACCATCATATCGCCTGAGGCGCGCAGAATCGTACCCATGACGCGCTCGATTATATTATCCTGCTTCATCTCGCTGTAGAAGCGGAATTCCACCGACGGCACCTCAACAACTCTCGCAAAATACTCGCCGTTATACTCAATAAAACCGTCCTTTACGCCTGTGAAAGGCGCTATATTGCGAATATCCTGTCCTTTTTTCAAAGCGTTTTTGGTGTAAACTCTGCGGATAACTAAGTGCTTGAGCAAATGCAGAACCAACATGTATGTCCTGTCATTGTCAAGTTTTGCGAACAAAATTCCGAAGAAGCCGAGTACGCCGAGCATTCCCCAGTACCGCCACGGCAGGTTCGAGGTGAACAAAAACACTAAGATGCTGACACCGATTAAACCGATAATCGCGTCCGCTAACCCGATATTCTTGAAAAACTCCATTCTGACCCGTGTTTGTTTAGGTATAATACGCATTTGGTATTTCCTCCGTTTATTTTTAAATCATTATGACTTATCTTACAATTTTTCAGCGAGAGCGCGGCTCAAGCCGTTTAGGATTGACGAATCCGTAAAGTGTCTTACAATAGCTGTCTTCCCTATATCCTCCGCCGGAATCAAAAATCCCGCGAACTGTAAAGCCCAGCCTAATATGAGCAATAATACTAACCCGTGGAGCAATCCGACGCCGATTCCGCCGATAGAGTTAATTAATCCGAGCCCGGGTAGCCTGAACATTCTTGAAACGAAGTGCGCGGCGAATTCCAAACCGGCTCTTATGAATATAAACCCGAATATTAACAATCCCGAAAAAGCCGCCACTCTGCACATGGTTGAAACTGTCGCGGTTCGGAGAGAAGCTCCTGTTTCCTGAACCTTGCGGGTAATTGCAGAAACTAACACATCGTCGCCCTTGCCGGAAAAGCCGAGGTTATTTACCGCTTCCTGCGTTGCCGCCGCGAATCTTGCGTCGGTTATTGCTGACATATCCGGTAACATATCGTTCCCGACAGCGGCGGCGTTAAGCGCGGCGTTTATTGTCGGTGCCAGATTCGTTTCAAAAACATCGGAAACCATAGGTGTAAACGCTGTTGCTATTCCCCATGACGCCGCTAATGAAACTACTGTTATAATTATCCCTGCCGCAGTGAGTATTAACCCTTTTTTCCAGCCGTATAAAATCGATGAAACTATAATCACTAATGCGGCTATATCAAGTATTACAGCCATAATAACTCCTTGTTGTCATTTATTGTTTATTTTACTTGTTTCGGCTATTCCCCTCCACCGCCGCCGCCACCGCCTCCGGCTGCACCTGCGCCACCGCTACCATCCGCGGGGCTGAAGGCAGTTCCGCCGTGTTCATCCGTCTTTGCCGCGCTCATGGACTCGGAAACCTCCTTAATAGTGTTTTTGGCGGTTTCCTTAGCGATTTGCTTAGTGGTTTTGGAAATATTCTTGGCAGTTATCATGGGCGCCTTTATCGCAAGCTTACCGACACCCTTTACAACTCCCTTACCGACGTGCCAAATTGCCGCCGGAATAAGACCAAATCCGGCTGTCCCTGCGGATTTTGCTATGAATCCTACGAGGTTTTTCCCAACTTCCTGTGCAATGGTTTTTGTAGCTTCTTTTACTAAGTCTTTTGCTAAGTTTATACCGCCTGTCAGCATCGCGGCAGGTATTTTATAAGCGGCTTTAAAGGCGGCTTTTCCTAATCCCACGCTCATTCCGACTGCCATACCGAGAACTAACATATCCTCACTGTCAATGCCGGGAGCAACGATTTTCACAATCATATTCATAGACTTATAGGCGCCGTAGCAACTTCCGAAAAGCAGAAAGCACTTCAAGACAACATCGCCTACAACATCGGGAACTATAACAATATCGGAAATAAGGAAAGGTATTAAAATATAAGTAATAATCTTCACGGAAACGAGCAGAGCAAAACCTGAAATTAACTTACCGAATACAGCTCTGCGCCAAGCTTTATACTTTTCGCCGCCGTCTAAAACCATAGAGGAAACGAAAAGAGGCGAAACCACGTACAGCAGGATTAACATAAATACCCGCAGAATCAGAACTAACAGAATCAAGAAGTATGCAATTGTCATCGAAGCCGCCAAAAATATCCCGAGCGGTGTTAATATTCTGTCAATATCAAGTTCTCTCGTAACCACAGACTCGTCAAAATAAGATAATTTTTCTGTGGCAAAGTCGATTATAACAGCCGGGTTTTCTAAAGCGGCATTTCTTGCCGTCAGCGCGAATATAGTGGTATCGGCTCTCATTCCGCCGTTTGCCACATCGAAAATTTCATCAGTCTTTTGCATAGTAAGCGCTGTAATTTGCAAAAGCGCTAAAATCATAAGCGGGGTAATAAAGAACATCAGCAGGGTTTTTCCGATTTCTCCGAGAGTTGAGCCTATTGATTTTTCTGCATTTAAGTCTGCCGCCTTTTTCGCCACTTTTATCATTGAGAAAAACAGCGCTAAAGCAAAACCTATAGTCGTTATCCCCCAGAATACAACAGAAATCGGTGTGAGCGTAAACAGCGCGTCATAGAGCATAATCGGCTCACCCTCGAAGACAACGGGTCTAATCCCTGCGAAAACATCGAAAGCCCCCAGCACTAAATCAAGTGCCGCCAGTAAAGCCACATACATTCTGTAAAACATCATACTATTATATCAGCTCCCGTCTCTACAGCTTCGCCTGCAGTTTCTGCAGTGTCCATAGCAGTTTCTGCAGTTTCCATAGCGTTTTCGCCTGCTTCTTCTGCGGCTTCACCGGCTTTTTCTGCCATATCGCCCACGCCGCCTAATGCGCCTCCGCCTCCTGCGTCTTCCTCTCCGCCTGAGCCGCCGATGTCGCTGCCCATGCCGGGTAGCTTTTCAGTTGCTTTAGATAAGGTTTTCCCTACAACGGGGATTGCGCTTATAGCACCCTGCGCCGCAGATTTTACCATCTCCTTAGGTATCTCACTTATTTGGTTAGCCATTGACGCGAATTCCTTCGCCGCGTCTTTTGCCATAGTTGCGGCAGTGCCTGCTGTCGCCGTGACCCAAGCCATCGTGCCTTTTTCCGCTTCTGCCGCTTCAGGGCTTACAATGGATGATATGAGAGAGTTGGATTTATAAACTGCGTAAATCCCGCCCATCATAAGAATCAGCTTTAACATATAATCGAGTACAGGATTGCTGTTAAGCTCGAGCGCCCACATAACAGGAACAAGAATAATAAAGATTTTAAAAGTGAGCAGTGCGCCGAAGCCCATAATAAGCGTCGAGATGAATCTTTCCCGCCAGCCCTTAAAGACTTCACCGTCATCAAGCGGAATCGTTGAAACGAAAAATGGTGCGACTACATACAGCAGAATCAGCTCAAAAACACGCCGTATGAATACAAACATCACCAACAGCATCATAATCACCATAAACCACGCGGCAATAGTAACCATGATTAGGTTTCCGGGCAGCAACAGCTTCACAGCGTCAAAATCCCTTTGTAAGTACTCGTAGGTCTTTCCTATATCTGTGAACTTGCCTTTTTCCCCGTAAAGATACTGCTCTTTGAGAGTTTCCTGTCTTTCAGTTTTACTACCGATATTAACATTATGCGGGAGCGCGGCTTGTTCAATCCTGATGTTTCTTATTTGCCCCTCATTGGGGTCTGCCCCTTTTATCACGACAAAGTTTTCAAGCGCTCTTTTCTCACCCGGAACCATAACAGCTTCAGGTGTCACAGCCGCAAAGAAAACAGCTCCCGCAAGGTTGGTATCCCCTCTGGCCGCGCCGTCGTATATAGCGCTGTCTGCCTGCCTCATCACCACGCCCATCAAACTCACCGACGCTATAACAAAGAAAGGTATAATGAGGAACGTCAGCATTGATTTTCCTGCAAGTCCGAGAACTTTACTTACAGGCTTCTGCCCCTCCAAGTCACCCATTGAGCGCAGAACCTCATAAATTGAGAATACAATGCACAGCGCGATTGAAATCAGGGTTATTCCCCAAAACGCGAAAGTCACGGTTTCATTCGTGAGGAAGAATTCAAGCAGAGTCACGCTTTCTGTTATTACAAGTTCCCTCGGAACAGGCGTAGGGGAAATATTAGGGCTGTAGTCCCGCTTCATGCAGTAGTAGGATAAATCACGAACTTCAATTATTCCTTCGTTAATCATTTCTGCTATAAGGAAATACATCTTATCGGTTCCGTAATCACTATACTGGAAATGCCCAAAATTTCTCAACAGTGACCATAAAGCCAGTTTTTCATTTAAATCATTGTGATAGCGTTGGTGGTTGTTAAAAGGCAGTTCGGGATTTGCTATTATATCTACGTTATTCTGTATAAAGAACTTCCACAGCTCCTGCGCCCGATAAAACGCCGACAGCACCATTAAATGCCCCGCATCGTCCTCTTCGTCATCATCGCCGAGAAAATCAAGGTTTTTGAGCGCATCGTCCATGCTGACGTTGTATGAAATGAAGAAATCAGGGGAGTGCGTACCGTGCGAGAAGTACTTAATAAAACCATACATTTCATCAGTGAGTTCGCTTTCTCCACCCAAGCCGATTAAAGAGAGCAGAGCTTCTTCCGGGACATTAAGCGCTCTGAGCGCCGCGCTGAACGCTCTGCGTTCGCTGTCATCTGCGAATCCGTTTACATGTTCTCTTACTGCGTCTAAAATCGCAGTCAGATTGCCGTCAAAGCCACGTAAAATGTCAGCGTCAATTCCGAGCGCTCTGAGGTTTGTATTGAGCTGCATGAGCTTTGTTACATTTTCTGAATCGGTCTGGTCGGCTTCAAGCTCAGCAAGCTGTTCCTTTATACGATAAAGCGCCGATAAAACCTGCGAAAAGGGAGAGTTTTGCGGCAGTTCGCCATATAATAAATCGCCGTAATAAATGCCTAAAGCAGACAGGTTATCTTGAAAATTAGTTTTTCCCGCGCTGTCTTGAGCGTTGTATCTTCCTCTCAAATCAATCAGAGCGTTGTGTAAATCCGAGCCTACAGCTATATTACCGCTTTGAATCACGGCAGGTTCTACTCCGATATATTCTAATGCGGATAAAAGACGCTGCATTTCGCTGTCGTGTACATTATAGTCGAGCTGTGTTTTTAACTCTTTTAAGGACGCTTGCAACCTCGCGAAATACACCTCGGGCGAATCGGCATACATAGAATCATTAAAGCCGGAAATGTTCAACCTGTGTTGGCGCAAGCGTAATAATGCGTTTGTTATTGCGTTTGTCCGGGCTGTATTAAGAGGCGTGCTTAATTCATCGCGTAAACTTAAGACAGCATCTTCAAAGGGTGTACCGAGATAGGGACCGTAAAAAAGCAATTCGTCAATATTTATACCCAGAATGTTTAAATCCCCGACGATAACTGCACGTGTGCTTTCATCGGCAGTTTTAATAATATCAATAAAATCAAGGAATTTGCTTGTTAGTGTATTTTTTAAATTATCCCGCTCAGGTTTTTTTGCCATGTATTCATAATACAGCGAGAGCATGTATTTATTCCCGTCAGTATGCGGGTTTATTATATCTTCGTATACAATGCCGAAGAAAGGAATCCTTAAATACGGAGCAAGATAATTATTTGAATCAACGGGTATTAAAGGAGTATCATAAGAGCGGTTGTTGTACACTCCGAGTATGTATCTGACCGAATCAAACCCCAGAACATATGTAGGGTCGGTGAGTCTTGCGAGTTCTGCGTTGTTTTCATCGCTCGGATTGTTCCAGAGGTAATCCAAACGAGTTTTTAAGTAATTATTACCGAAGTATCCGCTGTAATAAGTATCGGCAAACAATACTCTGCAAAGCTTTTCATACTCTTCTAAAGCTAATTCTTCCGGTGTTTTTTGGGGAGCGGCAGATTCTCCTTCTTCCGGCTCGCCTTCGTCTTCGGGTGACGTTTCTTCACCCTCTAAAAAAAGCGCGGTGCTTTCAATAAAGACAAAGCTGTCGCTGTAATAACTGTGAAGCGGACGGAACAGCGCGTTATCCTCCTCCGAGGTCAAATATCTGATTTTATTGGTATATTCCTGCAGGGACGGCAGATTTACAACGCCGATTTGTCCGAGCGTTATTTCAGTACCTACAGCGCTTTGCGACACTACAGCGTCCGAAAGCACCTTATACATCTGCTTGCTTCCGAAAATAATGTTGTTCTCTTCTATAAAAGCACGAACGTTCGGATAATAACGAAGAGGGTCATTTATATTATAGCCCCAGCGCATTACTATGCTTCTGTTATTGTCTATAAAGTCCCGCCACGCTTCAAACCACATATGCTCGACTTCCGAAGCCGCATTTACTGTGGGGCAAGGTAAAATCGGTGCCGCATATCCGCTCAACTTCGCGGGGTCGGAAGTAAACAGTGCTGTTACCGATTCCACCTCAGCCATAGGCTGAATACCGGCGAAAATATCAACCGCCGTCATAATCTGATTGAGCAGGAAAAGCGGAACAATAATAACTGTCAGAACGATTTTTTCTATTATATCCGATATAGAAGGCAGTACAACTGCAACAAGGAATGTAGCAAGACTGGTTAGAACGGTATCGGTTGCTTTTTCTACAAGCTTGCCAACAGTGTTATCAACGACCCATTTAATAAATCTCCTGATGAAAACAACCGCCCCCTCTCACCATTTTTATTACGCCAGTTTTACATATCCGGTGCCTTATTTGTTACACTTTCTAAGCCGTCGGACGATTTTGACATCAAATTCATCGGGTTGAACAGGTCATCTTTCTTTGAATCGCCACCGCCGCCGAAGCTTGAGCCTGAGCCAAAACCAAAAGTTCCACCGCCGGAACCGCCGCCACCGCCACCGGAACCACCGCCGCCTCCGGAGTCACTACCACTTGAAGACGCAAGTGACGCATCTTTGTTTCCGCCTGAATCGCCGCCGGAGCTTGCGCCGCCACCGCCGCCGCCCAAACCGCCTAATCCGCCCATAGCCGCGAGTAACGGATTACCGTTGCCTGAACCGCCGCCGCCTCCCGTGACAAAGTTCGTTAGTTGTCCAACCTGACCAAGCGCCTGCTGACCTTTTTTCATCGTGTCGCCAATCGCAGAGAATGGTGCGGATACAGCGCCTTTGACTGCATCGCCTGCGCCCTTAATTTGCTGTACTGCGCCCTGAACCGTTTGTACGGGGTTGGTGATTTTGCTTACAATTGCGCCACCCACGAACGACATGGCTGAGCTGTTTTCGGTTGCCGCGCCCTGCGTTGAAGCGAGCGTTGAAATTAATGTGTGCGACTTATATGTAGCGTAAATACCGCCGATAATCAGCAAAGCTTTTAAAATAGCGTTTACGGCAGCATTCGTATGCAGTTCAAAAGCCGGATTCAGAATTAACGGCAGTACGAGGATTAACAGCTTGAGTGTAATAATCGAACCGAAGCCGGCTACTACTTTGCCTACGAACGCCTCCCGCCATTTCTTGAACCTCTCGCCGTCGTCAAGCGCCATCGGCGCGACAAAGAAAGGCGATACGATAAACAAGACTAACAGCTCATAAATACGCTGTAAAAATATCATCAGAATCATTATAAGCATTACGATTAAGAAAAACGACGCAATCACCATTACGTAATAATTTCCGCTTCCAAGCATTTTAAATACATGGAAATCCTTACGAATCTCTATCATGTTTACCCAGCTTACGCCTTTTGTACCATTTAGATACTGCGGTCTGAGCTCATTGTATCTTTGTTCAGCTTGCCAGAGATTGAGCGGTGGTTCGTGATTCGGTACAAAGTATACATGGGTTCCATTGGCATGCCATGTGCCGTTCGTACCTGCGAGATGTCCGCCCACGTTTACATGCTCCGGCTGTGTCGCAGAGAAGAAAATCGCACCGGTTATTTTAGCGTCAAAATTATCTCCGGCAGCACCGTCGATTATAACCCCTGTCTGCCTTAAAACAAGCCCCGCTAAGTTAATCGCGACTATACACATAAACGGAATCAAGAGAAACGTCAGCATGGCTTTTGCTGTCGAACCCATAACTTTACTGATGGGTTTTCTACCCTCTAAGTCACCCATTGAGCGGATTACACCGATAATTGAAAAACCGAGACAGAGCGCCATAGCGATTATTGTAATCCCCCAGAACGCCCGCATTATCATCGGCTGAGAAAAGAAGAAGTCAAAGATATTCATGTCGGTAGACGTGCCGTTCGCGGCATTGTAAACACCGGTTTCAATCCCGGCAAAAACATCGACAGCCTGAAACAGCAAGTCCGCTATAAACAAAGGGAAAACCAAGAAAAACAGCACAATAACCTCTCCCGCAAGATAAATAGCGGGCCATATTGCATTCAAAATAAAAGGTACTGTTTTCTCAATGACCCAGCCTACCATTCTATCCATAACTTGCCTCCGTTTTACATTTCTTTTTTACGCAATTTTTAATAAACAGTTATAAGCTGTGCATTAAAAATTGCGCGTGTTTTGATTTAGAGTTTCACAGGTTCTTGGAACCCGCCCGCAAAAACAGCATGCTTGTTATGCCGGCGGATTCCGAGCCTATGAAAATCTTAGTTTTTACTTTTAGCTTGCCCAGTCACGCATAATCGGCAGTCCAATTCTCAGAGCTACTACTAATACGAAAATAAGCACAAAACCTATGATGGCGTTCTTCAGCGCGCCTTTTGCTTTTTCGCGCTCCTGCGGCTCATCGGCTTTCGCCAATTTCAGACCTAAGAATATGCAAAAGATTGCGCCGATTGCACCGACTATCGGAATAGCCGCGGTGAATACGCTTTCCAACAATCCGATAATCGGAGCTGTTACTTCGTCAAAGTCGGGACCGGCTGAAAGTAATAAAGAGTATAGATTGAACATTCTATGTATCCTCCTTTCGCAGTTGTTGTTATATGTTAAAGCTTTTCAGCTTTGAACACCGTGAGTTGCTTTAACGCACCCGCGCTTTTATACGGTAGCGAATCAGATATGCCGTAAGTGCGGCAAGCAGTATTGCCGAAATTGCGATTATCCAGCCCGTAGGGACGTCCATTATGTAAATGATACGGAAGGTATACTGCGCTGTATTCCCCGCCGCGTCAACGACATTGATGCGATAGCGGCCTGATTCCCTGAGAGTATGATTACCCGGAGTGTTTATTGCTGAGCGGTTGTAGGTAACAGAGATGGTATAATCGTCAATTTCAGAGGAGGAATATACAATCGGCCCCTCAAAAGCATCGCCGCCTTCTTCTGTCCACTCAACCTCAATCTTCTCGCCGTCTTCTGTTAAGCGTGAAAAAGTTAGCACAGGCGGAGCGGTTTTAAGCGTTAGCGAAACTGTATACACGGTTTCAAAATCTTTATCGGTTATAGTGAACTGATAATCCCCGTCCGAATTCATCTCGAAGCTTTTATTGTTTGGTATTTGGCGTGAAGTTCCCGCGAAAAGCGCTTCGACAATTGTAAAGTCTTCGGGGACGGTGTATGCGCTCAGGAAATTAACAGGGGTACTCACTATTGTAAAATCAAAAACTTCAGTAACGAAATCGCTTGCAAGAACGAGCGTATATTTGCCGCTTTCGGTTAAATAATCCCCTAATCTGTAGGAAATGAAGTCACCATTTTGTGTTATACCGAGCGTCCCGGGAGTGAAATCAAGAATTACTCTGTCATCTGTAATTATGCCTTTGGGTATGTTAGTGGTGAGTTTTTCATTTTCCCCGAAGCGGTATTCATAAATCTTGAATTCAGGCTCTGCGGGAACTTCCGGTTCGGGAACCCCCGGAATTACAGGTTCATCTTCCGGATTTATTGCCGGCATTTCTTCGCCCGGTGCCGGATAGAACCAATCGGGGATTTCCGTTATGGTGTAGAACCAAGCGGGAATTCTGTCGATTTGACGATACCATGTCGGCTCTGACGGCAGGTCGTAGAACCAATCGGGAAGCTCGTCAACCGAATACAGCCAGTCGGGAATGGGCTGGTTTCCTCCGAAAACCCAGGCGGGTAATTCCCGATTATTTGCGGCAGACGCGCCGAATCCCGCAACAATCGAAAGCGCAATAATAACCGTTAATATTTTAATCTTCATTTGTTTCTTCAATTTCCCCACCCTCTCCTTCATTTTCAATTTCCTCGTCGCTTTCGTTAGCGTCAAGGATTATGCTGTTTCTGTATTCTAAGTCGTAGAAAACCTCATCGCTGTAAAACACGTTGCTTTGTATTTCTGTTAAGTCCATCGTACCGAAGCTGTAGAGCTTGCATTTATAGCTCGGCGTGTACTTGGTTTTCAACGGATAGTTACCGAAAGTTACTATAATTGAGTTACCGGTGTCCTTGGCGTTATTGAGCTTTTGCAGGTCGGAGGGGTAAATCAGCGGACGGCTTTGCATCTGAGTTGAAACCGAGATACCGCTGCCTTCCTTTCCGGTGTTCATCGAGCCGGAAACACTGCTTGTCGCAATCGTCATGTTTCCGCAAAGCTCTGAGAATTCTTTACAGGTGTCGATGTCGTTAGAGCCGATGAACATTTTTATGCCGCAGTTACTCTTAATTATATCAGCGACTTTTTCATCGTAGACATTCGCTAACTGTGCATAAGACTGCACTACCATGTTGAACCAGATTTT
>Ga0123356_10007839_pt1 | contig 10636 bp, 8 predicted proteins | sample TergutEmb28metaG_2_FD_92546 | JGI IMG/M metagenome (GOLD analysis project Ga0123356, IMG submission 92546) | Embiratermes neotenicus P3 segment gut microbial communities from Petit-Saut dam, French Guiana - Emb289 P3 | ecosystem: Host-associated > Arthropoda: Insects > Digestive system > Gut ... | reverse complement strand
GGAGCAGAGCTGCACCCAGAACATCGGCAGGAATACCGTCGAGTTTGGTGTCGAGCTGTAGTGCGGTCACGAACTCAGATGTGCCAGCGACCTTGAAGTCCATGTCGCCCCAGGCATCCTCAGAACCCAGGATGTCGGTGAGGGTGAGATATTTACGCTCCCCATCGATTTCCTCGCTCATCAGACCCATGGCGATACCAGCCACTGGAGCCTTCAGCGGAACACCAGCATGGAGCAGAGCCAGGGTTGATGCGCACACCGAACCCATGGATGTGGACCCATTGGATCCCAGAGCTTCAGAAACCTGACGGATGGCGTACGGGAATTCACTGCGATCCGGGACAACCGGAATCAGAGCGCGCTCGGCGAGTGCACCATGGCCGATTTCACGGCGCTTGGGGGAACCCACGCGTCCGGTCTCACCAGTGGAGTACGGCGGGAAGTTGTAGTTGTGCATGTAGCGCTTGGTTGTCTCAGGTGCCAGGGTGTCGAGCTTCTGCTCCATGTCGAGCATGTTGAGTGTGGATACACCAAGAATCTGAGTTTCGCCGCGCATGAACAGAGCAGAACCATGGACTCTGGGAATGACACCGATCTGAGCCGACAAAGGACGAATGTCAGTCGGGGTACGACCATCGATACGTACCTTCTCACGCAGGGTCCTGTCACGGACGATTGTCTTCGTCAAGGAGCGATAGGCTGCGGTGATCTCCTTCTCCCGCTCCACGAAGAGTTCATCGAGCTCAGTGTGCAGGTCAGCCAGGAGGTTTTCTACAGCTTCGTTGCGCTCTTGCTTGGCAGAAATTGTCAGGGCTTCGCTCAAACGCGCCTTGGCGGCATCGCTGACTGCTTGGTAGACATCGTCTTCGTAGTCGAGGAAGACCGGGAAGGCTTTGACAGCCTTCGGAACTTGGGCAGCCAACTTAGCTTGTGCGTCGCACAGCGCCTTGATGAAGGGCTTGGAGGCTTCCAGGCCTTGGGCAACCACTTCTTCGGTTGGGGCAGTCCGCCCGGATCGTACGAGTTCCCAGGTACCGGCCGTTGCCTCAGCCTCGACCATCATGATCGCAACATCGCCGTCGGGCAGTACGCGACCGGCCACAGCCATATCGAAGGTAGCTTCCTTGAGTTGATCCAAGGTGGGGAAGGCCACCCACTGATCCTTGATCAGAGCGATACGAAGTCCGCCGACTGGGCCGATGAACGGCAGACCAGCCAGTGTGGTGGACATCGAACCGGCGTTGATGGCCAGGGTGTCGTAGACCACGTTCGGGTTCAGAGCCAGGATCGTGATGACGACCTGCACCTCGTTGCGCAGACCCTTCACGAAGCAGGGGCGCAGCGGGCGGTCCACCAGACGAGCAGCGAGAATAGCTGATTCGGGGGGACGGCCTTCACGGCGGAAGAAGGAGCCGGGAATCTTGCCGGCGGCGTACATTCTTTCCTCGACATCAACAGTCAGCGGGAAGAAATCGATAGAGTCACGCGGCTGATTCGACGCGGTCGTGGCCGACATCAGCATGGTGTCGTCGTCCAGATACACCGCAGCCGCGCCAGCCGCCTGTTGGGCGAGCAGGCCGGTTTCGAAGCGGACGACATGGGTACCGTAAGAACCATTATCAAGAACAGCCTCGGTAAAGAGAAGGTTTGGACCTTCCATGATTTTCCTTTCAGGTATGCGAACGCATGCACTGCCTTCAGTGCTTCCAGTCAAGGACGTATCCGATTGCCATCAAGTCAGCGGCGGTCTTCGATCGAGACCCGCGGGGCCATTCAAGACCCGAAAGTCACCACCAAAGACCGTGCCCGATGGAAGGTAAGGACGCGCTCGCTTTGGTTATGAACTTGTATGTGATACAAGCATACAGGGAACGCTCCGACGGCGTCAGCGACGCAGCCCGAGGCGCTTGATCAATGCGCGATAGTGCTCAACATCTTGCTTCGCAACGTAGTTCAGCAGACGGCGGCGCTGGCCGACCATGAGCATCAGCCCGCGGTGCGAATGGTGATCTCCCTTGTGAACCTTGAGATGTTCAGTCAGGTGAGCGATACGCTTGCTCAGGAGGGCAATCTGCACATCGGCTGACCCTGTGTCGCCAGGTGCAATAGCGTACTCTTCGATGATCTTCTTCTTCTCAGCAGCATCCATGTGCCACTCCTTTTTTCGCTGCGCGATGCTTGCCCCTGATGGACAAGCTCTCTCAATTCGCGGCCGCTATACGGCCCCACAAGATTACCATAGTGTCTGTGAGGACCCTAAATGGATGGGCCAGCTATGTCTGCGCTGGCGGATCTGGGTTCTTATCTTCTTTGAACAACCAGTGGTAGCCGATGTAATTGGTGATCATTCCCACACCAATGGCAATGACCTTGGCGATGACCTTCAGAAGGTCAGGTGACCAGGTTGGAAAGGCCCAGCCTCCCAGGGCGAGAACACACCAGATGACCCCTGACTGGACAATCAATCCCGAAAAGAGGGTGACAGAAACGAAGAGTATTGAACTACGTACAAGATTGGCTGAGGAGTTGAAAACCCAGATGCGGTTGAGGAAATAGCTGATGCAGAGCACGATTGTTGTGCTCATGGCATTGGCGATCAGCGCCGGGATGCCGACTCCCACACTCAAGGCAGTGTAGAGGGCTAGATCCAGGCCGGTGTTAAAGGCGCCGACAAGCAGATAGCGGCGCAAGGAGCGCTGTGTGAGGACGGCTTTGATTCGCGCCAGCATTTCTTTAGCGCACTCCCCCATGGGAGAGATAGGCCAAACGCGCAGTTTCCTGGCGGCCGCGCAGAAGTGCTCCCATGAGCATCCCGATCATGAACAGCAGAACAGCAATGATCATCAGAGATGAGGCCAGCAAGGCTGTTGGAAGTCGCGGTACTAAGCCGGTTTGGATGAAGGTGATGATAACGGGGATACCCAGCGCTATTCCGGCGATGGCGAAAACAGCAGCAATCACGGAGTAGAAGAACACAGGACGCTCGTACTGCAGGAGGGAACCAATGAGGCGAAGAATCCGGAACCCATCGTGGTAGGTACGCAGCTTGGACTCGCTGCCCGCGGGCCGGTCTTTGAAGCCCACCGGAACTTCTGCTTGAGGTACGCGAAGGTTCACGCAATGAACCGTGAGTTCGGTTTCCACCTCGAACCCGTGGGACAGCGCAGGAAAGCTCTTCACAAAACGCCGAGACATGACCCTGTATCCACTGAGCATGTCTGTTACTGATTCACCGAAGAGGCGGCCGACCAGGCGGTTGAACATACGGTTTCCGGCTTCGTGGCCCTTACGGTACGCATCCACTTCGCCAGGGGTGCGTACGCCGAGAACATGGTCAAGGTTGCCGTCTATCAGTGTGGTGATCATCTGCGGAAGGGCTGCTGTGTCGTAGGTATCGTCACCGTCGATCATGACGTAGATGTCAGCGTCCACGTCGGCGAATGCTCGCCGTATTGCGTTGCCCTTCCCCACACGCGATTCACAGCGAACAACGGCTCCGGCGCCCTTCGCTACTTCCGTGGTCCGGTCAGTACTGTTGTTGTCATAGACATACACAATGATGTCAGGCACAGCTTGTTTCAGCCCGGCTACAACGTGGGCTACGGTGAGTTCCTCGTTGTAGCACGGTACGATAGCCGCGATGCGATACTGCGATGGGTTCACGTGTGCTCCTTGGCACTGATGGGAACTGTGGGTCCAGCGTGAGTAAGCGTACTGTTGGTGAAGGAGATCAGCAAGAAAGAGGATGCGATCAGGGGGAAGGCATATCGGATGAATCCGCTGATCGGCGCCGCCAAACAGATGACTCCCAGCATGGCAAAGGGAAGAAGTATCGTCAGTGGCGGAAAGGCTTTTCTTCGCAGGAGCAGTGTCACCAGAACCGCCAGCAACCAGAAATAGCTGCCTGCTGAAAACAAGCTGGTGATTGGGCCGCGCTGGAACCACGTCACATAGCGATCAAAGGTCTGCCGTGTCTGATCACTGAAAACGTGTTGCTGATCCCCATAGTATTGCGCGAAATCTGGTTCTTTCTCCAACAAGTTGAGGAAGTTGATGTTGGTGTTCAAGCCATAGCCTGAGTGGTTATTCCTGGGTGAGAAGGGATACCAGTAGAGGTAGGTTTGATTGAGCGCACCATCGAGCATCGTGCGCGGGTGGGACACGAGGTATTTCCGCCACAAGGCCATGAATTCGTCGTATTGCCCCGAGGTGATGAATATGTTGTATCCCTTGACCCAGTCAGCATTGGTAGGTCTGTAGCGTTCCTCTAGACTCAGATCCGTGCGATAGAGGTACACCTGATCAATGACGCGTTGATCGTCTTCACTCACAGCTTCTGGATGGTTGACCGCGACTCTGGCAACCATTTGCAGAGGCAGACTCATCGACTCTTCGCTGACCTTTCCTTTGACCGTGGTGGCATGGGTGGCACCCAGGACATACAGGGCGGAATAGAGCGCGAGGAAAACGCACAACCCGACAACCATCCATCCAGACGAGGTTCGCACTAGTTGCGAGAACTGAGGCTTCTTCTGTTTCCAGGTGCGGGATTGGGTGACAATCACGTACCCAGTCATCACCAGGATCGTGGGCAGGACAACATAGATCGCATCATGTCTGAATAGGCACATCAAACCGCCCATAGCCATCAGATAAAAAGCATCGCGAAACTTCACAGTTGTTCGCCGCAGGTAGACCCGTATCAGCGCAACGGTGAACAGGACAAACAGCGGAATGTAGATGGCATCCTTGACAGCCCAATTCGCCGTGAGAGCGAAGTCAGGCACGATTCCGATGAACAGCGCTGTACCGAGTCGGAAAGCGAAGCTGGCCCCTAGAGTCTTCATGGTTCTCAGCAGTTGAGAAAAGGCAAGTAGATTGACAATGATGGCGAACAAGCAGATGGTGAATACTCCCACGCTGGGGCTGATCAACCGCCCTAAGGCAAATAAGTAGCCGATGACTAGATTAGAGAGCATCGGGAATTGGTTGAAACCAGCCCACGTACCGCGAAACACAGATCGAATCTGGAAGGAAGCATCGTTGTAGACGCTTCCCGGGAGCAGAATGATGATCGTCGGCAGCCACAGGATCACAATGAGCGCTATGAAGAACAAGGTTTGGCGGCGCCGAAAGAACCGTGCGGGGCGAGTTCTAAGAATCCCCAGTCGTCTCACTCGGCTGACTAGAACGTGGCCGGATGGTTTCGGTTGAGCCCAACGCGCATCCAAGCCTCGGAAAAGCAGAACGAGGCCAGCGTAGAATAACCCGCTCATTAGGAGAATCTGCGCGAAGACAAAGCCCCAGGCTAACAGCCCTTGTGTTGTCTCGAAGAAGGAACCAGTGGCATCAATATGCTGCCCCACGACAGCGAACATCGCCAAGACCACAGCTAAGGTCAGAGCAGAGGGATACCACACGCGACTGTGCGGAACCTCCACGCAGTCAGTTTCCCCGGCATGAGCACCCGATATCATGCCACATCATCTTCCATGGTTGCCATCCCGTCTAACCTCTGGCTGCCACGCCAGTGTATCAAAACAAGGGTTTCCCCACGATGAAGACCACAGGCCCTACCCAGGATCTATGCTGCTTTGCTGACGTGACACTCCATAGATTGACACCTGTGTTCAGGTGACTGAGCCGCTTCCACGAGTTGGTAGACCGTTGTCACTACATCCTGAAAACCCTCATCCATGGCAGTGTATGCCTCGTATGTTGCTTCCAGTGCTGCAATTCGTGTGACAGGATCAGCCGCAAACAGCACTGAGGCTGCAGCTCGCGCCTTGTGATAGGCCACTAATGATGCGTCCTCTAATTCCTTTTTGGTTTTCTCCCCTCTTTGAGCTTGGTTCCACTGTTGCCCATCCAGTTCCGCTATCAGACCACCCACACCTGCAAGTTGTGTTTCAGTGATGGGTCGGCCTTCCTCCAGGTCAGTCAATAGGCTCTCAACCCGACTATCCTGCAGTTCTGTCCACGACGCAGCTTGCCTTGCGACCGAGATCGCAATTGCGCGCTGGGTCTCCCCAGGGGCAAGCACGATTCGGACCGTCAATCCGGGAGCCACAGTACTTAACCGCTCCATCCGCTCCCTCCCTTCACCCGTGCGCCATGTGCTCCTCCCCGCAACGAAATGCGTAGCACAATAAGTCCACAATACACCCATCGGGTGTTTGTTACATCAAAAAGACGGTGATCCTTGAGAATTAGAGCTCCTGAGCCGCAAGAATCTCACGCGTTGTCTCCACGTCCTTCTGCATTTGCGCAATGAGAGCCTCTTTCGAGTCAAAGCGCATTTGACCGCGGATGAAGTCAACGAAGTCCACCCCAACCTTCTCGCCATAGAGCTTCAGATCGCTGTGATCGAGCGCATGTGCTTCTACTCGGCGCTGGACACCGTCAAAGGTGGGAGTGGTCCCAACCGAAATTGCAGCCCCCCAGCATTGGTCGCCGTGGTGCAGATATCCTGCGTACACTCCGTCAGCCGGACAGGCCCACCTGGTTGGGATCGACAGGTTAGCTGTGGGGAAACCGAGCTGGTGCCCGCGCTGATCACCCATCACCACAATTCCAGAGTACGTGAACCAGCGGCCCAGCATCTGCGAAGCCAATTTTGGGTCACCATCAATCAGCGCAGCCCGTATCCGCGACGATGAGACCCTTCCTTCAAAGGGTCCGTCGAGACGGATCATCGGCAGGACAGTGACATCGAAGCGCCCGTGAGCTAACTCATGCATCTGGTGACCATCAGCTTGAGCTCCGACTCCGAATCGGAAGTTCTGCCCGACAACTACCGCTGTAGGATTCAGCGCACATAGGATCTTCTCGACAAACTGAGCCGGTGTCCATCCAGCTAAGGACGATGTGAACTCCACGATGGAAACCTCATCAGCACCAGCTTGTTTGAGCAGCGTGACTCGATCAGAGATGTCACACAAGAGCGGCGGCGTCTTCTCGGGACGCAGAATCGAAATGGGGTGAGGCCAGAACGTCATCGCAACAACTGTTCCCGACCCCGCCAAGTCCCTCGCGGCCCTCAGAATAGCCTGATGACCTCGATGAACTCCGTCAAAGTTGCCGATAGCGATGACCTTTGTCACCTCAAGCTCCCCCTTCCTCCTTTACTGGGTCTACCAGGCTTGAACGTCCTCGGGTTCGAATGTGGTCCGATGGAGTAATAAAGACCGCAACTGGTAATGCTTTATCACGATCATACGGATCCTGGCGATAAAGTGCCAATAACCGCTGTCCAAAAAAAACTGCTGTTGGGTCACTAGGTACTTCCATGGCGATGGGGCGACCAACGGCGATGTCGTGAAGATGGGACTCATCAACTTGAGCAGCAGGAGCGATGTGTTTGGCCATCTCCCCCATGTCGATCACATCATCCAGGGTCACCTCGTCAATAGTTTTGGCTTCTGCGATGGCGATCTCGCCGATCTTGGTACGCCGCAGTGCAGACAGATGAGCCCCGCAGCCGAGGTCACGCCCCAGGTCACGAGCTAAGGCTCGTACGTATGTTCCCGACGAGCAGTCCACTTGCACATCCAGGGCTACCCACGGTGCAAAATCAGTTCGACCCATCAACTCAAAACGAGTGACTGTGACGCGGCGAGCCTTGAGCTGGACTTCCTCTCCGGCGCGTACCCGGGCGTAGGCAGGCTTACCGTCGATCTTGACTGCTGACACCGCACTCGGAATCTGGTCAATATCACCGACGTACGCACTGATCGCGGCCTTGATAGTGTCGTCGAGCATCGCCGTTGCATCGACGATCTCACCCAGCGGATCACCATCAGCATCGTCGGTGGTCATTGCTTGGCCCAGACGAATCGTTGCTTCGTACTGTTTTGTCTTGTCAGAGATGTAACCAAGCAATCGCGTTGCTCGGCCAATCCCGATGATCAGCAGACCTGTTGCCATGGGGTCTAGGGTTCCCCCATGCCCGACTCGGCGTACACCCAGAGCCTTCTTTACTCGGATGACTGCTTGCTGGGAGGTAATCCCGGCTGGCTTATCAATAAGAAGGAAGCCATTGACAGCGAAATCGTCGGCCATAGGTCGGGTTACTCACCATCTTCTTCGTCGATCTTGTACGGGGACTCCCCGCCTGAGAATTCAGCTCCCGCTGCCTTCGCAGCAATTTCCGCATCCGAGGCTTTCACTGAAGCGAGCAGTGCCTCAAACTGGTTGGAAGACTCAGGCAAACTATCGAGCTGGAACTCAATAACTGGGGTGAACTTCATCTTCACACCACGAGCAACTGCGGTTCTGATCTGACCTTTGGCTGCTTCGAGGGCGTGTGCGGTGGCGTCGGCAGCCTCCTGATCACCGAGTACGGTGTAGAAGATCTGGGCTACCTGCCAGTCCTTGCTTAGCCGCACATCAGTGATTGTCACAAATCCCAGACGAGGGTCTTTGATCCTCCGTGACAGCATCTCGGCGGTGATGAGTTTGATCTGTTCGGCGACCTTGAGTGCTCCGGTTCCAGGCATGTTCATTCCTCTCAGACCCGTGGTCTTTCGACCATTTCATAGGTCTCCACCATGTCTTCGAGACGAATATCAGAGAAACCGTCCAAGGTTAGTCCGCATTCGTATCCCTCCCGGACCTCAACAACGTCATCCTTTTCGCGGCGCAAGGTGTTAATGGATGTCTCGGCGATCACGATCCCATCGCGAACGACACGTGCCTTGGCATGGCGACGAATCGTACCCGACATGATCATGCAGCCAGCGATAATCCCAGCCTTGGATGAGCGGAATATCTGACGAATCTGAGCTGAACCGCGCTCTTCTTCTTCGTAGATCGGCTTGAGCAGACCCTTGAGAGCGGACTCGATATCATCGATGGCTTGGTAGATGATCGAGTAGTAGCGGATGTCCACACCCTCTTGGTTAGCCAACTGAGTGGCATGACCCTGGGCGCGCACGTGGAAGCCGATGATAATGGCGTTCGACGCAGCAGCAAGGGTGACGTTGGTTTCGGTGATTGCACCAACACCGCGGTCGATAATCCGCAAGGAGACCTCATCGCCCACATCGATCGAAACCAGAGCATCTTCCAGAGCTTCCACCGAACCTGCGGAATCGCCCTTGAGAATGAGGTTGAGCTCTTCGCCCTTCTCCATTTCTTTGAAGAGGTCTTCAAGAGTACGGCGCTTGGTCGACTTCGCCAGTGCAGCAGCCCTCATTCGGGCTTCGCGCCGCTCCGCGATCTGACGGGCCGTACGCTCATCGTCAACAATCAGGAAGTTATCACCAGCACCAGGAACTGCAGTCAGACCGAGGACCTGAACAGGCATCGACGGAGTGGCTTCAGTCACCATGGCACCGTGATCGTTGATCAGAGCACGCACACGGCCATAGGAGTTGCCTGCCACGATGGGATCCCCAATATGCAGGGTCCCTCGCTGAACGATAGTCGTCGCCACCGGGCCGCGGCCGCGGTCGAGGTGAGCTTCGATAGCAACGCCTTGGGCTGGCATATGCGGATCCACACGCAGGTCTAATTCCGCATCTGCTGTGAGTACGATAGCCGCTAGGAGGTCATCGAGACCTTCCCGGGTTACTGCGGAGACATCGACGAACATGGTGTCACCGCCATATGTGTCGGGGATCAGCCCATATTCGCTGAGCTGGCCGCGTACCTTGGTCGGATCAGCGCCCTCTTTATCGATCTTGTTCACCGCAACCACGATGGGTACATCAGCGGCTTTAGCGTGGTTGAGTGCCTCAATGGTCTGAGGCATCACACCGTCATCAGCGGCAACGACGAGTACGGCGATGTCAGTGATCTGCGCGCCTCGCACACGCATGGCGGTGAAGGCTTCGTGACCTGGGGTGTCGATGAAGGTCACAGGCCGTGTTTCGCCGTCAACCTCCGTAGCAACCTGATAGGCACCAATAGCCTGGGTGATACCACCAGCCTCACCAGCCACGACATTGGTGTCGCGGAAGGCGTCAAGCAGCTTGGTCTTACCATGATCAACGTGGCCCATGACCGTGACGATCGGCGGACGTACGACGAGGTCTTCTTCATCGGCGAGGTTCTCACCAAAGCCAAGGTCGAAGGCGGAGAGCAATTCGCGGTCTTCGTCCTCGGGAGAGATGACCTGGATGTCGTAGTTCAACTCCGTGCCGAGGATCTCCAGGGTGTCATCGGACACTGACTGGGTCGCTGTGACCATCTCCCCCATGTTGAAGAGGACCTGAACTAGCTGGGCGGGATCAACAGAGATCCTCTCGGCGAGATCTGTCAGTGAGGAACCACGCGGAAGCCTGATGGTTTGACCTTCACCCTGGCGAATGCGCACACCGGAGATTGTCGGTGCTTCCATTTCGTCGAACTCTTGACGGCGCAGCTTCTTCGACTTCTTGTTTTTCCGGGCGGGTCCGCCAGCGCGCCCAAATGCACCCTGAGTTCCCGACCCTGCGCGGCCTCCGCGGCCTCCGCGGCCAGCGGGACCACCAGGCGGTGAACTGGGACCGCCGAAGCTGGGGGCCGTACTGCGCCCGCGCGGCGGACGCCCTGCGTTTCCTTGGTCTCTGGTATCCATCTCCGGAGTACCGGGACGAGCACCGCCCGGTGCCTGTGCACGCGGGCCAGCGCCTGCTCCTTGGCGGGGCGGCCT
>Ga0123356_10007838_pt1 | contig 10636 bp, 12 predicted proteins | sample TergutEmb28metaG_2_FD_92546 | JGI IMG/M metagenome (GOLD analysis project Ga0123356, IMG submission 92546) | Embiratermes neotenicus P3 segment gut microbial communities from Petit-Saut dam, French Guiana - Emb289 P3 | ecosystem: Host-associated > Arthropoda: Insects > Digestive system > Gut ... | reverse complement strand
CAGCATGCTTTGATAAGTCGTCATAGATGACAAGAACGTCTTTTCCTTCTTCCATCCATTCTTCGCCGATCGCACATCCTGCATAAGGTGCAATATATTGCATCGGAGAAGATTCGCCGGCTGCTGCAGTTACGACTGTTGTATACTCCATAGCACCCGCTTCTTCAAGAGTCCTGACGATTCGTGCTACAGTTGATACTTTTTGTCCTATTGCAACATATATGCAATATACACCTGTGCCTTTTTGGTTTATGATCGTGTCGACGCAGATCGCGGTCTTACCGGTTTGACGGTCGCCGATAATGAGCTCGCGCTGACCGCGGCCGATCGGGATCATAGCGTCGATCGCTTTAACACCTGTTTGCAGTGGAGTATTAACTTCGCCGCGTTCAATGACACCCGGAGCCACACGCTCGATATGGCGTGTTTTTGTATAGGCAATGGGTCCCTTGCCGTCGACCGGTTCACCAAGTGAAGATACAACCCTGCCAAGCATGGCGTCACCAACAGGAACCTCAGCTATACGCTTTGTTCTTTTGACAACGTCTCCCTCTTTGACAAGTGTGTCCGCACCCAAAAGTACGACACCTATGCTGTCTTCATCAAGATTAAACGCTATTCCGTAAACACCACTGGAAAACTCTAAGAGCTCGCCGCTCATAGCGTTTTCAAGTCCGTAAACGCGGGCAATACCGTCACCAACCTGGATGACGCTGCCGGCTTCGGAAACATCCAATTTTGCTGAATAGGCTTGTATCTGTTGTTTTATTACAGAGCTAATCTCATCGGGTCTCAGAGTCACGCGCTGCACCCCTCTTTCATATGGATGGTTAGATCGCGCAGTCGCTTTTTAACCGTCCAGTCTATATAGTAACCGTCCACGTATATATACGGGCCTCCAATTACAGACGGGTCAACTTTCAATTCGAGCTTTACTTGTTTATCAAGCTTTTCAGAAAGCATCACCCTAAGTGATTCGGCTTGTTCTTCGTCATACGGAGCTGCTGACAAGACTTTTGCCGTCACCATTTTTTTATGGCGCTCGATCAGACTGATCAGTGCGTTCAGTGCTGAAATAAGATAGGTCTCTCGATTTTTATCAGCTACCAGAAACAGGAAGCCGAGTAAATCATCGTGGATCGTGCCTGCAAAGGCATTTCGGAAAAACTCATGCTTTTGAGAAGCAGAGATTTGCGGATGGAGAAGCACACGTTGACAGTCTTCGTCGCTCAAAGAATCGCGCAGCAATACTGCTTGAGCAAGGAAGTCGTCAACAGCATCATGCTGCAGAGCCATATCAAACAGCGCTGAAGCATAAATGGCACTTAATCTCTCCATTTCATTCCCTCCAGATCTGATATGGTTTCCTCAAACAATCTGTCATGAGTTTCTTTGTTGATAGCCAAAGATACGAACTTTTCCGCCATGACTGCCGATACGTCTATAATGGCAGTGCGCATATCATTTTCAGCGCGTTCCCATTCCATTTCAACATTGGCGGTTGCACGTTCTCTGATCGTATCTGCTTCCTTTTTAGCCTCGGCAATAAGCCGCCGACTTGAATCCGCAGCGATCTTGCGAGCCTCGACAAGGATCTCTTCACGCTCGCGCTCGACTTCTTCCAATCTTTTCTCATACTTTTTCCTGAGCTCTGTGGCTTTCTCCAGTTCCTCTTCAGCTTGAACAAGCTGTCCCTGGATCCTGGCTGTTCTTTTCTGCAAGACATTACGGACAGGCCTGTAAAGCAGAAATGCCACAACCGCCGCAAGTGCAGCCACGTTAAGTATGTTTAATAAGATTTGGATAAGCGTTTGTTGATCGATGTCAAAAACGCGTCCGGGCGGAAGGTCAGCCATAAAAGCTACAGATGCATTTAAGAACCCGAAATCCAACTAAATCACCCTCTTTAAATAGAAGTTTAAACGGTGGTGTACAGGGATACGGTTCTTAGCTTAGAGACATCTGTTGTGCAATGGTAACAAAGCGGTTTACGAGAGGATTTGCAAACAATAAAATCATAGAAACGACAAGTCCGTAAATACCGTTTGTTTCAGCCATAGCAAGACCGATGATCATGGATGTGCTGATACTGCCTCTTGCTTCCGGTTGACGTGCGATCGATTCGATGGCCTTGGCTGCGATCTGCGCTTGACCGAGACCGGTGACGATACCTGCGAAAACTGCCATAGCTGCCGCATACTGACCGGCAACGAGTATTGTTGCTAGATGTTCCATTTTGTTCCTCCGATTCTTATGTAATTAATGAACATTTTTATATAATCAATGAGCAATTGAATAAGCCGCCGGTTTTAATCAATTATCATTTATTATCCACTTGTGGAAATGCTTAAGCTTCCTGGATCTCTGCGGCGCCTGCGACAAATGTCATACTGAGAGTTACAAAGATATATGCTTGCAGTATTCCGCTGAATACGTCGAAAAATCCATGGAGGGCTGACGGTATGAGGATTTGTGCAAAGATAGGTGTCAGGGCATAAATCAGTGACATCATTATCAAACCTGCCAGCATATTACCGAATAGACGGAAACTCAGCGATATTGGCTTGGCAAGCTCACCGATGAGGTTGATGGGGAGAAACAGCGGTATTGGAAACCACCATGGCAGCGGAGCGAATAGATCCTTAAAATACGTTGACTTACGATACTTGATACCCATGACCTGGATCAGAATGAAAGTTATTAACGCGAGCCCGAAGGTCATAGACCAGTCTGCCGTAGGTGAGCGGATGACGGGGAACAGACCGCTGAGATTGGATATGATGATAAACAAAAACAGGGTGAAAAACCAGTTCCCGAGAAACATAAGTTTGTCACCTATTGTTGTACGCAAATAATTCTCAAATACTTCGACAAGAGCTTCAACGACATTCTGCAAGCCTGTCGGTACATCCTTAAAGCTGGACAGCTTGATACGGACAATTATGGCAAACGTAATAAGAATGCCCATGATTATCCAGGTTGTGATCGTAGTGTCGGTGATCCACACCTCGAGTCCAAAAATATTTATAACTGCATGATTATTAATTTCAAGATCGAGTCTAGGTTCCAAGTTAATCGCTTCCTCTTTTTGAGATTTGAATAACAATTTACCATTGAATACACTGTCGAAAATTATACATGAAGTGCATAAACATGTCAACAACCCTGCCAAGAGTTCACACATTATTCACTTTACTTGTATTTTTCCCGCAGTATTTTTAGTCGTTTTCCTCGTCACTCGTGGTCAATGAATCATATACCGGATCGTCGCATTTATTAATTATACCGTCTTCTTCGCCGTCTTCTCCGCCATCTTCTTCGCCGTCTTCTTTCTCATTCTCGTCATCATCATCATCCTTGTATTCGATGAACTCGGTGCCGTCTTTTTCAAACTTTTTGAACCTGATAATGATCATAGCAAGCTGAAGAGTAAGAAGACCAAGTACTGCACCCCAAACACTTATCAAGGGGGAGCTGAGAAGGGATTCGGGACCGTTTGGGAAAAGCGTCGCCCAAACCGGAAAATACATCCTATGTTCATTATATATCGGCGGGGGAGTTGTATAGTTACTAATGAGCCCGACGGCAACGAGGACGATAGCGGTAAGAAAGTATCTGAGCAGATATTGAAAACGGACAATGTTTTTACCGGCTTCCTGATCATCCATATGTACAACTTTTTGCACTGTACTCTCAAGCAAACGGATCTTGTAAAGATTAAGACCCGATGTTATCAAAACGCCAAAAGCAAACGGTAACGCAGCAAATGAACGATATATCAAAGCTCCTATAACGATTATAGCCAGTGAAGAAACTATGACCATTTGCTTCATTAACTTTGTCGGTTTAAGCGGCTCCGCTTTCATTTCCATAAGTTAGTAATCCATTCATGTATATTATATATTGTATAAATTAGATTTTTTTTGCAAAATCAAAAATCGACTTAAATGCAGCACCAACACCCATAAATGAGCAAACCATAAGTAACCATGGTTCAGTTCCAAGCCATCTGTCAAGAAGCCACCCCAAAAATATACCCACGGCGATGCAAGCGATTATCGTTACACTGATCTGCAGAAAAAATGCCATAGCACGCGCGAACTCATTTTGCTCGGACTTGTCCTTGCGTGGCATACTCTTGCCCTCCGATAACCTTCAAACAATAACACTTGTATAATTACATGGTAACAAAAAACATCGTAGATGGCAAGGATTATGGATCAAACTAAACTTTGACATATTACCGATATGAGTTTACTATATGACTTACAAACTGCTTAAACCTTAGTATAATGATTGATCACAAGGAGATGCTCATATGAAAATTATCTGCTTACAAACAGCGGAGGAACTTGGTCAAAGGGCTGCAGCGCAAGTGGTATCGCTATTACAAAAGTATATAGAGCAAAACGGCGTCGCAAGATTGTTGCTATCCACAGGTGCTTCACAATTTACCACCATAAACGCTCTGCTTGAGTCAAATGTGGATTGGAAAAAAGTAGAAGTTTTTCATTTGGATGAGTACATCGACCTGCCTCTTACTCATCCCGCAAGCTTTATAAAATATCTGGAAGAACGATTTGTAAGCAAGGCTCAACCAAAGAAAATGCATTATGTTGATACAACAAAAAACATCGATGAGCTGATTGAAGAACTGACAAGGGAAGTCCGCAAAAGCCCGATCGATGTTGGCGTCATTGGAATAGGAGAAAACGCACATATCGCTTTCAACGATCCTCCGGCTGATTTTGAAAGTGACGACGCATATATTGTTGTTGATCTTGCAGAATCATGCAGACAGCAGCAGTATGGCGAAGGCTGGTTCCCAACGCTTGAAGATGTCCCCAAACAGGCCATCACAATGACGGTGAAGCAGATACTGAAAAGCAGACATATAATATCTGCCGTGCCGTTTAAGGTAAAAGCTCAGGCGATATACGATACATTAACTGCACCGGATATCACAAACCTTATACCGTCGACAGCATTTAGAAATCATGATGATGTAACACTCTATATCGATAAGGACTCTGCGTCGATGCTGGATCCCGGCTTGTATACTGCAGAATGAGTATTGGTACTCAGACTACTCAAGTGCGTCTCGGAGCACTCTCAGATTACTTTCCATTATTGATAGGAATGTAGCGCCGGCTTGGACATCGGCTGTTGTAACAGATTGCATTGCATCAAGTACCAGGATTCTTTGATTAGTTCCCGAAGAGTCTCTTATGACAGTTTCTGCAATTGATTTATCGCTTGATTCTGTCACCATTACTACATTTAGATTAAGCTCGTTCACCTTATCTATGAGAAATCTCAAGGTGGACGGGCTGACTTCTGTTTCGGCAGAGCATCCTGAGAATGCTGCAAAGTATCTCAGATCATAATCGTCAACAAGATAGCGGAAAGGGAAGCGGTCTGCAAACAGCAGAGTGTTGTTGCTCACGTTATCTACCATAGTAGCAAATTCTTCATCAAGAGAAAGCAGCTTGTCAACATATGCAGCCAGGTTTGCTGCATACAGGTCAGCATTGGCGGGGTCTAGTGCCGATATAACACGTGTGATTTCAGTGCAGAAGATCACGGCATTTCTAAGTGAGAGCCACACATGTTCGTCGATCTCACCGTGGTGGTGGTCATGGTCGTGATTTGGGTCATCGCAGTCGGTGTCATCACAGTCTTCGTCATGTTCGTGATCCGGGTCATCACAATCATCATCATCGTCACAGTCGTCATCATCATCGTGTCTGTGACTATGATTGTGTCCATGACTGTGACCGTGGTCGTGTCCGTTGTCGTGGTCATCATCGTCACAATCGTCATCATCGCAGTCGTCGTGATCATGCTGCATGCCTTCTATGATCTCTTCAAACTTTGCACCGTCACCAAGTGCTTCCACAAGATTGATAACAACCATATTAGGATTTCTTGACTGCCTGAGTGCTCCTTCGACCCAATCATCCGAATCGCCACCGACATAAATAAATAAGTCTGCAGTTGCAACTGTGGCGATATCGCTGACCGAGGGCTGGAAGCTATGCAGGTCGACTGTGCTTGATATCAGCAGCGTCAAGTCCATATACTGCGCATTATCGCCCAAAATCTCCCTGACCCAATCGTATTGGGGAAATGTGGTGCTGACTATGCTGAGATTAACGATCTCGGGTTCCTGTTCGGTTGCCTGTACAGTCGGCACCTCTTGAACAGCCGCTGTCGGTCCGGGTGTAGCAACAGGGGAGTCCGGCTCGGTGCAGCCGGAAATCATAGTTATTAATAAAGCACATACAAAGAGTATTGATAATAAACGTTTCATTTTCTACCTCCGTCGATTATTCTAACACTTTTTTCTATGTCAAACAATATTTGTCCAATAAAATTAAAAAAACTATTGACAAACAAAAATACATCCAATATAATAACGCATATCAAATAATAATAAATATCAATAAGGAGAAACGTTATGAAAAAATTTATCTGTACAATTTGTGGTTATGCCTACGAAGGAGAAGCACCCCCTGAGAGTTGTCCACAATGTAAAGCACCGGCTGACAAATTCACCGAGCAAGCCGGAACCGGACTGGTTTTTGCCGATGAGCACAGGATCGGTGTAGCAAAAGACGCAGACCCGGAAGTCCTTGAAGGTTTACGCCAGCATTTTTTAGGCGAATGCACCGAAGTCGGAATGTATCTGGCAATGAGCCGCCAGGCTGATAGAGAAGGATATCCTGAAGTGGCAGAAGCATATAAAAGGATCGCCTTTGAAGAAGCCGAGCATGCAGCAAAATTCGCAGAGCTCCTCGGTGAAGTCGTTGACGTCTCAACAAAAGTAAATCTCGAAAAACGAGTTGCAGCAGAGCATGGCGCAACACAAGGCAAAAAAGACATTGCAGCAAAAGCAAAGCAGCTAAATCTTGATGCGATCCACGATACAGTCCATGAAATGTGTAAAGACGAAGCAAGACACGGAATGGCATTCCAAGGCCTGCTGACCAGATACTTTAACTAAAATGGATACCAGAAGAAACACGATTCAAAAACAGTTGGTTTATAACGCAGTAAAAGAACTGGACATACACGCAAATGCCGAGCAGGTCTATGAGTATGTCGTGGCAGTTCACCCATCGATCAGCAAAGCCACTGTATACAGGAATCTCGGTCAGATGGTAGACAGCGGAGAACTTCTGAATATCGGCAGCTTCTACGGCTCTGCCCACTACGACCACAACTGTCACGACCACTATCATTTTGTTTGCGAAGACTGCAAAAAGGTTTTCGATATCAACGCAAGCTTCCCCGACATCAATAAAATGACGGACGTAGACGATCTGGAAATAAAAAACCACAACCTGAGCTTCACCGGCTTATGCGGTGACTGCAAGGTAAAAAACTAGAAGGTAGTCAAGCAAATGTGTATGGTCTAAAATTGTACCATCGCGAAAAACTTGACGAGTCAATGCACTTAAACAATCAAAGTAATATAGCAGATGGGTAACGGGGATAAAATGATGAAATGTAAAACAAGAGTAAAAATGATTCTGCTTCTATTGATCATTGCAATTATGATCAGCGGTTGTACAAATGAAAAAGAACCTGAGGACGTACCGGAAGGGGAGGTCATTAACATGCAAACAGAACCTCCGGAGAGCACCGCTGAAGCTGTAATCGTCACAGGCGAGAAAGCAAAAGAGATTTTTGAAACACAAACTCAGGTCATACTTCTCGACGTTCGAAACCAGGACGAATTCGACGAGTACAGCATCCCCGACTCAACCCTGATCCCCGTAAACGAACTGGAATCACGCCTCTCTGAACTCCCCGACAAAAACGCAACCATCATAGTCTTCTGCAGAGCAGGCAGACGCAGCGCAACCGCCGCAGAAATCCTAACATCAAACGGCTTCACAAACGTCTACGACATGGGAAGCATAAACAACTGGGAGTAAATAAAAAAGCCTAGAATAGACCCTAGGCTTTTTTTGTCTTTATCAGTATAAGATGAACAGTAATTCCTACACCCACTAATATCAGTATAATACGAACCCAAAGTGAATGCGTTATTATCATTGATATGATGAGCCCCGTCCATAGAAATGCAATACTTGCGATTTTATGCCAAATGCTTATGCCTTGCTTTGTTCGATAGTTTTCTATATACGGCCCAAATACTCGGTTGTTTTTAAGCCATGCTGCATACTTAGTATTACCGGCAGAAAAGCAAAAAGCAGCAAGCAAAACAAAAGGTGTTGTGGGCAAGACCGGCAAAGCCACGCCCACAGCACCTAAACCAAGACAGATAAATCCAACTAAATTATAAATCAGTTTTTTAGCCAATCGATTATTACCATTACCTCAACAAATCAAATCTATCAGCATTCATTACTTTGTTCCATGCAGCAACGAAGTCATTTAGGAACTTCTCGTTTGCATCATCGCTTGCATATACTTCTGCGATCGCGCGAAGCTGCGAGTTTGAACCGAAAATCAAATCAACTCTTGTTGCAGTCCATTTTTGTTCTCCCGTTTTTCTGCAAACACCGGTAAACAGATTCTTATCTTCGGTCGTTTTCCACTCTGTCTCCATGTCCAGAAGGTTTACGAAGAAATCGTTGGTGAGTGATTCGTAATTCTTTGTAAATACACCACACATACAAGGACAACTGCTTCCTAGTTTTTCACAGTCGCAGTAGTTGACTCCGAGAACTCTCAGACCGCCGAGAAGAACCGTCATTTCCGGAGCTGTCAGTGTCAGAAGCTGCGCCTTGTCTATTAAAAGCTCCTCAGGCAGAGTTGAAAAAGCACGCTTTTGATAATTTCTGAAGCCGTCATATATAGGCTCAAGCACCTTAAATGAATGTACATCGGTTTGCTCTTGAGTTGCATCCATTCTTCCCGGTGCAAAAGGAACATTTACTGAAGCACCGGCTTTTTTTGCGGCGGCTTCAATACCTACCGCTCCGCCGAGAACAATGATATCGGCAAGCGAGACACATTTGCCCACTGCTTCAATATCTTTTTGAACCTGCTCAAATTTAGCCAGTACAGATTTGAGTTTTTGAGGTTCATTGACTTCCCATGAGATTTGCGGTTCAAGCCTTATACGGGCACCGTTTGCTCCGCCTCTTTTATCCGATCCTCTAAAGGATGCGGCACTCGCCCATGCAGTGCTGACAAGCTCCGATACTGATAATCCCAACTCCGAAATCTTTGCTTTGATTTCTATTATAGTTTCATCACATAGCTTGTATTCCTTACATTCCGGAATCGGATCCTGCCATATAAACTCTTCTTTCGGCACCTCGGCACCCCAATACAGAGATGAGGGACCGACATCCTTATGTGTGAGCTTAAACCAGGCTTTTGCAAACGCGTTTGCAAACTTATCGGGGTTGGCAAGATAGTCTTGCGCTATCTTTTCGTAAACAGGGTCAAACTTGATGGACAAATCGGCTGTGGTCATTATCGGACGATGCTTTTTGTCCGGATCAAACGCATCGACGACCATATCCTCATCATCGACATTCATAGCAAGCCATATATATGCACCGGCAGGGCTCTTTGTCAGCTCCCATTCGTATTTGAGCATAACTTTTAAGTATCCCATATCCCACTTGGTCGGATTTGGTTTCCACGCGCCTTCTATTCCGCTGCCAATAGTGTCTCCGGCATTTCCTTTACCGAAATCGTTTTTCCAGCCGAAACCTTGCTGCTCGATCGGAGCACCTTCGGGCTCAGGACCGACATGTGTAGCAGGTGCTGCACCGTGTGCTTTACCAAATGTATGACCACCGGCAATCAGTGCCACTGTTTCTTCATCATCCATTGCCATTCTGCCGAAAGTCTCCCTTACATCTTTTGCTGACTCAGCAGGTAAGGGTTCTCCACCGGGACCTTCCGGATTAACATAAATAAGACCCATTTGCACAGCGGCTAAAGGACTGTCAAGATTTCTCTCGCCTGAATATCTTGTATCGTCATCAAGCCATTTTGTTTCAGAGCCCCAATAAATATCTTCTTGTGGCTCCCAGACATCTTCACGGCCTCCGGCAAATCCTATCAGCGGACCACCCATATACTCGATTGCGCAGTTTCCGGCGTAAATCATAAGGTCTGCCCATGAGATTTTGCTTCCATACTTCTTCTTGATCGGCCAAAGCAATCTTCTGGCTTTATCAAGATTTACGTTATCCGGCCAACTGTTGAGAGGAGCAAATCTTTGTGTACCGTCTCTGGCTCCGCCGCGTCCGTCCATAGCCCGGTATGTACCTGCGCTGTGCCATGCCATTCTGATAAAAAAAGGACCGTAATTGCCGTAATCCGCAGGCCACCACTCCTGAGAGTCTGTCATTACAGTAATAAGGTCTTTTTTAAGCTCCTTCAGGTCAAGAGTCATAAACTCTTTGATATAGTCGAAATTACTGCCCATTGGGTTGCTAAGGTCTGAGTTTTGATGCAGGACACTCAGGTCAAGTTGATCTGGCCACCAATCTCTGTTGGTAGTGCCTTTTGTAAAGTCAGGTCTTCTAGCTTTTCCCGTAACCGGGCATTTCGAATCACCGCTCATGCTGTAACCTCCTATTTTATTTTCATAGCTGCACTGCTGTTAAAAAGACAGCACACACCATTGTAAATTAAGTTT
>Ga0123356_10007837_pt1 | contig 10636 bp, 8 predicted proteins | sample TergutEmb28metaG_2_FD_92546 | JGI IMG/M metagenome (GOLD analysis project Ga0123356, IMG submission 92546) | Embiratermes neotenicus P3 segment gut microbial communities from Petit-Saut dam, French Guiana - Emb289 P3 | ecosystem: Host-associated > Arthropoda: Insects > Digestive system > Gut ... | reverse complement strand
CGCGCGCTCGCGCGCGAGTTCGGCGAAGCCCTGGCGGCGGCCGACATCTGCGTCGTCGTCGACGTCTACCCGGCCCGCGAACGGGCGGAGGACTTTCCCGGCGTCGACGGCCGGCTGGTGGCGGCCGCCGCCGCAGATGCCGCCGACGGGCGGCAGGTGGCCTGGCTGCGCTCGCTCGACAGCGCCGAGGGCTGGCTGCGCTCGCTGCTGCGCCGCGGCGACCTGTGCCTGGTGATGGGCGCCGGCGACATCGACTCGCTCGGCCGCGCGCTGGTGGGGTCCGGCCGAGCGCCGGGCAGGTAGCGCCTAGGGGGCGGCCGCGAGGCGCCCGCCGGGCCTGGCATTACCGTAAGTCGCGTGTCCGACCCGCCCGCCAGCGTCCAGCGCGACTACCCGCTCGCGCGCCTCACGACGATCCGCACCGGCGGTCCTGCCGAGTTCTTCGCGCGGCCCGGCACCGTCGCCGAACTGCACGCGCTGCTCGTCTGGGCGGCCGACCGGCAGCTCCAGGTAGGGGTCGTGGGCTCGGGGTCGAACCTCCTGGTATCGGATGCCGGGGTGCGCGGCCTCGTCGTGAAACTTGACAAGGACCTCTCGAAGATCGAGCTCGACCGCAGCGCGGGGGACCGGATCCTCTGTGGTGGTGGCGCGCGCCTGCCGGCCGTGTCCGCGGTCGCTGCCCGCGCGGGCCTGTCAGGCATCGAATTCGGAGTCAGCATCCCGGGGACGGTCGGCGGCGCGGTGCGAATGAACGCCAACGCCTACGGCGGCGCGCTGGCCGACGTGCTCGAGTCGGTCGAGGTGATCAGCGCCGGCGGAGTGCAGCGGCGCACGCCCGAGCAGCTCGGGTTCTCCTACCGCCGTTCGAATCTGGTGGCCGGCGAGGTCGTCGCTCACGCCGCCTTCCGGCTGGCGCCGGCGAACGCCGAGCAGGTCCGCCTCGCGCTCGCCGACCTGCGCGAGCAGCGCAAGCAGGCGCAGCCGTCGGGCATCCGGACTTTCGGCTCGACCTTCAAGAACCCGGTCGGCCCCCGCGCCGCCGGTCGCACCGCCGGCCAGCTGCTGGATGCGGCCGGTTGCCGGGGGTTGCGAGTGGGCGACGCGGGCTTCAGCGCCAAGCACGCGAACTTCATCGAGAATCACGGTGCCGCCACGACCACCGACGTCCTCGAGCTGATGGCCCAGGGACGCCGGCGGGTGTCGGAGCGCTTCGGGATCGAGCTCGAGCCCGAGGTCCAGCTGCTCGGCCCGGTGTCGCTCCCAGGTAACGGGGGAGCCGGTGATCGCTGAGCGGCAACGACGCGCCCGGCGGCGGGGGCGCCGCCTCGCGTTGCCGGCGTGGCTGTTCGGCAGGCGCACCGTTGCAGTTCTGGCTGCGGTGCTGCTCCTGCTGGGAGGCGGCTGGCTGTGGTTTCGCAGCTCCTCGCTGGTCGCGGTCCACCAGGTCCGGGTCACCGGTCTGAGCGGGCCCGACGTCAGCCAGATCACCAGAGCGCTGACTGATTCGGCCGAGACGATGACCACGCTGAATTTCGACGTCTCGAAGCTGAAGCGAGCGGTCGCGGCGTACCCGTACGTCCACTCGCTGGACGTCAGCACCGATTTTCCGCACGGCGTCACGATCGACGTGCTGGAGGAGGTTCCGCTCGCGATCACGACGGTGAGCGGCCGCAGCGCTGTCCTCGACGGCGCCGGGCAACTGCTGCCTATCACCGGCACCCCGCACGGCCCGCTGCCGCTGGTGCCGCTGGGGGTGTCGGCCGCGACGGGCGGAACCGGCGGCTTCAACTCCGGCCCGGGGCGGATCACCGCTCCCGGCCCGCTGGCGGCGCTGAAGGTGCTGGTCGCCGCCCCGTACGGGTTCCTGCCGCACCTCGCCAGGGCCGTCAGCACCTCGGCGCATGGCGTCGTCGTCAAGCTGCGCGGCGGCCCGGATCTGTTCTTCGGTCCGCCCGTCCAGCTCGCGGACAAGTGGAGCGCCGCCCTGTCGGTGCTCGCTGCCCGCGGCGCGGCCGCCGCCGCCGGGGGCGGGTACATCGACCTCAGCGATCCGGAGCGGCCGGCCGTCGGCGTGCGGGCGCCGGCCACGCCCTCAGGGTCAAGCTCCAGTCCCTCAGGCTAAAGCTAAGGTTGAGTGTTTGCCGCGGCGCAAAAACTCGACCCTCAGGCGATCAATTGAGAGTTCCGCGATCTGCAAAGATCGTTGCGGGACGCATCCGGACAGTTGACTTCGCGGAATGCGAGCACGTAACGTGCAAAATACCCGCAAGCAGCAAGCTGTGCCGGTAAAGACTCAAGGATAGATCGAGGGTCGGACGACAAGCAATGGAAAGCGGCAGTTACCTCGCAGTCATCAAGGTCGTCGGCGTCGGCGGCGGCGGCACCAACGCCGTCAACCGGATGGTCGACGCAGGCCTCCGCGGCGTCGAGTTCGTCGCCGCGAACACCGACGCGCAGGCGCTGCAGATGTGCGACGCCGACATCAAGCTGAACATCGGACACGAGCTGACCAAGGGTCTTGGCGCAGGCGCGAACCCTGAGGTCGGCCAGGGCGCCGCCGCGGAATCGCGCGACGACATCAAGGAGGCGCTGAAGGGCGCCGACATGGTGTTCGTGACCGCCGGCGAGGGCGGTGGTACGGGCACCGGCGCCGCGCCGGTGATCGCCGATATCGCCAAGAACGAGATCGGCGCGCTGACCGTCGGGGTCGTGACGCGGCCGTTCAACTTCGAAGGCGCGCAGCGTGCGCGCCAGGCGCAGGAAGGGATCGAGAAGCTCCGCGAGTTCGTCGACACGCTGATCGTGATCCCCAACGAGAAGCTGCTCGCGATCGTCGAGCGCCGTACGACCATCCTCGAGGCCTTCAAGGAGGCGGACAACGTGCTCCGCCAGGGCGTTCAGGGCATCACCGACCTGATCACGATCCCGGGCCTGATCAATCTCGACTTCGCCGACGTCCGCACGATCATGACCAACGCCGGCTCGGCGCTGATGGGGATCGGCACCTCAAGCGGCGAGAACCGCGCCGGCGAGGCCGCCAAGACGGCGATCTCGTCGCCGCTGCTGGAGGAATCCGTCGAGGGTGCGACGGGAATCCTCCTGAACATCACGGGCGGTCACGATCTCGGGCTGTTCGAGGTCAACGAGGCGGCGGAGATCGTTCAGGGCGCGGCCGACTCCAACTCGAACATCATCTTCGGCGCGGTGATCGACGAAGGGATGCAGGACGAGGTTCGCGTCACCGTGATCGCCACCGGCTTCGACCACGGGCGCGGCTCACGCGGTACCGGCAGCACGCTGCGGGCTCCGCGGGGTCGTCGCGATCGCGACGTGACATTCGACGACCGGCAGCGGAACTCGCTCGAGATCCGGGACGACGAGATCGACATCCCGGCGTTCCTCAGGGACCGCTGATCGCGCAACCGAAGCGCAACCGCCGGCGCGCTGGTTGGTTGTAGTGTCCTGAAATCCACCGCATTTCTGTACCGGGACACTAGGACTGTTGGCACTGCTGGCGAAGAGGATCAGGTGAGGTCAGCCGGTCGCCGCGCAGCGGCGCCATCGATCGCCCTGCTCGCGTTGACGACGGTTGCGACGCTGTCAGGGGTGTTGGCAGCGGCTCCTGCATCGGCGCGGCTGTCGCGGCGGCCGCCGCAGGTGGTGGTCGCCCCCAGCAGCGCGGTCGATTCGCTGAACGGGCTCGCGGTCGCGCGTGACGGCAGCGGCGGGATCGTCTTCCTGGAGACGGTTGCCGGAGTTCCCCACGTGTTCGTCTCACGGCTCGAGCAGGGCGCCTGGCAGCGGCCTGAGCAGGTCGATGCCGGGCTCGCGGCCGCCTCGTCGCAGCCGCAGATCGCCGCCCACGACCACGGCGAGCTGGTCGTTGCGTTCGTCAACTCTGGCGCTGTGTATGTCAACGTCGTGCGCAACCAGAGGCAGCGGTTCTCGGCGCCGCGCGAGATCGCGGCGGGCGCAGCCGACCCGTCCGTCTCGCTCAACCCCTACGGCGTCGGCTACCTCGCGTACACCGCCCAGGACGGTGCCGGCGACGACGTCGACGTCGACTATTTCGACGGCAGGGTCTGGTCTCCGGCGAGCCCCCACGACGTCAACGTCACTGCCGCCGACAACGCGGGCACGGGCGCCGGGGCTCCCGACGTGGCCGCCGCGAGCGACGGTGTCGGGATCGTCACCTGGGGTGAGAACGGCCACATCTACGCCCGCCGGGTCTGGGGTACGGCGACCAGCGTCCAGACCCAGCAGCTCGACCCCTCCAGCTTCCTCGGCTGGACCGAGGTCGGCGCCGCCAGTCCCCGGATCTCGGTCGGCGGCGACTCCACCTTCCCGGTGGTCGTGTTCGCGGAGGAGTTCACCGCCGCTGGCCGGGTGCAGACGCGCGTGCTGTCCCGAAGGCTGGTCGCCGAGACCGCCTGGGGCCCGATCCCGGTCGACAAGCTGTCCGTCGGCTCGGGGGACGCTGGCCAGCCGCAGGTGGCCTTCGGTGAGTCCGGCTCGGGGTACGTGACGGCGGTCGCCGGCATCAACCACCGGGTGATCGCGACCCCCGTGGCCGCCGACGGCTACATCGAAACGCCCGTGCAGCTGATCCCCGGTGGTGGCGCCGCCGCCCCGTATGCCGCGCCTGCCAGCGCCGGCCGGGGGTCCGTGATCGCCTGGCAGCGGACGCCGAAGCGTGGAAGACCGCGGATCCTCGTCAGCTGGGGGCCGTACGGCGCGAAGGGGGGAGAGCCGCGGGCGCCGGTGCGGGTTTCGGCGCCGGCGACGGGGCCGACCGACGCCGCGCTGGGCCTGGTCGCCGGTGGCGACGACAGCGGTGACGCCGTGGTCGCCTGGGTGCAGGGCAGGGCCGGCCGGCTGTCGATCGATGCCGCCGAACTGCTCGCCGGCCCCGGCAGCACAGGAGGCCGCCGGCCCATTTTCTTCACGAACCGCAGCAGGCCGACGCTCCGCTGGCCGGCGGCGTCCGAGAGCTGGGGTCCGCTCAGCTACACGATCAGGCTCGATGGCTCGGTCGTCGGCAGGACCCGGCAGCTGCAGTGGCGGTCCCCCAAGTCGTTGAACGACGGGCCGCACTCGTGGCAGTTGAAAACCACCAACGAGGTGCAGAAGTCCAGCACCGGCCCCGCGCAGACGGTGTTCGTCGACACCCACCCGCCGGTTCTGCACGTCCGTCTCGGCGGCAGGCAGAAGGCCGGCGAGACGCTGAGGCTGGCGCTGCGCTACGCGGATCTGCCGAATCCGAAACAGCGAGGGGCGCCGGCGTCGGGCGTGGCCGGGGCAACCGTCAACTGGGGTGACCGTGCGGTTCCCGTGGCGAGGGACAGCCGATCACCCGTCAAGCGACATGTCCACGGCGGTCGGGTCTACTACACGGTGACCGTGACGCACGTATACCCCAGTGGTGGCCATCGCACCGTGACCGTGACCGTCGACGACCGGGCCGGCAACGCGACCAGCGTGACGCAGAAGCTGGTGATCCGGCCGGGACCGAAGCCGCGCCACAAACGGCGGAGCCACACGTGATCGCGCTGAGACGGTCTGTCAAGCAGATAACCAGGGTGACCGTGTTGACGGTGCTCGCGATCGCGGCGACGTCGACGGCGACCGCGGCGGCCAAGGCGGGAGCGGGCTCGGCGCTGACCGCGACGCCGCCGACGAAGGGCGCGCTGATGTCCGACGGGCCTACGGACCGCTATCTGCTTGGCGGCGAGTGGCTCTACCAGGCCGACCCGAAGCAGGTGGGACTCGACCGCGGCTGGTGGCACTACAGGCTCGGCAAGAGGGGCTGGAAACCGGTGACGATGCCCAACTCGTACAACGCCGGCAACCTGTCGAACGCCAGCCAGCGTGGCTCGGTGGGCTGGTACAGACGCGACTTCACCCTACCGGTGGGTGCCTTTCCCAAGTACGTACGGAAGCCCTTCCGTCGCTGGCTGATCCAGTTCGAGTCGGTCAACTACACGGCCACGGTCTGGCTGAACGGCCACAGGCTGGGCACTCACGAGGGTGCGTATCTGCCGTTCGAGTTCACCATGAGGCACCTGCAGCCCGGGGTCAACCAGTTGATCGTGCGCGTCGGCAACCAGCTCACCGGCCGCGACTTCCCGCCGCCGTCCGAGGGTGGCTGGTGGAACTTCGGCGGCATCCTCGACGCCGTCTACATGCGACCGGTGGCCGGGTCGGAGATCGACAACGTGCGGATCCGGACCAGGCTGAAGTGCCCCACCTGCAAGGCGGCGATCGTCGAGCGCGCCACGGTCCGCAACCTCTCGAGCAAGCCCGAGGTCGTCTCGCTCTCCGGGCGGTACGGCAGCGCCAGGCTCAGGTTCGGGCGCCGCCGAATCAAGCCTGGCGGGACCTGGACTCCGGACGCCAGCGCGGCCGTCGCCCATCCGCAACTGTGGGCGCCGGGCAGTCCCCACCTGTACCCAGCGACCTTCACGCTCGCGAACTCCGGGCGCAGGCCGATCGCGGGCTACGAGTATCAGAGCGGCATCAGGCAGCTCAGCATCGTCGATGGTCAGATGTATGTGAACGGACAGCAGTTACACCTGCGTGGCGTCAACCTGCACGAGCAGAACGTCAAGACCGGTGCGGCGCTGTCACTTGCCCAGGAACAGCAGTACATCGGCTGGTTCCAGCAGCTCGGCGCGACGATCGTCCGCGCTCACTATCCGCTCAACCCCGAGCTCGAGCAGATGGCCGACGAGGCCGGGATCGTGCTGTGGTCAGAGGTGCCGGTCTACGAGACGAAGCTCACCTACCAGAAGCAGGCGGGCTGGCGCAAGCGGGCCGTGGCGCTGCTCAGAGCCAACATCGACGCCAACCAGAACCACCCGTCGATCTTCGTCTGGAGCGTCGGGAACGAGCTTGGAACTCCCCCGAGCATGGGGCAGGCGGCGTACATCCGGAGCGCGGCAGCGGCCGCCAACAGGCTCGACCCGACCCGCCCGGTCGGCCTGGCGATCTCCGATTGGCCGGGGGTTGCCTGCCAGCCGGCGTACGCGCCGCTGCAGGTGCTCGGCGTGAACGAGTACTTCGGCTGGTTCGATGTCCAGGGCGCCACCGAGGATCGCGCGGCGCTGGCGCCGTTCATGGGATCGGTTCGCCGCTGTTATCCCAATCAGGGGATCTTCGTCACCGAGTTCGGCTTCGGGGGCAACCGCAACGGCCCGGTCGAGGTCCGCGGAACCTACCTGTACCAGATCAACTCGATCCAGTACCACGTCGGCGTCTTCAACGCCCTGTCGTGGCTGTCTGGGGCGATGTACTTCCCGATGCAGGACTTCGCCGCCCGGCCGGACTTCACCGGAGGCGACCCGCTCGGCACGCCGCCGTGGGTCGACAAGGGCGTACTCGACCAGTACGGCAACGCGAAGCCGGCGTTCGCGGTGATGGCCTCGCTGTACAAGGGCTTCCCGCAGCTCGGGCCGCCGGTGCTGAGGGAGCTGCGCCAGCCGACCCAGCCGACGACGACGAGCCCCAAGGCGACATAGAGCAACCACTCAGCGCTGTAGCCTGGAAGCGTGACCCTCGAGCACGCCGCCCAGGACCTCCGCGTTACGCCACTGCACGACGCGCACCTTGCCGCGGGGGCGAAGCTGGTGCCGTTCGCCGGCTGGGAGATGCCGCTGCAGTACGCCGGAATCCGCGAGGAGCACACCGCCGTCCGCACCGGTGTCGGAGTGTTCGACGTCTCCCACATGGGCCAGGTCCTGACCTGTGGGCCGCAGGCGCTCGCCCGACTGCAGCGGCTGGTGTCAAACGACGTTCGCAAGCTGCCGGAGGGCGGCGCCCAGTACAGCGTGCTCTGCAACGAGCAGGGCGGCGTGCTCGACGACCTGTTCACCTACCGTCTCGCCGACTTCGAGTTCCTGACGATCACCAACGCGGCCAACCACGAACGCGACCTGGCGTGGATGCAGCAGCACGGCGAGGAGCACGACGCCGACGTGGTCGACCGCCGGGACGACTTCGCGATGCTGGCCGTGCAGGGACCGGCGGCCCGCGAACTGGTCGGAGGACTCAGCGACGGGCGCCTGCCCGGGCGCTTCCACACCTGCCAGCGCAGCGTCGCCGGGGCGCCGGCGCTGGTCTGCGGCACCGGCTACACCGGCGAGGACGGGGTCGAGTTGCTGCTCGCGCCGGAGGACGCCGAGCGGGTCTGGACGGCGCTGCTCGGCGCGGGCGCGACGCCCGCCGGGCTCGGCGCGCGCGACACCCTGCGGCTCGAGGCGTGCTTTCACCTGTACGGCAACGACCTCTCCGAGGACCGCGATCCGATCGGCGCCGGGCTCGGGTGGTGCTGCGCCGAGGAGACGGGGTTCATCGGAGGCGACGCCACTTCCGCTGTGCGGGCTAGCGGGCCCGCACAGCGGCTCATACCGTTCGTGATCGACGGTCCCGGGATCGCGCGCCAGGGAAACCCCGTCGTTGGCGGCGGCGAGGTGACCAGCGGGAGCTTCTCTCCGTGCCTCGGGCGCGGCATCGGGATGGCGTACGTTCCCCGGGAGCGCGCGCAGCCGGGCACGCGCTTCCAGATCGATGTGCGCGGCACCCTCCGGGACGCCGTGGTCGCCCGCAAGCCCCTGTATCGAAAGGAGCCAGATGGCTGAGGCCAGCTACCCCGAGGATCTCAAGTACCACCCCGAGCACGACTGGGCCAGGATCGAAGGCGACGAGGCGACGTTCGGGATCACCTGGTTCGCGCAGGACTCGCTCGGCGAGGTCGTGTTCTTCGAAGCACCGGCCATCGGCACCACCGTCAGCAAGGACGAGAGCTACACCGAGGTCGAGTCGGTCAAGGCGGTCTCCGACGTGATCGCGCCGCTGTCCGGCGAGGTGACCGCCGTCAACGACGAGCTCAAGGCGAGCCCCGAGACGATCAACGAGGACCCCTACGGCGCGGGTTGGCTGGTGCGGGTGAAGCTGACCGATCCGGCCGAGGCGGACGCGCTGCTGGACGCTGCGGCGTATCGGGCGAGTTTGAATTGAGCCGCTACACGTCGGTCACCGATCAGGATCTGCGCGAGATGCTGCAGACGATCGGCGTCGGTCAGGTCGAGGACCTGTTTGCCGACATCCCGCACTCGCTGCGGCTCGGGCGACCGCTCGAGCTCGACGGCGGCCGCTCCGAACAGGAGGTCTACGAAGAGCTGCGCGAGCTGGCCGCGCGCAACGTCTCGACCGAGGACGAGATCTCGTTCCTCGGCGCCGGGATGTACGACCACTACGTCCCGGCGCTGGTGGACTCGATCATCTCCCGTTCGGAGTTCCTGACTCCGTACACGCCCTACCAGCCGGAGATCTCGCAGGGTGGCCTGCAGGCGATGTTCGAGTACCAGACCGCGATCTCGGAGCTGACCGGGCTGCCGGTCTCAAACGCCTCGGTCTACGAGGGCCCGAGTGCCGTCGCGGCAGCCGGATACGTCGCCAAGCACCACAACCACCGCAGGCGGTTCGTCGTCTCCGGCGGCGTGCATCCGCACGCGATCGAGACGCTCACGACGCTGTCCCGGGGCTACGGGATGGACGTCGAGGTGGCGGAGCTAGCGGACGGCGTCACGGTGCTCCCCGACCTTGATGACGCCGTTTCCGCCGTCGTCGTCGCGCAACCGAACTTCGTCGGGGCGATCGAGCGGCTCGACGAGATCTCCGAGCGCGCCCGGGCCGCCGGCGCGCTGACGATCTGCGCAGCCGACCCGATCCCGCTGGCGTTGCTGAAACCCCCCGGCGAGCAGGGCGTCGACATTGTCGTCGGCGAGGGCCAGACGCTCGGCAACCGGCTCGACTTCGGAGGGCCATCGTTCGGGTTCTTCGCGGTCACCGAGGAGCTGATCCGTCGGCTCCCCGGCCGGGTCGCGGGGGAGACCCGCGACCTCGACGGCAGGCGCGGCTTCGTGCTCACCCTGCAGACGCGCGAGCAGCACATCCGTCGCGAGCGGGCGACCTCGAACATCTGCACCGCGCAGGCGCTGAACGCACTGGCCGGCGTCATCTATCTGACCTGGTTGGGCCGTCGCGGGATCGTCGAGCTGGCCGAGCTCCTGGTGAAGCGGACCGCGTACGCGCGCGAGGCGCTCGCCGAGGTCCCCGGCGTCACCCTGTCGCACACCCATCCGGTCGTGCGCGAGTTCCCGATCCGGATCGACGGCGACCTCGATCGAGTCGTCGCGGAGTGCCGCGCGCGCGGGATCAACCCCGGCTACCGGCTGTCCGCCGACGAGCTGCTGGTGGCGATCACCGAGCAGCGGACCCGCGACCAGATCGATCGCCTGGTGGCGGCGATCAAGGCCGCCGTCGCCCAGCGGGTGCCGGCATGAGTGCCTCGTTCCTGCAGGCCGCCGACGACGAGTTGACGATCTTCGAGCGCTCGCGAGCCGGCCGGCGGGCGTTCACGCCGCCGCCCCTCGACGTCCCGGACCGCGAGCTCGACGAGCTGATCCCGGTGGAGCTGCGCCGGACCCAGCCGCCCGGGCTGCCGGAGGTCTCAGAGCCCGAGATCGTCCGCCACTACAACCGCCTGTCGAAGCGCAACTTCGATCTCGATACGGGCTTCTACCCGCTCGGCTCGTGCACCATGAAGCACAACCCGAAGCTGCACGAACGGGTCGCG
>Ga0123356_10007836_pt1 | contig 10637 bp, 5 predicted proteins | sample TergutEmb28metaG_2_FD_92546 | JGI IMG/M metagenome (GOLD analysis project Ga0123356, IMG submission 92546) | Embiratermes neotenicus P3 segment gut microbial communities from Petit-Saut dam, French Guiana - Emb289 P3 | ecosystem: Host-associated > Arthropoda: Insects > Digestive system > Gut ... | reverse complement strand
TAGTTTGCGATAACAGGACGTTTTGTCGTTTCTGCAATACCGGTACCACCCGGGTCAAAATATGCGACGGGATAATGTGTGCCACCTCTATTTATACTCTCCTCGATAACAATGTAGTTATTGTAGTTATGGTCATATCCGTCACTGCCGTCTCCCGCGCCGGTAAGCCTGATATCAACTCTCCAGTCACTTTCATGAGATACGACCTCAGAATTAACTTTTGTCCATCCATTATCGGGATGATTGTGCCATAATGCCATAGTGACAGGACCGCGGCACGCTTGGTCACCATCGTCCGCCCATACCTTGTTAACACTGACATATCTACCACCACCGGTTGATGGTGTGTTGATAAACGAACTTGACATTACGCCGATTCTTTCATTTACCGGCTTATCAACAGTTGCTTCTGCCGCTGTTCTTAGTCTATCTGTAAATCCAAAGAAAAATGTATTGGTATAACCTTCAACACGTGGATTTTCTCTTACTGTATACTCAATTTCACGTCCGCTATCATCATAACGAGGCAATCCTGTTATAACAAGCCAGTCACCTTTATTTCCGGCCGGTCCGGCTGTTGTATCGAGCCAAAGAGTCGGGTTTGCAACATTATCAGGTAAGGTCGTTCCCGAGGGTGCCGTTTCTGTTCTTCGCCACGACCTTGCTTCCGAAATTCTAAATGTATCTCCTGTCATTGCTGCTGCCTGTGAGCGTGCTCCGCCTGAAGTTTCCCAGAAAAGTCTGCTGGCAGGTATGTCGCTGGCAGTAATATAATCTGTTCCGTTATGAATTGTGAATTGCGTTTCTCTGCGTGGTTGTCCGGTACGTTCACCGTTCCATATTTTCCGGATTTTTATCTCAGTTTCGCCAACTAATGTGTTGGTTAGAAGCGTATTTCCACCCGTGCTTGGCGGTGTAGGACGTGTTGTTTGCAAATTATATCTGTAACCATCCAGAAGTGCCCAAAGTTTTCCGTCCAATTCAGATGCTTTGATATCCCCGCCTTGATCTTCAGGACGTTTCATGACTATTTCGTTTTCAGTAATCTGATAGATGTATTCAACACCTTGGTTATTATACTTCGGAAGACTGCCAAATTCGTGTGTTATTTCCATAATCTCGGCACGGAATCCGCTGAGTGTATAAATACCGTTCGTAAACTCTGTAACCGGTACAAATCCATTACCGGCAGTAACACCGCTCATGCTGCCGCCAAGCCTTCGCTCTACAAGGACAGAAACATCAGAGTTCATATCCTGACGTGCTATTGCTAACCACTTCTTTGTAACTGACAAATTAACACTACTAACGCGTAGATTGGAGAGTTCACCGCCGTTATAGATTTTGTTTTTTATGCCACTGACTTCCCACCAGGATGGATACCATCCTTCATCGGGAACATATTTACCTCTGGGTAATGGCGATGCAGTCGGAAATTCATCATATTTTGCTGTTCCTACATATTCCCCCGGTCCTCGTATAACTGTGCCTGTTGTGGGACCTGCGCCATCGTACAGTTCTTGTACAAAATAGACATATTCCTGTCCTTCAAGGTCGAAACGAGGCAACGGACCTGCCGGACCGGGAGGAAGAGTTAAATTTCCGAACTTAATATCGAATGGACTGGACGGAACAAGCATAAACAATTCCGCACCCTGAACCGGGGAAGCATTTCTATAACTTCTTCCTTCAATATCAGGATAACGGTTTAATAAGAATCTGCCTGTATTTGGTCTGCTTGCCTCTGCACCATCATCAAGCCATGTTTTTGTCGCTTCAAACACTGTATTACCGACGAGTCTATTTATAATAGTACCGCCGTTATGTGTCCTTGAATGTTCTTCGGAAAAGTTTCCGATGTTTTCATATTGTGCTTCATATTTAACAGTATTGTTCGGGCTTCTTGCGGTATTTCTAAGTGTAGTAGCACCGGCACCTGTTTGGATTATCGGAAGTCCGTCACCTGTTTCGGTTATATAATAATTAAACGGTTGCCCTCCTGCATTAAATGCAGGCATCCCTGATATTGTTATTTTCCAAACTCTATCGCTTGTGTTTGAAAAAACTATTGAAAAATCCGGTGCTCTATTTGGAACATTGGGAGCAGCAAGTGTTCCCATATCTGTTCCGCCTCCTGTAGCTGCGCCTGTCAATCGTCTGAGGTTAAGCTGTGTTCTAACAAAATCCTCATTACGTCTTGTAACATAACTTCCGGGGAAAGCATCAGCCAAACCATCTTTCCAATCAATGAAAATTTCAAATTCTTCTTTAAGAGTACATCTGATTGCGTTATTAACAGTTCCTGAGCCAATTATATAATCTTCAATAATATAGTTTTGAGCAATATTAAGATTGGCATTATCTATAAGGCTAAATGTATATGTAACATCAAGCGGAGCTCCGGAGGGTTGCCAAGCACCTTCAACAAACTCAGCTGCAATCAATTGCTTTGGTAACCCTTCAAAAGTATACTCCCAAAAGTTCATTGTTGTACCGTCTCTCTCCGGTATTTTAGTTTCTAATAGGTTATTAGCGGCTGTTATATCAGCAGCAATACCCCATTGAACCAGTAGAGCCGCATCAATCGGTTGCGGTGCCGTGTCTTGAACTTGGAAGTATAATTGCAACCTCATATATCGGGGATTTGCAGTTGCGTTCCATATCGGTCTTGTTTCAGCATCAAGTTTATTATCATTCCAGTTAACTGTTGGGCTATAAGTGATGGTACTGCCCGGCACGTGATATCGATATAATTGTGGTGCATTAAATAATTCAATTCCGAAAGCCCCAAACGCATCAAAATCTTCGTTATCCGCACCCTCGCCATCCATATTATCTGCCTCAGGCTCTATAACAACCTCTACAAACTCAGATTCATATTTATCCAGAAAATAGTTATACTCTGTATTTAAAACCTTAACCAGCCATGGTTTTGCTTTAAGCCATTCTTCTGTTTCATCATCCCACTCTGGTTGCGGCTGTTGCGGCAGCTCGTTTTCATCAAAGAAAACAGGTATATCAAATACTATCCGGACTTTTCGAAGCATCGGGTCTTTCGGGAGCGAATTATCTTTTTCATCTACAGGTTGCCCGTCAGTTTCATCATCAGACTCACCGTTTGGCTCTTCATTCCGCTCACTGTCATAAGCACTTGCTCTTGATAATCCCACATCCGAAAACATGGAAACAGATTTTAAACTTGCCGACATACCATCGTCATCATTACATGATTCGGCATCAGTCCCGGTATTTTTTTCAATGTTCGCTCCGGAGCTCACCCCGACATCGGCTCCGGCTTCCGCACCCATTGTTTCAAAATCAGGCGCAGAATTTCCATTTTCACCCTTAGGTTCAGCAGAACTTGTCGTTGATTCTTCGTCCGGTTTTTCATCCGTAATTTCGTCATTTTGACCAACATTTTCTAACGAATTATCACCGGAATTACCCGCAGGTTCGCTTGATTGTGTGCCTAAATCGACCGGTTCGCCGTCATTTGACCCTGTGTCGTGGTCACAAGACTCGTCGCAGTTATAATTATCATCCGAAAACTCCGAACCCGCTGCACCGTCTTTATTTGCGTTATTTTTGTCATCTACAGTAGGAGGGTCAAAATACACCCAAATTCTGCCATCTTCATCAATAATTACCTTTGCACCCGGTAAAAACTGCCCATAAAAACTAAAAGCGTCGGCAACATACTCGTTTGCCTCCGCACGTAAAATTTCGGGAAGAAAAACTTCAACCGGAAACGCATCTTCATCTATTAAAAACTCAAACTTCGCATTCATCTCCGCACCGATGGGAATTACCATTCCGTTGCGGATTAATTCACCTTCATATTCGATTTGAGGGTAACTCCACAAGTCTTCACTTCGCGGAATCACACCGGCGAGCATTTCAGGAACAAACGAAAACATTTGTAAAAGCAAAACAGCCGCCATAAACATAGCAGCCACTCTGCTGTACCACAGAGTTCTCCGCCCGGCAGACTTTTTGACACTTGCCTGTTCCTTAGATTTTAACAACTCATTTTTAATAAATAAGCTTTCAAGTTTTCTTTGCTCTCTCTTACTCTGCTCGTCAGGCTTTTTGGCTTCCTCCTTGCTTCTAAGAGTCTTCAGATAAAAAAAACGCCTTCCAATGCCAAACATTACATGGATCCTTTCCATTTGTATTTATATTTGACATAATACTAGCACATATACCGTACCATATCTGTACCAAATGACCCCTCTGATTTCCCCCTTAAATCAACCCAAAAAACTCCCAATTCCCAAGCACAATTCACCCCACAACACAACACCAAATCAACACCAAAAACCGGGCACAAACCCCGGTTTTTAAAATACCTCTTTAACAACTTCTTGAATTAAACAGCTTCAAGATATTCTAAAATACGTTCTGCATTTCGCATATTTAGTTTTGAAATATCTCCATACTTCAAGTATGAATTGACATTGCCATGATTAAGCTTTAAGTCGGTATATAATCTATAGTTACTTATACCTTTGCTTTCTTGCAAGCTTCTTGAATTTTTGTGGATTAACCGCCTTATGTTGTTTTTAGTATCAGGCATATCATGTCTAGCAACATAACTCCTATAAACTTTACGATACAATTCACCAAGATTCTCATCATTGTTTTTAAGAAGCTTCATAATCTCATCTCGTGTATACTTATTCGCCATGTCAGCATATTCGGAATACACAGGATAATTAATAGAAGCGGTCAAAAGACGGTCTACTTTATTAAAACTATAAGCATACAATAATAACGGTTCTCTAAGCCTAAGGTTTTCGGAAACTTCTTTCACCAGCTTGTAGATACTGTTTGTCTTACCATGAGATAACGAACGAACATATCGCTCAAGATATCTGTGAAATTTTAATCTTTGCATTTTCGATACTTCCTTTCGAATTTATCATAACAGGCTTTGAAATCTTGATAAACTCTGTCGGTTACAGAAATTAACTGTACCACCAACAATAATTACATGGAAGCGTCCGCCATCATCGAACTCTAAGCCGGCATGTTGGTCAAGTAATTTCATGCGATTTAGTATATCGTCTTTGTACATTTTAATAACACCTTTCTGTATCTCGTCTTACTTAATACTATTATTTAAGATTTATTATACACCATTGCTCACAATTGTCAATAGCTTTAATGAGTTAACTGCGTATTTCCAAATCAACACCAAAAAAGCCGGGCACAAACCCCGGCTTTTGAATCAAGCAATCACCCGCTCCTACCTATTGAGCAGCCTTTTGATTTTTTCCTTTACAACAGAGGCTTCGAAGGGTTTGGGGATGTAGTCGGCGGCGCCTAGGGATAGGCCGCGTACCATGGCTTCGGGGGATGTGAGGCCTGAGATGAAAATAATCGGAATATTTTTTATTTCCTCGTTTTTCTTTATTTCGGTAATAACCTCATAACCGTCCATTTCAGGCATTATAATATCGAGCAAAATCACGGCGGGTTTATGTTCAACAATCATTTCCACCGAATCCCTGCTGTCCCTTGTTACATAAATACTGTATTCGTCTCTGAGAAAATGTGTAAGTGCAATGATATTACTCTTTTCATCATCGATAATAAGTATTCTTTCCTTTTCGTCCGAACCGGCACGTTCAAAATCACCTTGTACAGGCATCATAAAAATAAGCAGACAACGCCATAAATCCCACGTTTGAAAAGGTTTGCTGATGCAGTCCATCAGACCGTACCGTTTATAATCCTCTAAGTCCTTTGTCATAACATTTGCCGCAAGTGCAACAACCGGTGTTCCGGTTCCCAGTGCATTTATTCTCGCCGTGGCTTCAAAACCGTCCATAACAGGCATTTGCGTATCCATTAAAATAAGGTCAAAAGGTTTTGCGCCCTTTTTCATCCTGTCAATAACAATACGAAGCCCCTCAAGACCATTATCAACAATCACCGAAGTCAGCCCGACACGCTTTAGATGCTCCCTTATAACATCCTGATTAACACGGTCATCCTCGCAAACCAAAATCTCACCGTTAAAACTCGGCTTAGATTCTGTATCGGTTTCAGAATTGCCAAACGCTTCATTAAACAAACTTACGCTTTCCGTTATCGGCAGTTTAAGTTCAACCGTAAACTTACTTCCGGCACCAAGCTTGCTTTCGGCAGTAAGAGTTCCGCCCATAAGCTCAACAAGGCTTTTTATTATCGGAAGCCCAAGTCCCGTACCTAAATCGACCCTTGTAACTTCATTTCCGACCTGAACAAACGGCTCAAACACCGAAGCGAGCTGTTCTTCCGTCATTCCTCTTCCCGTATCGGAAACCTCCAGGCGGACAAGCGAAAATTCATCATTTGTGCTGACCGCTGTTGCCGTAAGCGAAACCGAACCCTTGTCGGTAAATTTCATAGCGTTTGAGAGAAGGTTTTGCATCGTTTGATAAAGCCTTACCGGGTCACCTAAAAGCTGTATATCAAGCAGAGTTTTATCAACATGATAATTAAACTCAAGCCCTTTATCGTTAATTTGCTGCGCAATCATCGTTTGGCAGTTTTTGAATAAAGTTCCGGGATTAAACGAAATCCGCTCAATTTCCATTTTTCCCGCATCGATTTTTGAAATATCCAAAATATCATTAATAACCCGAAGTAAAATACGTGTGTTGCTCTTTATTTTATTAAAATACTCTCTATGCTCTGCCGAAATATCCCCTTCAAGTGCTGCCTCGGCAGTGCCCATGATTACATTCATGGGTGTTTTTATCTCATGGCTCATATTCGCCAGAAACTTTGATTTATCCTTTAGTGCTGATTTTGCTGTATCGGCGGCAGACTGAATCTCTTTTTGCACCCGAAGCAGCTCTTCCGTTCTTGCAGTAACTGCATTTTCAAGATTTTTGCGGTATATACGAAGCTCAAGATGAAACTGCACTCTTTTCCGCAGAATATTTTCCGCAATCGGCTTTAAAATATACTCAACAGCACCAAGCTCCAGCGCTTGTTCTTCTTTTTTGCGGTCATCAACACCTGTCAGGAAAATAACCGGAATATCACTCCACTCGGGAGTCGATTTAATTGTTTCAAAAAAAGCAAACCCGTTTATTTCCGGCATTTCAACATCAAGCAGTATTAAATCGGGAATTTTTTCCTGCATCAAATCATATGCTTCCTTTGCCGATGATGCCACCCTTACATTATATAATCCGTCAAGGATATTTCTCACAACAGCCAAAACAACAACGCTGTCGTCAATAACCAGAATGTCACTGTTTACAGTAATATCCGCACTGTGCTTCACTATGCTTTCCCCCATAAATCCGCCACCTTTATAAAAATAATATTTAATTCAAAAAAGATATTCCAAGGATTATAACACATGATTTATATTATTTGCACACAAAATTTTATACTTTTTACACAATTTATGCAATAGCAAGAAAACAGACATTATTCACTCATTTTAAAGAATAAAAAATACTATACCAATATTCCTTATATTATTGTATAATGTAAAAAATCAAAATTTAGTTATATTGAACGGAGGTGGATAATTGGCTGACTTGGGAGTAAATAACGAGCTTCCGGTATATTTGTTCCATCAGGGCACAAACTACCGGGCATTTGAATTTCTCGGATGCCATTTTGACAGAAATACGGGGGTTGCAGTGTTTCGCACATGGGCACCGAAAGCAAAGTCCGTACATTTAGTCGGCGATTTTAACAGATGGGGTGAAAAAGAACTCCTCATGGAGCGTATCTCGGACGGCGGCGTATGGGAAATTACAGTCGACGGCGTAGACGAATACGCACGTTATAAATATGCCATCACCTCGGGCAAAGACGGAACAGTCCTCAAATCCGACCCCTATGCATTTATGTCGGAAACAGAAGATAAAACAGCTTCGATTGTATTTGACCTTAGCGGATATAAATGGAATGACAGCGCATGGCAGGAGAAAGTCAAAAAATACGACAATCTCGATTATCCGATGAACATTTATGAAGTCCAGCTCGGCTCATGGATGCGCGACTCAAACGGAATGGCATTTTCATACCTCGACATCGCAGACAGGCTTATTCCGTATGTTAAAGAAATGAACTACACACACATTGAACTTATGCCGGTAATGGAACACCCGTTCGGCGGTTCATGGGGATATCAGATTTGCGGATATTACGCACCAACCAGCCGTTACGGCAACCCGCATGATTTTATGAAATTTATCGACCTGTGCCATGCAGCAGGAATCGGCGTTATCCTCGATTGGGTTCCCTCTCATTTTCCAAAAGACGAACACGGACTTATCGAATATGACGGCGGCCCGCTTTATGAATGTCACGGCGCAGACAGAATCGAAAACTGGGAATGGGGTACACGTTGCTTTGATTACGGAAGAACGGAAGTGCAGTCATTTTTAGTTTCAAACGCAATGTTCTGGCTCGATATGTACCATGCAGACGGGCTTCGTGTCGATGCTGTCAGCTCAATGCTGTATCTCGACTATGGCAGAAAAGCCGGTGAGTGGACTCCGAACACAAACGGCGGCAACGAAAATCTCGATGCAATCGCATTTATCAGAAAACTAAATAAAGCCGTTTTCGCCGAAATCCCCCATGCAATGATGATTGCAGAAGAATCCACAGCATGGCCTCTCGTGACAAAACCGATTCATGACGGCGGTCTCGGATTTAACTTTAAATGGAACATGGGTTGGATGAACGACATGCTCGAATACGTCGAAGTCGACCCGCTCTACAGACGAGGCATCCACAACAAAATCACATTCTCATTCTTTTACGCTTTTTCCGAAAACTTCGTATTGCCCCTTTCACATGACGAAGTTGTCCACGGAAAAAAATCACTTCTCAACAAAATGCCCGGCGATTATGAAACAAAATTTGCAGGGCTTCGGGTTTTCCTCGGTTATATGATGACCCACCCCGGCAAAAAACTCACATTTATGGGCGCAGAGTTCGGACAATTCCGCGAATGGGACACAGACACAGGGCTTGATTGGCTGCTCCTCGAGTATCCCATGCACAGCAACCTCAAAAACTATGTCAAAGAACTCGGTGCATTTTACCTTAATACTCCCGCTCTTTGGGAAATCGATTTTTCATGGGACGGTTTTAAATGGATTAGCGACAGCGACCGTGACCAGAACACAATCGCATTTATAAGAACGGACAAAAAAGGTAATAACAACATCTCGCTCATAAACTTCTCGCCGATTACAAGAGATGATTACAGAATTGGCGTTCCCGATGCAGGAACATACACAGAAGTATTTAACTCCGATTTAAGCGAATACGGCGGTTGGGGCAACACAAACCGCGCAGAAATAATCGCCGACGACATCCCGATGCACGGCTACCCCTACAGCATAACCCTCAAAGCACCCCCCCTCGCAATCGTCTGCATCAGTTTGAAAAAATAAAAAAGCTAAGAAAGAGGACTACCGGTTATGAAAATATCTGAAAGAAAGGAATGTATCGCAATGATACTTGCCGGGGGCAGAGGCTCAAGACTAAAAGCCCTTACCGAGCAAGTGGCAAAACCTGCGGTTACATTCGGCGGAAAATATCGGATAATAGATTTCCCGCTCACAAACTGTGTCCGCTCCGGAATCGATACGGTCGGAATAATGACACAATACCAGCCGCTTTTACTCCACGACTACATCGGTAAAGGTCAGCACTGGGACCTCGACTTACTGCACGGCGGTGTGTCGGTACTTCCCCCGCACAGCAAACCCGGCGGTAAAGCATGGTACAGCGGAACGGCAAACGCCGTTTACCAAAACATGAACTTCATCGAAACCTTTGCGCCCGAATATGTTCTTGTTCTCGCCGCAGACCATGTTTATAAAATGGATTATAAAGTAATGCTCGACTACCATAAAAGTGTCGGCGCAGACTGCACCATCGCAGTTATCGAAGTCCCGATTAAAGATGCAAGCCGCTTCGGAATCCTAAACACAGCCGAAAACGACAAGGTTGTTGAGTTTGAAGAAAAACCCGAACACCCGAAAAACAACCTTGCATCCATGGGTATCTACATTTTTAACTGGCGTTCACTTAAAAGCTACTTAAACGACGACGAAAACGACCCGAACTCAAACCACGACTTCGGCGGAGACGTTCTGCCGGCAATGCTCAGAGACGGACTGAAACTTTTTGCATACCGCTTCGACGGCTACTGGAAGGATGTCGGAACAGAAGAAAGCCTCTGGCAGGCAAACATGGACCTGCTCGACGACCTGCACCTCGGATTTGAAGACTGGCATATTTTATCAAAATCCGCAGGAAGACCTCCCCACTTCGTCGCAGAAACCGGAAGCATCAAAAACACCCTTATCACAGAAGGTTGCGAAATCTACGGAAGCGTTGAAAACAGCATCCTGTCGGTTGGAGTTATTGTCGAAGAAGGAGCAGTCGTAAAAGACAGTGTTATAATGGAAAATGCCCGAATCGGCAAAAACGCAGTCGTCAACTACACTATACTTGACGAAGACACTCAAGTCCCCGATGATTCCATCGCAGGCGAATCACGCGAAAACGGCGGAAAACTTATTTTATATTCGCATGGTGCTAATTTCGAGAAAAAATCTGCAGAAGGAGGGCAAGGCTAATGGTAGGACTATGTTTATCAG
>Ga0123356_10007835_pt1 | contig 10637 bp, 7 predicted proteins | sample TergutEmb28metaG_2_FD_92546 | JGI IMG/M metagenome (GOLD analysis project Ga0123356, IMG submission 92546) | Embiratermes neotenicus P3 segment gut microbial communities from Petit-Saut dam, French Guiana - Emb289 P3 | ecosystem: Host-associated > Arthropoda: Insects > Digestive system > Gut ... | reverse complement strand
TGTGGCTAATGTTAATGTGAGTTATGCGGAGATTGAGAGTGCCGCAGCTAAACTGAATAAGATGAAGGGTGAGTTGGACGCGCAGTTAACGTCTTTGAAGTCGTTTGTTGGCCAGTTGGTGGCCTCTGGGTTTGTGACTGATAAGGCATCGGTGCAGTTTGACGCGACGGTGGGTGAGTTCACCAAGTCGGCTCTGGAGCTGATGCGGTCGGTGGACAACATGTCGACCTATCTGCGTAATGCTGCCCAGGCACTGCAGTCGTTGGATCAGGAGCTGGCGAACCGCGCCAAATAACCCATTGGGTGCCTCCAGCACCTGCGGGGGATGGCTTCACCACCTGGGCCAGTGGCTTGGTGTGGAAGTGAAAACAGAGGGAGGTGTGTGACTGATGCCGAGGGCTATGCCGGATCGAGGGTATCAAGTCAAGACCGATGGTCTGCTCACTTTGGCGGATCGGTTGGGGCCGTTGGGGTGGGTGCATCGGTCTTTGCCTGCCTTGCCGCGCGGCGGCTCGGTGCCTGGTCTTGGTGAGTTGGCTGCGGCCTTTGATGTGGTTTTCGAATGGTTGGCTTCCCAGGAGAAAAATGACCGGCGCTCTATTACGGAGATGAGTGGCCAGCTGCGTCAGGCGGCGCAGGCGGTGACTAATTGGGACAGAGAGCTGTCCAAGATTGACCCGACTCGCAGGGTTGGCAAGTCCCGGTCGGGCTCGGTTGGGCAGTTGGTGAAGTAGTAGGTGGGTTGAATCATGGTGACTGCCGACCAGATTACTGGGGAACCGTTTGGTGACCCCCTGGGTGGCTTCACGGCGGCGGCGGATTATGTGGCCAAGGTGTCGTGGCAGTGCGGCGATGCGGCTGCCGCCACCGGTAAGGTGGCCGATTCTGTCGCAGGTGCTTGGACATCGGCTCAGGCGGAGGTGGTCCTGACTCAGTTGGGTAAGGCGTCAACCGGTCTGACGGACTGCGAGGCGGCGTACCGCCAACTGCACGGCGTGCTGCAGGATTATGTTGAGACGGTGGGGAGTCTTGGGCGGGCCTATGACGGGGTGTACCGGGATTACCAGGCGGCCAAGGCGGCGCACCGGCGGGCGTTGGACCGGCCGGTGGCGGTTGGTGCACCGCCGGGGCAGAACATGGTGCAGGCGTTTGAGGTGGTGCGGGAGCAGGCGGCGAAGGAGTTAGCCGGGAGTCGGTTGGTTCAGGCTTATATGGCTCGCCTGGATTTGAATGAACAGGCGGCGTCCAGGATCAAAAGCGTCTTGGGTGGCCGGTTTGGTGAGGCTGTGGTTGCTACTGGGTGGGTGGGGGCTGGTTCGGCTGGGGTGGGTCAAGCACTCACCTATCTGGGGTCTAGTCCGTCGCCGGCGCAGTTGAAACTGTTTTTGGATGTGTATGGCTCAAATCCGGCTGCCATGGCCCGGTTTTTACGGGAGCGTGGCGTGGAGGGGGTGGCCGGTTTTCTTGACCAGCTCAGTTATGCCTCAGATCCGGTGATTGGTGCGGCTGACGTGGGGCTATTGTTTGCGTTTGGCGATGCCGTAGGTGTGGGTATAACGGGTCTGTCACCTAAGGAGCAGGCCCAGTTTGCCAGTGATTTGTTGTGGCCTGAGCAGGGCAATAGGCCGGACACGGTTTATGCGGCGTTCTTGTTGTCTCGTCCGACGGTGCCACCGCTGGTGTTGATGGAAGCGGCCGGGATCATAGACGGTCATCGGGACCAGTTCGCGCCGTTGGCTGACCCAAAGGTGATGGTCGATCACATGGGTGGTGGGTTGGCTTGGTTGATTGGTAAAGGTGTGGTGCCGTGGGATGTGCCTGATGCGGTTTTCGGGGGATTAGCGCGTTATCCGGATAAGGCATGGGATTTCTTCACGGACAGCTCGGGGTTGGTGCAGCAGGACAGGTTGTTCTATTGGACCGGTCAGCATGATTGGGGCAAGACGGTGGAGGGGCGCAACAGCGCTGATGGGATTGCTTCGCTATTGGCGTCGGTGGCTAGTGGGCCAGGGGCGGTGGCGGTCTTCCAGGAGGTGTGTCAGCTCGCGGATCAAAGGCCGGACAGTAACACCGGTGCGGCGAGGGCCGCAGCGCTAAGGTGGGAGCAGCTTTGTGTATTCGTTGATCTTGCTGTATTCGGTGTTGGAGCTAATACTTCAATGAATGCCAGCACGCTCTCCGGTCCAGCGAAAATGGATTTGGCACGGGTGCTTGACCTATCTTGGGACCGCGTAGCGGCGTCATTTCTTAAGTCAAACCTCGACTTGCTCTATGGAGCTGGTTCAGACCGTGTGGCGCCAGTTTTCGCGCCGATGGCAACGCCGGGTGGTGGGTATGCGACTGGTGGTCTGATCTATTCGGGTCCCCGAGGTAATCTTCTTCAATACATCGGCAAGATTACCTATAATCCTAGTCCTGAGAACGGCTTGACCGAAGCGCAGATGCACATCAAGGACGCTATGTTCCGGGGGGCTGGCGACGTCATGAGATGCGCTGTTGCTAAGGGCAGCGAAGGCATGCTCTGGTCAGCCCCCGACATGGTTGCGGCCATGCTTGGCGCGATGAGCACTCCGGAGCTGCTGGCGGCGGCATGGCGCGACCAGTCGAAGGTGAGGAGTCTGGAATCGAGTTGGGCTGCGGTGGGATTGGTGGTTGGTGCTGTTGGGGAAGTGCCTGGTCCAGCTGGTGCCGCCGCTCGTGGCGCTGGTTTGGCCACGAGCCTTTTCGTGCCAATAGTGGTTGAACGAGCCAGTAAGGCAGCAGAGATCAAGATCCACGCCGATGCGGTTGATGCCACCGATTCTAACCATGAGTTGTTTAGGGGCTGGATGGATGATCTGGTGGTCTCTTCCCTTGGGGAGAAAGCCGATGATTTCGCCCGCAGTGGAAAACTTGGACCGCTGCTTAAAGCAAAAGAAACGAGTCTGGCTGAAACACTTGGAGGCAGTTTTGAACAGTATGCGATCGCGACCCATCCCAGCCCCCAAAGCAAGATCCTAAACCTGCCATTGACGTCGATTGATGGTTCAGGGAGCTACCTCGATCCCACCGAGTTGCATGGCAACATAGTAGGGGAAGGGGGTGGTTGATATGCCTGGTGTGCGGCGGTGGTTACGGGTGGTGGCTGGTGGGTGTGTGCTGTTGGCTGGCGTGACGGCATGCGGCACCGCTTCAGAGAGCGACGGTTGGATTTGGATGGGTATTGAGGGCACGTTGGCGCCTGGGCATACGGTGGCTCCTAAGCTGAGTGACCTTGGGCTGCCGAAAGACTGTGTCCCGAACGATTTCACTTGGTGGGTGTCCTATAACAGCATTGATAGCTCTTCCACGGACGGACCTACTTTTGGGATCACGCCGCTGATGGCTGGGTCGGTCTTGGAAGTGATTGTGCGGGTGCCGGATGCTTGTGGAGGAGCGCTGGCCAACCACAGAGATGCCTGGTTGATTCAGGCTTCAACTAAGGATTCGATCGAGACCGTGGTGGTGCCTGTTTTGGCTGGTGATCTCTATCCGGGTGGGAGCGCTTGGGTGGAGCCGGGGGTTTGGGCACCGGCGGATGTTGATGTGGTCTACTTGTGGACACCGTCTCCTGATGTACCGAAGAATCCTGCCATGCTGGACTATATGATGAACGGGTATTTCGCGTACGCACCGACTGGTCCTGAGGTGACTATTCCTGAGGATTGGGCAGGTCGGACAATGACAGTGTGGGCGGGGGTTGGTTATGAGAACTATCTGCCTCTGGTCTTCCAGGTTGGTCAGGTGGAGCTGGGTCCGGTGGGCGGTGAAGGGGCGAGTGCTGGGTGAGGAACATTATTGTCGTGCCCGCTGTGGCTGCTTGCGGTCCAACCGGTTCTGGTGACAACCCGACATCGCGATCGAGACAGAAGGTGCCTGGTGGCACAGCTGCCCAGACGGCGCCGTGGCTAGGGGGTGGCTGGCGGCGGCGTCTGGTGGTGTCGGTGGCGCTGCTGGTGGGTGTTGTCATGGGGGTGGCGGGCTGTTCTAGTTCGTTTGATCTGACCGGCACGTGGGATTCGGTTGGGGACACGTCATGGACGCAGACGTATCCTGGTGCTCAGGTGACTTTTAGTGATGGTAGTGCTGACTTGGGTGTCTATAAGGGTGACTACCGGTTGTATCGGGAAGGTGACGTCTCCACTCTTCAGATTAGGACTTTCAGTCACGGTCAAGTGTTCTACCGGGTGGTGGTGGTTGACGATGACACTATTGAGCTTTACATCCCTTTGCGGGATGAACCGCAGATCATCCTTCAGCGGGTCGGGTAGGCCAGGTCATGGTCTTGATTCGATCTGTGGTGGCGTAAACGATATATTAGGTCAATTATCGGCGCTATTGTTACTGGCTTCTTCCAGTGTGTCGCTGCTAATCGAGTCGACCAGGTACATAATTGGCGGATAGTCCTGATAGCTGACTACTGCCCAGACGGCGGTATTTACCAGCGGCACAAGAGGCAGCACCGCCTCCGCGCCCTCCACATAGTTGTCCCGTTCAATGACATACTCTTTTAGAGCTATGACGGACTGGAAGTCCGTGTTGTAATCAGGCACCCAGAAGTAGCTAATATCTACGTCTGCCGGAGTCCAAACACCTGGCGTCACCACAAGCGTTCCTCCAGGCCTAAAGTCACCTTCTAGTTTTGGTGGCACCAGGTTTTCTATATGTTTGGATGGGTTCACGGGAATGTCCCAATAGCCAGTGAAGTGGGTGTTTTCCCACTTGTCACACAGGCCCATCGGGAACAGCCACAACCCAAGCCTGGCCCCGGCCATGTCGGAGGTGATTTCTAAGGTTGAGCCTTCGGTCCAGTACGAGGCGCTGTCATAGTTCGGTGCTCTGACTTCCCATTGCCACAAGTCAACTTCGCAGCCCCAGGGTAATTGCACATTGCCTAGAGTTGCCGTGACAGTCTCACCTGGAGCAATCTTGCCATCAACTTCCAATATCTGCGGCGTCATGGCGTAGCCAGTGACCACACCCGCCACCACCAGTGTGGCAACTAGAGTCAAGACAAGTCTGTCGCGACGGGTTGTCATCAAGTACTGGCCGCCCGCCTTCTGGCGCAGGTCACTACTCAAAGGAGACCTCCTGAACGAAGTGCGCCAGCGGCTGATAGTTGCTGTAGGACACCACTGCCCACACGTAAAGCGACTGGGTTGGTTCCTGGTCAAGGGTCAGTACCGGTGCTTCATCGGAACAAGCACAGTATTCGCACCGGCCAGCCAGCGCGTAGCGTAGAGCGATAATCTCGTCCGGCATGAAGCGCGAACAAACGTAGACAACATCGACACCGCTAGGCTGCCATGTGCCCGGCACAATTTGGACCACGCCCCCGGGGCGCAATTCTCCTGAAAGCCTGGGTGGTGTCAGGTTTGTTATCCGCTCTTCAGTGTTTACCGGAATCAGCCATCTTTCCGAATAGTGGGGATAACGTTTGTCGCCGCATTTGCCTGCCGAATTCAAGATTAGGGTAAGTTCTGCACCGGCCATCAATGGTGTGATCAGCAACGAATCGCCTGTAGCGCTGTAATCGGTCATTGATTCGCCGTGGGTCACGCTCCACTCGAACGAGGCAACGTCACATTCTTGCGGCAGTTTCAGGTCTCCTTGGGAGGCTTTCACGGTGTTCCCCGGCGCCAGTTCGCCCTCTATTTGCATCTCAGGCAAGGGCGAATAGTCACGCAGGTCGGTGTCAGAGGAACACGCCGCGACAACGAACAGGCCAAAGAAGACCGTCAGCCACCACAGGACCCGCCAGCCAACCTTCATCAGCACCACTCCCAGGCACGGGCTGGTCCTGGGCAACTGGGGCGCACTGACATGATCAACCCACGTCACTTAACGACTCGTTGAAGCATGATCTGCGGGGATTCGCGTAACGGGATGTACAGCTCTAGGTAGTCTTTGTCCACCACCTTGACGCGGTAAGACCATGTTGGGTCGTACATCAGGCGAATTTCCAGGCGGTAGTCTTCCCCTTCCGGGCGCAGGCGCCACAGACCGACCGTCTTGTCCAGTGTTACCTCATCTTTAGAGAACTCCACCACAGCCACAGGGCTGTCAAGTGGCCACTGAGAATCACCCGTCACCTGCCATTGACCCGTAATGTCGAAAGACGAACTAGTGCAGCCCACTGCTGTCAGGCCCGCGCAAAGGGCCAAAACAAACCGCACAGCAAAAGGAGTTCGCATCGCTTACGCCTATGTAACCAGCAATTGCATCAGAGTGGCTTGGCAAGAGGAATTAGCGCTAGCTTCATCCTGCCCGGAAAGGCCGGTCGGCAACAAACGCAGGAAGCGACCTCTAGCCGGTAGCACACTGTAACGGTCACTCACAAGTCAGTCCTCCTTGCCACCTTCCATCCTAAGACACTGACGCGCTCAGCGGCGGGTTGGTCGGGTCGCCGGGTAAGTGAATGAACGGCAGTTGGACCGTGCAAATCCGGCCGGTGGCGGCCCACAGGGCGCGACCGGGCGGGAATTGGTTGGCCGTGACCCGGGGGAAGTCGACTCGCAGCACCGTGGAGCCGTCGTCCTGGTCAGGGCACAGCACCAGGCCCTTGCGCATGGCGCGCATGTCGCTCAGCGCCCGGGAAATACCCCGCCAGCTGGGGGTCTCCTCAGAAGCTATGACCAGGTGGCCGTTGGACCGGGCGGCTCCAATCACCTTGGACAAGCCGTCTTCGGCAAAGCCATCACCCACGCGGCCAATGCCGTCTACCACCAGCACCTGGAAATAGTCAGCCGTCACCGGTTCTTGGAAAGCGGGCAGTAGTTCTTCAAACAAAGCCAGGGTCTCCATGTCGCTGGCCCCCAACTGGCACTTTGCCCAAGGCAGGTCGGCTAGGCGGGTGCGGCGCGGCCCCACGTAGGTGATAGTTACCGCGGGACGCCACGTCCTAATGGAGTGAACCAGCCAAGCCAGAGTATGGGTCCGGCCGGTGCCAACCATGCCACCAACCACCAAAGTGCCTTCCGGATCAAACCCAACCGGCTCCAGGGTGTCAGACTCGACCCCCAGCACCGGGAAAGCGCCCACCCGCGGCGGCATGGACTCAGCTGGGATGATCTCGCCCAGCCGCTCAATTGGCGTGGTGGCGCCCACGCCAGCTGCGGTCAAGCGTTCGGCAAGTTGGTTTAGCCCGTCAGCCTGTCCAGCGGCCGACCCATCGGCACCAACCACCGCAAACTGGGCTTCCAACGCGCCCGTCACCCACACAGCCCGACCCGCCGGCGCATCAGCCGTCAGCACGTCTTCAGGCACCCCCAACATGCCGTAGGATTCGGCTGAAGCCTGGCGCAACACCACCCGTTCGGGCACATAAGCCCCCAACACATTAGGCAGCCCGTTGGGCAGCTCCACACTCATCACCACGTGAACCCCCAGGCCACGGCCCTCCGCCAAGATGCGGCAGAAGTTGGGGAAAACCCCGCCCTTGGTGGTGAACAGATCCCACGCCTCCCGGAAGGCCGCCAAGCCATCGAGCACCAACACCACCCGCGGCGTGGCCTGGTTAGCCGGTAGAGCCCGCCACTCGCTCAACGAGGACACGTGAGCCTTGGCAAAGGCCGCGGCCCGTTGGTCCAGCAGCGCCACCAGCCGGTCGGTCACTCGCCTGACTCGTTCCTCATCAGTGGCCTCCACCACGGCGCCGACCTGCGGCAACACCTGGCACATGGACAGCCCGCCGGTGGCGTAGTCCAAGGCGTAAACCTCAGCGGGATCGGCCTCCGGTTGGCTGGCCAAGGCCGCAATGATGGTGCGCAGCGCGGTGGTTTTGCCGGCGCCACCACCGCCAAACAAAGCCAGGTTACCCACCTGATCAAAGTCGATCGCCACCGGGCGTTGGGCTTGAGAATCGGGCAGATCCGCCATGGCCACCAACAAGCCTGCTTGTCCGATGCCGGCCCCTCCTTCCCCCAACGCCTCCACTTGGTACAAACTCGCCAGTTCGGGCAGCCAGGGCTTACGGGGAAGAGGCAGCCCCAAGTGCTCAGCGGCTTGTCCGATGTTCTGGGTAATGCGGGTGATGTCGGTTGGACCTTCGGTTCCCTGGTCCACCACCGGGGCGGGAATATCCCACGGCTGGCCGGCCCCAAAGGCCATATCAGCCACTTCGATCCGAGCTGGCGGCGGGGTGTCAGTGGTGTGACCGCCGGCGTAAGCCACCTGGAACATGCCGATCCGGCCTGGCCCGGTCCGGGCGGCCGCCCGGCCGGGGATATTCGGCGAGAACTCAGCCGCCATGGGGTCATCCAGCACATCCTGCGAGTCGGATTTGTCGGCCATGCGCAGGGCTACCCGCAAATTTGTGTTGGCCCGCAGATTGTCCTTGATCACCCCGGCGGGCCGCTGGGTGGCTAACACCAAGTGCAGCCCCAAGGACCGGCCGCGCTGGGCTACGTCGACCATGCCGTCAACAAACTCAGGAATCTCATTTACCAGAGCGGCAAATTCGTCAACCACAATCAACAAGGCCGGTGGGCAGTCCACGTCGCCAGTTCGTTCCAAGGCCAGCAGGTCCTTAGCGGATTTGAGGTTAAGTACGTGTTCGCGGCGGTGCAGCTCGGCCCGCAAACTGGTCAAGGCGCGGCGCACCAGGTGTGGTGTCAAGTCAGTCACCAGGCCAACGCAATGCGGCAGCTTGACACAGTCGGCAAAGGCCGCCCCACCTTTGTAGTCCACCAACAAGAAGGTCAGGCGGTCCGGGCTGTAGGTGGCAGCCATGGACAAAATCCACGCCTGTAAGAACTCTGACTTGCCAGCTCCGGTGGTTCCACCGACCAGGGCGTGGGGCCCTTCGGCTCGTAGGTCCAAGGTGAACGGCCCCATCGCGCCTTGCCCCACCACGGCCCGCAGTGGCATGTCACGCCGGCGGGCCACCGGTTCGCCCTGACGGTTCAACACCGAACCACTGGCCAACCAGCGTTCGGCCACGCTGGCCGGTTGGGACAATAACTCCTTGCCGGTCAGGGTGGTGAAGCCCACCGCCCGGGGAAGGTCAGATTGATCGATCACCGGTGCGCCGGCATCGACCACCGGAGCCAAAGCCAAACCCAACGCCATGGCGCGGTCTGCGCTCAGGGTCTCCAAAGCGACGTCATCGACCGTTTTGGCCTCCTTTTCAAACCCCACCAACGCCAGGCCGTCATCATGATGCAATTCCACAAACACGTGACAGGCCGCCGGAATCCGCACCCTGGTTTCAGCTAGCCACAAGACCAACACGCCGACCTCCGGGCCGTTTTCGGCAATGGCGGCCAGCCGGCCGCGCTCCACTGGAGCGTCATCCTCCACCACCAGCACCACCACAGGCAGGATCGGTCCGTCCTGGGCCGCGCTGCGCTGGGCTTGGCGGGCCGCGATCAATTCCTCGATACCTGTCACCAGGCGGCCGGCTTCGGTTTGTTCGCAGGCCAAATGAGCCACCGGGATGGGGGAGTGCGTGGATGAGACGTGCGGCAACCACTCAACCCAATCCCATGGTGCCGCTGACTCAGCGGAGGCGACCATGGCTAAGACCACCTCAGCTGGCGAATGCGCGCACACCAGCTGGGCCACCCAAGCCCTAGCCACCGGACCTCTGGTAGCTGCCGGAGCGGCCAGACCAACCGCCCCGGTGTGGGCCAACTCCACCACCACCGGCACATTGGCCACCGTTTGGTGCTGGCTGACCAACTCGGTCAAGGCCGTCCAGTCCGATGGGTCGCATTCACCCCGTTGCGGCAGGTCGATCTGGTGACGGGAGGGCAGGTGGGCGCGACCCAACACCAGGGTCAAGAACAGTCCTTCTTGGTCCGGCCGGCGGCACCACAGTAGCGGTCCGGCCACCAGACCAGCTTCAACCAGGGCGCTGGTCGAGGGCACTTCGCCTAGGCGTCCGGCCCGTTCTTCATGGAGCGCGTGATCTAGCTCTTGGGCGGTCTCAGCCACTGCCCGCTTGTAGGTCTTCCTGGTTTCGCGGGATTGCCGGGTGGAGGTGGCCCGTTGGTCTATATAGGTGCCAACCGCAATTACTGGGCTGAGCAGGACAAACACTATGGACATCATGCTGCGGGTCATCAGCAGCATGCCTAGCCCCATCACCAACGGCGCGGCCATGGCTAGCAACGGGAATTTGGATTTTTCCGCTGGACTGGGTGGGGCTGGTGGCTGGAAAGACTGCCCCTCAAAGCGGACCCAAACTTGGGCTGGCCTGGAGAACAACACCGCTGGCCCGGTCGGTTCGGCCGGGCCCTGGGCTTTTTCGGCTTCGGTTAGCGGCTCGAAGCGCAGGGTCGAATCGCCGAGTTCGACTATTTCGGCCATGGCCACCGGTAGCGGTTCGTCTGCCGCCTCCCGTCCACCAACTTGGGTGCCGTTGGTGGACTCCAGGTCTAGCACGCTGACCTGTTCATCGGTGCTGACCACCACTTCTAGGTGCCGGCCTGAGACCATTTCGTCGCGGGCAAAACGAATATCACAAATGGCTTGCCGGCCCACCAGGTAGCGGCCGGGCAGCAGTACCTGACGGGTGGCCGGGCCACCCAGCTCCGAGGCAATGAGCGCTACTCCAGTGGCTTGGCCACTTCCGGTGTTGGGGGAGCTGGCGGAGCTGGGGCTGGGTCTGCTTGTCT
>Ga0123356_10007834_pt1 | contig 10638 bp, 8 predicted proteins | sample TergutEmb28metaG_2_FD_92546 | JGI IMG/M metagenome (GOLD analysis project Ga0123356, IMG submission 92546) | Embiratermes neotenicus P3 segment gut microbial communities from Petit-Saut dam, French Guiana - Emb289 P3 | ecosystem: Host-associated > Arthropoda: Insects > Digestive system > Gut ... | reverse complement strand
TATGTATAATATACATCTTTTTAACGCAATAGGAAAGGAAAAAAGGGTATATTTTATATAGTTTTTTCTTCGTATTGCAGCTTGTAAAGCCCCGAATACAAACCGCCGCGTGAAATAAGCTCGTCATGTTTGCCTTCTTCCGCAAGGCGGCCGTTTGACAAAACAAGAATTCTGTCAGCGTCTTTAATCGTAGAAAGTCTGTGCGCTATTACAATCGAAGTTCTGCCTGCCAATACATTTTTTATCCCAAGCTGAATAAGACGTTCTGTTTCGGTGTCTATCGAGCTTGTCGCTTCGTCAAGAATTACAACTCGGGGATTGTGAGCAATTACACGAGCGAAGCTGATTAACTGCCGCTGTCCTGTTGATATATTCGCGGCTCTTTCTGAAAGTTCTGTTTCATATCCATTTGGCAAATTGGCGATAAAATCATGAACATGAACCGCCATGGCGGCATTTTCAATCTCTTCTTGCGAAATATCAAGACCAAGTGTTATATTTTCTTTTATTGTACCGGAAAACAAAGTTACATCCTGATTAACAGGCATTATAGAATTGCGAAGTTTATTTAATGGAATATCTGTAATTGGTACGCCGTCTAACCGAATTACCCCGGAATTTATATCCCATAAACGAGAAAGCACATTGATAATCGTAGTTTTGCCCGCTCCTGTATAACCGACAATCGCCGCCATTTCACCAGGCTTTACAGAGAACGAAATCCCTTTTAAAACATCTTCGTTTTCTTTATAGGCAAAACGGACATTATTAAATTCGATGTGACCTTGCACATGATCTAATTCGATTTTTTTCACACGGAGACACGAAGGCACAAAGGACTCGGAGGTTTTTAAAGATGATGAAGAATTTTTCTCCGTAGAATTATCAGGAATATGTTCATTTGTATCCATCAGTTTAAAAACTTTTTCGCCGCCTGCCATTGCAGATTGTAGCATCGTATATTTTTCGGCGATGTCTGTTACCGGTTGAAAAAACATTTGAACAAGGCTTATAAAAGCGATCAGCATACCAAGTGATAAAGACATAGATAACATCATTTTACTTCCTACTACTAACACAACAGCCATTGTAAGTGTAGAAAACCATTCAACTATAGGCCTAAAAGTCGCGAACACATACATTTCACCCAGGTTAGCGTCTAAAAGTTCTTGATTGCCTTTTTTAAATTCATTTAAACTTTTTTTCTCCTGCCTGAAAAGCTGCACAATCTGCATTCCCGCGAGACGTTCGGCAAGATACGCGTAAACTTTTGAAGATGCTGTTCTTTGTTTTCTGAACGCGTCGCGCGCTTTAACCCGGCTTATAAGTGTCAAAATAAAAACAGGAGGCAAAGTTAAAAGCACAACTGCCGCCAGCCGCGGAGAAAGAATAAATAATGTAACAAGGACTCCAGCCATTATCGCGATATCTTTCATAAAAGCGACCAGCACTGTAGTAAAAAATTCATCCATTGTTTGCACATCACTTGTTAAGCGGGTAACAATTCTTCCTACAGGATGGCGGGAAAGAAAACTAGTAGATTGAGAAATAGTTTTAGAAAAAAGTGATAAACGTATATCCTTCATTACCCGCTGTGTCATCAGATTAGCGGTCCATGTCTGTAAATAAGTAAAGCCAAATACAAATATTAAAATAATAAAATATAAAATACACCCATGTACAAGTAATGAAACATTTTTTGCCAATAACGCGTCGTCAATAATTCGTTGAAGCAAAACCGGAAGAAACAGTTCGCCAAGTGTGGAAATTACTAGAGCGCAAAGGGTAATAAAAACTAAATGTTTATAAGGTTTTAAATACGAAAGAATACGGCGGACAAGGCGGCTGTCATATTCTTTAGTAATATCATCGGTATCAAAATAACTTTCTGCCATTTTAATTATCCTCAAGCCTTTGGAAAGCAGCCATTCTGTTGTAAAAACCACCTTCGTTTATCAACCGCTGCGGGCTTCCGTATTCAAGAACTTTTCCTTTTTCCAAAACAACAATATTATCGCAATATTTAAGGGTAGAAACCCTATGCGAAACAATTATTGTTGTTTTTCCCTTTCTTTCGTTCCATAAATTTTCAAGTATTTTTTGTTCTGTTTCATTATCTACTGCTGAAAATGAATCGTCCAATATTAAAATTTCGCTGTCCATTATAGCGGCTCTCGCGATTGCCACTCTTTGTTTTTGTCCACCGGAAAGAGTGAGGCCTCGTTCACCTACAAGGGTTTCTTTACCGTGCTGGAAAATATCTAAATCTTTATTTAAAGAAGCAAAAGCAATAATTTTATCCAAATTATTCACACAGAGGCACGGCGACACGGAGTTTTTATTAGATTGGATTTCTTCATCTATAATAATCTTTGCGTCTTGGCGTCTTGGCGTGATAAAATTCGAACAAATGCCATAAGTTATATTGTTTGCGATTGTGTCAGAGAATAAATAGCTGTCTTGCGTGCTTACGGCAAACATGGATCTTAAGTGTTCCAGTTTCCAGTCGCGTACATCAAAACCAAATATTTTTACAGAACCAGCCGGAGGATCAATCGTACGAGTTAATGTTTTGATTAATGTTGATTTACCTGATCCTGTTTTTCCCATGATACCAAGCCATTGCCCGCGCTCAATTTTTAAATTAATATTTTCTAACACAGACACATCACTGTAGGAAAAACTTAAATCGCATATCTCTATTGCGGTAACATTAGAATCATCACAAGGTAAATTACAAAAATCTTCTCCTCCGTGTTCCTCCGTGTCCTCCGTGGTTATTTTATTCCTTATCGAAGGTTCTGTTTTTAAAATTTCATTTACTCTGCCAAGACTTACCGCTCCTCTTTGAATCATGTTAACCATAAAACCGGCTCCCATTAAAGGCCAGATCAGCATCCCCAAATATCGAAACATCGCGACAAGGCTTCCCGGTGTCATCAAACCATTTATAACACGTACACCGCCAATCGCGAGCATGATCAAAATTGTAAGCCCGGAAAGAAATGTAATAAACGGAAAGAAAAATCCAAAAAGGCGAACCAAATCCATATTGGCTTTGCGGTAATCGTCATTTGAATCCGCGAACTTTTTAATAAACCACCATTCTTTTACGAATGATTTTATTACACTTATACCGGAAAATGTTTCCTGAGCGTTATCGCTCATCCTGGAATAATTCTCCTGCGCCGCGCGGAATTTAACACCTACCTTGCTTCCAAATATCAAAATTAAAAGTGTTACAAGAGGCAGCGGAATAATTGAAACTGCGGCGGAAGACGCGTCCTGGACAAAAATAATAATTAATATCGCGGTAGACATAAAAACAAAATCAAAAAACGCGACAAGACCTATACCAATAGACATACGAACAGCGTGAAGATCATTTATGGAACGAGCCATTAAATCGCCAATTTTATTTTTTTGGTAAAAATCCCAGGATAATTTTTGCAAATGATTAAATAAATCTTCACGCAGCCGCGCTTCTATCCGTCTTGATGAACCATTAATAAAATAACGCCATAAAAAACGTCCCGCGCTTACAAGCGCCATTGTACCAACCATAAAAAGAGATATAATAATTATTTGTTTTAATTCAAAATCACCGCTTGAAACCATATCAATAACTATGCGAATAAACTGCGGTATCACTATTTGCGCGGCATCAACAATAATAAGGCAAATTAAACCAAAAATATATTGCTTTTTGTATTTCGCAAGATACGGAAAAAGAGCTTTATATTCCTTAAGTGATGCGGAAGGGCGGCTCATAAAATTATTTATTTCTTTTTTTCGCTTCTTCTTGTTTTTTTAGATCAGTTTCCAGTTTTTGCGACCATATAGCCAGTTTTTTCTTTATCGCTTCAGACTCTTCGCTTTCGGCTAAAATTATATGCAAGCGGCGCAGCGCTGATAAATAATTTATTCCTGTTTTAAAATCAAGTGTTTGGCTTGTAGAAAGTTCGTATTTTTCCCGGTAGCGATCCGCTGCCTGGGTTAAAAGTTTTTTAATTAATCTAAGGTGGTAAACGCTTGAATCGTAATAAGGAGACTGAGGACTCGCGTTAGTATAAATATTTTTAAGATCGATTATGTTTTTCGCGACGGTGGCAAAACGCCCTTCGATTTCTACAAATGTCCATCTCCATTTAGAATTATCACCGTACGCGTGTTCCAACAAATCGATGGCAAGCCCCATTTTACGTATTAAATTATATTTTTGGTTTGGATCAAAAGAATCAATCGCCAAAACTTTTGCTTCATAATCGGAATAAGGCGCATCAATAGAATTACTTACAACTTCTTCAAGGTATATTACCGCTTTGTAAAGCGATTTTCTCGCGTCATTTAAAGCTTCTTCATTTTTATTTTTTAACACAGATTGCGATATGCCATTAATTGCCATGTAGTAAGAGGAGAGATTAAGCATTTCGTCCGCGAGAGTTAATTTTTGCAATGGAGCCTGAGGTGTATTTTTTTTAGCTTCCACAAGGAGTTTCTTTTCCGTATCCAATAACGCCTTGGTCATCGCGACATAGATTTTAGCCTTCTCATGGTACATCTGCCGATCTACTTCTGTAGTCTTCGCCATTAACCGCTCCGTCTCCCATTCCCGTATTTTTGTATAAGCTCATCAGCGTGAGCTAAAGCGGCGCTTCCGGAATCTCCCGCAAGCATCCGGGCTATCTCTTTCCTTCGCCCGTCCGCGTTTAAAGGTCCGATACCAGTAAAGGTTCTTCCGCCTTCTGTTTTTTTATCTACCTTAAAATGATTATCGGCTCTTACCGCGATACTCGCAAGATGTGTAACGCAAAATATTTGCTTAAATTTGCCGATTTCAGTTAAATATTCACCTACTTTAAGCGCGATTTCGCCTCCAATGCCCGTATCGATTTCGTCAAAAACAAGGGTTTGAACGCCTGAGACTTCTTTCTGCTTTTCTTCCGATAATAAGGCGGTCTTTATCGCCAGCATTACCCTTGAAAGCTCACCCCCTGAAGCTATTTTTGCCAAATCTTTAAGCGGCTCCCCGGTATTCGCGGAAATCAGGAATTCTACATCGTCCGCGCCATAAGGACCATACGAGGTTTGACCTGCCTCATTTAACCTGGGAGATAATTTTACCATATAATTGGCGTTCGGCATTCCAAGATGTTTTAAAATCCCGGTTATTAATTGACTTAAATTTTTTGATGATACTGTCCTTTTTTCCCTTAAACCTTGAGCTTTTGTTACAATCGTTTTTTCTAAAATACCAATCGCGGTTTTTAATTTATCCTTGTTTTCTTCCGCGCTGCTCAGCGCTTCTATTTCCGCCTGCGCGCTTGTCCTGTAAAAAATAATCGCTTCTTCATCACTTACCTGATTATCCGCGTTTTTAATATATTTCTTTTTAAGTTTATATAATAAAGATAACCGCTCGTTTACTTCTTCCAGTCTTTGCGGATCAAAAGTCAAACTGTCTTTATAAGAACGAAAATCCTGAGAAATATCTTCCGCTTCATAGTAAAGATTTTCGAACCTTCTGTTTACTTCACCTAATGATGAATCTACAGTTGACGCGTTTTCAAGCGCGTTTTTTACTTTGCGTGTCAAACTTAAAATTGATTTTTCTCCGTCTACAAAACATTCGGCTGCTGTGTTAATAAAACCTGCCAGTTTTTCAAAATCAGAAAGTTTCTGAACTTCGTTTTCAAGATCGCGTATCTCACCGGTTTGAATATTCGCTTTTGTAATTTCATCAACCGCGAAATTTAAAAGTTCAAGTCTTTCTTCCCTTTCACGATCGCTTTTTAAAGAATTTTCAAGTGTTTTTCTTTTTTCTGACAATTCCAAAAATATTTTTGAAAAATCTTTTACTTCATCTTCTATTCCGGCGAATCGATCTAAAAATACCCTGTGACTTTCTTTTTTTAAAAGTGATTCATGATTATGCTGTCCGTGTAAATCAAATAATAACCCCATAAACTCCGATAAATCCTGTCTTGTTACGGGAACATTTTGTATAAAGATAGAACCTCTGCCTGTCGTTTTAATATTTCTTCGTACTATAACAGTATTAACATCATTAACATCATCTTCACATTCAATATCACGCATTTTAAGCCAATCAATTACATCGTTATTAGATTTATTAACAGAAATAACCGCGGATACGGATGCTTCATCGCAGCCTGAGCGAATAACATCAATCTCTGCCTTGCCTCCCAACAAAAAACTTAAAGAACCTACTATAATGGATTTTCCGGCGCCTGTCTCTCCTGTAAGAACATTAAAACCTTGACGGAAAGAAAGAGTGATTGAATCAATTAACGCGTAATTTCTGATCGAAAGTTCTTCAAGCATCTGTTCCTCCTGACCAAAAAAGTTTGTTACGCAGCGCGGAATAATAACCTTGTTTGTCGGCGAAAATTAAATAAGCAGGATAATCAGTTTGCTTTATTAGAATTTTGTCAGCAAATTCAAGATTAAATGTATCCTGCCCGTCTACTGTAAGTAAAGCGCCGGAACGCTGCGCTTTTGTTAATGATATTTCCAGCAATTGACGCGAAGGCAGAACAATTGGTCTATTTGATAATGGAAATGGGCAGATAGGATTTAATATTAACGCTTCCATTTCAGGATCAAGAATAGGACCTCCTGCCGCCATAGAATACGCTGTTGAACCCGTTGGTGTAGAAATAATTAAACCGTCACATTGATAAGAACCCAATGTTACATTTTCATCTTTAGTACAGAATATTGAATTTATATATACATCTAATTTAATAAGTTTCGCAATTCCCGCGGCGGAAATTACAGCGTCATTTAAACAGATATTTTTCATTATTATTTTTGAATCGCGTTCAACGCTTATTTCGAACATACAGCGGCGTGACGGCACAATTTCATTTTTATTCCATCGCGAAAAAACATCAAGCCAATCATCTTTTTTTACTTCCGCGATAAAACCAAATGTTCCAAGATTAACCGGCAAAATTGGAATTCCAAAAGGCGCAAGGCATCTTGCGGTATAAAGTACGGTTCCGTCTCCGCCAAGTGAAAAAGCAATATCATAATTTTTTTCCGGCAAGCTTGATGGAAGAAAACCTGTTACTTCTGTAGAAGGTACAAGTTCAGGTTTTCCTTCAAAAGAAAAAATATAACCTTGTATTCCATGTTTTTTAAGTTCACAGCATATTTGATCTGCTAAACCAACGGCATATTTTTTTTGATTATTAACAAACAGCACCGCGGAACGAAGTTCGTTTTTTTCCATAAGCTGTCCTTTAAGGAAGCGTCATAATAAGACGGCTGATTCGTTCAACATCCTGTGAACGCAGGCGAGGATACATTGGAAATTGGATTGTCCGTAACACCAATGAATTACTGACAGGACAATCAGAACAGCCGCCCGCGCCCGCGATAGTATTTTCGAAAGCGTTTTCAATTTCTATTTCTTTTTTCTTCGCGTACGCGGCAACATCTTTAAGCCCTGTTTCCAAAACAAGAGAAAAGGAATAATTGTTATATTCATCATTACTATTAACAGATATAAAACGTTTATGTTTTGTCCTGGTCGCTAAAGATAAACACGCGTGAACATAAATTTCTCCAATGTCACGTCTTCTTTCGATATTTCGATTCAATTCCTTAAATTGAACGACAGCTAACGCGGCATTAATATCGGGAAGAAAGTATTCACTTGCAAGACCCGCAAAACCGCGCAAAGCGCTGGAATCTTTTCTGTTCATGGAAAATAACAGGGCTCCTCCGCCTGCCGTAAGCATGTCCCGCTCTTCCAATCCTAAAATAAAAAATTGTGAATTTTCATAACCTTTGATCGCGGATGTTTCTTGTTCATCTTTTACTTTTTCGTTTTTTTCTTTTTCACTGCCTGCCGGTTTTAACCAGGTTCCATAACTCTGCGAAATATCTTCGATTACAGGAATCCCAAGCTCGTTTATAGATATTGAATCCGGCGCAAATCCAAGAGTATGATGTAAAACAATACAGGCAATTTCGCTGCCTTCGCACTTTTTCGCAATTGTGTTTTCAATTAATTCACGGTTCATACATGGAAAATCAAATGTAACATCACAAAACAGGGGTATTAGCTGTAAATCCAGTAAAACCTGCAGATAATAACGAGGAGAAAGGGCGGATATTACAACCGCTTGACCCGGCTTAACATTTAACGCTTTAAGCGCGAGGTGCAACGCGACAGCGGGACTTCTTAACGCGAGAGCGTAATCAAAATTAATCTGTTCCTTAGCTGTTTGGATTAAAAGACGGCTGCGATCCCCCGGTCCTATTTTTTCTTCCACCATCGCCGTTAAAACGGCATCCATTTCCTTACGTCTTATTGTGGGAGAATATATTTCTATTTTCATCGATAACCTTTATCTTGAGCTTTTACTTTAATTCTTATCTTCGCAATTCGGCAATTTTTTGCAGTTCTTTTGGATTGAAAAGATCTCTAATGGCAAGAATGATAAGGTAACCTTCTTCCTGACGAACTACTCCCTGAATATATTCGGCGCCGATACCGGAAAACATTTGCGGCGGCGGCTGGATTTCTTCTTTTTCTACGGTAACAACACGGGAAATCCTGTCGATAATAATTCCAAGTTTCATACCATCAACATCAATAATGATAAAACCGGACAACAATTCATCTTCTTCCGAAGACACCAGTTTTCTTAAATGGAATCTTTTATGCAAGTTAATGATAGGAATAATCTCACTGCGAAGATTAAATATTCCTTCTACATATGTAGGAGCATTTGGAATCGAGCGTATAGCTTGTACACGGACAATCTCCTTGACATCCATTATATTGACGCCATAAAGTTCTTCTCCGAGCTGGAAAGTAACCAATTGTTTCGATTCCGTTTTATTTACTTCTGCACGTATAGCCATGAGCCCCCCTATTTAAGTAAATATAACATTTAATTTCTTTCTGTTCAAGTAAATTCTACTCCCTTACGAGAATTTGACTATATCCAAGCGAGCCAAGCCTAAGGGATGCCGAATATACATCGGCGGATGCAATCCCTGTTACCATAACCCTATAAACAGAGTTAGAAAACTCAATAGCTACTTCAAAACCAACACTTCTAAGAAGGGAAACCGCTCTATTGGCGGAATCCTGCCCGGAAAACGCGCCTATTTGCAAGCTGTAGATTTTATTGGTATTTCTGTCAGGTAAACCCGGAATTATTTGAATATCACCTGGATTTACTGGTCGAGGGCTAACTGTCTGAGAACTTGCTGTTGAAGCTGTATTTTGATTCAATTGTGACTGATTCGCGGATATTCTTAAATCCGGAACAAGTGTATTGATATTTGTAGTAAAAGGACGATCATCTATTACAACCTGATTTCTGTCATTTACCGGTGTGGCAGCAGAAACCTGATTATTTCTCGAATAATTTCCGTTAGAAACAGGCGCGGATTCGCGTACTTCTCTTGCTTCCCGTACATCTCTTATTTCACGAGCTTCTCTCGCTTCTCGGGCTTCTCTTGCCTCACGAGCCTCTCTCGCTTCACGGGCTTCTCTGGCTTCTCGAGCCTCTCTTGCTTCACGAGCTTCTCTTGCCTCACGAGCTTCTCTGGCTTCACGGGCTTCTCTGGCTTCACGGGCGTCTCTGGCCTCACGAGCTTCTCTTGCCTCGCGTGCTTCTCTGGCTTCACGTACATCTCTAGCTTCCCGTGCGTCTCTCGCGTCCATTGTCATTGCCATTAGCCATGCCAAAAATTCAGGAGAATCGCTTTTTTGTGGAGCCGCTCCGTTTCTGCTATTATACGCGTTTAAAAGAGCTTGCATGTCTTGAGCGGAAATTTCACTAACCTGTGTTGGCGCCGGTGTTTGAACTGGCTGCGGCTGAGGTTCCGGCTGCGCTTGAACTACAGGAGCAGGTTCAGGTTGTACTTGAGCTACAGGAGCCGGTTCTGGCTGGGGTTCCGGTTCCGGCGCGGGTGGAGCTACCGCTACTATTACAGGCGGCTCAGGCGGTGTTTCCTGGGCTACAACAGTAGGTAGATCAACAATCGCTTCAACCGGAGTAGGAGCCGGACGCGGTGGAGCTGCTACAGTAAGAACTACCTGATCACCGGCGTTCATACCTAATTCTCTCATGGCGGCAGGCGAAATATCGATAATTCGATTCATTGACGCGCTAATACGGCCTGTAATGGTGATTTCTACTTCTCTCCCGTTGTTGGGATTAGTAACCGTTACTTTAGAGTTAATAGGAAGGCTTGGATGCGCTCCTACAAGACCGTCTGTAGTCATTTCTTGACTGGCTGCTCCGCGTTGATTAAAATCACCAGCTCTCTGAGCAGAAACGATAGTTACAATAAAAAAGGCGCAAAATATGCAAAATATTAGCCGTTTCATGGTTATTCCTCTCCTATTTCGATCCTCCCCCCATACTTATAATTTTAAGAAATATAGATCGTGAATGCAAGGAATTTTACGTTTTTTTTTGAAAAAATTTAAGAAAAAAGCTAAATAGTCCGATAATGCCCTACGAAATTCAAATAAGCAAAAAAAAAGTTTGGCAACGACCTACTTTCCCACAGTTTAGAACTGTAGTATCATCGGCGCAGGAGGGCTTGACTTCCGAGTTCGAAAAGGGATCGGGTATGCCACCT
>Ga0123356_10007833_pt1 | contig 10639 bp, 9 predicted proteins | sample TergutEmb28metaG_2_FD_92546 | JGI IMG/M metagenome (GOLD analysis project Ga0123356, IMG submission 92546) | Embiratermes neotenicus P3 segment gut microbial communities from Petit-Saut dam, French Guiana - Emb289 P3 | ecosystem: Host-associated > Arthropoda: Insects > Digestive system > Gut ... | reverse complement strand
TCAAGCGGGTCATCTGGGAGCCCGCGCCCACGTGGGATGCCGACGAGGCGCAGCAGATCGCCGCCGAGAGCGGGGCCATTGCCGCGCGCGACCCGCTCGCCTCGGGCACGAGCGCGGCGCCGAGCGCGTATTACCGGCTTCCCGGGCCGGCCGGCCACAAGAGCCGCTACGAAGACCCCGCCATCGACCGCCTCGCCGAGATCGCGTCGGGGTCGAAAAACGAGTCCGCGACGTATGTCTTCACGAACGTCGACATGTTTGCCGACGCGAAGCGCTTCAAGAAGGCGATGAAGCTTTGAGCGGAGTGGGCGGCGCGAGCGGCTTGCGTCGCCAGAAAGCTGCCGCGAAGGCCCCGAGCGACACGAAGAGCCACGGCCAGTCGCCGAGGATCTCGTAAACCGTCCACCCGCGCATCCACCGGATCGGCGCCGTGAACGCCTCTTGATGGAACGTGCTCCCGTGGGTGACGACGCGCCCCACCGGATCGACGACCGCGCTGACGCCGCTGTTCGTCCCGCGCACGAGGTAGCGGCGGTGCTCGATCGCGCGCATTTGCGTCAGTGCCAGGTGAATCCACGGTTCGGCGGTGTCGCCGAACCAAGCGTCGTTCGTCAGGTTGACGAGAAGCTCGGGGTTCGCGTGACGCACGGCTTCGTTCGTGAACCGCGGCAGGATGTCTTCGTAACAGACGAGCGCCGAGACCGTGTGCTTCTCGCCGTGCACGTCGAGAACGAGCGGTTCGAGCGACGTGCCCGGCGTGAAATGCCCGCTGTTCGGCGACCACTTGTAGAGGATCGGCAGCGAGTCGCCGAAGGGCAGGTACTCGCCGAACGCGAGCAGGTAATGCTTGTCGTAACGGCTCGAGACGGCGCCCTGCGCGTCGCTCGCGACGGCGCTGTTGTAAAAGACGTATCGGCGATCGTCGGCGACGGGCTTGATGACGACCGCGCCGAAGATCGCCGGCAGCCCGATGCGGCGTGCGACATCCGAAAGCTCGGCGCGGTAGGAATCGTCGCGCACCGCGTGCATCGCCGACGTCTCGCTCCAGACGACGAAGTCAGCGTGCGCATCGGCCATCTCGTGGCTCAGAGTCAGGTGACGCCGGAGGCCTTCTTCGGACATCGCGCGCTTTTCGAGCAGCCCCATGTTCGCCTGGACCACCCCGACCGTCACCGGCGGCAGGGCGCGCATCTCGGCGTCGACCGCGTGGACCCGATACGCCCCGTACGCGGCGGACACGCCGACGGCACCCGCGCCCACGGCGACGGTGAGGCGCGAAAAGCGGCGGCGCTCGAGCGTCGCGATCACGATTTCGGAGACGGCCAGGTTGGCCGCGACCAGCACCACGCCGACCCCCAGCGGCCCCATGATGTCGCCGAGCTGCGACAACACCGGAACGGAGTGTACGGTCGCGGCGTACGACCACGGGAAAAGGACCGGGTAGGTGAGCTCACTCGCCACGAACGCTGCCGCGAAGACCAGCGCGCTCGGCCAGCCGCGGGCGGTCGCGCGCCCGTAGAGCCAACCGAGGAGCGCGATGCGCCCGCCCTGGTACGCGCACAAGATGACGACGAAGAGGACACACACCGGCGTCGGAAAGCCGCTGAAGATGCGCAGCATGTCGTTGAGCCAAAAGAAGCCGGCAAACGTCATCGCGAGCCCCGCGGTGCCCCCGAGCCACGCGGCGCGCGCCGGCGTTTGCCCGTGGAGAGCCACGGCGAGCGGAACCCATGCGACGAACGCGAGCGGCCAAACCTCGACGACGCCCGGGTAGGCGAGCCAGTAGAGAATGCCGCACAGCGCGGCCGCGCCAAACGCAAGCGGCGCCGAGAGCGGAAAGGCGCGCGCGACGGTCGCGGCGGCGCTTGCGGGAACGGCGGGCGCGTCGGAGCTCGTGACCATCGCCGCCGCAGTCTAACAGGCGGCGCCCGCCGTTCTTCCGGTCATTTCTTGGCCGGCGGCTCCTTCGGGTTCAAGGCAAGGAGCTCAACCTCGAAGACGAGCGTCGAGTTGGGCGGAATCCCCGGTCGGCCGCGCGGGCCGTACGCGAGCGACGGTGGGACGACGAGCTTGCGCGTCTCGCCGATTTTCATCCCAGCGACGCCCTGATCCCATCCTTTGATGACGCCGCCCTGGCCGAGGACGAAATCGAAAGGCTGATTGCGGTCGCGTGAGCTGTCGAACTTCTTCCCGTCTTCGAACGTGCCGACATAGTGCACGCGGACCTTGTCGCCGTTTTTGGCGACCGCGGCGCCCTTGCCGGGTTTGATCGTCGTCACCCCAAGCGGAGCCTCGGGCGCCGGCGCCGCCGGAGCGGCTGGTGGCGCGGCGTCGGGGACCTTGGCCATCGCCGCCGTCGCGGCGGCGGACGCCGGCGGTGCGGCCGGCGTCTCGGTCGATACCGGTTCGGGCGCGGGCGGCTCAGTCAACGCCGAGCACCCGGCCGCGGCGAGGGCCAGCGTCAGGGTCGGCATGGCGGCGCGCGCGCTCGGGCGCGGCCCGGAGAGAACGTGGTAAAACCGCTTCGGCATGGCGGGTCAGAGTTACTGCGGGGCCGTGCTGGAAGTCAAAGGCTAGGCAGAAGTCTGCTAAGACTTCCGCCGGGCGGAACCAGGGATGTCGCGCATTCTTCACATCGAGGACGACCCGGCCAATCGTCTCCTCGTCCGGAAGCTCCTGGCGTCCGAGGGGCACGAAGTCATCGACGCCGCCGACGGGCTCGAGGGTGTGCGATGCGCCCTGGCGTCGCGCCCCGACCTCGTTCTCGTCGACCTGAACATCCCCGGTCTCGACGGCTACGAAGTGACGCTGCGCCTGCGGAGCGAGCCGTCGCTGAGCGGCGTCCGCATCGTCGCCATCACGGCCGAAGGCGACCGCGACACGAGCTTCGCAGTCGGCTGCGATGGGTTCATCCAGAAGCCAATCGACGCGCGCGGCTTTGCGTCGCTCGTGCGCCAATACATCGCCGGCCACCGCGAGCCGTACACGTCGAGCCCCGATGCCACCGGCGAGCGCCTCCGGCTCCAGAGCCATCGCATGGTCGGGCACCTCGAACAGAAGGTCGCCGAGCTGTCGGCGGCTTACGAGCGGCTGCGCGAGGTCGAGCGGCTGCGCACCGAGTTCTATCGAAACATCAGCCACGAGCTGGCGACGCCGATGACGCCCATCGTCGGGTACCTGCGGATGCTCCTCGACGAAGAGCTCGGCCCGCTGAACAAGCCGCAAGCCAAGTCGCTCCGCGCGATGGACGACTGCGTCCGGCGGCTTCGCGCGACGCTCGACAATCTGATCGACGTGACCGGTCTCGAGACCGGCAAGATGCGCTTTTTCCATCGCGAGTACGATTTCCTCGACACGGTGCGGCGGGCCGTCGCCGCCTACGCCGACGCCTTTGCCGACCGCCAGATCACGCTGCTCGAAGAAACCCCGCGCGGTCCGCTGCCCGCTTACGGAGATCCCGACCGTCTCGCCCGAGCGACCCAGCAGCTTCTCGACAACGCGAGCAAGTTCACGCCGCCCGGCGGCACGGTGGGCGTGTGCGTTCGCGTTCTCGACACGCATTACGAAGTCCTCGTGGCCGACAGCGGGGCGGGAGTCCCGCCGGACCGCGCGGACCACGTCTTCGAGCCGTTCTATCAAATCGACGGGTCGCCCACGCGCTCGCACGGCGGGGTGGGCGTGGGTCTCGCGATCGCGCGCCGCGTGGCGCGCGGTCTCGGCGGGGACATCAAGCTCACCGGCGGCGCGACGGTCGAGGGCCAGTACCTGACGGGCGCCGCGTTCTGGCTGACCGTCGCCCAGCAGGCCCCGACGGTGACCGCCGAGTCGTGAGCGAATGAACAGGGCGGGCGGCGCGAGGCGCGTGTATCTCGACTGGAACGCGACGACCCCGCCCTTGCCGGCGGTCATCGACGCGATGGCCGCCGCGGCGCGCGAGGCTTGGGGCAACCCGTCGAGCACCCACGGAGTCGGGCGTGCGGCACGCCACCGGCTCGAGACGGCGCGCGAAGCCGTCGCCGCGCTGGCCGGGTGCGATCCGCGCGATGTCGTCTTCACGTCGGGCGGCACCGAGGCCAACAACCTCGCGCTGCGGAGCGCCTTCGACAGCGCCCCGGGTACGCTCGTGACGAGCCGCCTCGAGCACCCCTCGGTCACGCGCGTCGCCGAAGCGCTCGAGCGCGAGGGGCGCGCGCGGGTGCGGTGGCTGCGCGTCCTTTCCGACGGAACGGTCGACGTCGAAGATGTGGAGCGCGCGCTGGGCGAGGGGGGCGTGCGCCTCGTCGCGCTCCAGGCGGTGAGCTCGGAGACCGGCGTCGTCCAGCCGGTCGACGCAGTTCGCGAGCTCGCGGCGCGCTCGGAGGCGCGGCTGCACGTGGATGCCGTTCAGGCGTTCGGCCGTCTCGAGGCGACCGGGCAGGGCGCCGACACGCGCAGCGTCGCGGCGCACAAGATGCGCGGCCCAAAGGCGATTGGCGCGCTGGTGCTGCGCCCCGGGGTTGCGCTCGCGCCCGTCCTTCGCGGCGGCAGTCAGGAGCGCGGTGTCCGTCCAGGCACGCTCGACGCGGTCGGTGCAGCAGGATTCGGCGTCGCCGCGCGCCACGCGCAAACGGGTCCGGAGCGATGGGCGGCGGTCGCGCCGCTGCGCGACGCTCTCGAGCAGGGCCTTGCGCGCCTTTTGCCCGGTGCGCGCATCCACGGCGCCGCCGCGACACGCGCGCCCCACGTGATGAACGCGGCGTTCCCGGGCTGGGGCGGGCCGGAGCTCGTGGCGGCGCTCGACCTCGAAGGCGTGGCCGTGTCGAGCGGCACCGCCTGCAGCGCCGGAACCGCGGAGCCATCACCCGCGGTGGCCGCGATGAGCGACGCGGCCACGGCGGCAAGCTCGGTGCGCTTTTCGCTCGGCGAAGACACGACGCGCGACGACGTCGACTACGCGCTCGCCGCGCTCGGGCGGGTGCTCGGGCGGGTGCCGGGCCAATAGGTCCAAACGTCGTACGTCGGTTTGCCACCGCCAGGCGTCCGGCACGACGTGTTAGGCGTCCGACACGAAACGCCAGGCGTCCGGCGCGACGTGTTAGGCGCCCGGCACGAAACGCCAGGCGTCCGGCACGACGTGTTAGGCGCCCGGCACGAAACGCCAGGCGTCCGGCACGACGTGTGAGGCGCCCGGCACGAAACGCCAGACGTCCGGCACGACGCGCCAGGCATCGGGCACAACGTGCGAGTCGGGCCGCGTCGTGATCCTGTCGTCGCGCGCCGTGTCTCTCCCGCGGCACGCGCCACGCGCTGAGCCACTACGTTCAGCCGCGATTCACTTCTCCGCTTAGCGCTCCGCCGCTTTCGCCGGGGCCGCCGCGGGGGCGCCGCCGACGTCGAACGGGATCCAAAACGCGCGCACCTGGCCGCCGTTCGCGTAGCGGGAATACCCCGCCAGGCCGAAAAGGACGTTCCAAAAGTAGCCCGTCGGGTTCTCTCCGTACGAGAAGAGGGGCGCGAAGTGGAATTGCCAGTCGGTGCCGCCGACGACGCGCTTTTGGAGGTACACGGTGTTCCCCGCGACTTGGACCACCGAGTCGTCTTTCGCGTCGGCGAAGCGCCAGTACACCGGGAAGCCGATCGTCGTCCGGCCCCCGCTGTTGGCGAAGTCCCAGAAGATCGGGGCGACGACGGTGTGGCTCGCGTCGTCGCTCCGGCCCACGTAGATGAGCGGGTGAAAATCGTTCTCCCAGCCGTGGTTGCCCGACTGGAACGTGAACGAGGGGAAGAACCACCACGTCGTCGACTGCCCGTACGTCTCGAAGCGCCCGACGAGCGGCGTCAGCCAGTCGTGCTCGGCCGGGCTATTCGAGCTCAAAAAGAACGGGGCGAGAGCCCACGTACGGACGCCGAGGTCTCGATCGCGAATGTCCCACCACAAGGGAACGATTGGGCCGGCCGCGGTCACCGAAGTTGCGCCGCCGCGGCCCTCGACCCGTGAATAAAAGAGCGAGAGCATCGTGTCCGAGTTCGGCGTCACCTGGCGCAGGTACCCCGGCAAGATGAAGAGCGAACGATCGGCGGTGTGGCCGTAGTGGAAGAACGGAAAGAGCGTCGTGTGCTCTTCGGCGACGCCGCCGCTCTCGGGCTTGCCGTGGATGTGGAAATAGAACGGCGCCACGTCGAAGACGTCGCGCTTCGGATCGGACTGCGCGATGACCGGGCCGACGACCGTGATCGACGAGCCGTCGGCTTCGTGGTCGCCGTGGTAGAAGAGCAGCGGCGGAACGAGGGTATACGTCGAGCGGTTGCCGTCGACGCTCCCGTTGTCGCCGTGGAAATAAAAAGGCACGAGGCCGGCGTTCACCTCGCGACCGCTGCGATTGCGGAAATAAGGGCCGATGAGCGTGAAGGCGCCTTCGGTGCTCGAGTGCGTCGTCGTCAAGAGAAGCGGCGAGTGGAAGTACCCGCCGTCTTTGCGCGAGCCCTGGAAGTAAAGTGGAGCGAGCCAATTGTCGTTCTCGCCGGGCGCCTCGCGGTGGACGAAAGGGCCGAGCACGAGCGTGTGGCTGTCTCCGTCGCGCACCCGCCACACCGCGGGGAACACGACGTCCATGTCGAGCTTGAGAGAGCGCCGCCTGTAATAGAGAAGGCCGTAGAGCCCCTGGGTGTCTTCGCTTTGCGGGACGCCATAAAGGCGCTGCGAGGCGTGCTCGAGCCCGCGCGTCTGCTCGACGAAGAACGGCGGCAAGAGACGAAGCCTGAAGTCGCCCTGCCGCTCCTCGTAGTACGGAAACCATCGCCTGCGCTCGAGCGGCCCCTCGGGCGCGGGCGGCCCGCGGTTCCAGTCGCTGCCGATGCGCGCCCCGACCTCCGGCGGAATGGCGAGCGGGTCGCTCGGAGGCGCGAGCTCCGGTTCGGTGCGCGGCGCGGGAGGTTCGTCGCTGTCGTTGCTCGGCGCAGGCGCCTGCGGCCTGGGGGGAGGTGGGGCCGCCCGCCGCCCGCCCCCCCCGCCGCGCGACTGCGCGCCGGCTGGAGCCGCGTGCGACGCGAGCCCCACGACAATCGCCGCGGCGATCGCGCGCAAGCGGGGCATCATCCCCGCTCCTCGGGAGGGGCGGCGCGCAGCCGTTCGAGCGTCGTGCCGACCGCCGCGCCGAGGGCGACGCGCTCTTGCGTGTGGCCTTGGAGGTCTTTGACTTGCACGGTTCCGTCGGCGAGCTCGCCCTCGCCCAAGATGAGCACGACGCGTGCGCCGAGCGCGTTCGCGCGGCGGAGCTGGCTTTTGAGCGAGGTACCGCGGGTGTCGCTCTCGCACCGGATGCCCGCCGCTCGCAGGTCTCGGGCTAGAGCAAGCGCAGGCGCCATCGCAGCCTCGCCGAGCGGCGCCACCAGCGCGTCGACCCGCCCGGCCGGCACCTCGACCCCGCTCGCGATGAGGAGCCTCTCGAGACCGGCCGCAAAGCCGATGGCGGGAACTTGCGGGCCCCCGAGCTCGCCGACGAGCGCATCGTATCGGCCGCCGCCGAGCAGCGTGCTACCCGCCCCGAGCTTGTCTTCGGCCCCTTTGATCTCGAAGAGCGTCCGCGTGTAGTAATCGAGGCCCCGAACGAGGCGCGCATCGACCGTGTAAGGCGTCCCGAGCGCATCGAGGCACGCGCGCAGCTTGTCGAAGTGCGCGCGGTCACCCGAATCGAGGCTGTCGCGGAGAATCGGCGCCCCGGCGACCACGGCCTGATCGCGCGGATCTTTCGAGTCCATGATCCGCAGCGGGTTGGCGTCGAGGCGGCGCTGCGAGTCCGGCGACAGCTCGCCCGCCCGCGGCGTGAGATAGGCCACGAGCGCCGCGCGGTATCGCGCGCGCGCATCGGCTCCGCCGAGCGAGTTGACGAGCACGTGGGCACCTTCGATCTGAAGCTGGCCCAAAAATCGAACCAGCATGTCGATCATCTCCGCGTCGCAGCCGGGCCCCTCGTCGCCGAAGATCTCGGCTCCGAGCTGGGTGAACTGCCGGTAGCGCCCGCGCTGCGGCCGCTCCGCCCGGAACATGGGGCCGGCGTACCACCAGCGCGTCACCGGATCGCGGGCGTGCACGCTGTGCTCGAGGTACGCGCGGACGGCGCCCGCCGTCCCCTCGGGGCGCAGGGTGAGCGCGTCGCCGTGGTGCTCGAACGCGTACATCTCTTTTTCGACGACGTCGGTCGTCTCGCCCATGGCGCGCACGAAGAGCGGCGTCGGCTCGACGTACGGGGTGCGCACCTCGCGAAAGCCGTAAAGCGCCATCGTCTCGGCGTAGAGCCGCTCGACGTACTGAAAGCGCCCGATTTCTTCGGGGAGCACGTCGTTCATGCCTTTGACGGCTCGGAGCAGGGTCATGTCGGGAGGGCCGGGGCGGGGAACGAGAGGGGGCCACTTATGGCTCGTGGCGCACGGCACGGTCAAGTACAGGCTTCACGCTGGCGATGGGCCGCGCCGCGGGCTATGCCCGGGCCCGATGCGCCGTTCGCGCCGAACGTGCGCGCTCGATCCCGGCAAGGCGCGGATCGGCGTAGCCGTCGACGATGAGCTGGGTGTGATGGCTCACCCGCGGGGAACGCTCGATCCGCGCGATCCCGGGCTCGACGCGGCGTTGCGGGCGCTGGCTGAGCGCGAGGACGTCGGGCGGTTCGTCGTGGGGCTCCCGCTCGACTTGCGCGGCCGCGAGGGCCAGGCCGCGCGCGACGCCATAGCGCTCGCGCAGCGCGTGGCAGACGCCACCGGGTGCCCCGTCGAGCTCTGGGACGAGCGCCTCACGACCGTCCAGGCCGCGCGTGAGCTTTCAGCGGCAAACGTGCGCGGCAAGAAAGCGCGGGCCCACATCGACGAAGCGGCCGCGTGCGCCATTCTTCAGTCCTGGATGGACGCGCAGCGGATATCGAGCGGGAGGCCGGGGTGACCTCGGGGAGCAAGGGGAGCCGCCCGCCCGCAAAGCGCCGCCGCCGTCAAAAGAGGGTGGGGGCCGAGGGTATCGCGGGCGGTGGGCGGCCGTCGGCTCCCCGGTTCGCCACGCTCTTGGGCCGAGGGCCGCGGGCGGCCCTCGCGGGAGCTGCGTTCGGGTTCGCGTTGGTTTTCTTTGGCGTGGCGAGCTGGTTTTTCGTCGTCTATCCGTCCCAGCGGGGGCCGGGCGACGGCCATGCCGTCGAGGTGACGATCGGCGAGCGACCGAGCGCCGGCGCGCTCGCGACCGCTCTGTCTGCCGCCGGCCTCATCGCGCACCCGCGGCTCTTCGCCTTTTGGGTGAGGGCGACCGGCGGCGCGACCGGGGTCGCCAGCGGGACGCATCTTTTGACCGACGACGCGAGCCCGCGCGAGCTCCTCGCTCGCCTCGAGCGTCATGGCGCGGCGCACACCGCGCGCGTGACATTTCCCGAGGGGTGGACGCGCTTCGACTTCGCGCGGCGCCTCGAAGAGCGGCACGTCGTGCCTTTGCGTGCGTTCCTCGACGCAGCGATGGATCCGCGCCTGCTCCACGAGCTCGGCGTCGAGGGAGAAAGCGCCGAGGGGTTTCTTTTTCCCGCCACGTACGACCTGGCGCTCGACAGCGATGCGTCCGAGGTCGTCCGGCGCATGAAGCGCGAGTTCGATCGGCGCTGGGACATGCTCGCGCGCGGGCACGCCGCCACGCTCACCGACGTGATGACCGGCGGGCACCTGCGCGTCGACGACGTCGTGACGCTGGCTTCGATGGTCGAGAAAGAGGCGGTGGTCGACAGCGAACGGCCGCTCATCGCGAGCGTGTTCTTGAACCGGCTGCGCGACCCGTCGTTTCACCCGCATCGTCTCGAGTGCGACCCGACGGCGAGCTACGGTTGCCTCGTCGCTCCGGAGAAAGCGGCGTCGTGTGCCGGTTTCACCGGCAAGGCGACGGCCGCCATCGAGCACGATCCAGACAACCCTTATTCGACGTACACCCACGAAGGGCTGCCGCCCGGGCCGATCGCCAATCCCGGCGCGAAGTCACTCGAGAGCGTCATGAGCCCGGCGAGCTCGCATTTCTTCTTCTTCGTGGCGAAAGGCGAGGGGCGCCACGCGTTCTCCGAGACGTACGCGGCCCACATGGAGAACGTGGGGGCGCTGCGCCGGGCGCCTTCGGGGGCGGCGAGCGCCGCGAGCGCCCTCGGCGGCCCTTGACGTGGTAAGCGATGGGCCATGCCTGGGTGGGCGATTCCCGCATTCGGCGGCGCGGTCTTCATCGCGCTCCATTACATGTTCGTGCGCGCCGCGGCGGGGAAGATCGACGACCAGTGGGGGGCGCTCGTCGTCGAAGCCACCGCGACGCTGGGAATTGCGCTCAGCTTGCTCGTCGGCCGCCGCAGCGGTGTGGCCTCGACCGCCGCCGGCGCGGCCTTTTCGGCGGTCTCCGGGCTGTCGATCTCGTTCGCGAGCGTGCTGCTCTTCACGGCGCTTCGCAAAGGCGGGCCGGTCGCTTCGACCGGGACGATCATCCTCGGGGGCGGAGTGGCGCTGAGCGCCGCTTTTGCTCCGTGGCTCTTCGGCGAGCCGTACACACTGCGGCGCGTGATCGGGATCGCCCTCGGCGTCGCGGCGATGTGGGTCCTCGGCGCCGAATCGTGATAGAGGCCGCCTCGTGTTCGTCATCGGCGACATCGGCGGAACCCACACG
>Ga0123356_10007832_pt1 | contig 10639 bp, 4 predicted proteins | sample TergutEmb28metaG_2_FD_92546 | JGI IMG/M metagenome (GOLD analysis project Ga0123356, IMG submission 92546) | Embiratermes neotenicus P3 segment gut microbial communities from Petit-Saut dam, French Guiana - Emb289 P3 | ecosystem: Host-associated > Arthropoda: Insects > Digestive system > Gut ... | reverse complement strand
GGGGGCGCCTCTCCTCGCCGGTGTCGGGCACATGACGGAAGTGGATGCGCACCGCGTCGCGGGCGGCGGTGGCGTACCCGCCGGCGTGGACGTGCACGTCGAACCCCAGGGCCTCGTAGTGGGCCCGCATCGCCTCGAGGTCGGCGGTCGGGAAGATGGGCGCGGCGCTCTGCAGGGTGGCCATAGCGGGTGACGCTACCGTGGAGCGATGCGCCGGCTCCTGTGGACCTTGGTGAAGGCGGGCCTGTTCGTCGCTGTGCTCGGCCTCGTGCGCTCGGTGCTGGTCGACCGGGCGCCCCAGCGCGCGCTCCACGGCGACGAGCCGGTCATCGGCAGCCTCGACACGTGGCCGGAGGTGCCGCGCAAGCCGACGTCCTGACTTGGTATCCGCGTTGCCTCAAGGGGACTCAGCGCTTCACGGCAAACAGTTGAACGGAACCGGGCACTCCCTTGAGTTCGTGATCGCCACGAGGCTCGAATTCGATGCCCGAACCTGCCACCAGATCAGTGACCGTCCGCGAGACCAAGGTCTCACGCGCTCGTGCAACGTTGCAGATCCGGGAAGCTATGTGCACGGCGATGCCCGCGACGTCTTCGCCGCGCTGCTCAATCTCACCGACGTGAACGCCACAGCGGATTGAAACGCCGATCTGGGTGACGCCGTCTTCCATGGCCCCGGCGCAACGGATGGCTGCTGCTGGGCCGTCGAACGTTGCGAGCACACCGTCACCCATGGTCTTCACGAGTCTGCCGCCATAGCGGGAGATCTGCCGGTCCGCCAGCACGTCGTGACGGTCGAGCCGGCCCCGCCACGCCTCGTCTCCGAGACGCCGAACGGCCTCGGTGGACTGGACGATGTCGGTGAAGAGGACGGTGGCCAAGCGACGGTTCCCCGCAGGCGCGTGCCGGGTTCCCGTCAGGAATTCCTCGATCTCGCCCACCATGTCCGAGTCGTCGGTCCACGGCAGATGATCTGCTGACTCGATTTCGACGAACTTGGCCTTAGTGATGTGAGCTGCCATGTATCGGCCGTGCTCCACTCGCACGAAGTTGTTGCCGACCGTCTGGAGGACCAGCGTGGGGACCTGTACTTGAGGGAGCAGGTCCCGGACATCTGAGTTCCGGGACATCATGAACATCGCGCGCGCTGTGGATGGGCTGGCACCGCGATGGCCAGCCTGTCGCCACCACGTTTTGAATGCACCGTCGTCCATGCGGCTGGGTGCCATCAGCGGAAGGTCGTCGACAGGTTCCGCCTGTGCCGCAGATGGCGATGCCGGCTCCACCAACGCGTCGACGAAACGGTCGAAGAATTCGCTCGGTATGCCAAACGGGTAGTCGTCCGCCCGCAGGAGACGGGCATAGGTATTGATCAGGACGAGCGCCCGTATCGCCGAAGGATTCGCGGCTGCCAAGAACACGGCCGCTGGTCCAGAATGCCCCGTTGCCAATAGCGCCACCTTCTCGGAGCCAGCCGGTGCCGACACGGCCAGCGTGTCCGACGCGTGTAGCTCTATCGTGTCGCCGCCAACACCGAGCGGGTCGGACAATCCGATGCCGCGAGGGTCGAACCGGATCAAGCGGGCAAAGGCAGCGATCCCGTCCAGGTATGCCTGCCACCGAGGTTCGTCTTGGGCGGCTTCGACGGACATGTTGCTCCCGTTGCCGACCTCGACCAGGTCGATCGGCCCGTCCCCGAGGACCATGAAGGCGAGATGTGCCCCGTCAGTCGTCTTCGCGTAACGGACATCCGGAGCTGTCACGACCATCAGTCTTGTCGAATCCGGTCCGGTGGGCCGCTCTCGAACATGCGGCCAAGCCTGCCGCTCTCCTTCCAGTAGGTCCGTGCTGCCGGTCGACGCCCCTCCGGGCGCGCTCACGGCGACGAGCCGGTCATCGGCAGCCTCGACACGTGGCCGGAGGTGCCCCGCAAGCCCGGGACGTGACCGGTACGCCGGCGGGTGGTGTTGGGACCGACCGGCCCAGCGAAGCCAGAGCCATAGCGCTCAGGTATCCCGCCGAGGTTGGGTCGTAGGCACGAAACAGCTACGAACGAAGCTCGGCGGAGGACACGCCGGAGGTCTCTGAGCCGTTGGACACCGTGAGTTGCGGTGCTACAAGAAATCCAGGATCCGCGGTGAGTGGACGCAGAGAGATACCGTATAGCTGGGATCTTGCGCCAAATTGACGGCATCTGACGCAATGTGATCGTCGTATCACCTTCCGTCTAGCCGTGGGAGGCAGATGTCGTCGTGACTCCGGGGTCAAGGGTGTCTCCTCGCCACAGAGCACGCCGTGCCGTGCGTCGCGACGTGATCACAGGCTTGGGTTTGATATCCCTCGTGGTCGCAGGAGTGGCGACCTGGCTACCGACCGAAGCGGCGGCTCCCGCCAGTGCGCCGGTGACCGTGACGGTCACCTCCAACCCGGCCTCCGGCGGCAGTGTGGCTCCCGGGGCAACGGTGACCTACACGTTGAGCGCGCAACCCCTCCAGCCGCTCCCCCAGGGTGCCACGGTGGTCGACGACCTCTCCGGCCTCCTCTCTCACGCCACCATCGCCACCCCGGCCACGCAGCTCGCCAGCGAGGGCCTCGCCTTGGACCCCACGGCAATGACGCTCACCTGGACCCTGCCGGTGGTCGCTGCTTCGGTCACGGCGAGCGCAGCGACGCCCGTCCAGTTCCAGGTCACGGTGGCGCCCGACGCTCCGAGCGGCGCCGCGTTGACCACTGCCGCCTCGCCGCAGGGCGGGACGTGCTCCGCCGGCGACCCGTGCGCAACGACGTTGACGGTCACCGACCCGGCGGGCTCGACCGCGGCGAGCGCTCCGGCCGGTCCGCCGGCGGGACCGCCCGCGCCGGCGGCAACGCCTGCCGCGCCCGCCTCCACGACCGCGACCACGACGACCACGACCCCACCCGTCCGGCGACCGGCGCTCGCCGCGCCTGCCGCCGCTGATCCGCCATGCACTGAGCCGCAGGCCTCGAACGCGTCGGTGGTGCCGCCTCCGCCGGCACCTGACGGATTCGAGATCGACGGCAATTTGTGCGTGAATACGGAAGGCAACCTCGACTGGTCGAATGTCCCGGCCGTGATCGAAGACGACGGATTCAACGACGCGACACAGTTCACACAGGGTGCCAGTGAGAACAGCTGGCCGTGGAGCACGGGACAGATCTCAGGAAACGGCACCGCCCCCGCAGCCGACGATATCGGCCACGTGTACGCCTACACGCAGGTCGTGAACGACCAGGTCTACGCGTACTTCGCCTTCGAACGGGCTGCCAGCACCGGCAACACCGCGTTCTGGGTGGAGCTCAATACGGAGCCGAACCTCTTCGGACCGGTTCCCAACCGAACCACCGGTGACCTGCGGCTGACGTTCTATCAACAGAGCGGCAGCCAGCCCCTGGCCTTGGCGATGGCGCAGCGGTGGACCTCGACCAGCGCGACTACGGGAAGCTGGGGTCCGAGTCTTCCGATCAACGGGGGCACGTACGCCGCGGCCGTCAACCCCGGCAACGTGACGAACCTTGCGGGCCAGACGTTGACCGCTGGTACCTTCGCCGAGGCCGCCGTCAACCTCTCCGACCTGTTCCCCGCGGGGACCTGCAGCGGCAACTACGGAGTCCTGAACATCCGGTCCTCCGCGTCGACCAATGAAAACGCTTCGCTGGCCGACTGGGTTGAGCCATTGTCTCTGAACGTCCCCAGCACCTGCGCCTCGGTTCGGGTCGACAAGGTTTGGGACATCGACGGCACGACCTTCGCCAACGGTGATCAGCCCACGGGATTCGACGCGACGCCGACCCTGACCGGCCGGGCGAGCCCCGAATTCGGCGTCGAGTACACCACGCAGGACGACGGCACTGAGTACGAGGTTGGCCAATCGGTCACGGTCGGCGAGACGGTCGCACCGCTCCCGCCCGGATGCACCAACAACCCGACAGGCGACAGCGGCACCCACGTCCTGACGCCCGGCTTGAACGAGTTCACCATCACGAACGTGGTGACCTGTACCCACTTGACCCTCGTGAAGACTGTGATCGGTGGGTCCGCCACCCCGGCCGATTGGACGCTCACCGCCGCCGGGCCGTCGGGGTTCTCGGGTGCGGGGGAGTCCGAGGAGGTCACCGCCGTCCCGGTGGAGCCAGGGGCCTACGTCCTCAGCGAGGTCGGGCCGAGTCACTACGTGCAGACCGACCTCGCCTGCACCGGAGCCACGCTCGACGCGGCCACGTCCACAGTCACCGTGGCCCAGGGCGACAACGCGGTGTGCACCTTCACCAACACCGCCGAATACCCGGTGGTGCTGACGAAGACGTGGGTCAACGCGATAACCGGCGACACGGTGGGCCTCGCGATCACCGACGGCACCAACACCGGCACCGGGTCTAGCACCGCGCCCGCGACGACCACCGACGCCACGCTGACCACCCTCGCCGGCGACACCGTCGGCCTGAGCGAGACCTTCACCACCGGGACGGCCGCGAACTACACGTCCACCCTCGAGTGCGACAACGACGTCACCCCGGTGACGACGCCTCCGGGCACTAGCGGCTCGTTCGACGTCCCCGGCTCCTTGGAGGCCGGGACGACGATCACCTGCACGTTCACGAACACCCGGAACGAGGCCAGGGTCATCTTGCAAAAGACGTGGATCAATGGCGCGTTCGACGACACGGCCCTCATGACCATTAACGGTTCCGACCCGACCATCTCAGGGACGGCGACGTCGGTGTCGCTCGGCAGGGCCGGCGCGTTCACCGACCCGTTGCGCCACGCCATCTCAACGGTCTACGCCGGACAGACGGTCAACCTCGACGAGGTGCTGGGAACGGCCAACACCGGCACATACGACTCCAGCATCGCGTGCGACAACCCCGCCGTGACCCTGAGCACGACCGCGGGTACGAGCAGCTCGTTCGAGGTCCCCAACACCCTCCCGGCTGACACGACGATCACCTGCACCTTCACCAACACCCGCACCGAGGCGACGCTCATCCTGCGCAAAGCGTGGGTCAACGCCATCGCGAACGACCAGTCCCAAATGTCGATCAGTGGGACGGACCCGGGGACCGTTGGGTCGGCTACCTCTATCGCCACCGGAGGAACGGAGACCGACAACACGAACACAGCGGAGGCCACCATCTTCTCGGGCGAATCGGTCGAGGTGAGCGAGTTCCTGCCCGACAGCAACGCCGGGTCCTACGACTCGACGCTCGACTGCACGCCCCCCACCGGCCTCACAGTTGCCGAGGGCGGCCAGGCTGGCACCATCGAGGTGCCGGCGACGCCGGTCGGTGTCAGCTGCACGTTCACCAACTCCCTCACCACGGCCGGGATACTCACCCTGCGGAAGGAGTGGGTCAACGGCGCGGAGGGCGACAGCGCGAACCTGACCGCCGCCGGCGCACTCGACACCGGCACGGCCACCGCCGTGGTTCCCGACACCAGCACCGGGCCCTCGGAGAACGAGGTCAGGATCCCGATAACGCCGAACGAAGGGGTCTCCCTGAGCGAGGTCTTCGGGACCAACACGGGGACCTACGACGCGGGGCTCGCCTGCGACACCGCGGGATTGACCGGCGTCGCGGCAGATGGGACGAGCGGGACGTTCAACGTGACCTCGACCACCCCGGCCAACGTCACCTGCACGTTCACCAACACCCGCACGGCGTCCACCGTCACGCTGCAGAAGACCTGGGTCAACGCCGCCGGCGGCGACCAGGCGGGTCTCTCCATCAGCGGCACGAACGACGCGACCACGCTGGCGCCCAACGCGAGCTTCACCTCCACCGCGACGGGAGCATCGGGCTCCGAGACCGACCCCACCGTGGCCACCGCCCCGATCTTCTCCGGCGACACGATCACTCTCGACGAGGTCCTGCCGCCCGGTCTGCACAACAACCTCGGGACCTACGACCCCAGTCTCTCTTGTGTGGCCGGAGGGACCACCATCGTCACAGCGCCCGACACCACCGGGTCCTTCGACGTCCCCGCGGCCCCCGTCCCCGTTGTCTGCATGTTCACCAACACCCGCACCTCGGCCATGCTGGTCCTTCAGAAGACGTGGTTCAACGGTGCGGTGAACGACAGCACCGAACTGGCCATCAGCGGCTCCGAACCCACCATCGCGGACACGGCCACATCGGTGGCGACCGGGGCAACCGGGGCCGAGACCGACACCGCGAACCAGGCCACGACCCCCATCTTCTCCGGTCAGACGGTGAACCTCGAAGAGACGCTGGGCGTGAGCAACACCGGCACCTACACCTCGGCCCTGACGTGCGACAACAACATCAACCCGATCACGACCGGTTCACCCACCAGCGGCACGTTCGACGTCCCCGACACGGTGTCGCCCACGACCATCATCACGTGCACGTTCACCAACACCCGCAATGAGGGCATGCTCGTGCTGCAGAAGGAGTGGATCAACGGTGCGGCGGGCGATACCGCCGACCTCGCGATCAGCGGCACCGATCCCACGATCGCGGACACGGCCACATCGACGGCGACCGGGGCAACCGGGGCCGAGATCGACGTCACCAACGTGGCCAGCACCCCGATCTTCTCGGGGCAGACGGTGAACCTCGACGAGACGCTGGGCCTGAGCAACACCGGGATCTACACCTCGGCCCTGACGTGCGACAACAACATCAACCCGATCACGACGGGGGGCGGTACCTCCGGCGCCTTCGACGTCCCTGGCATCCTCCCGACCATGCCGATCACGTGCACGTTCACCAACAGCCGGCGGCCCGTCACCGTGAACCTGACGAAGACGTGGATCAACCCGATCACCGGCGACTCAGTCGCGCTCAACATTACCGACGGCATCCGCAATGCCGCGGGGTCGAGCATCGCGCCCGGGCCGGGCCAGACCTTCGACGCGTCCCTCGATGCCTTTGCCGGTGACACGATCACGCTCAGCGAGACCTTCGACTCGGGAACGTTGGCGAATTACACGCCGACCCTGGAGTGCGACAACGGCATCACCCCGACGACGACGGGGAACGGTACCACCGGCTTCTTCGTCGTCCCCGGCACGCTGCCCCTCGACCAGACGATCGTGTGCACGTTCACCAATACGCGCCACGAGGCGGAGGTCACCCTCAACAAGGCATGGGTCAACGGCGCCGCGGGCGACACCGCCGGCCTATCCATCGTCGGCACAGATCTCCAGACCGGGGAGTCGCCCACCTCTACGGCCACCTCGACGGCCACCGGGGGCACGGAGACCGACACCACCAACGTGGCCTCCGCTCCGATCTTCGGCGGCGAGACGGTTACCTTGAACGAGGACCTGCCGGCCCTGGGCGACCCGCCGAACACCGGCGCCTACACCTCTACGATCGTCTGTACGCCCGACACCGGCTTCACCGAAGGCGAGGGCGGCCAGGGTGGCACGCTCGTAGTGCCGTCGGCGCCGGTCGACGTGGCCTGCACGATCACCAACACCCGCGTGACCAGCGTGCTCACCTTGCAGAAGCAGTGGGTGAACGCCTGGCCCACCGACTCGGCGGTGCTTGCGGTGACGGGCGAGGCTGGGACGTCGACGGCCACCGCCGACGTCCCCGGCACGGGCACCGGGGTCTCGGCGAACAAGGTGGTGGAGTTCCCGATCGGGAGCGGCGAGACGCTCGACCTGGCCGAGACCTTGAACTCTGCGAACATCGACTCCTACGTCTCCACTCTCACCTGCGACCAACCCGGATTGAGCGGAGTCGCGGACGACGGGCAGAGCGGCACCTTCACTGTGCCGCCGAACACCGCAGCCGTCACCTGCACGTTCACCAACACCGCGCCCGCGCCGGATCCGCTGGTGACGAAGACGGTGACGTCCAACATCCAGAATCCCGACGGCACCTGGACCACCGTCTACAACGTGGCGGCGGTGAACCCGGATCCGCTGCGGCCGACGTTGTTCACCTTGACCGACACCCTGGCCTTCGGCGCCAACATCACCGTCAACACTGCGTCCGTGACCGGGCCAGGCGCCAGCCCCTCGTGGAACGGCATCACCGACACGACCGTCGTGGCCAACGCGGTCCTGGGGGCCGGAACAACCGAGAATTACACGGTGACCGTGAACTCGACGGTGCATGCGGAGGCCTCCGCGGACGACCGGAACTGCGCCGCCGGAGGCGGTTTCCTCAATCACGCCGCCATCACATTCCCGCCCGCGGGCACGGCCAGCCTCGACCCGACGGCCTCCGCCTGTGCCGACCCGGGGTCGCCGACGGTCACCAAGACCGTCGTGTCGGTCGCACCCGGTGCCCCTGCGGGCCATTGGACCGTGACCTATGCGGTGACGGTCACCAACGGCACCGACACGCAGCTGTCGTACTCCCTGAACGACCCGCTCGGGTTCCCAGCCGGGGTCACCGTGACGTCGAGCTCGGCCAGCAAGGTGACCTCGGCGCTCGACGGCAGCGGGGCGAGTGCGCCGCAAGCGGTTCCCGGCTGGACCGGATCGGGTGCGGGCACCGCCCTCGCCACCAACCAGACCCTGGCCGCCATGTCGAAGGACACCTACACCCTCGTCGTGGGCGTGACCGTCTCGAGCAGCGTGTCGGCGGGCGCCCTCGGGTGCAGCGCGGCGGGCGGCGGACCGGGGCACGGGTTCTTCAACGCGGCGACGATGACCTCGGGCGGGGACACGTTCAATGCGCAGGCGTGCGCCAACATCACGCCGACGCCGCCCGCCCCGACCCCTGAGCCCCCGCCGGCGCGATTGGCGTCGACCGGACCGCTGCCGTTCACCGGCATGATCCTGAGCCACTACCTCCTCGTGGCGGCGCTCCTGCTTGGAGCGGGCACGACGCTCGTCGTCGGTTCGAGGCGGCGGCGGTTGCGGGGCAGGCACGCCCGAAGGGGCTGACGACCCGCTCCTCTACGAATTCCCTTGATACAGGCCCTGCGGTCGCGCGACGCCAGAGTCGGATCAGAGCGTGACGCGGTGCAGCTCTTGGATCCCGCCGTCGCCCCGGAGGTGCTCGATCACCGCGTCCGGCGCCGGGGTCGTCGTCGAGATCACCATCATCGCCGTCGAGGTCTCGGGGCTCGGGCCGACCGCCATGGACGAGATGGAGACGCCCGCCTCGCCCAGGGCTGTCCCGACGACGCCGATCACGCCCGGGCGGTCGTCGTTGCGTACGACGAGCATGTGCTCCGCCGGCGGTACCTCGACGACGTGCTCGTCCACGATGACGATGCGCGGTTCCGTACGCAACCCCGCCGTGATCAGCGTGCCGCCCACCGAGTGCGAGCCCGAGCGGAGCGTGATCAGCGACTTGTAGTCCGCCGACGTCGCCGTCGACGACTCGCGGACCTTGAGGCCGCGCTGCTCGGCCAGTTGCGGCGCGTTGACGTAGGAGACAGCCTCCTCAGCCGTGCCGCCGAAGATGCCCTTGAGCACCGAGAGCGTGAGGATGCCGGTGCCCTCCCCCGCCAGCTCGCCCTGGTACTCGATGTCGATCGAGTCCGGCATCCCGTCGTGCAACCCGACGAAGAAACGCCCGAGCTGCTCGGAGAGGCCCATGAAGGTGCGCACCGTGTCGGAGACGTCACGTGCGGCCACGTTCACGGCGTAGGGGACGAAGTCGCCGGCCAGCGCGAGCAGCACCTGCTCGGCGATCGTGACCCCGGCCTTGTCCTGGGCCTCCTCGGTCGACGCGCCGAGATGCGGCGACACCACCACCCCCGGCAGCTCGAACAGCGGTGACTCGGTCGCGGGCTCCTTGGCGAACACGTCGAGCCCCACGCCGGCCACGATGCCGTCGCGGATGGCGTCGGCCAGCGCGTCCTCGTCGACGATGCCGCCCCGGGCCGTGTTCACGATGCGGATGCCGCGCTTGGCCTTGGCCAACAACTCGCGCCCGAAGAGGCCCATGGTCTCGGGCGTCTTGGGCGTGTGGATGGAGACGAAATCCGCCTCGGCCACCAACTCCTCGATGCTGACCAGCCGCACCCCCATGGCTCGCGCCCGCTCCTGGGACACGAAGGGGTCGAAGCCGATGAGCTCCATCCCGAACGCGTGCGCGCGCTGGGCGACCAACGAACCGGCCCGCCCCAGGCCGACGACGCCGAGCACCTTGCCGTGCAGCTCGACGCCCTCCCACTTCGAGCGCTCCCAACGGCCAGCCTTCAGCGCCGCGTCCGCCTGAGGGATGTTGCGTGCCTGCGCCAGCATCAGCGCCATCGCCTGTTCGGCCACCGAGAGGATGTTGGACGTCGGCGCGTTGACGACCATCACGCCGCGCTCGGTCGCCGCGGTGACGTCGACATTGTCGAGCCCGACCCCGGCGCGCCCGACCACCTGGAGCGAGGTGCCCGCCGTCAGCACGTCGGCCGTGACCTGCGTGGCCGAGCGGATGATCAGCGCATTGGCGCCGACGATCGCCGCGAGCAGCTCCTCGGGGCTCAGCCCCTCGCGGACGTCCACCTCGTGGCCCGCTTCGGCCAGGAGGTCCAGCCCGCTCTGCGCGATCTTCTCCGTTACCAGTACCCGTGCCACTGCGGTGGCTCTCCTTGCTCCCCCCGCTCCGAGTGGTGCAGCCGACTGCTCGGTCTGCCCCGTCTGTTCAGTCTTGCGCCTCGGCGAAGAGCGCAGCCAACCGGGTGACCCCCTCG
>Ga0123356_10007831_pt1 | contig 10640 bp, 7 predicted proteins | sample TergutEmb28metaG_2_FD_92546 | JGI IMG/M metagenome (GOLD analysis project Ga0123356, IMG submission 92546) | Embiratermes neotenicus P3 segment gut microbial communities from Petit-Saut dam, French Guiana - Emb289 P3 | ecosystem: Host-associated > Arthropoda: Insects > Digestive system > Gut ... | reverse complement strand
ATATCATTAAAAGAATGGGGCTGACAGATGAAGACCTTGAAAGCCTTACCGATGAAATGATGGAAGCAATGGGTGGACTTGAGAATCTTACCGAACATGATGAGCAGGACGATAATACCGAGGATGGAAAAACCGCAACTTTTCCGTTCCTCAACAGACTTTTCGGCGGTCCTGATGATTCACCTCCACGGGATTTTCCGAGACCGGGTCGCGACCCGAAGGACAAGGAGCAAGGCGGTGTACCCGGCGGACACTCAAGCAAGAGACGCAAATATCTTGAGAGCTATTGCATCTCTTTGACGCGAAAGGCTGCCGAGAGTAAGCTTGACAGGATTATTGGCCGTGAAACAGAAACCGAGCGTGTTGTTCAAATTCTTAATCGCAGGCAAAAAAACAACCCCTGTCTAATCGGCGAGCCTGGAGTCGGTAAAACTGCTATAGCTGAAGGTCTAGCACAGCGTATTCATAGTTCTGACGTGCCGCATAAGCTGCGGAATAAAGAGGTATATCTGCTTGATTTAACAGCACTTGTTGCCGGCACACAATTTCGCGGGCAGTTTGAGAGCCGTATGAAAGGGCTTGTGGAGGAAATAAGAAACCACGGTAATGTTATTCTCGTCATAGACGAGGTGCATAGCCTAGTAGGAGCGGGAGATGCCGAGGGTTCCATGAATGCCGCTAACATCCTAAAGCCTGCACTTTCTCGCGGAGAAATACAAGTCATAGGCGCAACAACCTTTAACGAATACAGAAAACACATTGAAAAAGACGCGGCGCTCGAACGAAGATTCCAGCCTGTAATTATTTCCGAACCGTCAATAAACGAGTCTGTCGAAATAATTATTGGTATAAAGAATTACTACGAAGCATTTCACGGAGTCAGAGTATCCGACGATATTGCAAAGCAGGCTGTGACTCTTTCCGAAAGATATATAAACGACAGGTTCCTGCCCGACAAAGCAATCGATTTGATTGATGAGGCTTGCTCGGATATGAATCTGAAAAGCGAGATAATTGCACGTAAGGACGCGATTAAAAAAGAGAGAGCAGACCTGCAAAAAGAACGCGATTTAATTCTTTCGGTACCCGATGGAAGTGATTACGAACGGCTTGCCGAAATCCGAAGCCTTGATTTTCGTCTTGCAGATGAGCTCGATACACTTGAGCTTGAAGGCGACCCTGTTCTCACAATCGATAATCTTGCGCGCGTTATTGAGCTTTGGACAAAAGTGCCTGCTTCCAACATTAGAGAGGATGAGTTTAAGCGTCTCTCGGAGCTTGACAAACGGCTTAAAGAGAGTATCATCGGACAAGACGAAGCTGTAGATACCGTGTGCGCCGCAATCAGACGTAACCGTGTGGGCATTTCTTCAAAACGTAAGCCTGTATCTTTTATCTTCATAGGAGCAACCGGTGTCGGTAAAACCGAGCTTGTTAAACGACTTGCATCGGATTTGTTTGACTCCCCCGAGTCGCTTATAAGACTTGATATGTCCGAGTTTATGGAAAAGCATGCCGTATCACGAATTATTGGCTCACCACCCGGTTATGTAGGATATGACGAAGCCGGTCAGCTAACGGAGAAAATCCGCCGTAAGCCCTACAGTGTAGTTCTTTTTGACGAAATAGAAAAAGCACATCCCGATGTTATGAATATCCTTCTCCAGATATTGGATGATGGACATATCACTGACGCACACGGACGTAATATAAACTTTGAGAATACCGTGATAATAATGACAACAAATGCGGGTAGTGATAAAAAAGACGGCGCTGTCGGCTTTAATCGTTCGGCTGATGAACTCGGAAAAGAAAAAGCGGAAAAGGCTCTTAAGGATTTTCTTCGTCCTGAGTTTATCAATCGTGTTGACGAGGTTGTATACTTTAATCATCTGTCGGAAGACCACTTTAAGTCAATCGCGAGGCTTATGCTCGATGAGTTGAGCGAATCCATGGCTGAAAAGCCGATTGAGCTGAGTTATGATGACAGCCTGTTGGAGTATTTAACAAATAAAGCATACTCACAAGCATTTGGTGCACGAAACCTCCGCCGTATTATTCAAAAAGAAATAGAGGATAGAATTGCCTCTGAAATGATAGCAAATTACGAGCATCCTGTTAAACAGGTTAATTTGACTGCAGTGGATGATGGTATAAAGATTGATACAGGATGAACTCTTGTTAAGGACGTATAATGCGCAATTACCCAATTATTAATTGGGATAAAATATAGACCTAGATTCTTGCATAACTAAATTTAATGGGGGAAATTTAACATGAAAAATCTAAAGGTATCCGTAAAACTAATCAGCAGTTTCTTAATCGTTGCTTTTTTAACCGCTGTTGTCGGTGTAGTAGGTATCGTAGGAATGCAGCAGATTAATAATTCATTCAACGATATGTATTATATGCAGACAGTTCCTATGCCTGAGCTGGGCAAGGCAATAGAAATGCTTCAGCGTCAGCGTGCATGTATGCGCGAGCTTATTGTCGGTGCGGCTGTCGATGATTTTGACATGATTGACAGAGCAAAAACCAACGCTGACGATTATCATGAAACAATGCAAGTAGCATTGGATGAGTACTTTAAGACTGTCAGGTCTCCCGAAGCCATAAGGCTGTTTGAAGAAGCCCGAAGATTATACGATAATGAGTTCAGGGTAGGCTTCATGCGGATTTATGAGGGAGCAAAAAGTGATGTAGACGCTGCCGAGCTGTATACGATTATGAGAGAGTATACGGATGCGACAAACAAGATTGTAGATAATTTTGACGAATGTCTTGCTATGAAGATAGACGTTGCGAGGACCGCCGCTTATGACGCTGCTGACCTCGGAACTATATTACTCATATTAATTATTGTGGTGCTCGCTGTTGCTTTGAGTGCTGCTATATTCCTTGCTTTATATATATCCGGTCTTATCAGTAAACCTCTTGCAGTTCTCTTAGGCTTTATGAAAAAAGCCGGAACCACCGGTGATATTTCCTTAACGGACGACGAAGCGGATAAATTAGGTAAGCTTTCAAAGATAAAGGATGAAATCGGTCAAACCATAGCCGGTTCAACCGCATTTATCAACCAGGTTAACTACATCGCAAAGGAGCTTGAAACAATTGCAAACGGCGACTTAACAACCGATGTTAAGATGCTTTCGGATGTGGATACCATGGGTAAATCGCTTACTCAAATGGTGGACAATCTGAATAATATGTTCGGTGGTATTCAAACTTCGACAGGTCAGGTATCAACAGGAGCAAAACAAGTAGCTGACGGTGCACAGGCTCTTGCTCAAGGTTCGACCGAGCAGGCTGCTTCTGTCCAGCAGCTCTCGAGCTCAATAGCCGAAATCGCAAGCAAAACCAAAGAAAACGCGGAGACTGCCGGCAGAACCTCGGAATTGTCGGAGACAATTAAGCAAAACGCACTAAAAGGCAGCGGACAGATGGATGATATGATAAATGCTGTAGAAGAAATCAACGATGCCAGCCAGTCTATCAGTAAGATTATTAAAACAATTGATGATATAGCATTCCAGACTAATATACTCGCACTGAATGCTGCTGTTGAAGCCGCACGCGCCGGTCAGCACGGTAAAGGCTTTGCGGTTGTTGCCGAAGAAGTGCGTAACCTTGCTTCAAAAAGCGCAGAGGCGGCTAAAGACACAGGCGATATGATTCAAAACTCCATGGATAAAGCTGAGCTCGGTTCGCAAATCGCAAGTGAAACCGCCGAGAGCTTAAAAGAAATAGTCTCCGGAATAAGCGAATCAAGTGAATTGATTTCCGAGATAGCTAAATCCTCCGAAGAACAATCACTCGGTATCTCTCAAGTCAACACGGGCATAGATCAGGTTGCGCAAGTAGTACAGCAGAATTCGGCAACAGCGGAGGAAAGCGCGGCCGCATCCGAAGAAATGAGCAGTCAATCCACCATGCTGGAAGAGCTTATTTCGCAATTTAAGCTGAAAAGCCAAAGCACTTCATATCGCGCATTGCCAAAACCGGAGGAGAATCACTCCTCACATTCCTTTGAAGCCGGAAGTGATTTTTCGAATGGCGCAGACTCAGATGATTTCGGAAAATACTAATCGCTGATACGAAAACAGGAAATTGCTTTTTAATAGATAAGGGGTGAATTTTATGAGCAATGGAATTAATAAGGAAGCAGACGGCATGGATATGGATGCATTAAAAGAAATGCTTCGTAATGAACTCAGAGAGGAATTAAAAAGAGAGCTTTTAGGTGAGGAGCTTGAAGAGGAGCGTTCCGAAAAGGATTATCCTTGGATAGTTTTTTCGGTGGACGGCACAGAGTATGGAGTCAATAGTAAGTACGTCTTGTCTATTGAGATAATAGGCGAAATAACTCCTATCGTAGACGCCGCTCATCATTGTCCCGGCATTACCAAATCACGCGGCGATATGATTGATTTGCTTGATTTGCGCGCGTTATTTGGTCTGGGCGATTATGTGTCCGCAAAAGCTTCCGATGATGACCGTGTGATGATGATGGTTGTTGAAACAGGAGATAAAAAGCGGGGTGTGATTGTTGACGAAATAGTTTCCGTTGAGTACATTTCAAACTTTCTTGACGGTGTTGTAAACGAATCCGACGGTGCGGTAACATCACAATACATCCGCGAGGTCGCGACACGTGAAAAGCTCGACAGCCCGGTGCTGATATTAAATCCTGAGAGTCTGAATGCGTTGTGAGATAATATAGCAGATTAACAAACAGACGCATTGCCTTTATTGGTAATGTGTCTGTTTCATTTATCAAGAATTTTGTTAAGTTGACTCGCGAACTCCCAGTTTTGAGTTTTTTCGGTTCCAATAGCGGGCATAGCGTCCTTTTGATTTTATATCCCGCCAGTTTTCGTTATAGAATTCGTTTATTAAAGCTTGTTCCTGTTTATCGGCATCTGCTGATAGCGCGGCAAGCTTTGTTATGTCCGGTATATCTTCTTTTATGATTTCTTCTTCTTTTTGTAACCACTCTGCTTCAAGGGTTTTGACTTTTTTGCGCAAGGCATCGGCATCTACTTTTCCGGCTATAACGGCGCGATGTATATGCTCTCTTTTCAGCCAATACTCAAGGCTTGCTTCCGGATTATTAAATAACGGCGCTGAGTCCGAATTCCAAAATACCGGTTTAAATGCCGAAATACATGGTGTTGAACTTCCTGTGCTCCAAAGGGTAACAGGTTTGTCCGGGCGCAACACCGCAACCAGACTTCCGGTTGTATGGTCTCCTATTAAGCCGCCTGCATGCATACACACACTGCCAACATTGCCATGTTCAAACTCTTTTCCGTCAATTTTCTTGTTGTGAGTCCTGAGGATGTTCATCAAATCATAAGGACCGGTTGATGAAGAAAGTTGCTCTGTGACCTGACATCTGCGAGCTTTTGCAGCTGAGAAAAATGAGAATACCGGCTCAGTAAACCGTTTTGAAAAATCCTCGCCGGGTGATATGCCTTTTTCATCAGTATGCTCTTTTCCTATGCTAAGACGATTGGAAATGGCATATTTATCCTCAACCTTTATTACAGCATAGTTTTTTCCGGATGTTTCTAAAACGTACACTTCCTGTGGGTCTGCTGCCAAAAAGCTGTTGTCATAATGGAATTCTTTGTCGTAACCACAGTTCCCGCCCTGCCCGTATTCTTCAAGAAGCTTAATCATAATTTCAACAGCCTTTGCCGCTGATTCCGCCCGCTCCAACGCAAGGCGCAATAAATCCATTCCTATCAGCGATGGATTGCCTTTTTTCGCTTTTGTAAAAACAGCTTCGTTTCCGATTGCAACTCGGGCATCGTTAACACCCATCTCCGCTCCCCAAATCCAAGATGGTTTATATAAAACAACCTCACGGGTTTGCTCAACCTGTGGAATGTTTATATATGTGCACTGAACCCTTGAGTCTGCCGTATGTTCCATCGCCGGGATGCGTAAAATCAAATGCGGCTCGTTGGGGCTGCGGTCACTATTCTTTGCAAAATAGGTAATATCATTATCGCTCCAGTTTGCTGTTATTCCCAATGTATCACACATATTTTCTCTCTCTCTATTTAGTTTTTGAGTAGTTTTTCGAGAAAACTACATTCGCGCTCCATGCAGGATATAACTTCGCGTGTTTCTTCTACATTCATTCCGTCATATAAGTATTGTTTATAGAATTCTTCGACGTCTTCAATGTGCCGTCTGATTTGATAGAATCTCAAGTTTTCTTCCTGTGGGATGTGTTCCGGATGTAATTTTTGATATATGGGAAGAAATGTGTCCCAATAGCTTCCCCAATTTGAATCGCCCCAATGCCAATCACCCCAAAATGTGAATAAATCCGCTTCACACGGCGCCAGCTTTATGCTCTCCCAATCAATCAGGATTAGCCTGTCGCTCTGCATCAGATTCCAGCCGTGTATGTCAGTGTGGCATAAAACAAATGGCGGTTGTTTTTGTTTTATTCTATCAGCCAGTTTATATGCTAACTCTATGGCTCGCTTGAGCATATCCTGATTTTGGTGGATACATGAGATTTCATTTGTTTCGAAGGGGTTTTTCAGAAGTTCGGCGCATGGTATTTCGTAGGTTTCTTTTATCTCCGAGAAATCAAAGGGCATATTTGTTCCATTACGATGCAGCTCTCCGGTAATTTCGGCGAGTTCCTCCTGCTGTTGTGTTGTTAATGGTTTGGTTTTTATCGTTTCTCCATCTATATATGAAAAAAGCAAATATGTCCCGGCTTCTGTTTCCGCTTTTACTTCACCTTTTTTAGTCAATATGGGTGCGTTGATTTTGCCCTTTAGATTTGTATTGTTTTCCAGCCATGACGCAACCTTCATGGATAGGTTTAGTTTTTTTAACAGTGTAGTGGTGCTGCTGCGTTTATTATCATATGCTTTTAAGAAATACGTTCCTTGAGCACTTTCTGCTTTGTACGCCAACGCCGACCAGCCGCCGGGTGTTAGGGATATCTCGGTGGCTGTAATTCCGTATTCGGTTTTTAAGATATCGCCTATTTCATCCATTTCTCACCAGTTTTCATTGATAATGCTTCGTTAGTTTTTATTTGCCTTGCCGGTTATTTTCGTTATTTCGATTTTGCATACACAAGTTATATGCAGAGATTTTATAATTTTATCGTGAGCCTGATTTATGTTGCTTTTTGCATACTTTTCGCTCAATGCTTTTAATGCCATGATTTTTACTTCATCGTCTGATACTATGCGGCATTTCCCTTCCGCCACAAAGCTTTCGTATTCTGTTGAAAATTTCTCCGGTATAAGCTTCGTGTGTCTTACACCGCTGATACAGACCGAGTTGTTTTTCTCTATATTTACCAGCTTGTGCCCCTCTGTCGCGCAATGGAAGTATACTGTATTCTCAATCAGAACGGGTGATATCGGAATACAGTACGGTGTTCCGTCCGGGTTTATTGTAGCAAGCGTTAAGTACTCACAATCCCGCAGTACTTCTAATGCAAACAATTCATCTCTTTCTCTGTCTTTTCTTCTCATTTCATTCTCCAATCAAAAAGCATGATGTGAAGGCTATTGTATCCGGACCGTGGTTGTATTTCAGGTTGTTGTCTGTGCAAACTTTACTTACAAAGAGACCGCATGCTTCCATTGAGATTTCCATTTTATCGGGATAGCGGCAGGGACTATCCGGATATGTGCAGGTTTCGCATATTTTGCATTCTCCTGCACCCATCGCCAGAAGCGACGGGTGTTTTTTTCTGAGTTCCGAGCGCATATTTCCGAAGTTTTCCTTGTGTTTTGCTCCTGTTTCCATTATTCCGTCCCAGTCCAAGCTGTCTTCCAGCTCACCGACGGTCTGGACAAGTATTCCTATTTTGTAGGCCTTAACTCGCTCACGCATTTCCGCAAGTGATGCGCAAGCAGGCGGACATGACCATGATTTGTTGTAATTTCTGCATTGCTCCGGATTGCACATATCACGGATTTCCTGCATAAACTCCAGTGTTGAAATGTCCAACTCCGCATAGTGAGTAAAGCCGTTTTCTTTTGCTGTTTTTGCCAAATCTTCGTAGTTTGTCATTGTGTCTTATTCCTCAAATGTCATGTTTTCTACAAATTTATCGTTGAAGAATGCTATTGACGATAATTCTATATATTCGCAGCTTTTATGTATTTTTTCTATGCGCTTACGTGCGTCTTCAAAGCTTACGGCAAGCGCGGCACCCTCTCCGGCGGTGTTGCCGAGTGCTTTTGCCATTGGTAACAGGGTTTTCGGGAAAAGTCCGATTCTTGCCGCACTGTTCACATCCATGTAGCTTCCGAAGCCTCCTGCAAGTGAAAGCATCTTTACATCTGTTACAGAGATTCCGGCGAAGTGCAGTAATACTTCTATTCCTGCCGCAATTGCGGCTTTTGCCAGTTGCAGTTTTCTAATGTCTTCTGCTGTAATATAGATGTCGTTCTCTTTTGTTAGAGGATATTTGTCCTTATTTAATAACCTCCCTGTTTCGTCAACCGCTCCTATGTCAAGCAATACCGCAAGTGTATCAAGTAGCCCCGAGCCGCATATTCCTATCGGTTTTTCTCCGCCGATTGTGGAATATTCAATATCTTTGTTGTTGCCAAGCTTAACATGGTCGATGGCACCATTTTCAGCAGCCATTCCCTTTGTTATCTCCGCTCCTTCAAATGCCGGTCCTGCTGCTGTTGCGCAGCAGTAGTATATATTCTCGTGTTTGAGAACTATCTCACCATTTGTGCCTATATCAAGAAATACCGCAGGTTCATTTATTTCCTCAAACCCCGCTGCCAACAAGCCTGCCGTGATATCACCTCCCACATATGCCGATATCGCAGGCGTATAATATACGGTTGCGCTTTTAGCGACAGGCATTTCGTCCCAAGCAGGCAATTCTTCGCCGAAAAGGCTTTTTGGCGTAAATGGAGCAACACCCATGCTCACCGGAGAGTATCCGGCAACCAGATGCTGCATGATTGTATTTGCTGCGATAGTGATATATTCGATATTTTCCGGTTTTGAACCGGATTTTAAGCATGCTTCGAGTATCATTGATGATATTTGCTTACGGATTAGTTCTGTGAGTTTTTCGTGCCCGTTTTCCGCGCAATATCGAATGCGGCTTGTAACGTCTGCACCGTAAGGCGACTGGGCATTTATGCCGCTAATTGTAGCAAGCTTTATTTTTGTTCTTAAATCTATCAGGTGCAGAGCAACAGTAGTCGTTCCTACGTCGATAGCAACACCAAGTTTTTCATGAGTCATAGTGCTCCCCCTGATTCGCTTCTCCAAACAGTGACCAGTTGTTGCTGTATGTTATTTTTGCATCTATGAACTTTCCTGTCAGCTCCTGTTCGCCTATCAGGTGTACAAGTCTGCCGCCGTTTGTGCGTGCTTTTAGTTTATAAGTTTTATCGGGGGCTTTCCCGTCAACCAATACTTTTACTGTTTTTCCTACATATGCCCCATGTTTTCTCTCGGATATTCTGTTTTGAATCTCCATCAGCCGCTCAAACCGTACTTGCTTCTCTTCTCTTGTAACAGTATCGGGCAGCTTCGCTGCTGAGGTGCCGGGACGCTTTGAATATATAAATGTAAACATTGCTTCAAAATCGGCTTTTTCAACAAGTTTCAGCGTTTCTTCAAATTCTTCTTCTGTTTCTCCCGGATATCCGACAATAACATCGCTTGTTATAATGATTTCGGGCATCAGCTCACGGGCGATAGCGATTTTTTCGAGATATTCCGATTGCGTATAGCCTCTGTTCATAAGTTTTAGTATGCGGTCACTGCCTGCTTGGAATGGCAGATGTATGTGCCGTGCTGCTTTTTCGCTTTCAGCCATCGCAATAAAAAGCTCTTTTGACGCGTCTTTCGGGTGGCTTGTCATAAAGCGTATAAGGAATTCTCCGTCGATATCGTTTATGTGTCTTAAGAGCGACGCAAAATTCGTCTCGCCATCACCATATGAGTTGACGTTTTGTCCGAGCAAGGTGATATTTTTATACCCCTGTTCAACAAGCGACTGCGCTTCCTCCAGAATAGCTTCCCGCCTGCGGCTCTGTTCTCTTCCGCGCACGTACGGAACAATGCAATATGAGCAAAAGTTATTGCATCCGTGCATAATGGGCAACCACGCGTTAACGAAGTTATCACGATGTGCAGGCAATCCTTCGGCAATCATTGTGTCGATTGTATCTGTTTCGAATATGCGTTTTTCTTCGGTGAATGCTCGAAGCAACAATTCCGGAAATCTCCATATTTGACTTGGCGGAAATATAAGCCTTACATGATGATATGATTGACGCACCTTTTCAACTGTTTCCGGCACACCCGCAAGGCAGCCGCAAAAAACAATAAGCTGTTTCGGGTTTGCATTTTTTGTATGAATCAATGCACCAACATTGCCAAGCACACGGTTTTCGGCATTTTCACGTATTGCGCAGGTATTTACAATAGCTATATCTGCTTCGTTTTCATCATGGGTTATGTCATAGCCCATTTCAACCAGCATGCCTCTGAGCTTTTCACTGTCTGCTTCGTTTTGTTGGCAGCCGTAGGTGTCGACGTATGCCAGCGGTTTGTTTTGCCGCGCCCCGGACACATGGGAACGGCTTATTTGCGGTAGCTCGCGAATT
>Ga0123356_10007830_pt1 | contig 10640 bp, 11 predicted proteins | sample TergutEmb28metaG_2_FD_92546 | JGI IMG/M metagenome (GOLD analysis project Ga0123356, IMG submission 92546) | Embiratermes neotenicus P3 segment gut microbial communities from Petit-Saut dam, French Guiana - Emb289 P3 | ecosystem: Host-associated > Arthropoda: Insects > Digestive system > Gut ... | reverse complement strand
TGCGGTATCCGGACAAGGGGAATGATGCGACGCGTTTCGTGCTCTGGCCACCGGAACACCCCCTCCAGGGGTGATTGCAGCCCATTATACTGTCAACAATGTTGACGATGTAAGCGCGCCCGTGCTCAAATCGGCCTGCATGGCAGGGCGGCGGCCATTATCCAAGTGGGCCGGCCGGGCCCGCTGAGCGCCTCCTTCAGGGCGAAAGGGCTTTGCGATGCTGTTGGCGATACGTGACCGTGAGGGCTCCTCGCAGCGTGCTCCCTACGTCGTGGGACTCGGGGGAACCGTCCGCGCCGATTCGGCCACCGACAAGGCGCTGCAGCTCGCCCTGCAGAGCGCCGCGGCTGCCGGCGCGCGCGTGCTGCAGCTGCGCGGTCCCGATCTCGAGCTGCCCATGTACGCCGCCCACACCCTCGAGCGCACTGCAGGTGCGCGCCGCCTCGTCGAGGAGCTGCGCAAGGCCGACGGCATCATCCTCGCCTCGCCGAGCTATCACGGCAGCGTGTCGGGCTACGTGAAGAACGCGCTCGACTACGTCGAGGATCTGGCCAAGGACCCGCTGCCCTACTTCGATGGGCGTGCCGTGGGGTGCATTGCCGTGGCGGGTGGCTGGCAGGGCGCGATGTCGACGTTGAGCGCGTTGCGGGACATCGTGCATGCGCTGCGCGGCTGGCCGACGCCGCTCGGCGTCCCGATCGTGACCGCAGCTCCCGCGGTCGATCCGGAATGGGTCCGCATGAATCACAAGGTGCATCAACAGATCGAGGTCATGGCCGGGCAGGTGGTCGCGTTCGCCGCGCTGCGCATATCCAGGGTGCACGCCGCCGCGTAAGATCCACGCTGCGCTTTTCGGTGGCTCGCGCTGAAGCCGCAGCGCCAGCCACACGCAGCACGCCGTTCATGAACAGCAACATCGCCCTCACTCGCAGCGACTACAGGTACTTTGGCCGCATCACCACCCGCTGGTTCGACAACGACGTCTACCGGCACCTGAACAACACTGTCTACTACTCCTTCTTCGATACTGTCATCGGCGCGTATCTCATGAGCGAGGGGGGCCTCGATCCCGACCGCAGCGAAGTGATCGGGCTCGCGGTCGAGACGCATTGCGAATTTCATCGGGCCATCAGCTTCCCCGAGGTGGTCGAGGCCGGGTTGCGCGTCGGCAAGCTCGGCAACTCCTCCGTGCGCTACGAGATCGGGATCTTCGTAGAGGGACAAGCCTCCTGCGCGGCTCACGGGTACTTCGTCCACGTGTTCGTGCAGCGAGCGGACAACCGGCCGGTGCCGTTCCCCGGTCGGATCCGCAGCGCCCTAGAGCGTCTGTTGGTCTGACTCGCGGCGTCCCTCCGCCGGGGCTTGCCGCGGGCCGGATTTGCAAGGCCCGGGCTTTCCGCCCTATAAGGACGCGGGCGCCGGCAACCGACAGGGTCGAATCGTGCAGACAGCGCAACATCCGCTATTCATGGACCTGCTTCGGGCTCTGTATTGGTTCGACAACGCGCTGCAGAGCGCACTGAAGAAGAGCGGCTTCGAGGCCGTGACGCGCGCTCAGTCGCTCATCCTGCTCAACATCATGACCGGGGAACGGCGCGCCGCACGGTTGGCCAGCAACCTGGGCGTCAGCCGCCAGGCGATGAGTCAGATGCTCGCCGAGATGCAGAAGCGCGGGTTAGTCACCTTCCGGGCGGATCACGAGGACAAGCGCGCGCAGGTGGTACTCTTCAGCGAGGAGTCGCGCGATATCCGCAACGCCGCGCTGCGCATTCTCGCACGGCTGGAGCGCGAGCTCGAGAGCCGCATCGGCGCCCGCAACGTCGCGGCGCTGCGCAAGGCCCTGACGGCCGAATGGGGGCCGCCGATGATCGAGCGTTAGGCGCGCGGCTGCTCCGCCTCGGCCGGTGCGGCCTTAGCGGCTGCGCTCTGCGCCGCCTGTCGCTGACGCTCGAGGTAGGCCTGTTTGTTGGGTCGGGTCTCGGTCTCCCACGCTGCCATGGTCGCCTCCACGATCGACTGCTCGTGCGCCATGATGGCGTCGTAGTCCTTCGCCTTCACGGTGATCTCAACCTGGATGCCGTTAGGATCGTACGTATAGATCGACTTCACGAAGTGATGGTCGAGCGGACCATCCACCGGGTAACCGTACGCCTCCCAGCGCCGTTTGAAGACCATGAGCTCCTCTTCCGAGGCCACCGTCATGGCGATGTGGTGCTTGAACCCGCTGGTGCGCTTGAAATCGTTCGGGCGCAGGTTGTTGGGCAGATCGAAGAACGCCACGCAGTTGCCATCGGCCATCTCGAAGAAGATGTGCATGTAGCGCACCTTCACCGGAGTGTCGACGATGCCGTCGAACGTGAAGGCGGCGACGGTCTTCAGCCCGCAGACCTTCTCGTAGAACTCGCGTGTCTCACCCGCATCGAAGCAGAGGAATGCGGCGTGGTGTACGCCGAGGATGGTTGGCGGTTTCCCGGCCTTGACCGCCGAATCGACCGTGCGGGATTCGTTCATGACCTTGCCTCCATCGCTGGGGGGGTACGGTTCAGCAACCCATTGAAGATGATGTCGACGACCATGTCGGCCTGGTCCGCGACGACCTCGTCATCGAGCGGCGAGCGGCCGTAGACCGCTTCGACCAGCGGACTCAGATTGAACAGCATCGTGGCTGCCGCATGCACCAGGATGGTGAGCGGCAGCGTCGCGTACTTGCGGATCGCGCCGTCGTCCATGGCGCGGCGGAAGTGCAGCTCGTAGAGCTCATAGTCGATGCCCAAGTGCCGGTTGATCAGCCACTTGAGCCGTGGACCCCCGGCGGCCCCTTCGCTCATGATGACCCGTCCGAGCTCGGGATGGGCTGCCGAGCTGAACACCAGCTGCCGCATCCATACCTTGAGGCGGTCGACGCTGCTCAAGTCCTGCAACACGTTGCGGTCGCGGCGAAACTCGGCGTGCACGCGCTGGAACAGCCGGTCCATCGCCGCCCGCCACAGCTCTTCCTTGGTGGCGTAGTGATAGAGCACCACCGACTGCGCAACTCCGGCCCCCAAGCCGATGTCGGTCGTCGAGGTGCCGTCGAAGCCGTTACGGGAGAAGAGCTCGATGGCGACATCGAGGATGCGCTCGGCGCTCGGGACCTTGCGCGCCCCGGCGCGCTTCGGGGCGGGCGCGGGCGCACTGGGAATGTTCGCGGGGGCCGCTTTTGGCATCGGGGCTCCGAGCAGATCTCTAGATAATACTATCTAGGATATGGATAGATCGCAATGTTGCAGGGCACAGAAGCGCCGCCCTGTGGCGGTGGGGGCAACTCTGCCGCAGCCACGTGTGCCTCACGGTCTTGCCGGATACGCAAGCACCAGCATTTCGTAGCGCGCTGCGGGTTTCTCCACCTGCTCGAGCTCCATGGTGATGCCAAAGCGGAACAAGAAGCCCTGATCGCTTCGCCGCTCGACGGACGCCAGCCTCAGGCGCAGCCGCAGGCGCGCACCGCAGGGTACCGGCGTGGCAAAGCGCAGGTTGTCGACGCCGTAGTTGAACACGCGCCCGCAGCGCCGCAGCCGGTAGATCTGCCCCATGAGCCCCGAGCCGAGTGACAGCGTCAGATAGCCGTGCGCGATCGTGGTGCCCCCGGGCATCTCGCGGGCGGCGCGCTGCGGGTCGGTGTGAATCCAGTTGCGATCGCCCGTGACCTCGCCGAAACGCATGATCAGCTCCTGGGAAATGATCACCCAGTCGCTGACGCCGAGCTCACGCCCGACGTAGCCGGCCAGCTCGCCCGGATCTTCCAGTACTAACATAGGCGCCCGCGTCGTGACGGTTAGAAGTCGCTCGATTGACTTGCCCTATGAATTATATAGACTCACTTAGTCGTCATTAAAAAAACTGCGCGGCTCGTCGGCGGACAAGGGCGCATCAGCGTAAGGATCCCACCATGACGAGTGATCCGGCTGCCTACAAGTACGATCGCATTCCCTACCTCGTCATCTTCGACGAGAAGGCCGGCTTCAAGGACACCTACGGCGGGGAGATGAACCGCGTGGTGCTGGAAGCGCAGCTGCTGTCGCCGAAGGGACGGCCGTCCAAGACGGTCACCATCATCACGCATCCGATCGGTGGCGGGCAGTATCTGCCCCTGCCCTCGACGCTCGCCAAGCACGGCATGCACGTCATCTACTGCAATCCGCGTTACCGCGGCGCCGACTATGCGCTGATCATGGAAAAGGTGATCGTCGACCTCGGCGCGTGCATCAAAGACGCCAAGGAGCGGCTCGGCTACGAACGGGTCATTCTCGGTGGCTGGAGCGGCGGGGGCTCCATGTCACTGTTCTATCAGGCGGAAGCCGAGCACCCGACGATCACGGCAACCCCTGCCGGTGATCCGCCGGATCTCACCGCCGCCGGGCTCATTCCGGCCGACGGCTTGATTCTTCTTGCGGCGCACATGAGCCGTAACCGCACCCTGACCGAATGGCTCGACGCCTCGATCCAGGACGAGCGCGATCCCGCCAGGCGTGACCCGGAGCTGGATCTGTACGACCCCGCGAACCGCAACCAGCCCCCTTACGGTCCGGCGTTCCTCGAGCGGTATCGCGCGGCGCAGCTCGCTCGCAACCGGCACATTACCGCATGGGTGAAGGAGAAACTCGCGGACCTGAAGCGAGCCGGCCGCACCAACGAGGAATTCAACTTCGTGGTGCACGGCACGATGGCCGACCCGCGCTGGCTGGACCCCACCGTCGATCCGAGCGATCGCAAGCCCGGCTGGTGCATGCTGGGCGACCCGCGGATCGTTAACATGAGTCCGGTAGGGCTGGCCCGCTTCTGTTCGCTGCGCAGCTGGCTGTCGCAGTGGAGCTACGACGATTCCAACGCCGACGGCCTCAAGTGTGCCGCGCGCGTGAACGCCCCGGTGCTGTCAATCACCAACACGGCCGACGACGCGGTGCCGCCCAGTCACAGCGCACGCATGTTCGCCGCGATCCCGCACGAGCGCAAAGAGGCGGTCGCGATCAGCGGCGCGAATCACTACTACTTCGGGCAGCCGGAGAAGGCGACCCAGGCTGCACGGGTGTGCGTCGACTGGCTGCGGCGCCAGGGGTTCGACTCCGTCGCTTGAGCGCCGCGGGTGCTCCGTGGCTTCCGGACCGCAGGTTGCCCTCAGGAAGGCGATATGACTGCAGCCTACATCTACGACCACGTTCGCAGTCCCCGTGGACGGGGCCGCGCCAGCGGCAGCCTGCACGGCGTGACCCCTATCGAGCTCGCAACTCAGATGCTCACTGCCATCCGCGATCGCAGTGCGCTCGACACGCGCCTGGTCGATGACGTGGTCCTGGGGTGCGTGACGCCGCACCAGGAGCAGGGCGCGAACGTCGGCCGCGTCGCGGCGCTCAATGCGGCGTACGCCCAGGAGGTGCCGGGCGCCCAGGTCAACCGCTTCTGCGCTTCCGGGCTTGAGGCCGTGAACACCGGCGCAGCCAAGATCATGGCCGGCGCCGCGGACGTGATCGTGGCCGGCGGGGTGGAGTCGATGTCGCGCGTGCCGATGGGCTCCGATCACGGCGCCTGGGCTTGCGATCCGCGGGTGGCCATGCAGACCTACTTCGTGCCTCAGGGTGTCGGCGCCGACATGATCGCGACCCTCCACGGCTTCTCTCGCACCGACGTCGATGCCTATGCGGTCGAGAGCCAGCGACGCGCCGCCACCGCCTGGGCCGAGGGACGCTTCAGCAACTCGATCGTGCCGATCCGGGATGTGCTGGGTCTGCCGGTCCTCGAGCACGACGAGCACATGCGCCCCGAAACCACCCTCGAGACACTGGCGACGCTCAAGCCATCCTTCGCGGGGGTCGGCGACAAGCTCGGCTTCGACAGCGTGCTCATCCAGCGCTATCCCGAAGTCGAGCAGATCCAACACGTACATCACGCCGGCAACTCCAGCGGCATCGCCGACGGCGCGGCCGCGGTGCTGCTCGGGAGCGAGGCGCTCGGCGCGGCGATCGGCAGGAAGCCACGCGCGCGCATCCGCACGTTCACTTCGATCGGCTCCGAGCCCGCCATCATGCTGACGGCCCCCGCCGACGCCGCACAGAAGGCGTTGCAGAGAGCCGGCATGCAGGCTGCCGACATCGATCTGTTCGAGGTGAACGAGGCCTTTGCTTCCGTAGTGCTGCTCTTCATGCAGCGCATGCGGGTGCCCGCCGCGCGCGTCAACGTCTGCGGCGGCGCGATCGCGATGGGACATCCGCTCGGCGCCACGGGCGCGATGCTGGTGGGTACGGCGCTGGATGAGCTCGAACGCCAGGGCCTCGGTACGGCGCTCATCGTCCTGTGCGTGGGTGCGGGCATGGGCACCGCGACCATCATCGAGCGTCTTTGAAGCACCCTGTCAGGTACGGAAAGACCATGGGATCCGATGTTGCCTACAACGTAGATCGCGACGGCATCGCGACGCTGACCATCGACATGCACAGTCGCTCGATGAACGTGCTGTCGGATGCCCTCGCGCGCGAGCTGGGGCAATGCATCGAGCGCGTGGCGGCGGACGCGGCGGTGAAGGGCGCAATCGTTACCTCGGGCAAGCGCTCCTTCATCGCGGGAGCCGATCTGCGTGAGGCGGAGCGCATGGCCTTCAGTCCACTGAGGAACGACCCGCGCACGCTGCTCGAGCACGTCGCGCTCATGGGCCGCACCTGGCGCCGGCTCGAGACGTGTGGCAAGCCGTTCGTCGCGGCGATCACCGGTACCGCGCTCGGCGGCGGACTCGAGCTGTGCCTCGCCTGCCATCGGCGGATTGCAGCGGAGAATCCCACCGCGCAGCTCGGCTTTCCGGAAGTGAAGGTGGGACTGTTGCCCGGGGCGGGCGGGACCCAGCGAACGCCGCGACTCATCGGCATACCGGCCGCGCTGCCCTTGCTGTTGGAAGGCTCGAGCCTCTCTCCGCAGGCGGCGCTGCGCACCGGGCTGGTCCACGCCGTGGTGCCGGCGGAGGAACTCCTCAAGGAGGCGAAGCGCTGGCTGATGGGGAGCCCCACTCATGTGCAGTCCTGGGATGAGGAAGGCTTCGTGACGCCGGGGATCGTCGGCCAGAAAACGGATGCGGCGGCGGATTTCTTTTCGGGCGCCGCGAGCGTGCTGCAGAAGCGGACGCTGCACAACTACCCGGCCCCGGCGGCCATCCTGTCGGCGGTGTACGAAGGCACGCAGGTGCCGATCGATGCGGCACTTGCGATCGAGGTGAAGTATTTCGCCACGCTGATTCGCAATCCAGTTGCCCGCAACACCATCCGCACCATGTTCGTGAACAAGCAGGCGGCGGACAAGCTCGAGGCGCGTCCGAAGGACATCCCGCCGACCGCGGTGAAGAAGCTCGGCATACTCGGCGCCGGCATGATGGGGCAGGGCATCGCGTATGTCTGCGCGCGCGCGGGCATCGAGGTGGTGATCCTCGATCGCACGCTCGAGCTCGCCGAGAAGGGCAAGGAGTATTCACGCGCACTGCTTGCCAAGGCGGCCTCGGGCGCGCCGGGGACGGCAGGCAATTCGGCGGATCTCCTCGAGCGCATCCGGCCGACGGCCAACTTCGAGGATCTCGGCGGAGTGGACCTCATCATCGAGGCCGTATTCGAGGAGCGCGTGATCAAGGCGGAGGTCACCGCGAAGGCGGCCCGTGTGGTACCCCAGGAGGCGGTGTTTGCTTCCAACACGTCCACACTGCCCATCACCGGGCTCGCGGAGACATTTGACCGCCCGGCGCAGTTCATCGGGCTGCACTTCTTCTCACCGGTTGACAAGATGCAACTCGTGGAGGTCATTCCGGGCGCGAAGACCGCGCCAGCGACGCTGGCGAAAGCGCTCGACCTGGTGCAGCAGATTCGCAAGACCCCGATCGTGGTCAACGATCGTCGCGGCTTCTACACCAGCCGCTGCTTCCGCGTCTTCCCCGAAGAAGGCATGACCATGCTGACGGAGGGTATCAAGCCGGCGCTGATCGAGAACGCCGGTCGCATGGCCGGCATGCCCGTGGGACCGCTCGCCGTCGCCGACGAGGTGAGTCTCCAGCTCATGTACAAGGTGCGCGCCGCTGAGCGCGCCGATCTGGGGGACGCCTACCAGCACGACCCGGCAGAACCGGTGCTCAAGCTCTTTGTCGAGAAACTGGGCCGTCTCGGAAAAAAGAGCAGGGCCGGCTTCTATGACTACCCTGCCGATGGCCGAAAGGTCCTCTGGAACGGTCTCGCCACGCACTTCCCCGTGGCCGCGCGCCAGCCGACCCTTCACGAGGTGAAGACACGCATCCTCTATCGCCAGGCACTGGAGGCGGCACGCTGTCTCGAAGACAACGTGATCACGAAGCCGGCGGACGGAGATCTCGGTGCCGTGTTCGGCTGGGGTTTTGCGCCCTTTACCGGCGGACCGTTTAGCCTGATCGATACCGTCGGGGTTGGGGCCTTCGTGAAGGAATGTGAGCGGCTGTCGCAGGCCTACGGAGCGCGATTCTCCCCGCCGGAGCTGCTGCGCAAGGCCGCCGCCGAGGGCCGCACACTCTATCCGCCGATGGTATAGCGTAGCGACCCATGGGGGCGCTCACGGGATTGCGGGTGCTTGAGATCGCGGCGCACGGCCCGGTGCCGTTCTGTGGTCTGTTGCTCGCGGATATGGGAGCGGACGTGCTGCGCATCGATCGCCTAGGGCCCACGGGCGCGCCGATTGCGCTCGATCAGCGCAAGGACGTGATTGCCCGCGGGCGCCGCTCGCTTGCGGTGGATCTGAAGAATCCCGCCGGACGGGACCTCGTGCTACAGCTGTGCGCCGGTGCCGCCGTGCTGCTCGAAGGCAATCGGCCCGGGGTCATGGAGCGGCTCGGGCTCGACCCCGCGGCGTGTTGGCGAACCAACGCGAAGCTCGTCTACGGACGTGCCACGGGCTGGGGGCAGGAGGGCGCGCTCGCCGCCACCGCGGGCCATGACATCAACTACCTCGCCCTCGCCGGCGTGTTGTTTGGCATCGGCCACAAGGATGAGCGACCCGTTCCGCCGATCAACCTGCTGGGCGACTACGGTGGCGGGGGCATGCTGCTCGCTGTGGGCGTGCTGGCTGCGTTGCTCGAAGCGCAGCGCTCGGGACAGGGTCAAGTGGTCGATGCCGCGATGGTCGATGGAGCTTCGCTGCTGCAGACCGTGCTCTATGGCCTCACTGCCATGGGTCAATGGCGTCCCGAGCGGGGCAGCAACTTTTTCGACTCCGGTTGCTTCTATTACGACGTCTACCGCACCCGGGACGACCGGTTCGTGGCGGTCGGTGCCCTGGAAGACAAGTTCTTCGCCGCGCTCGTCAAGGGGCTGGGCCTCAGAGTCGAGGATTTTCCGGATCGCGAGAATCCACAGCTGTGGGAGGGTTATCGCGAGAAGCTGCGGGCGGTCTTTCAGACCCGCACGCAAGCCGAGTGGATGGGGATCTTCTCCGCCACCGATGCCTGTGTGACGCCGGTGCTTTCCATGACGGAGGCACCGGCGCATCCGCATGCGCGCGCCCGTCACGCCTTCATCGACGTGGCCGGCATCAGGCAGCCGGCGCCCGCACCACGCTTCAGCCGCACACCGAGCGCCGCGCGCTCGCCTCCGCCGGTCTCGGGCGAGCACACGCGCACGGTGCTCGTCGAAGCGGGCTTCGCTCCGGCCGACATCGAGCGCCTCGCCCAGGCCGGCGCCATCGCGCTCGACTGAGGATGGCGTGCGGCCTTCTTCAATAGTTCCCAAGCGACAGGCCGCCGTCGATCGGGATGACCGCGCCGGTCATGTAGGAAGAGGCATCGCTCGCGAGCAGCAGCATCGGCGCCGTCAGCTCGTCGACTGTGCCGACGCGCCGCTGCGGGATCAGCTGAATGACCTTCGCGCCGCGGGGCGTGGCAAAGAAGGCTTGCGCCATGTCGGTCATGATGTATCCCGGTGCCAGCGCATTCACCCGGATCCCGTGGCGCACCCATTCGGATGCCAGCACCCGGGTCAGGTGTACGAGGGCCGCCTTCGAGGCGCTGTAGGGCGCCGTGCCTTTCTGGGTCACGAGCCCGAGGATCGAGGCCACATTGATGATGCTGCCGCGCTTGCCTTGGGCGATGAGGCGCCGGGCGACCTCTCGCGCGCACAGCCACGCGCCCTTGAGATTGGTGTCGACGATGGCGTCCCATTCGTGCTCGGGGGTCTCGGCTGCCGAGTGAGTGCCGGCCATGCCCGCGTTGTTGATAAGGATGTCGATGAGGCCAGCAGCCCGCTCAGCCGCGTCGATCGCTGCGACGACGCTCGCCTCTCTTGCGACATCCATCTCGACGGCGAACGCTCGGTGACCCTCGCTGCGGATAGCCTCCGCGGTCTGCTCGAGTCGCTCGCGCCGGCGGCCGGCGACGAGGACACTCGCACCGTTTCGCGCCAGTGCCCCGGCAAAATGCTTGCCGATCCCGGAGCCCCCGCCGGTGACGAGCGCGACATGACCGGTAACATCAAACATGGCAGGGATGATATACCCCCCGTGCGGCCGCTCGCCAAGGCTCGCCGCGCCCGACAGGAGCTGAACGCATGACCACCACTTCGGCTCGCGCGCCTGTACTCTCGAACGTCCTCGAGATTCGTGAGGCGGTGCGTGAGTTC
>Ga0123356_10007829_pt1 | contig 10640 bp, 3 predicted proteins | sample TergutEmb28metaG_2_FD_92546 | JGI IMG/M metagenome (GOLD analysis project Ga0123356, IMG submission 92546) | Embiratermes neotenicus P3 segment gut microbial communities from Petit-Saut dam, French Guiana - Emb289 P3 | ecosystem: Host-associated > Arthropoda: Insects > Digestive system > Gut ... | reverse complement strand
TTCAAGGCGGATCTCAATGAGAGGTCGAAGCTCAGGGCCGTCCATCGTACGAACGCACGATCGGCGCCCGGGTCCCATGAAGTTCTGTCGGGACGAAAGGCCCTCAGGTCGGCGATGGCCCCCGCCGGCTGTGTCAGGGCCGGCTGGAGTCCGCGGTGCGCCCGGGAGTCCTGTCACCGGCACTGGTGCGACCCAGTACCTCGAACGAGCGCGACAGGCGGTTGCCTTGCGTGTCCACGAGTGTCAGCACGTGCTGACCCGGTGGCACATCGAGCGCCTTCTGGTGAAAGGTCTGGGTGCTGCCCAGGTAGGCGCCGTCCAGATGCCAGTAGAGCCGCGCTTCGGGGTCGCGGTGCACCGCCTCGAAGATGGTCCGCCCATGGCTGCCGTCGAGCTCGACCGGGATGTAGATCCGGCCTGCGGCGCTCGGGTATAGAAACTCCATGGGGGAGCCCTGCTCGCGGGCGATCTGCGAGCGCACGCAGTCGGCTCTGAAGGGTGGCAGCTCGCGATAGGCAGCATGGCTGCGCCGGTAGTAGAGCTCCTCGGCCGGTGGCAGCACGAACCAGGACGCATGCCGCATGTTGCTCACCCGCTCGCAGCCGGAATCCACCTGGAAGCGTCCGCTCGGATCGAGGTGGATCAGCTGATGGTAAGGGCTCTGGCGGTCGAAGTGGCTGGCCAGCGGAACCCATTCGTTGCGGCGCTCGCAGGCATCCGTCGCCAGGAATCCGTCATCGGCGCAGACCTCGACCCGCTTCATGGTCAAGGTGGGCTCGGGCAACCAGGGGGCCGGATCTAGGCGCTCATGCAGAGCGAACAGCAGCGGGGCTGCCGCCGTGGCTCCGGTGAGCCCGGCGCGCCCCTCGCCGTTCGCGTTGCCCACCCAGACTCCGACCGTGTAGCGGCTTGTGCCGCCCAGTGCCCAGGCGTCGCGAAAGCCCCAGCTGGTGCCCGTCTTCCAGGCTATGTTGCGGCTGCTGGCGAAGCTCCTCCAGTGCGCCTCCTCCTCGGGGCGCTGGGCCTCGAGCAGGGCCTGCAGGATGAGCCACGCGGAAGCCGGGCTGAGCTCGGCGGTCCTCATCTGCGTCGCGCGCGCAGCCACACCCCGCGCCGGCCCGTCGCGTAGCACCTGCAGCTGGCGGTAGGGCGCGGGCGGTGTCGGGGTCGCGCGGCGTGCGATGTCCACCAGGTTGGCGTACATCCCCGTGATGTCCCAGAGCGTGCCCTCGGCCCCGCCGAGCACGAGTGTCAGGCCGTAGTCCTGCGGCGCTCGCACCAGGGTGGACATGCCCATGCCACGCAGCAGGTCGCAGAAGCGCTCGACGCCGTACTCCCGCAGCAGTCGTACGGCCGGCACATTCAGCGACTGCGCCAGGGCCTGGTCGGCGGGCAGCGCCCCCCGGTAGACGTGATCGAAGTTCTCGGGCGAGAACCCCGAGTACTGCGTGGGCACGTCCGGCACCAGCATGTGGGGCAGCAGCTGCCCGCTGTCGAGCAGCGCCGCGTACAGGAAGGGCTTGAGGATGCTGCCGGTGCTGCGCGGCCGCTGCACGATGTCCACGGCCAGCCCGGTATCGTTGCGCCCCGACCAGTACGAGTTGCCGACATACGCCAGCACCTCGAAGGACTGGTTATCGATCACCAGCGCGGCGATGTTGTTGATCTGGGCGCGTGCGAGCAGCTCGGCGCGATCCCGCACCATCTGCGTGGCCGCCTCCTGCAGCCCGGCATCGAGGGTGGTCGCGAAGCGGGAGACCCCGGGATGCTGCGCGTGCAAGGTGTCCAGCAGGTGCGGCGCTGCATCAGGCAGCGGTTGCGGCGCCTCGACGAGCCCCTCGGCGAGCGCCAGCTTCAGATCGAGGTCCGACAGCACACCTGCGGCGTGTAGCCGCCGCAGCAGCCGGTCTCGCTTGGCCAGCAGCTGCGGGCGGTGACGCCCCGGTGTGACGAGCGCCGGCGCGTTCGGCAGCACTGCGAGCGTGGCCGCCTCGGCCCAGGAAAGGCTCCCTGGTGGGCGAGCGAAGTAGCGCCAGGACGCTGCCTCGAGTCCCACGACGTTGCCGCCGAAGGGCGCGTGGCTCGCATAGAGCGCGAGGATCTCGCTCTTGGAGTAGGCGAGCGTAAGACGCAGCGCCAGCAAGGTCTCGATGAGCTTCTGTGCCAGAGCGCGCCGCGGGCGGCGGCCGGTGCCTTCGCCGTCAACTCCGTGGGTTCGCGCGAGGCGTGCGACCTGCATGGTGAGGGTGCTCGCACCGCTGACCGTCTTTCCCTGCCTGAGATTCGTGGCGAGCGCGCGGGCGATCGCGAGTGGGTCCACCCCGATGTGATGCTCGAAGCGCCGGTCCTCGTACTCGAGCACGGCGCGCCGGTACTTGTCCGGCACGGCAGCGAGCGGCGGGAATCGCCACTGGCCATCGGCTGCGATCCGGGCGCTCTCCAAGGTCCCGTCCCGGGCGAGCAGCACGGTGGCGAGCGGCTCATCGAAGAGCGGCTCGGGCAACATGCGCCAGAAGGCGATTCCCCCCGTGACGAGCACGAGGCCAGCCGCCACGGCGCGCCACTGCGCCGGGGGCAGCCTGCGCCTGGTTGCCGCCAGCGCCGCCATCACTGTGCCGGCGATGACTAGGTGTGCACGCGGCGCCTTCACCGCGTGGGCGGGACTACATCGGTCCACAGCCCGCGGGTGCGGGCATTCTTGGTCCCGTCATACATCGCTTCCACCAGCACGCTCGGCAGGTAGTAGCGCCCGCGATAGGCCGCGTTCAGCCGCGTGGTGAAGCTGATCGACTCGCCCGGGTGCAGCCCGAAGTACCGCAGCACGCGATCATCGCGGATGTCGGTGTAGTCAGCGAGCGCGGCGCTCGCCGCGCGCGAGCCGTTGGCGGGATCGCGGGCCGGCTGGTTGCTGCGCTCGGCGCTGGTGCTCACCTCATCCAGGCGGTCGTTGTGGATCTCCCAGCCGGCCGGAAAGATGTGGGTGAGGGCGATGTTGTCGATCTGCAGCGACGTCTCGTTCTTCACCTCGACGTGCGCGATGAGATCGGTCCCCTGCGTGACATGTAGGACATCGAGCGGCTGGCCGCTGTCATCGGTGTAGGAGACGTTGAGCGCCAGACCCGATGAGCTCGCATCCTCGTTGCCTGCCTCGGGCACGCCGCGCGAGGCCACGGTCACGAACAGCACGCGCTGGGAGGTGTTGCGCACCACGATCGGCTCCCCTGCGGCCGGAATACCTGCCAGGGCCTCCTGGTAGATCGGCGCGCGCGCGGTGAGGCTGCTGGCCTTCCCGGCCACCGAGCGCTCGAAGGTGTAGGAGCCCGGATCGCTCGCGCCGGCGAGCCGAGCGATCGCCATCAGGGAGTAGGCGAGCGACTGGGTGCTGTACCACCCCTGCGAGGACAGCTCGGTAGCGATCGATTTCACCAGACCCGCCGAGCGATCCAGGCGTCCCATGACGAGCGCGCTCTCGAGCACCATCGCGTGGTCGCGCAGCGGCGAGCCGAGCGTGGACTCGCCGTCGCGCTCCTCTGCCTCCCGTTCGTCCACGGCCAGTGGATCGCCCGAGGCGAGCGAGCTGGCCAGATCGCCGAGGCCGGCGAGCTTGTAGGCCGCCGCCAGCACCCAGCGCTCGGTCGTCGGCAGGTGCTGCGCCTCGCGCAGCCGGTTCATCGCGCCGACATCCGGGACAGCGGCGAGCGCGAGAACGTACAGCCGGTAGGCCTGCTCGAGCGCTGCGCCGTTGCGCGGGATGCTCCACTCTTGGGCGCTGCTGCGCAGGTAGCGCAGGAGATTGCTCTTCATGCCGGGAGGCAGGGCGTAGCCCGCCTTCTCGGCCTCGATGAGGAAGTGAGCGGCATAGATCGTGGCCCACTGCTCGTAGGGCTCGAGTGCTCGTGTCGCAAATCCCCCGCTGCCGCCGGGCCAGTAGCTGAAGGAGCCGTTGCTGCGCTGGAACCAGCGCAGCCGCTCGATGGCGCTCTTGATGTTGTTCTCGATCTGCTGCTTGCGTCCCGGCTCGAGCCTCACCAGGGAGGGCAGATACAGCTGCGCAAACGCGGCCGAGGTCGTCTGCTCGAGGCAGCCGTGCGGGTAGTCGATCAGGTAGCCGAGCCGGCTGTCGAGATTCAGGGCAGGAAGGCTCGAGACCTCGAGCGTGGCGCTGTTCGTGCCGCTGAGCCCATGAGGCGTGACACGGGTGCTCCAGGACTCACCGGGCTGCAACGCGTGGGTCTCGAAGGTCGTGGTCGGGGGGTTGGAGCTGCGTACATCGATCAGGATGTCGCTCTGCGCATGCTGCGCGCCCGAGGCCACGGCCACTTGTACGTGGCTCTTGCCGAGCCGGCTGGCGGCCTTCAGTCGCAGCATCGCAAGCTGCTCATCCGGGCGTGTGAAGGGCACCTGGATGCTGGCTGCCCCGACCGGGGTGAACAGCGAGTCAGGCTGGATGGTGAGGGCGACCGTCTTGATCGAGGGGTCGGAGACGAAGATCGACACGGGGACCGCGACCTCCTCGCCCGGTCCGAGCACGCGCGGCATCGTCGGCAGCAGCATGAGCGGCTGGCGGACGAAGACCGACTTCTCGGTCCAGCCGTAGGCAGCCTTCTCACCCGCCACCAGCATGACCCGCACGGCCCCGATGTAGCGGGGCAGCTCGATCGGCGTGGTGACCTTGGCTCCCGCCGCAAGGTGGAAGGGTCCGAGGAAGCGCACCACGGGCGGGAAGCGCGAGCGCGACTCATCCGGGTTGTTCAGCAGCGCATCCGAGCCACCCAAGGCGAGCAGCCGCTCGAGCTCCCCGCCGTAGGCGCCCACCACGTCATCGAAGAGATCCCAGGTCGTGATGCCGAGCGCCTCCTTCTTGTAGAAGTGCTCGTAGAGATCGGGCGTCTTGAAGCTGGTGAGCCCGAGGAGTCCCTCGTCCACCACGGCCAGGGTGTAGGTCATGGGGCGCCCATGCGCCTCGGAGACCTCGACCACGTTACGGCTCTCCGGTTGCCACTCGCTCGCCACCTTGAGGACGGGCGCGAGATGAGTGCCGGGATCGGAGACCGCGAGCGGGATGACGCCGTAGAGGCGGATCGGACGGTCATTGGTCTTGTTCTCGTGCGGCTGCACGAGGGTCACCGCGACATACACGTTGGGCGCCATCGCCGCGGTGATCGGGACCTGGAAGCGGGTCTGGCCGGCCTTGGGCTCGATCCAGCGCGCCTCGAGGATGTCGCTGCCATTCTCCAGCGTCACCAGGGCGCGGCCCTGGGCGCTCTCGGGCAGCTGCACGGTCGCCGTCTCACCCACTGAGTACTGCGCCTTGTCCGAGGTGATGGTGAGAACGCTGGCCGCAGGTCCTGACTCCTCGCGCTGCGCGCCGGCCCAGGACGGCCAGTCGATATAGAACGTCGAGCCTGCACAGTGGCCGCTGCCGGTATCGCAGGCGCGCAGGAAATAGCGTCCCCACTCGGGAAACTTGATCTCGAACTGCCACTGGCCTCGGCCGTCGCTCGTTGCGACCGTGGCTTCGCGCACCACCGTGTTGCTGTTGCCCTGCACGTACTGGGCGAGCGAGTCGCCGCTCTTGTCCCACCACCACTTCCACTCAACCTTGTAGAGTGTCACGTGGATCTTCGCTGACACCGGCGCGCCGGTGGCGGAGAGTGAGGCAATCTGCACCGTCTGCGGTTGGTCGGTCAGCAGCATGCCGCGCGCGACATCCCCCTTGGGCAGGCGGATGCCGACGAAGCGGGTGTACGGCGCATAGGTGGTGGATTGGCGACTGATGCTGAAGGCGCCGCCGCGCTCGAAGACGCGCGTGGTGAGCACGGCGGCGAGCATCCCGGGAGCGGCCGTCTCGCCGGCGAGCGGTGACTCGAAGCTCGTCTTGCCGTTCGCATCGAGCGTGCCCTCGAAGATCGTCTCCGACTTCGGCGCCAGCTCCCGGGCCGGATCATCGAACACATAGTCCGCGAAGCGATCGAAGTGCGTCGGGCTTGCGGTGAGGGCGAGCTTGACGTCGGCCTTCAGCCCCGCCGCGGTGGCCCCCGTGAGCCACTGGGCCGCGAGCGCCGCCTGCAGCGGTCTACCGGCCGTGAGGCCGTGCGAGCCCACGTCGAGCGAGATCTTCAGGCGATTGGGCATCACCGTCTCGACCTTCAGGTGCCGACCGAAGAACAGCTCCCCCAGAATCGCCTTGGCGGTCCAGTCACCGGTCGGCGCATCCGGGGCGGTCTTCACGTCGAAGCGGTAGAAGCCCCCGACAGGCGTGCTGTTCGCATAGGTCTGCACCAGCCGGCCGCTCGGATCATACAGCTCGAGCGTGGCCGGATGGTCCGGCGGCAGGGTGCCCTCCTTGTCCTGCACGACGAACGTCAGGTACATGGTGTCGCCCGGGCGCCAGACACCGCGGTCGCCGTAGAGAAAGAGCTTGATGCCGCGGCTCACGGTTTCCCCGCCCACATCGAAGTGGCTCACCGGCAGCGCATTGCCGGTGTTGAGCTTGAGGTAGCTCTTCTGGCCGGCGTCCTCGCCAACCAGGAGGAAGGGCGTTCCGACAGGGGTGAGGGTGGCGAGTCCGTTGCCGTCCGTTGTCGCCGTCGCGAGCGGCTGATTCTGGAAGCTGCGCACGCTCAGCTTGACACCCGCTCGCGGCACGGAGGAGCGCAGGTCCGTGGCTGCCACCAGCAGCTTGCCGTGCTGGTCGCGCTTGGCGAGCAGCCCGATGTTGGAGGTGATCAGGTTGCGCTCGGTGTGGACGTTGTTATCGTAGATGAAGTAGGCCACGTTGCAGGGATCGTCCCGGTGGCTCCAGCCATTGACGTCATCCCCGAAGTACTGCTCGGTGTAGTCCCAGTTGGACGGGCCGGCCTGCTCGCCATCGTCCTGGTCGCGCAGCGGGGGATCAGGCATGGGCTTGCTGTCTCTTCCCATGAAGGGTGGGCCGCCCGCGCGGCACGGGTAGGCGGAGTCGGCTGGAATGAGCTGCAAGCTGATCTCGAGCATCGAGCCCGGGTACTTGCCCATCAGCTCCGTGACATCGAGGCTGTAGCGCGTCCAGTGTCCGGACACGGGCCCCGGGAGCGGCAGCGTCTTGCGCCACAGGTAGCGGCCGACCCGGCCGAGCTCGGCGTTGCCATCGAGCTGGTTGGCCTGCAGGAACTGCGGGATGTTGTCCTCGTAGACGCGCAGCGCCGTGACGTGCACGGAGCGGGCGCTGACCGCCTCGAAGGGGATGGTGAGCCGCTTGCCATCGGGCAGGATGACGCCCTTGCCGACGAAGCGCACCCTGGGCTTGGTGCTGGCGAAGGTGAGCGCTTTCTCCACCGCCTGCTCGAGACGCTCGCCGCGCACGTTGCGGATGCCGCCATCCAGTGTCAGTGTGACGCTGCCGCTCTCGGAGTCGCGGTCCAGGTACACCGTGAGCCGGTTGCTTTCCCTGCGCACGGAGAACTTGGCTCGCGCTGGCTGAGTCACGCGCACCAGTCCCTTGAGGTCCTGCTGCGGATCGAGCTCGTCCGAGAAGTACACCAGGATCTGCTGGCGGGCTTCGCTCTCCACGGCCTGCTCGTCGGTGACGAGGAACTTGTCGCGCGCGGGCACGGTGAGCTGCTGCTGCCCCGTGCTGGTGGATGCAATGGGCTGGCCATTCCATCTGACCGTGACTGGCTGCGGCTCGGGCTGCCTCTTCAGTCCTGCGGCGGTGAAGGAGTGCGTGAGCCCGTCGGGGGAATGAGTCCATTGCACGGGCAGGTTGCGGCCCAGGAAGCTGACGGTGAGGACACGTTCGATCTTGGCGATGTCCTCCACGTCAGCGGCCGTCAGGGTGCCGTGCAGGACCATCTCGTTCGCGGCGCCGGAATCGAGCCCCTGCAGGGACACCTCGAGCTGCGGTGACTGGACACGGAAGGAGAACTCGAAGGGGGCAAGGCTCTGCGGGATCCCGGGCAGCCCGCGCGGGCTCACGCGCACGGTGTAGGTGCGGCCGGGGTCCAGGTCCTTCTGCGGCTCGAAGACGAGCTCGCGCGGGTCGGCGAAGGAGATGCGGCCCTCGACGGCAGGCTCGATGGTGAGGACGTTCTGCGGCAGGCCGCCGCCCTCGGCGGGTGCGACGTGGGTGGTGAAGATGACATGGACATCGGTCTTGCGCGAGACGATGCCGGTGGTGTGACGCGCGATGAAGGGCGCCCACCCGAGCCCGCCGTTCGCGGTGGTCGCACCCGAGCCGCGCCCATGGCCGCAGGCCGACAGCGCAAGTAGGGACGCAACGAGGGAGGCAACCAGGATCGCCCACAGCACGCGACTCTGCAGCACCGACATGCTCTTCTCCTTTTGTTCTGCTTAGCCCAGCCAGTGACTTGAGCCAAGTCTAAGCGCTCGGCGGGGCCCTTGAAACGGCTACAGGCGGCACATGGCCCCCCATTCCATTGGGTTGCCACGCTCAGGTGGGCTGCGCCGCGTCGGACGTGCGCAGGCGCCGGCTCGCGCTGGCGCCGCCTGTCCGCCGCTCTGTCCCGCTCGCCCCGCGGTCATTGCCGCCTCGCGCAGCCAGTTGCGATGCTGCCGCCATCGCACACACGCACACGCAGGTCCACCATGACATCCTCACCGCCCCTTCAGGCAAGGCTCGGGGAACGCCGCTACGATCTTGACTGGGTACGCATCGGCGCATTCATGCTGCTCGTCCTCTACCACGTCGGCATGTACTACGTGACCTGGGACTGGCACGTGAAGAGCCCGCACGCCTCGAGCGCGATCGAGCCGCTGATGTTTCTGACCTCACCCTGGCGGCTGTCGGTGCTGTTTCTCGTCTCGGGTGTCGCCACCGCGTACCTGATCGAGCGTCAACCCAGGGGTTTCCTGGGCGCGCGCTCGGTCAGGCTCCTCGTGCCGCTCATCTTCGGGATGGCGGTGATCGTGCCGCCGCAGTCCTATCTCCAGGTCATCGAGAAAGCCGGCTATGCGGGCAGCTATGCGGCATTTCTCGGGCTCTACTTCACGGGCTACCACGGCTTCTGCCGCGGCTCGGACTGTCTGATCCTGCCGACCTGGAATCATCTGTGGTTCGTGGCCTATCTGTGGGTCTACACGCTGCTGCTGTACGTCCTCGTGCGTCTGCTGCCTGGCTTGACGCGGGTGCTGCGGCAGCTTGCAGAGCGGATGCTGGCAGGTCCGGGGGTGCTGCTGTGGCCCATCCTGTATCTGGTGCTGGCGCGGGAGCTGCTCGCGCCGCTCTTTCCGGCCACCGATGCCCTGGTGGGTGACTGGTACAACCACGCCCTCTACGGCGCCATGTTCCTGGGCGGATTCGCGCTGGCCGGGTGCCGCGCACCGTGGGCAGCAATGGAGCGCTCGCGCTGGGTGGCGCTCGGGCTGGCCGTGCTGGGCTGGGCCTTCATGAGTGCCTGGCTCGGTCTGTACGAGGCCGGTGGTGAGCCTGCGCCGTCGCTCCTGATCATCGAGCGAGCCGTCTACGGGGCGCTGCAGTGGCTCGCCATCGTGGCGGTGCTCGGCTTCGCACACCGGCACTTGCAGCACGACAGCGCGCTGCGCCGCTACCTGACCAGCGCCATCTTCCCCGTCTACATCCTGCATCAGACGGTGATCATCGTCTGCGCGCACGCCTTGAAGCCGGCCCATCTTGAGCCTGGTGTGGAGGCCTTGCTGCTCGTCCTGGTCACGGCCGCAAGCTGCTTCCTGGGCTACGAGATGATCCGCAGGGTGTGGCTGCTGCGACCTCTGTTCGGCCTCGCGCTCGCCGTGCAGGCGGGCCGGGGACGTGGGCCTACTCTCGCGCCGTCTGCGGCGGCCTCGCAGGCCTGACTGACGTAGGATTCAACGATGACCCGCAGCCCGCCCATCGCCGCACCGTCTGCCCTGGCTGCGGATGGCCTCCCCGGCACGCGCGCCGCCCTGCGCGCGCGGCCCGCGTCACGCCCGATCTGGCCCATCTATGTGACTCTGATGCTGCTGTTGGGGATCTACCAGGGCATCAACGCCCTCATCGGCGTGCGCGGCACGGCGGCATCCTGGAAGCCCTTTGTCTGGGAGCTCTCCAGCGTGGCCCTTGTGACCGCGCTGATCCCGTTGGTCATCCGCTTCGAGCAGCGCTTCCGGGTCGACTCCCGCCCGCGCTCACCGATCATCCTCGCGCACCTGGCCGGCGCGCTCGTCTTCTCCACCGTGCATACCAGCGGGATGGTGCTGCTGCGCAAGCTGGCCTACGCGTTGATGGGCGAGCGGTACGACTTCGGCAACGTGCTGCTCTATGGCTTCTACGAGCTGCAGAAGGACCTGACCCTGTACGCCTCGGTGCTGACCATCTGCTTCGCTGCCCGGGAGTTTCGCATCCGGCGCGCGGGGGAGCTGCGCGCCGCGGAGCTCGCCGCGCAGCTCGGCGAGGCGCGGCTCAAGCACCTCACGGCGCAGATCGAGCCGCATTTCTTGTTCAATACGCTGAATGCGATCTCGAACCGGATGCACGAGGACGTGGCTGCCGCGGATCGCATGATCAGCCAGCTCGGGGATCTGCTGCGCGCGGTCTACGAATCCGACTCGGGGCCGCTCGTGCCGCTCGAGCGCGAGCTGCGTTGGCTCGAAAGCTATGCGGCCATGATGAGCGAGCGGTTCCGCGGCCAGCTGCGCTTCGA
>Ga0123356_10007828_pt1 | contig 10641 bp, 7 predicted proteins | sample TergutEmb28metaG_2_FD_92546 | JGI IMG/M metagenome (GOLD analysis project Ga0123356, IMG submission 92546) | Embiratermes neotenicus P3 segment gut microbial communities from Petit-Saut dam, French Guiana - Emb289 P3 | ecosystem: Host-associated > Arthropoda: Insects > Digestive system > Gut ... | reverse complement strand
TACCGCTGATGCTGCCTTCTGTAACAGTGGCGGAAACAGGCTGCTGGCTAATTGTGATTACAGTGGTGTTGTTGGCGTTATTTATCACCGTCACTGTTGCAACACCGGAGCGGACAGGGGTTGCGCCGTTAGGAGCGCTTACTGCACAGAAGTAATAATATGTTCCGTTGCCAAGCGTGGTTGGGATGGTAAAAACAGCATTGTTAGCGCCGGTTATTGCCGTACCGCCAGTGTTATTGTTGGCTGTATTGGAGTACCATTGATAGCTGAGCGTAGCGTTCTCCGTAGCGCTTGCCGAGACCGACAAACTGCCGCTGATGCTGCCTCTCTCAAAAACTGTCAGCGGAGCAGGATGCGTAAGAATCGTAATTATCGGAACGACAGGCGGCTCGACTGTTACCATTGCCACATTGGAGCGGACGGATGCGCCGGGTGCGCTCACTTCGCAGAAGTAGTAATATGTTCCGGCAGTAAGCGCAGTTGGTATGGCAAAAACGGCGCCGGTTGCGCCTGTTACCTGCGTACCGCCTGTGTTGCTGTTGGTTGCGTTGGAGTACCATTGATACCTGAGTGCGCCCTCCGTAACGCTTGCCGATACTTCCAAATTGCCGCTGATGTTGTTTTGCCTCACTGTGGTCGATGCGGCAGGATGCCCGTCGATAGTGATAACAGGTATAACAACGGTTGAACTCACTACCACCGCTGCCACATTGGAAGTTACAGGGTTTACCTTGCTTGATGTTGTTCTCACTACGCAATAGTAGTAATGTGTGCCTTCGGCGAGCGAGGTTGGTATAGCAAAACTCGCGTTGGTTGCGCCTGTTATTGCCGTTCCGCCTGTGTTGCTGTCGGTTGTGTTGCCGTACCATTGATAGGTGAGTTGGTTTACGCATCCCTCCTTCGTACTCGCCGCTATGTTCAGGGCGCCTGATATTTCGCCAAGTTTGACAACGGTAAAATCTTCGGGCTGGGTGTCGATTTTGATTATTGAATATCCGCCTTTTGCAACATTTGCATTCCAAAGCGGTGACAACAAATCGGGAGTAGTGGCGATATTTCTATCGTAAGCCAATTCCCAAATTATTACTCCGCCGTATTCATTATCATGAGTATAATCAACTTTCTGCCCAAGGGTTGTAGCATTATCACAACCTACTCCGCCACCGTCTCTATACATAATTGACGTCCAGCCGGTTGCCGAGTTATAACCATAAAAAGCGCAACCTATCAGAAGTTTTGTTTTGTCAAAACCGGGTTGTCCCGACCCAAAAATCGCCCAGTCGTCAATACATCTTTTTGAGGCGTTTACATCGGAGTGAGTCGTCCATGTGACAGGTCGGGTAACTCCCTGCATATCATAAGTCATCAAATGAACGGCGTCTGCCGCCCAAATTCTCGTTTGAACAATGCTTCTGGTAGCCATGTTGAAGTGGTTTGTAAATTGAGGATTCGGACTGTCGCCGCCGATAGCTATCGAAATTCTCTTACAGGGCATGGCAGCTTTCAAATCTTCCAACAGGGACATACATTGACCCCATTGCACGTCGCCTACCGGAAATTCCCAGTCAATATCAACCCCATCAAGGTTCCGGTCTTCGACATATTTTTTGATACTTGCCACTAAATTAGCTCTGTTGGTATTGTTCGTGGCGGTTGCAAAATTGGCGCTCAGACCACCGCCTCCGATAGCGATACTTACCTTTACTCCTTTTGCATGAGCAGCTGTTACAAAATTGTTTATCCACCCCCCTAATCCTGTTGAATAATCATAAGGATTTCTCAAAGTCCCGTTAGCAAGCGGCTCCAACTGCATCAGCATAACGTGAGTAACTCTGTCTAACTGTGCCGCTGTCGGAGCAGGCTCCCAACCAGCCGCATATCCTATAACTGTGCCTTTGGCAAATAATGTTGCAGGCAAAAATAATATTGCCGATACGGTTAATGCCACTATGGCTACATACTTTTTTATCATAACGTTTATTCTTTTTATTGTTGTTTGAACTTTCAAATTACAATGACAAAATTACAAAAAAAACAAAAAAATACAACATTGAGAAACATAAAAATTGAATATTTATTTTTTTCTCCTTACCTTTGAGCAATTTATTTTTCATAATCATGAGTTTTAGCCAGAACGCAAACAAAATTTTCGACAAAGCAGTATCGGATTATCACGACAAAGATCATGTTGATACTCCTGTTATTAACCCATTCCCGCCGCAATCCATAGAGAGCGTGCTGTACCTGAAAAATTGGATTGACACGGTACAGTGGCATTTGGAAGATATTATCCGTAACCCCGAAATAGACGCTGTCGAAGCATTGGCGATCAAGCGGCGAATAGACGCCTCGAATCAGGAGAGAACGGATTTGGTAGAGATGATAGACAGCTATTTTCTCGAAAAATACCAGTCGGTAAAGGTGAACCCGACAGCCGTGATTAATACCGAAAGTCCGGCTTGGGCTATCGACCGCCTATCTATCCTTGCATTGAAAATTTACCACATGCAGCAGGAGGTTTATCGCACCGGCGTTTCGGAGGAACACAGGAGCGCCTGCAAAAAAAAATCGGACGTTTTGCTGGAACAAAGGGAAGACCTCTCAACTGCTATCGATCAATTGATCAGGGATATCGAGAACGGCGAGAGATACATGAAAGTGTACAGACAAATGAAAATGTACAACGACCCGAACTTGAATCCCGTCCTTTACGGAAAAAAATAGAGATGCCGGCTTACAAAAACATACTTATTATCCGCCTCTCGGCTATGGGCGACGTTGCTATGACCGTTCCCGTGATTGCTTCTTTTGTGAAAAAATATCCGGATGTTCGCGTTACGATATTGTCTAATCCGCGTTTTGAAGGGATGTTTACCGGAATAGAAAATGTCTGTTTTACAGGCGCGGATACAAAAAAGAGGCACAAAGGGTTGAAGGGAATTTTTACCCTTTTCAAAGATTTGACCTCTAATGGCAAATTTGATGCGGTTTTTGACCTGCACGATGTTTTGAGGAGTAAAGTTTTACGAACGCTTTTCAGATTGAAACACGTTCCCATTTTCGTCGTTCAAAAAAGAAGGAGAGAGAAAAAAGAGCTTACAAGGTCGAAGAATAAAAAAATTGTACAATTAAAGAGTTCCATTGAATCTTACCGGGAAGTTTTTGAAAAAGCGGGATTTAATTTTCCGATAGATTTTTCGGGGCTTTTCGGCAAAGATGCCGGTTTGCCGGAAAATATCCGCCGCGTTCTCGCTGCAAAAGAGGGGAAGTGGCTTGCAATAGCGCCGTTTGCAAAACATCCCGGAAAAATATATCCGCTCGAAAAGATGAAAACGGTGGTTGAATATTTTACAAAAAAAGAAGGTTTCAGGATATTGTTATTCGGCGGCGGGGATAGTGAAACGAAAATATTGGAAGAGTGGCAGGAAAATTTTCCAAATGTAATCTCTCTATCCGGAAAATTCCAACTGACGGAGGAGTTACAAATATTAAACCAATCGGACGCTCTAATCTCGATGGATTCGGCAAATATGCACCTTGCCTCCTTAGTTAAGACGCCTGTTATTTCCGTTTGGGGAGCGACCCATCCATTTGCAGGGTTTTACGGATTCAATCAAAGTGCGGATAATATTATTCAAACGGATTTGCCTTGCCGTCCATGCTCTGTATATGGGAATAAGGCGTGCCGTCGCAAAGATTACGCCTGCATGAATATGATTCAACCGGAAGAGATAATCCGCAGAACGGAATATTTTTGGAATTACTGAAAATTTCATGTACCTTTGCGCCTGCAAAAAAAAACAATATTATGGATAAAAAATTTGCAGAATATACCGGATTTAATCTTTCGGATATTAATAAAGAGGTGATGAAACAATGGGAAGATAAGGATATCTTTCTCAAAAGTATTGCTATCCGCGAGGGCGCTCCTTCTTTTGTTTTCTACGAAGGACCTCCTTCTGCAAACGGAATGCCGGGAATCCACCATGTGATGGCGCGCGCCATTAAGGATATTTTCTGTCGCTACAAGACTATGAAAGGTTTTCGGGTGAACAGAAAAGCAGGTTGGGATACGCACGGGCTTCCGGTTGAACTTGGAGTGGAAAAATCATTGGGTATCACTAAAGAGGATATCGGCAAAAAAATCAGCATAGACGAATATAATGCCGAGTGTCGCAAGGATGTGATGAAATTTACTAAAGAGTGGGAAGAGTTGACGCGGCAAATCGGCTACTGGGTCGATATGGAACACCCTTATGTCACTTACGAAAACAAATATATCGAAACGCTTTGGTGGTTGTTGAAACAGCTCTATGACAAAGGGTTACTTTATAAAGGATACACAATTCAACCCTATTCGCCGGCTGCGGGAACGGGTTTGAGTTCGCATGAATTGAATCAGCCCGGGTGTTATCGTGATGTGAAGGATACTACTTGTGTGGCGATGTTTAAATTGAAGAACAGTAGCCCCCTAAATCCCCCTCAGGGGGACTTGGGGGATGCGCTTACTTCGAGGTCATATAACGCTGCACCCGCCCAAATCGCGCTGAGCCAAAGTCCAAGCCCCCTAAATCCCCCTCAGGGGGACTTTAGCGATGAGCTTACTTCGAGGTCATATAACGTTGAACCCGCCCAAATCGCGCTGAGCCAAAGTCCCCCTGAGACTCCGCACCAAAGTCCCCCTGAGGGGGATTTAGGGGGCTTCCCATATTATACTGCCAACATCGCTAATTATGAGATTTTGAAAGAAAACGCTAAAAATCGCAGAAAAAATCCGACAGAAGCGGAAAATTTTCTCTGGCAAAATTTACAAAACAAACAACTTGAAGGATATAAGTTCCGAAGAGAACATGTTATAGGCGATTATATTGTTGATTTTGTCTGTCTTTCAAAACAATTAATAATTGAGGTTGATGGAGGTTATCATAATGTTGAAAATCAAAAAGAATTAGACCGAATAAGAACAGAATACCTTAATCAAAAGGGATTTAAAGTAATCAGATTTACAAATGAAGATGTTTTACTCAGTATTGAGAAAACGCTCGAAATTATAAAAGCCGCGCTGAGCCAAAGTCTAAGCCCCCTAAATCCCCCTCAGGGGGACTTTAGCGATGAGCTTACTTCGAGGTCATATAACGCTGCATCCGCCCAAATCGCGCTGAGCCAAAGTCTAAGCCCCCTAAATCCCCCTCAGGGGGACTTTAGCGATGAGCTTACTTCAGGGTCATATAACGCTGCATCCGCCCAAATCGCGCTGAGCCAAAGTCCAAGCCCCCTAAATCCCCCTCAGGGGGACTTTAGCGATGAGCTTACTTCGAGGTCATATAACGCTGCACCCGCCCAAATCGCACTGAGCCAAAGTCCCCCTGAGGGGGATTTAGGGGGCTGTTTCTTCCTCGCCTGGACAACAACCCCATGGACCTTACCCTCAAACACCGCCCTTTGCGTTGGCGCTAATATAATATATAATATAGTAAAAACAGAAAACCCATACACCAATAATCCAATTACGGTAATATTGGCTAAAGATTTGATTGGCAACTTTTTCGGAGAAAAGAAAATCTCCAAATTTGAAGTCATCGGAGAGGCGAAAGGCTCGGAACTTGCAGGTTTGGAGTACGAACAGCTTATCCCGTGGGTTAACCCGGGCGAAGGCGCTTTCCGCGTAGTTACCGGCGATTTTGTAACGACCGACGATGGCACCGGAATCGTACACATAGCCCCCACCTTCGGAGCCGACGACGACCGCGTAGGAAAAGCCAACGGAATACCGCCGCTGATGCTTACCGACAAAGACGGCAACCGCCGCCCGATGGTCGATTTGACCGGAAAATTTTATAAATTGGAGGATTTGGACGCCGGTTTTGTAAAAAGCAATATCAATGTTGAAATTTATAAAGAATTTGCCGGGCGTTATGTGAAGAATGAATATGAACCACAAGCCCCCCTTAGTCCCCCCTCAGGGGGGAAACGGCTCACTTCCGAACCGGATTCCAACACTGCAACGCCCTCAACATCCCACCCTGAGGGGGGGCTTGGGGGGGCTACTCTCGACATAGACCTCTGCGTAATGCTCAAACAGCAGGGCTTAGCTTTCAAAATAGAAAAACATATCCACAACTACCCGCACTGCTGGCGAACAGATAAACCGGTGCTGTACTATCCGCTTGATAGCTGGTTTATACGCTCAACCGCCTGTCGCGATGAGATGATGAAACTCAACAACACAATCAACTGGAAACCGCAATCGACCGGCACAGGTCGTTTCGGCAAATGGCTGGAGAACCTCAATGACTGGAACCTCTCACGCAGCCGCTACTGGGGAACGCCGCTACCTGTATGGCGAACGGAAGATGGCGCAGAGGAGATATGTATCGGCTCAATGGAGGAGTTGATGAGGGAAATCGAAAAATCGGTCGCCGCAGGGTTTATGAAAGAGAATCCGTTCAAAAACTTTAAGGTGGGAGATTATTCGGAAGAGAATTATTCGACAAAAAACCTTGATTTACACCGACCTTACGTCGACAGCATAATCCTGAAATCTATTTCAGACAAACCGATGAAACGCGAAACAGACCTTATAGACGTTTGGTTCGATTCGGGCGCAATGCCCTTTGCTCAGGAACATTATCCATTTGAAAATAAAGAGATTGTAGACAACGGAAAGGTCTATCCGGCAGATTTTATCAGCGAAGGCGTAGACCAGACACGCGGATGGTTTTTTACCCTGCACGCCATTTCGGCTATGGTGAAAAACTCCGTAGCCTTCCGGAATGTGGTTTCAAACGGACTTGTATTAGATAAAAACGGCAACAAGATGTCCAAACGTCTGGGTAATGCCGTCGACCCGTTTATTACCATTGAAAAATATGGATCCGACCCGTTGCGCTGGTATATGATGACCAATGCCTCGCCTTGGGATAATCTGAAATTCGACACGGAAGGCATAGAGGAGGTGCGCCGTAAATTCTTCGGAACGCTATACAACACATATTCGTTTTTTGCGCTATATGCCAATGTTGACGGTTTTGATTTTAGTCAAAACGATATTCCGGTAGACGAACGAGCGGAAATAGACCGCTGGATCATCTCTTTGCTAAATACGCTTATTGAGGATGTAGATGGCTACTATGCCGATTATGAACCTACAAAAGCCGGCAGAGCTATCGCCGACTTTGTTTCCGACAATCTGAGCAACTGGTATGTACGCCTGAACAGAAAAAGGTTCTGGGGAGGCGCAATGGACAAAGACAAAATAGCTGCTTACCAAACTCTTTACACCTGTTTAGAAACGGTATCCCGACTAATGGCGCCCATAGCTCCGTTCTATGCCGACAGGTTATTTTTGGATTTATACAAAGCTACCGGAAAGGATAAGAGCGAATCCGTTCATTTGACAGACTTTCCTGTTGTGGTCAATGGATTGATTGATAAGATGCTGGAAGAACGAATGCAACTTGCGCAGGATATTTCATCCATGACGCTTGCTCTGCGTAAGAAGGTGAATATCAAGGTGCGCCAACCTCTTTCAACAATTATGATTCCGGTTTTGGAAAGTGAACTCCAGCAACATATCGAAGCAGTAAAGAGGCTGATTATGAACGAGGTGAATGTAAAGGAGATAAAATTTGTAGACAACTCGGCAGGTATTCTTGTGAAGCGCATCAAACCCGATTTTAAGAAACTCGGACCAAAATGCGGCAAAAGCATGAAAGAGGTTGCTACTCTTTTGCAAGGCATGAATCAAAGCGATATTTCGGAATTTGAAAAAACAGGCTGCATTACTTTGAACATCGGAGGAGCGGATATTGTTGTAGAAAAAACCGATGTGGAGATACAGTCCGAAGATATTCCGGGCTGGTTGGTTGCAAATAACGACAATCTGACCGTTGCGCTGGATATTACAATCACGGACGATTTGCAGAAAGAGGGAATTGCCCGCGAATTTGTAAACCGCATTCAGAATTTGCGCAAATCAGCCGGATTCGATATCACTGATAAAATAAAGGTTAAAATCGAAAAATCGGACGCTATTAATGATGCTGTCAGCGTTTATTCGGACTATATTTCCGCACAGACTCTGGCAGATGAAATATCGTTAGTTGATAACGTTGATTCTCCGACAGAATTGGATTTTGACGACTTCAAAGTAAATATTTCGGTAGAAAAAGTTTGAAAATGGATAAAAATAACTAATTTCGCGGGAAGAAAATTATTAAAAAATAGATGATTATGACAGAAAAAACAAGATATTCGGATGCCGAATTAGCTGAATTTAAGCAAATTATCTTGGATAAATTAGCTACGGCACAAAAGGACTACGAGTCATTGAGGTCAAGTTTGACAAACATGGATGGCAACGATACGAGCGACACTTCGCCCACGTTCAAGGTATTGGAAGAGGGCGCAGCAACAATGTCGAAAGAGGAAGCCGGACGTCTGGCACAACGTCAGATGAAGTTTATACAACACCTGCAGGCGGCATTAATCCGCGTTGAAAACAAAACGTATGGAGTATGCCGCGAAACCGGAAAACTGATTCCTAAAGAGAGACTGCGGGCAGTGCCGCACGCGACCCTGACCATTGATGCCAAAAACAGCGGAGTTAAATAAAAATTCATGACGGAAGAAGTTAAATCAAAGCTACTAAAAGTATCTGTTGTTGTTCTTGTTGTGCTTTTTATCGACCAGTTTTCCAAAATCTGGATAAAAACACATTTGACGCTCAATGAAAGCATACGAATCACAAACTGGTTCTACATCTCTTTTATAGAGAATAACGGAATGGCTTTCGGAATGGAGTTTTTCAATAAAATATTTTTGACTTCATTCCGTATTGTAGCGGTCATTGCGATAGGTTATTATATCTATAATGCGATTAAAAAAGGCGCCAGACTTGGGTTTGCAATACCGGCGGCACTGATTTTTGCCGGAGCCTTGGGAAATATAATTGATTGTGTGTTTTATGGCATGATTTTTAGCTCAAGCTCAGGGCAGGTGGCGACATTCATGCCCGAAGGCGGAGGCTATGCAACTCTGTTCTACGGTCAGGTGGTAGACATGTTGCGTTTCCCCCTGATAGAGACAACGTTGCCCTCGTGGATACCCTGGATAGGGGGCAGTTTCTTTACATTCTTCGACCCTGTTTTCAATGTCGCCGATTCGGCAATATGTATCGGCGTGTTCTACATCCTTCTGTTCCAAAGGAAATACTTTATGAGCCTTGACAAAGAGAGGGAAGAGGTTGTGAATAAAGAGTAGTATATGTTATGAATAAATTCGCAATATACACATTTTTTCTCGCTTCCCTTATATTGAACGGAGGATGTAAGATAAACAGAGGAACTCCCGCTATAAAAAGAGATAAGATGGTGGAGATTCTGACCGATATTCATTTAGCTCAAGCTATTGTTGAACAGGAAACCGTCTTCCCTAAAGGCTATAAAAAAGAGTACTTTTATTGCAATATACTGGAACGGCATGGAGTGAACGAGGAGCTTTTCGACTCTGCCATTACCTGGTATGCAGCTAATCTGGATATTTTCGAGCAAATGTATGTCGAGATAATTGCGAGACTGGAAAATGAGAGGAAAGAGCTTGAAAATACAGAAAAGGAGAAAAAAGAGGTTGAAAACGCGGAATGAGACGATATGCAGCAAATATCCTTTATTGCTCTCCCTATAATTTATTAAAAAACGGAGTAGTAGAAATCGACGAACAGAAGGGCGTCATATCAGATATTTTTTCGTTAGACAACTTCGGCGATGAAGTTCACTCAACAGTTTTCCTCAACGGAATTATTCTACCCTTCAAACCCGTTTTTACCCCCGACATGTACGGCTCCAACCTTTTTGTATTATTAAAAGAGCAGTTTTTAAAAAATGTTTCATGCGAAATAGCTTGCTTTGAAAAAATTGACCTTTGGGTGTTGCAAGGGGGGGATTTGTTTGGTGAAGGAGGAGTTAGGGGGGATTGGAGGGTGACGCGGGTATTGACTTGGGCGCTTTAGTTCCGAAACATTTAATACTTACCTCACTAACAAGAACCTGAACCCAATTCCAAAATTAGTATTCGTTGTCGGATACCCCTGCGAAACCTTTGGGACTGTTTTCGTCCGGTCGTAATATAGGCGTATATTCAGGCTTTCGCTGAATATATATTCGGCAGAGAGCTTTATGATAAACGAATTTAGTCCGCTGCTCAGTTGTTCGAGGTCTTCTGTGATTTTGCGAATAAATGCATCGGTGGTTTTGTAGGAGACGTCAGCTCTGATGTTCAAGTCATTTTTAACTTTTTTCTGTTTGTTATCGTTCAATCTGACAATCATACCGAAGTCGTCGATACGGTAGCCTGCTCCAACTACATATTCGTCGCTGTAAGATTCAACTATTTGATTACCCGGAATGTCTAATTGTGCATTTCTCGTTTTACGCCATTCGGTTTTTAGCGTCAAATTGTTTTTCATACTTCCATCTACTCCTATCAATGGTGTAAACGCTTCGTTGAGGTTTACGCTTTCGATGTAGTATGCAGATGAGACAAAATCTGTTTCGGGGATAGAGCCGTAGATAGAGTTGATGGGTCTGTCATATTCATCTCTGAAGGGCAACCAGTTGGCAACGGAGGTGAATGAGTTGACGT
>Ga0123356_10007827_pt1 | contig 10644 bp, 9 predicted proteins | sample TergutEmb28metaG_2_FD_92546 | JGI IMG/M metagenome (GOLD analysis project Ga0123356, IMG submission 92546) | Embiratermes neotenicus P3 segment gut microbial communities from Petit-Saut dam, French Guiana - Emb289 P3 | ecosystem: Host-associated > Arthropoda: Insects > Digestive system > Gut ... | reverse complement strand
AGATTTTTGAACCAAAACCTCCGTGTTTCTCAGTGTGCTGGTAGCTTCGCTGCAAGTACCTCTGTGGTTTTATTTTTTTTATGCAGCGGCTGCTTTTTTCTTTTGCCGTTTTAGTTTTTGGTTCTGCCAGAAATTAACAAAACCGGAAACAATGAACAATGTTGTAAAAACACCGGAAGTCATACCAACCAGCAGAGCGAGAGCAAAATCTTTCATGGAACCTGTTGTAAAGATAAACAATGCCATAACTGCAAGCATGGTTGATGCTGTTGTTATAATGGTACGTCCAAGAATACCGGTTAATGACATATTCAGTATGTCTTTAAACGAATGGTCTGGATTAATACGCAGGTTTTCCCTTACACGGTCAAAGAAAATAATGGTGTTATTGGTAGAATAACCAAGTATGGTAAGAATAGCCGCAATGCTTAATGTAGTAAATTCCATTTGTGTCCAGACCATAAAGGCTATCATAACCAAACCATCATAGATAATCGCGACTACAGCTCCAACAGCATATTGCAGTTTAAAGCGTATAGTCGAATAAATCAAAATCAAAAGCAGCGTAAGAGATATAAGCATACCTGCCTGATCGGTAAGGTCTTTAGAAAAACGCGAACCGACAAAATCAGATCGAAGAACTGCTATACTGCCGCTGCCAAAGGTTCTTTCCAGCGTTTGAACAATCAAAGACCTGACAACAGGATCAGATGTCTGATTTTCTTCGTCTTCCTTGTTTTCAACACGGATCATAAAATGACGATCATTCGGCGAACGAAGACTTTGAATGGAAACGCCGCCATGAGTAAAACCTGCCATTGCAGCACGTACTTCAGAAATATCTATCGGCTCATTTACCGGTAAATAGTGAACAACATACGGATTTTCATTATTTAATTCCGGAGAATTTCCCATAGAACTGAATACAAGCTGCTGAGAACTGATATTTTCATTTGCTATGATTGAAACACTAAGATCATCCAGCTGCTGCCGCATAATACGCGCAAGTGAACCTATTGTATTAAACTCATTGAACGAGAATCCATACGTCCTGCTCTCTTCTCCTGCCCCGGAGATAATAATTCTAAGACTGCTTGAGTCGTGTTCAAATCTGGCATTCGCCGCACCGCTCCAGCGTAAATTAAAAGCTGTCGGCGCAACCTGTACTTCCATGATATGACCGGCCTGAAAATCAACGCCAAGGGCAAACCCTTTGTTTATGATATACCCGGAAATACTGAAAACAACAAGAATCATTGAAATAACAGCGGCAGGAATAAAAAACTTTGAGAATTGAATTGTCTTTTTCATAAACTTACCGCCTTGGTGTTTTCCTGAATACGTGTTGTCCAGCTGACAGAAAGTTTTTTACTGCGCATAACATCTGTACCAAAATCAAAAATAAGCCGCGAAACAAAGAGAGCTGTAAATACCGACGAGAATACACCGATTGAAAGACTGACTGCGAAACCCCTGATTGGACCTGAACCAAGCTGCGACAGGAATAACGCTGCGATAAAGGTTGTAATATTGGAGTCCATAATTGCCCAAAACGCCTTGCCAAAACCTGCTTCTATTACTGCTTTTCTTGTTTTACCAAGCCTCATCTCTTCTTTCATGCGCTCAAAGATAATTACGTTAGCGTCTGTCGCCATACCAATGGTAAGGATGAAACCGGCAATGGCGGGTAACGTTAATGTAAAGTTAAGCGCAGAAAGAACGCTGAACATAATATAGAAATTTAAAACCTGAGCGACAATTGCGTTTATTCCGGCAGATCTGTAATAAAAAAGCATAAAGACCAAAACAGCGGCTATACCGCCCAAAAGCGCATAAAGCCCCTGACGAATAGTATCTTCTCCCAAAGAAGCGCCGATACTCTGCTGACTGTCAACTGTAAGTTCAACAGGCAATGCTCCTGTCCTTAAAACAAGAGCAAGATTTTCCGCTTCTTCGGAACTGAAGCCGGTAATTGTTCCCCTTTCCCTGATACCGGTAGATATTCTTGGATGAGATTTAACTTTATCGTCTAACACTATGGCAAGAGGTTTATCTACGTTTGCCGATGTAAGCCTGTAGAATATTTCTCCGCCATCATTGCTTAATCTGAAAATAACTTCCGGTCTGCCGTCCATACTGTTACGCTCAACAAAAGCGTCATCAATATAGTTGCCATCCAGGCCAATTTCTCTTTTTACCGCAATATATCTGTTATAGGTATAAACGCCATCGGTATATGTTTCAAGTTCGTCCAGCCCGTATCTGTCTTTTGCATAAACTCCAAGTATCTGAACATCTTCGTAAAGAAGACCAATGGAACTATATTCGATTAAATTGCCGAATACGTCAAATATATCTCCTTCCGAGTTAACAGTTATCCCGCGGTTACGTCTGTAAAAGTCGTTAAAGATATCGGTAGCGTCAACATCCTGCAGCCGGAAAGTAAGACTTCCCTTTCCCATGATGATGTCATTAATTCTTTCCGGATCAGCGGTTCCTGGAATTTCAATATAGATTTGATCCGTTCCCTGAGTGCGGATAACCGGTTCAGTTAAACCAAACTGATCTATACGATTATTTAAAACTTCCAAAGCGCGCGCCATAGCATCTGCAGGATCATCATTGGTTAATGTACTTCCTACCCGTAAAATAATACTTAAACCTCCCGAAAGATCCAGACCAAGCTTAACAGCGTTTTTCTGTAAATCCTTTAAAGCAAAAATATCATCACAGTATTTTTGTTCGATTGTATCCGGCAGTAAAGACCCTTCCGGAAATGCTTTAAGAATCGCGCTTGCTGTCCAGTTATCAGGAATCTGCTTTTTACTTTCTCTGTACAGCTTTTTTGCAACAGGTATCAGAAAATCCATGCCGTTGGGAAGTATATCATCAGAAAGCGCCGCATCTTCAAGACGCCGCAGATCTACCTGGGCTCTTTGAGAAGCTGTTTCTTTAATATTCTGCCTTGTTTCCTGTGCTTGCGCTTTTTGTTCCGGCGAGGTGAAAAAATACCAGCGTATTGTCGGCAAGAGGAACAGGAAACAAACCCCCAATACCGCAAATAAAATCAATAATCTAAAACGTTTTTTCATATTTATTCACCAGATTCGGAGGATTGCCCTTCGCTCTGCTCCTTCTCATCATTTTTTTCTTCTTTGGATGCCGCCTGAGTTACAACAGTGGAAACTGCACTTCGCAAGAATTCCAGTTTTACGTTATCATCAACTTTAATTATTACTGTTGTATCCCTTACATTTGTAACTGTCCCGTAAAGTCCGCCGATTGTGACAATCCTGTCGCCTTTTTTTAATGAAGACTGCATTCTCTCTGTTTCTTTCCGCTTTTTACTCTGCGGCCTGATTATAAACAGGTAAAAAATAAGAATTACCGCGCCAAAGGTAATAAAGGTAATGGTTGGATTACCACCGCCTTGCTGAGCTGCCTGCTGCGCACCTTCACTTTGCAGCAATGGAAGAATAAATTTATCCATAGAAAACATCCTTAATATTGAATTTAACTGAACTTTAGCATAAAAAGAGGAAACTATTCAAGTAGGAAACCTTTGGCATTAAAAGCTTTACCGGCACCTGGTAATTTTATTGATTTTTACAGGATAATGGCCCGTTTTACATCTATGGGAAATACCCCAAAAAGACGCTGTAAAGACGCAACCGGAGTTATAGTTCCGGTAACTTTATTATAACATTCTGCTACTAAATCCAGTTCTTTTGGGTCTTTTGACCATATTGCAGAGGAATATGCCGCTCTAAAAAGCCCTTTTTCCGCCAATTCTCCGGTAGAAAGGGATGAATACATTCTCTTTGCCTGCCCGTCTACCAAAGCGGAAGGGCCGTCATAACCTATGGTAAAAATAAAGTCTTCCCGTGAAAGCATAAACGCTCCTTATTCCCATATTATTGATTTATAACAAATAAATCAACTTCCTGTATTAGTTTCTGCCAAGCAAACCGGCGTATTCCCTTTCGTACCGCCGTAATTGAGGATGATCCGGAGAAATAATAAGGGCTTGCCTTAAATAATGCACCGCACGTCTTTCTTCCCTGCGGTTGTGGTGAATTAAAAAACTGGCAATTAAGGCATCCAGATTTCTTGGATCTTCAAATATACTGGAACGCAAATCACCTAACGCGGTTTCCTGATTTGTCTGCAGGCGGCTGCGAAGAAAAAAATAGCGGCTTTTCACAGTTCCGCTTGGAGCAGAATTAAGGCGGCTTTCTATCAGCCGGGAAGCTTCGTCTCTTCGGCCGTTATCAATCAATGCAGAAATAAAAATAAATGTATAATCATTATTGGAATTATCCCGATCGTACAATTCACGGGCATAGGTTAACGCTCTTGAATTGTTTCCCAATCCACGTTCTACATAATATGCATCGGTTAAATCCTGTGCGGTTCGCCTGGCTGCAAGAACACGATTCAGGAAACCCTGAGCTTCCTGCCAGCTTTCCCGCCGGACAGCATCTCTTAGGCTTAAACTCATAACATCTACAGATGAACCGGCTATCTGCCGCAATCGCTCCAGGAGTTCCCTGCCTTCATTTTGATCAGCCGGGCGCTGAGATTCCATAAGAAGGTTAGCTGCATAAACCATAGTTTCTACATCATCCGGGTGAGTCCGCAGAATAGAACGAAGATAATTAAGAGCAGAATCGCGGTTACGATTTCCTTCGGCCTGTACCCTGGCTCGCATGAATAAATAAGATCTGTTGTTTGAATTTATCGAAGCATATATATCAAGCGCTGCATTTGCCTGGGAAAATTGCCCTTGTTCTATATGTATAGAAGCTTTCATTAATAAAAAATCCCCATTCCTGGGTTCTGTTCGCAGAATTTCATCAACCGCAGATAAAGCACGCTGCCAGTCACGGTTTTCAAAATAGGATATTGCAAGCTGCCGTCTTATTTCTATACTGTCAGGATAACGAATCACAAGTTCAGAAAAAAGAGAAACTGCTTCTCTTATGTTTCCGGAAAGCCTTTTTACACGGGCAATGCCTATCTGGGCAGGATAACATTCACTGGAAATTTCATAAGCCTGCATATATGCTGTTTCAGCTTCATTAAAACGGCCCAGCCTTTCATGAATAATGCCCTGAAAATACGGAGGCAGTATGGAATTAACACGCAATGTTTTAGCTTTTTCCAAATCTCTCAGAACATTCTGAAGGATTTCCGGCGAAGTCTGTTCATTTACGGCAAGAAAAGGAAGGATATGTTCAAAAAAATCGGCAGAATCAGCCGCAGGACGAACATAAGTACCCCTCTCTGCTTCTCTTATTATACGGGTATAGTTGGATGTTTGCGGAAGGTCGATAGAAGGAAGCCTCGCGGGAGAATCCGGATAAACCAGCCTTATTAACAGGATATTAATTCCCGTCATCATACGGCCAAATTCTACACCGCTTAAATCTCTGCTGCGTATTAATTCCAGAGCCTGCAGCATAGAAGACAAAATCCCTGTTTCTGTCAAATGCCGTATCTCTTCAGCCAGGCTGCCGGTAGCTTGAACTCCAATTGGCGGCGGTGCCGGATTATCGGTATCATTACCGTTTTCCTGCGTCTGAGACGTTGTTCCGCAAGAAAGGATAATTAACGCCGAAAGAAAAATTACAGCTAAACGACCGCAAAAATTAAACACCACTCTTAATTATCCATATAAAACTAAAATTTCTTAAGATAAAAGCAAATAACACATATACAAAATAATAACACAATGATACTATCATAAACAATGGATAAGGGTAAAAAACACTATTTTTTGATTAAATTCGTGGTAGTTCCGCTAATCTTGTTCATCTTTTTATCATGCGGCTATGAAACTCTGGATATTGACCAATACTTTATTACAGGTTCAAAGATAGAAAGAGACAATTTTGTAGAACTGTTCAACCTTTTAGAAATGGAAGAGCCTGGCAGCGAAGGAGAATTTGCAGTAGTAAGAGAAATTGCGGCAAGTTATGCGCGGCTTCAGGATTATGACAGACTCATTCAGTTCTTAAGCGCCAGAACCATTAATAATCCATCAGATCCTTATAATGGTTATTATTTTTTAATGATTGCATACGCTTTTAGTCAACAGGACTCTGAACCCATAGCGGCATTATATTTTGATTTAATAGTCAAAAATTACCCTGACCTTATTATTAATGACGAATCAATCCATTTTGTTTGCCTTCGTAATCTTATCAATCTGAATGATAATCCGGAACGTCAGGTCTGGTATTATAATGAGTTGATATCAAGATTTTCGGATAAGATAAATTTGGGAATCACCTATTTTATGCTCGGTCAGGCCTGCGAGCGCATTGGCGACTGGAACGGAGCAATCAGGGCATATACGAATTATCTGCCATTTACAGGAACAATTATCCCCGGATTTCCAAATGCCGATCAATATGCCAAGCATCAGGTGGATTTCAGCAGATCGGCAAAAGACTGGACTTTTGAAAGCCTGAATGCATTAAGAAGAGCGATTGAAGCTGCTCTGGATGAAGGCAATGCATGGACATTAATGTTATACCAGACAAAAGTAAATTTCTTTGCCCGTTCCTGGGAACAGATAGAAACTGACGAAATAGGAATGACCCGGTTCAGCCTTGCCCAATTTATGTACGGTAACCGTATCAGATATGCATCTACTCTTGATACATCATCAAATGCCAACGAAGCTTTTCTAAGAACCACCGGATGGTCGGTGTCTCTTCCGACCTGGTATCTGTATTTTAGAAAGGTAAATTTCCCCCAGGATCCGGAAATCCACGGCCGCTGGGAATGGGCAGGCATATATTACGGAGAAAAATTCTAATGTGCCGCATAAATAATGTTCTTATTTTATTTTTACTAATAAGTGTTAATACAATTTGGGCGGAAGACAGGCCAATGCGGAACGTTGTACCTTTTCACATGACCTTTACTGAACCCAGCACTCAGCACTCAGCAATCCACACTAACTCATTATTAACCGAAAGAGCTCTTGAGCAGCCGTTAACGCAGCATTATATAGCTCATTATTCAAGTCCTCGCGGAATTATAAACCTGACTGCGATACTGGAACGCGGAAGCATTTACCTGCCGTTTATAAGAGATGAAGTAACAAAGCGCGGTTTACCGCCAGAACTTGTTTACCTGCCTATAATAGAGTCTGGCTTTCAGATAACGGCAAGAAGCCGTTCTGGCGCTATGGGGTTATGGCAGTTTATGATGAACAGTATCTCGCCGTACAATATGAAGGTAACCGATATAATCGATGAACGGCGGGATTTTATCAAATCTACCAGAGGAGCTTTGCAAAAGCTTGAAGACGAATATAAAAGACTTGAATGCTGGGAACTAACGCTTGCAGCTTACAATAGCGGTATGGGTTCTGTCACACGTACAATACAAAGAACCGGGGTTAATGATTACTGGGAACTAAGCTCCAGCAATGAGTTAAGACAGGAAACCATAAACTTTGTACCAAGATTGTTAGCAGTATCATATGTTATATCCCAGCCAAGAAGATTCGGCCTGTTTGTATGGCAAAAAAAATTCGACTGGACAACTATTCCGCTAAGACGTCAAATATCAATAGACGTACTTGCCGATGAAACAGGTATAGACAGAAATCTTCTTCGCCGCCTTAATGCAGAATTAACCTACGGAATTACTCCCGCAGACAATTACCTGTTAAAAGTCCCTGAAGCTCACCTTGACAAGATAAACGCAGTACTTGAACGAACAGACATTAAACTGCTCCGTTATTATTACCATGTCGTGCGTCAGGGCGATACCTTATGGTCAATGTCCAGGCATTACGGTACGGCAATCAATATGATTGAACAGCATAATCCGGGTATCTCTAACCGTTATTTAAGAATTGGAGAAACAGTTGTAATTCCGGCCTTTACAGATGTACCGCCTCCTGCCCGGACTGCTGTAACCCAAAGTACCAGCGCTCCAGCCAGGAATACTGGTAATACAAGTACAGCTTCACGAACCCATGTAGTGCAAAGGGGAGAGACTTTCTGGTCATTGGGCAGAAGGTACGGAATTACCCCTCAGGCCTTGGCCGAGGCAAATGGAATGCAAATAAATGACATTCTTCACGCAGGAAGAACCCTTAGAGTGCCGATAAATTAATAATGTTGTTACTAAGACATAATTGTCAATGTTTAATGGGTAATAGAGTATGAAAAGGGTATTATCTTTATTTATATTGATTTTGATCGCGGGTTTACCGGTTTTTGGACAGGCTGATATTGGCATTTCAGGGTCTGTTGAATGGGATTCGATGTTAATAAAAGCGACTGTTACGCTGGATCTATCATCAGCAGGTTTAAGGCTTCCGGCTGGAAGAACCCAGGCAGAGTCTATTTTAAGAACAGGTTATACAACCCTGATACAACCCGGTATTTTATCATTACGTGTGGATTCTTCTTCTACTGTTGCAGACCTTATCGAAAGGGGAGAATTCACTCTTGCAGAGATTGATATTTTGGCAAACAGTGCAAATTCCGTAGCGCCGGCTCTTTCGCCGGATATGCGTTATATGTTCACAACCCACACAATTTCTATCGCTAATTTAAGTTCTGCGCTTTTACGTCATATCCGGCCTTCTCCTGTTTTGAGAACATTAAATCCGGTTTCGACTGCCCAATATACAGGAATTATTATAATCGCTTCGGATGAACTTCCTGTCCACGGCATGAGAAGTACGGCAATGCCAATCCCATGTCTGTTTCCAAAAATATGGGACAGCGATATGAACCTTATATATGACCGCAATATGCTGGAAACCGGAAAAACCGTAATGGTAAAATATTCAACTACTCAGAATATTTTCCAGAATAATCCATCCGGACTTTCGCCTGAATTGCGGGAAATCGCAGGAGACAGGCCATTGCGTATTTTTGCACGCGGCGTATTCGGAATTAATCCCACAGATCTTATCATAGACAGAAACGACGCTCTTTTAATTATATCATCAGAAGAAAACCGCCGCCTGTTATCCCAAGGCAAAGTAGCAATAATCCTAAACCAATCCGTTTTAGTTACTAATTACTAGTGTCTAGTGACTAGTGACTAGTGTGTAGTTACTAGTGACTAATGACTAATTACTAGTTATAAATCCATATTAGTCATTACACACTCCACACTCGTCACTAAACACTAGTCACTCGTCACTCCACACTCGTCACTAAACACTAGTCACTCGTCACTCCACACTCTTCGCTATAATCAGTTTTCCCATGATGGCGGCGATGGTTTGCTGGATTATAATGCTTAACAGGGTTGGCAAAACGGCAGTTTCGGGGAAGAAGGCGACGGCAATTGTCATTACAGCGCTGTTATTGCGCAGACCTCCGGCGATAACAAGCGATGTAGTTTTTTTATCATTGCATTTACCGATAATGCCATTGAGTTTTGCAAGCAGGAAACCTGTAGTTGTAAGAAAAATACAAAGCGCCGCTATACCCCAGACAAGAGGATTGGTAAATTGCACAATCGGAGCAACTGCCGATGAATTAGCTGCAATTACAAGCATCAGGCAAATTTTGGAGAGAGGATCAAGGGAAGGGCATATAACGGATGGTATCTTGCCCTTGCTGGTTTCGTTTAAAGATACGCCTATTATTGTAGGAACAACTACCATAAAGAGAAGGGAAACAGCAATGCCGGTCATATCCATTCCTACTTTAGCGCCCATTAAAATATAAAGAGTAACAGGAACAACCAATGGAGCAAGAAGAGTATCAAGTAAAATAAAAGTAAGACCAAGGGCTTTATCGCCCTTAAAGATTGTTACCCATATAAAACCGGAAACAGCAGTAGGACCTGCAAATAATAAAACAAAACCAGTAATAATATCAGAGTCATTAAAAACCACTGACGATGACGATAAAGCAATTAAAGGCATTATGATATGGCTTGTAAAAAAGAAAAGTAATATCGGTACAGGGCTTCGTACAGCAGCACCCAGTTCCGAGGCTGTTAATTTCAATGCCCCAGAAAATGTAATAACACCGAACAGCCATATAACATAAGGACGCAGATGAATAAATACATCAGGAAAAAACAAACCAAGAGCTACAGCCAGAGGAGTTGTAATCGGAATGAGGCGATCCAGATAACGGTTAATACACAACAGGATATCTTTAATCCTAGTTCTCCAATATGGTAATTTCTACCCTTCGGTTTCTGCGCATACCTTCTTCCGTACTGTTATCTGCAATGGGTCTTTCGGCGCCGTATCCGCGGGTTACAATTCGATCAGAAGTGCGCACATTCCGGGAAACCAGATAATCCGCTATTGCTCTTGCCCGTTCCTGTGAAAGTGTCATAAGGTAATCCCTTGAACCTGCCAGAGCGGCATGACCGCTTACCAATATATCCCTGTCCGGGTAACGCTTTAATATCTCAGCTATTATATCAAGTTTTTCCTGTTCTCCGGGAAGCATAATATTTGAATCAGGATAAAATCTTATATTTTCCAGGCTTATGGAGATACCTTCATCTACCCGCCTTACTTCAACATCCTGAATATCAAGACGTTTTATATCTTCTTCGATATCATGTACAATCTGATCCCTGTCCATATAATCAGATTCTACATACTCCGCTTCTGCTGTTCCGCGGAATTCAATT
>Ga0123356_10007826_pt1 | contig 10645 bp, 10 predicted proteins | sample TergutEmb28metaG_2_FD_92546 | JGI IMG/M metagenome (GOLD analysis project Ga0123356, IMG submission 92546) | Embiratermes neotenicus P3 segment gut microbial communities from Petit-Saut dam, French Guiana - Emb289 P3 | ecosystem: Host-associated > Arthropoda: Insects > Digestive system > Gut ... | reverse complement strand
GGCGTAGCGAAATCAGGTGGGCGGGCTTACAGAATCCGTGCAAACCACAGCAACGAGAGCGCAGCAGAGGTGGCCACCAGCAAGGTAGCGAGCGCGGTGAAGTAGGAGGTGATCTCGGTCTCCTTGCGCTCGACGATCACGCTTGTGCTGAGCAGATTGTAGACCGCCTGCAGCTCCTCGGCGCTCGATGCCCGGTGATACTGGGCGTGGGTGATCTCCGCGATCCGCTTCAGCGAATCCTCGTCCAGGTCGGCGCGCATGCGCCGTCCGCCAAAGCCCACGATGTCGCCGTTGGCCGTGCCGAAGCCCACCGTGAAGACGCGCACCCCGTGGCTGGCGGCTGTGCGCGCGGCCTCGATCGGATCGGGCCCGGCATTGGTCGAGCCGTCGGTGAGCAAGATGATCACGGCTGACTTGTTCGAGCCGGGCTCCACGACCACGGGCTGCTTCTTCTTGGCTGCCGTGCCGAGCGGCATTCCCCCGCTCGTGAAGCCGTTGAAGGCCGGATCGATGGGATCGCCGCGCGCCGCGAAGGGGTTCACCGCGAAGTCTTCATCCGGAAACAGGGTGGCGAGGGACATGAGGATGCCCGAGCCGACTGCCGTACCGCGTTGCAGCTCCAGCCGATCAATCGCGGCATTCAGGGCGCTGTGATCGGAGGTTGGCGACTGCACCAGGAAGGCGCTCGCCGCGAACGCGACGATCCCCATCAGCACCTCCTTGCGCTGCTGGCCGATGTAGGCCTTGGCCGCTGCCTGCATGGCCTCGACACGCGAGGGCTTGACGTCCGTGGCGCGCATGCTGCCGGAGACGTCCATGCTCAGGATCACGGTCGACTTGTGCGAGGACACGGTGATCACCGCAGTCGGGCGCGCAATCGCGACCAGCATGAGCGTCAGGGCCGTCAGAAACAGCGCGGGTGGGATATGGCGGCGGATACGGCCGCCGGTGCCCACTGCCCGCTTGAGCATGCCGAAGTTGCCGTAGCGCACTGTGGCCTTCTTGCGGCGATGCAACACCAGCAGATACAACGCAACCGCGAACGGCAGCGCGGCGAGCAGCCAGAGATATTCCGGCGAGGCAAACGAGATGGCAGGAATGGGGAACTTCATCGCGCGGCATCCAGCTTAAGAGGCGGCGGCCACTGGAGCTGTGGCCGGCAGAAGATCGCCGACCCCGCTCTTGTGACGTTGCTTGCGCATGTGCGCGAAGCGTACGAATGCGTCCAGTAGATCATCCTCGGTCGAGACCTCGAGGCAGTCGACCCCGGCAGACACCAGGCTCGCCTGCAAGGTCGTCTGCGCCTGCTCCCAGGCGGCGTGAAAGCGCCTGCGGAAGCCGCGATCGCCGGTATCCACGAACAGCTGCTCGCCGGTCTCCGCGTCCTGGAAGGGCAGCAGTCCGACGTCGGGCATCTGCGCCTCGAGCGGGTCGTACAACCGGATCGCCACAACCTCGTGGCGGCGCGCGAGCATCCCCAGTGCCTTCTCCCAGCCCGGCTTGCTGATGAAATCCGAAACGACAAACACCACCGAGTGACGGCGGATGATGGATGCAGCCTCGCGCAGCACCGCGCCCAGATCGGTCGTGCCCGGGCGCACCAGGCGCGGACGCGCAGCAAGCAGGTTCAGCAGATGCAGTACCTGACGCCGGCCGGTGCGTGGCGGCACGACCCGGTCGATCTTCGAGCTGAAGAGCATGGCGCCGCAGTGGTTGCCCTTGCCGGTCAGAAGCCGCGCCATGACGGCCACGAGCTCGGCCAGCACCATGTGCTTGGTGGCGTGACCGGAGCCGAAGTCCACAGAGGGGCTCAGGTCGAGCAGGAACCAGGCTGTGAGCTCGCGGTCCTGCTGGTACTCGCGCACATAGAGGGTCGAGAGGCGCGCCGTCACGTTCCAGTCGATGTAGCGAACGTCGTCGCCTTCCTGATATTCCCGCAGGGACGCCAGATCGATTCCCGAGCCCCTGAAGAGCGTCCGGTAATCGCCCTGCAGCAGGCCGTCGAGGCGGCGCAGCACCGTCCACTCGAGGCGGCGAAGGATGGCCTCAGGCGTTCGCGCTGATGCGGCCATGGGAATCGAGCACCTTGCTGGGGGCCGGAATGCGCTTCAGGATGCGCATCACGACGTCGTCCGTGTTGAGGTTCTCGGCCATGGCTTCGTACGAGAGCACGATGCGATGGCGCAGCACATCGAGCGCAACATCGGTCACATCTTCAGGCAGCACGTAATCCCGCCCGCGCAGATAGGCGAGGGCGCGCCCGCCCTCGATCAGGTTGATCGTGGCACGCGGGGAGGCCCCGAACTGCACCATCGTGCTGAGCTCCTTCAAGCCCACCCGCTCGGGATTGCGGGTGGCGGCCACGAGCTTCACGGCGTAGCGGATCAGGGCGGGATCGATGTAGAGCGCGCGCGCCGCCCGCTGGGCAGCGAGTATCTCTTCCGCGGTGGCAACGGCCGCGACCGTGGCAGCAGGCCCGGTCACGCGCTCGACGACGACAAACTCCTCGTCCTCGCTCGGATAGCCGACCAGCACCTTCATCATGAAGCGGTCGATCTGCGCTTCCGGCAGCGGATAGGTACCCTCAGTCTCGATCGGGTTCTGGGTCGCGATCACCACGAAGGGCGCTGGCACGGGGTAGGTCTGACCCGCGATCGTCACCTGGCGCTCCTGCATGACCTCGAGCAGCGCGCTCTGCACCTTGGCGGGTGCGCGGTTGATCTCATCGGCGAGCAGCAGATTGGCAAACACCGGACCGAGCGATGTGCTGAACTCGCCAAGCTTCTGGTTGTAGATGCGCGTGCCGACGAGGTCGGCGGGGACCAGGTCCGGAGTGAACTGGATGCGGCGGAACGCCCCCTGCATGGTTCGCGCGAGCGTGTTGACCGTCAGTGTCTTGGCGAGACCCGGTACTCCCTCCACCAGCAGGTGACCGCCGGCAAGCAGCGCGACCATCACGCGCTCGAGGAAGTGATCCTGACCGACCACGACCTTCTTCACCTCGTAGAGCAGGCGCTCCATCTGTGAAGCGGGCAATGCGCCCGGGCCGAGATCATCGTTAATCATGCCGCCGGTCCTCACAAAAGTACCTCGTCCGCTCACAAGGGGTTCTCGCCGAAGGCGCGCGCTGCGTTCTCGATCGGGACAGCAAAGCCAATGCCGGCGAATACCCCGGCGTTCGAGGGATTCAGGATGGCGGTGACGATGCCCACGACCTCGCCGTCGCGATTGACGAGCGGACCGCCGGAGTTGCCGGGGTTCACCGCCGCGTCGAACTGGATCAGGTTGGTGTAGCGCTGATGCCGGCCCGGGTCTTCGAACTCGCGCTTCAAGCCCGAGACGACGCCGGCCGAGACCGACGGGCCGATCCCGAAGGGAAAACCGGTGGCGACCACCTTGTCCCCGGGCGAGAGACCCGCCGTGGAGGCGAGGATGGCTGGCTGCAGCTCATCGGGCGGCGTGCGCGCTTGCAAGGCAGCCAGGTCGTTCTCCGGCTGCGCCCCGACGAGGGTCGCCTCGGACTTGCTGCCGTCGGCGAACACGATGACCCAGCGGTCAGTGCTGGTGACGACGTGCAGCGCGGTCAGGATGGAGCCGTTCTCATTCACAACCACTCCACTGCCGATCGCATCCGGCTGCTGCTCATCGGGCGTACCCGCGGTCACAGGCTTGTCAGGCAGCGCCGGCGGGTGTGCGGGCGCAGCGGGTGCGGTCTTCTCGTGCACACCATGGTGGAGCTTGGAATCCTTGTCCTTGCCCGTGGTGTCCTTCGCGGCGGCCTCGGCAAGGGCGGCCGCATGCTCCGGGGACAGGAAGCCCTGCACTTCCACCACCGAGGGGCGGATGACGGCGGCGGCGTGCGCGGTCTCCGCAGGCGGACGCGGCCTGTTGGCCAGCGTGTACTGCACTGCCGCATCGATGTCATTCTGCGTGAGTGGTCGCGGTGGCGGTCTCATGAAGGCATAAGCGCCGAGGCCGGCGGCGCAGATGACAGCGCACGCTGCGAGCAGCATTGCTCGCTCGTGCCGCCGGCAAAAGCCGCCCAGCCAGTTGGCAGCGAGACGCGCAAGCGGGGGACCTGAGTCCACCTCGAAGGGGTCCGGCGGTAACGCTCCCGCCGTCCGGTGAGCCACCATGCCCGAGACATTCGGGCCCGCCCGGCGAGCACCCCGGCTGTAGAGAGCCCTCCTCTTCACGTTGCCCTCGCCTCGACCTTCCCCGCTCGAGCTAGGGCAAGTGTCTCGATCAGGGCCTCGACGGCCTGCACCTTCATGAACAGCCGCTCCTTTCGGACCAATTCCCAGGTACCGAGCAGCCAGTGTGGCGCGGGCAGCGGTGCGCAGGCAAGCACAGCCGTGCACCGGCCGAGCCCTGGACGTATGCAGCACGAGACAGCCTCGAGGCCGGAGCAGCCCGTTCCAGTCGGGCCCGGATGCCGGCTCGCAACACCATGACCTTGCGGCACGGGAGCCGCGGCTGCGGCGCCGGGATCAGGCGGACGGCGTTCAGCGGCCGGACTTTGCAGCCGCTGCAAGCACTCAAGCGATCTTGACCATGACATGACGTGCAACCGTGTAGTCCTCGAGCGCGTAGACCGAAAGGTCCTTCCCATATCCTGAACGCTTGAATCCTCCGTGTGGCATCTCGTTGACGAGTGCGCCGTGCGTGTTGATCCAGGTGCAGCCGAACTGCAGATGCGCCGCGACCTGCATCGCCTTGGTGATATCGCGGCTCCAGACCGAGGAAGCGAGGCCGTACTCCGAGTCGTTCGCCCACGCGATGGCCTGCTCGGCATCGCCGAAGCGGGTGACGGAGACGACCGGACCGAAGACCTCATGCGTGACGATCTCATCGCTCTGCAGGGCACCGGCGATGAGGGTGGGCTCGTAGAAGAAGCCAGTGCCGGGGCGAGCGTGCCCACCGGTGGTCACTTCGACGTGTGCGAGCGCGGCTGCACGCTCGACGAAGCCCGCGACACGAGTCCGGTGTGCGGCGGATATGAGCGGTCCCAGCTCGACCCCGGGCTCCATCTGGGTACCCATCCTCAGGGAACCGGCTGCCGTGCCGAGATCGGCGACCAGGCGTTCGTAGATGCCTGCCTGAGCATACACACGGCACGCGGCCGTGCAGTCCTGTCCGGCATTGTAGAAGGCGGCGCTGCGCACGCCGCTCACCACGGCCTCAAGGTCGGCGTCATCGAAGACGATGACGGGCGCCTTGCCGCCCAGCTCAAGGTGCGTACGCTTGAGGTTGCCGGCCGCTGCCGCGAGGACCTTTTGCCCCGTCGCAACGTCCCCGGTGAGTGACACCATGCGCACACGGGGATGCGCGACCAGAGCGGCCCCGACACGCTCGCCGGTGCCGCAGATCACGTTCACGACGCCGGGCGGGAAGATCTCGCCGAGTGCCTGCGCCAGTGCCAGGGTCGAGAGGGGTGTTTGCTCCGAGGGCTTGAGCACGACCGTGTTGCCGGCGGCGAGCGCCGGACCCAGCTTCCAGGCGGCCATGAGCAGCGGATAGTTCCAGGGAGCGATCTGTGCGATGACACCCACCGGATCGCGACGGATCATGCTGGTGTGGCCGGGCAGGTACTCGGCGGTGAGCGCGCCGTGTTGAGTACGGGCCGCACCGGCAAAGAAGCGAAACACGTCGGCAATCGCAGGCAGCTCGTCGCTCGCCACCGCCTTCAGGGGCTTGCCGGTGTTGCTCGCCTCGAGCTGGGCAAGCAAGGCGGCCTCGCCGTCGATCCACTCGGCAAGCTGCAGCAGACGGCCCGCCCGCTCGCGGGGCGTGGCCTTCGACCACGCGGCGCCGGCGGCCTCTGCAGCCGCGACCGCTGCCTGGATCTGCGCGGCACTGGCCTCGGGCACCCGGGTAATCTCGGCGCCGGTGCCGGGGTCAAGGATGCTCTCCGTGGGTCCGTCACCGGGAACCCAGCCGCCGTTGATCAGCAGGTCCGTGCGCATCGCAACTCGTCCTCGTGTTGGGCACTGGCCCTCAGTCACGCTCCAGCGTCTCGAACGTGAGCGCGTAAACGTGCTGGGCATCGGCGGGCTGCGCTGCGCTCGAGCTCACCCTCCATCGCGGCGCGTCCAGCTCCGGAAAGTACGTATCGCCTGCGATGTCAGACTGCACCGGGGTGAGATAGATCCGCTGCGCGAGCGGCAGCGTCTGACGATACACCTCCGCGCCCCCGATCACGACCAGCTCCGCTCTCCCGGCTGCCGCCTCCAGAGCCTCGGTGATGGTGTGCAGAACGAGTGCACCGGGAGCGCTCCAGGCGAGGTCCCTCGTCAGCACCAGGTTGGTGCGTCCGGGCAGGGGCCGACCGAGTGACTCGAAGGTCCTGCGACCCATCAAGATCGGCTTGCCGAGGGTCGTGGCCCTGAAGTGCCGCATGTCCTGCGGCAGGTGCCAGGGCAGGTGCTGGTCGCGGCCGATCACCCTGTTGCGAGCCATTGCGACGATCAGCGACACCTGCATGGCGTTGCGCGGCAGCCTCAGATCTCCACCGCCGTGTTGAGCACGATCACGCCCCGGAAGGGCATGCGGAAGAACTCCGCCGCCGCGGTGCTGTGGTGCTGCATGCGGGCGAACAGGCGGTGCTGCAGGCCCTTCAGGCCCGGGAGCGGCCGCGCTCGCACGATATGCCGTCCGACAAAGAAGGAGCTGTCCTCGGTGAAGACCTTCAGGCCGCGCGCCCGGCACGCCTTGAGCGCCTCGCCCACATCGGGGGTCTCCATGAAGCCGAAGCGGGCGGTGATCGTGTAGAGCCCGGGCAGGACCTCCGCGATGCTCACCCGTCGCACCGGGTCCTGGCGCGGCGTTCGCTCGAACTCGACGTTGAGAATGATGATTCGCTGGTGCGCGACGCCGTTGTGCTCGATGTTGCGCAGCAGCGCCGACGGCACGAAGTTCGGATCGCTCGCCAGGAACACGGCCGTGCCCGCAACACGGTGCACGCCCGCGATCATCTTCGGCAACTCGGCGAGCGGTACGGCCATCTTCAGCAGCGCCGTGCGCAGCTCGCGGCGCCCATTGCGCCAGGTGACGAAGATGAAGAACAGCACGGCCCCGAGCGTGAGCGGGATCCAGCCGCCCGTGGGCACCTTCGTCAGATTTCCGGCCACGAACACCAGGTCCACGATGAGCAGCAAGCCGAAGACCATGGCGACCGCCCATCGCGGCCAGCTCCACTGGGTCGCCGCGACGAAGGCACCGAGAATCGTGGTGACGAGCATGGTGCCCACCACGGCGGCTCCGTAAGCATCCGTGAGCGCCGCCGAGGAGCCGAACCCGACCACGAATCCCAGCACCGCGGCGAACACCAGCCAGTTGATGATCGGCACGTAGATCTGACCGGGCTCTTGCGCCGAGGTCTGCATGACGTGAATGCGTGGCAGCAGATCCAGCTGCACGGCCTGGCGCGCGATGGAGAAGGCCCCGGAGATCGTCGCCTGGGAGGCGATCACGGAGGCGGCGGTCGCGAGCACCACCATCCACGGCAGGAGCGCGGGCGGCACCAGGTGATAGAGGGTGTGCGGCACGTTGCCTCCGGTCTGCAGCAGCAAGGCTCCCTGGCCGAAGTAATTGACGATCAGGGCGGGCCAGACGAGGCCGAACCACGCGATGCGCACCGGTTCCTTGCCCAGGTGGCCCATGTCGGCATACAGCGCCTCGCCGCCGGTGATCGAGAGAAACACGGCGCCGAGCACCAGCAGTGCTGCCTGCGGCCGATGCGCGAGCAGCATGAGGCCGTACAGGGGATTGACCGCCGCGAGCACCTCCAGGTGCCGGATGATCGCAGCGCCCCCCAGCAGCGCGATCACGATGAACCAGACGATCATGATGGGGCCGAACAGGCTCGCTACCCGAGCCGTGCCACGCCGCTGCAAGGCAAACAGGCCGGTGATCACGGCCACCGTCACCGGCACGACTGCCTGGCCGAAGCCTGGGTTGAGCACCTCGAGCCCCTCGACGGCGCCCAGCACCGAGATTGCCGGCGTGATCAGGGCGTCGCAGAAGAAGAATGCAGTCCCGGCGAGGGCTAGCCCGGCAACCAGCTTCGTCCAGGCGCTACCCGCCACCAGCCGCTCCTGCACGAGCGCGAACAGCGCCAGGATCCCTCCCTCGCCCTCGTTGTCCGCCCGCATGATGATCGTCACGTACTTGAGCGTGACCGAGATCGCGAGGCTCCAGAAGATGAGCGACAGCGCTCCGAGCACCGCCTCGGCGTCGACCCGGCCCGCGACGCTCAGGGCATTCTCGAGCGTGTAGAGGGGGCTCGTGCCGATGTCACCGTACACGATGCCCACAGCGCCGATCACCGCCGCGGGGCCCCAGCGGCGAGGCTGGCTCACGGCTCTTTCAGCGACGCCGCGCACGGGGTCTGGTCGCGCGCTTGCGCGCCGCAGAGCTCCCGGACAGGCCCGACCGCTTGCCGGCCGCGCTGCTTACGCGCTTCCCCGCGGACTTCTTGCGGGCAGCGTGGGCACGCCGCCGCTCCCGCTTGGGGGGCCAGAGCATCGTGCCGCGACAAGATGCCGCGCCACAGCGGCACGCAAAGATCTCGTCTATGTCCGGCGGGTCCTGCGCCTCCCTGGGGATCTGGTAGTCGTAGGTCATCTCCTCGCCGGTGTCGATCGGTCGGACCGCCTCGATGAAGATGCGGCGATCCTCGATCACGGTCTCGCAGTTCGGGTCACACGAGTGATTGAAGAAGCGCGAATCGTTGCCATCGACGCCCGCATCGATCACCGTGCGCGAGTCCACGATGAACAGGAACGTGTGGTTGTCACCGGCGTCCTTGCTCTCGTAGCGCCGGTCGGCCTCCTCGTGCGAGACGCGCTCGCCCACGTACTCGATGATCCGCGTTCCCTTCCGGATGCGCCGCAGCGCGAACGCGCCCTTACCATGCACCTTCGATCTGCGAACCTCGAACATCGGCTCGCCCTCTGTGACTGCGCGCGCCATGCCTGCAGCTAGACGGCCACCGGCGCCTGGATCGGCGGGTGGTACTGATAGCCCGTAAGCTCGATGTCCTCGTACTGGTAGTCGAAGATGGTCGGCGGACGGCGGTGCAGCTTGAGGGTGGGTAGCGGCCAGGGGCGGCGCTCGAGCTGCTCGCCCGCCTGCGCCAGGTGATTCAGGTAAAGATGGCAGTCGCCCCCGGTCCAGATCAGCTCGCCGGGCGCCAGCTCGCACTGCTGGGCGATCAGGTGCGTGAGCAGGGCATAGCTGGCGATGTTGTAGGGGACGCCGAGGAACATGTCTGCGCTGCGCTGGTAGAGCTGACAAGACAGACGGCCGGCAGCGACGTGTAGCTGGAAGAAGGCGTGGCAGGGCATGAGCGCCATCTGCTTGAGCTCGGCCACGTTCCAGGCGCTGACCAGCACACGCCGTGAGTTGGGATCGCGCTTGAGCGTGGTAATGGCCTCGCTGATCTGATCGATGCTGCGGCCGTCGGCGGCCGACCAGGCACGCCACTGCTTGCCGTACACGGGACCCAGGTCCCCATGCTCATCCGCCCACTCGTCCCAGATGGTGACACCGTGCTCATGGAGCCAGGCGATGTTGGTGTCCCCACGCAGGAACCACAGGAGCTCGTATACCAGGCTCGGCAGGTGGATGCGCCGGGTGGTCACCAGCGGGAAGCCGGCCGCGAGATCAAAGCGCATCTGCTGCCCGAACAGCGACAGCGTTCCCGTTCCGGTGCGATCGTCCTTGCGCTCACCCGTCTCGCGGATCAGGCGCACGAGCTCCAGGTACTGTCTCATTGCGCGGTGGCAAAGTTGCCCGAGGGGGAGCGCACCCGGTAGGCGTAGGCGAGCATCGCGATACCCGCCAGGATCATCGGCAGGGAGAGCAGCTGCCCCTCGGTGAGCCAGCCACCAGCTAAGTAGCCGATGTGCTCATCCGGCAAGCGCACGAGCTCGACCAGGCTGCGCGCCACACCATAGATCAACAGGAACAGCCCGGAGGGTGCCAGGCGGGGCCGCGGCCGGGATGTGAACCACCAGAGCACGGTGAAAAGCACCAGGCCCTCGAGGGTCGCCTCGTAGAGCTGCGAGGGGTGGCGCACCTCGCCGTTGCTGAGCTTGAAGCCCCACGGCAGGGTCGTGGTCTTGCCCCACAGCTCATTGTTGATGAAGTTACCGATGCGGCCGAAGAACAGGCCCGGCGCAGGCAGTGGTGCGGTGAAATCGTACACGTCCGCGATGTTGCGCCTCTGCCGCCACGCAAACAGCGACGTGGCGAGGATCACCCCGAGCAAGCCGCCGTGGAAGGACATCCCGCCCTCCCAGATACGAAACGGATACCACATGTCCTTCGCCCAGAAGGTGAGGCCGTAGAAGAAGACGTACCCGATCCGCCCGCCGAGGATGACCCCCAGCATGCAGTAGAAGATCAGGTCATCGACGTCGTTCGCCTTCCAGGTGGAGCCGATGCGCTTGGCGCGCACCCGCGCCAGCCACCAGGCAGTGATGAAACCCAGCAGATACATGATGCCGTACCAGTGGACCTTGACTGGGCCAATCTGGAAGGCAATGGGGCTGAACTCGGGATAGGGGATCATGGGGCGTGAAGTGTACCAGGCTAAGCCCCGCTAACCGCTCTCACGCGTCACGCGGCAGAAGAAGGCCTT
>Ga0123356_10007825_pt1 | contig 10645 bp, 8 predicted proteins | sample TergutEmb28metaG_2_FD_92546 | JGI IMG/M metagenome (GOLD analysis project Ga0123356, IMG submission 92546) | Embiratermes neotenicus P3 segment gut microbial communities from Petit-Saut dam, French Guiana - Emb289 P3 | ecosystem: Host-associated > Arthropoda: Insects > Digestive system > Gut ... | reverse complement strand
CTGTCCTTCCGATACCGCACTGGATTTCATCGAACATTAAAAGAATATCCCTTTCGGCGCATAACTTTGCTGCGGCGGCTATAAATTCATTTGTTTGAGGAACAATTCCGCTTTCTCCCTGTACAGCTTCAATTAAAAGACCGGCTACTTTATTTTTATCCAGTGCTTTTTCCAATGTTTCAATATCACCGCCTGGAATATGAACAAAACCTTCTGTAAATGGACCAAAATCCTTATGAAACTTTTCCTGTCCTGTAGCCGACAAAGTTGTAATTGTCCTGCCGTGAAAACTGCCTTTAAGTGTAACAATTGTATGCCTTCCCGGGCCGTATTTTAAAAGAGAATACTTTCTCGCAATTTTACACGCGCCTTCATTCGCTTCTGCTCCGGAGTTCGCCAAAAATACATTTTTCATACCGGCTGGAGAACAAACTTCTACAAGTTTCTCCGCGAATGTTATACTCGCATCACACTGGTAATAATTACAAACATGAAAATATTTTGCCGCCTGTTCTGTTACTGCCCTTACTAATGGCGGGTAATTGTGTCCCAAAAGGTTTACAGCTATACCGGCACCAAAGTCCAGATATTTTTTTCCTTTAATATCATATAAATATACTCCCTCTCCCCTTGCAAAGGTAACAGGAAGCCTGTTATATGTATTCATAAATACATTATTCATTTTATCTCCGTTGTTTGAGTTTATTATTTGTCTAAATTAATTACAAGCCTAATTGTTTATCCGGTTATCAATTTCGGCGACTTCATGTTCATTTCCAATTGCTGCGTAAATTGCTCTGGCTCTTGTGAATGCTTCCAGCGCTTCGTTATTTCTTCCAGCTTTACGGTAGACATCTCCCATTGCCCGCCAGCTCGCGGCAAGTCCCCAGGAATTTTCTATACGGCGATCAATTGCGATAGAAGTTTCCAACGCTTGTAATGCGCCGGCGGTATTTCCTGCCAAAGATCGTATAGAAGCGATAATATACCAGTCATAAGAAGCGTTTTCAAGATATCTGTCTTTTTCATGTATTTCCAGGCTGCGTCTTATTGCAGTTTCCGCTTCTGTGTATCTGCCAAGAGAGCGGAGAGCAAGGCCTCTTACCTGCCAGGAAAAAGCGATAAAAAGCCTGTCTTTTTTTATATTAACACTTTCGCGGTTTACTTCATCCAGCACCGATTGAGCCGAAACTCTTCCGGCATTTAAATTGCCTCTCGCATAAAAAATCCTGCTTACAGATAAAAGCTCGATGTTTTTAAATTTTTCCGCTTCTCCAAGAGCGTAATCCCATTCTTCAAAAGCTTCATTTGTTCTTCCAAGAGAAAAAAGAACATTCCCGCGGGAAAGACAGATACGAATTATAAGAGACGGATCATCAGTGAGTATAGCCTGACGTTTATAACCGTTCAGCAAGGTAAGCGCTCTTTCAAGATTTCCCCGGCCAGCTTCTTTATTTGATGTTTTAAGACCTTCTTCCGCCTGATTACGCAAAGAATAATCATCTCCGGGATTTTTCGGCGCCGATGAACAGGATATAAAAATCAACATAATAAATATTGATAAAATTAATACATAAGTTTTTATTTTTTTATTCATTTTCATTATTTTTCCTCCAGTTAAAATTCCAGATTCCTGGGACTTGCTCCGCCGGGACCTGTTTCTTTGCGTTCAGGTATGCCGCCTCTTAACAGAGGATTATTCGCAACTGCTGTTAATACATCCTGCGTAGTCCTAAGCACAGTATTTAATTCATTAATTAAAATGCCAACTTGCGGAAGCTGCTCAGGAATAAATTCTGTTGTTCTGTTCAGGTCTCCAATTATTCCGGAAATTGAATCAATTGATGAAACAATACCCTCATAAAGCTGCCCGTCACCATCAAGTAATTTTATGACTGCTCCGGAAGGATCTGCAATTCTGTCTGTAACTGCTTCCAGATTGTGTAAAAGAGGATTCAACTGTTCAGAAAGATTATTGGTCAGCACAAGGAGAGAATCAATAAGTTCGATTAAATTAACTGTAAAAGAGTCTACAAGCGCCGGCAAACCTGCAGTTGTATCCTGAATATCCAATAATATTTGTCCAAGAGTAAGATTATCTGCTCCTGTAGATCCTGCAAGTGAAATATTTATTGTATCCAGTAATGTATTTACTTGATTAACAATATTACTGATACTGTCGTTTGCTTTGGGAATAACTGATAATCCGGCGGATATATACAGCCTGGCCTCCGGAGAATTAATTTCCGGAATTACATTTCCTTCCGGTATCCGTTCTGTTCCCAAACCAGGATGAAAAATAAACGAATTGCCAAGACCAATTGGACTTACCTGCACTTCTACAAGAGAGCCTTCTGTAACTCTGTGTGCATATTCATCAAATATATTAAAAATAACTTCTACGCGATCATGCTCAGACAGTGATATTTTCTTTACCTGCCCTATAGTAAAACCCTTGTATTGAATCGGCATATTCGGATTTATTCCTGAAGCAGACGTAAAAAATGTCTTATATTGATAATCACGGGAAAACCAGCGTTGATTACTGCCTATCATAAAAATAACAAAAACCAGTATCACCAAAGCAAGTATTACCAGAGCGCCGACAATTTGATCTGCAAATCGAATTGAAAACTTCATAACCTCATCCCCATTTTCAAATAATTACTTAATTCTGCATCATTTACAATATTTTCTTTTGTTTCGTTTAAAACAATTTTTCCGTCAACAACTACAATTACATATTCAGCCAAATCCAGTATTATACGCATATCGTGGCATACAAAAATAATCGAAGCGTCTTCTTTTTGTTTATATTTAACAATATTAATAAGTCTTTCTGCCGCATTTTCATCAAGTGACTCTACCCATTCATCAAGAAATAACAGTGAAGGATTGCATAAAAGCGCGCGCGCAAAAGCAATTAATTTTTGTTCTCCCATCGAAAGCCTTGCAGGGCGGATATCCAGTTCCTTCCTGTAACCTACTTCCATTGTTACTTCTTTTATACGATCCTCTCGTTCATTTTTTTTCATTTGCGGAAAATGAATTTTTAAAGGAAGTTCCAGTATCTGAAACAAATTCAAATTGGCCCAAAGCGCTGAATCCTGAAAAACAAACGCGCCTTCCCTGCGGAATTCCAGTGTTTCATTCCGGTTCATGTAAGCGATATTTTTTCCTTTATAGTATATTTCACCGTTATCCGGCGTTAAAAGCCCCGCAGAGAGTTTTAAAACAGTGCTTTTACCGGAACCTGAAGGCCCTACAATAGCGGTAGTTTTGCCTTTTAAAAATTCAACCGAGACTTTACGGACTATAGTCCGATCTTGAGCGGAAAAACTTATATTTTTCAGTTCTACAATATTTATCATTATTATAACACAATATAATATAAAGCTGATAAAAGAACATTTACCACTATACACAGAGCAAATGCCCTGCTGACAGCCCGTAAACCGGCTACAGGAACCTCTGTACTGGCTCTTTCAACCGAAAATCCTTCCCTTACAGCAACGATAGAGATTATCGCTCCAAACGCTATGCTCTTGATAATTGAGAGCAAAATATCCTGTATAGTTAATTGCTGCAGCAAACTTGTAAAATAATAATCCATCGGTGTAGAACTGAATATTTGGGTGACAATATACGAACCTGCCAGCCCAAAAACCGAAAAATAAATATTTAAAAGCATAAGCGAAACCGTTACACCTAAAAACCTGGGAACTGCCAAATGTTCAATGGGGTCTACTCCGACAGAAGTATAGGCTTCAACTTCATGGGAAATAACCATTCCGGCAATTTCTGTCGCTATAGCTGTCGCAGAACGGGCAATAACTATAAAAGCTGTTAAAAGAGGTCCCAGCTCTCTTGTAATAATTATTATTAAAAGCGAATAAATAAGCTGCTGCTGGTTTAACATAGCTAAAAAAGGTTCGCCGATAATATTAACTGCAGCTCCAATTGCCAGAGCCAAAAGGGTAGAAATACCCATTGCGTAAACAAATGTAAATAATATCTGCATAACAAGGATTTTAAAAGAAGCTTGAGAATGCCGGATAAAATAACCGACACCTTTCAGAGTTCTTGCAAAAAAACCCAAGTTATAGAACATTTTTTTAAAAACTGTGACTGGGTTCCACATAATATCATTATATAGTTACTAATGATTAATAGCTAGTGACAATTATTCTATCCACTTGACATTTTTTAGTTATTTATGTAAAAAGTGATAAACGGGCCCTTAGCTCAGTTGGTTAGAGCAGGAGACTCATAATCTCTTGGTCCGGGGTTCAAGTCCCTGAAGGCCCAATGCACGATAAGTTCTTTATTAACCGTTTGTCCGAAGAAGAATTTCCCGAAGGTTCGATACTGGATATCTCCAGCTTTGGTAAGGTCCTTATTATTAGTGATCTTCATATGGGAGTCGGTTCAAGAGATGACCTGGGTTATAACGGCGAAATGCTCACTTGTATTCTTGAAGAATATTACTATAAAAACGGCTGGATTCTGATACTTAACGGCGATGTAGAAGAACTCCAGCGATACTCACTTGATTTGATTATGGAAAGATGGTCAGGTCTTTACAGGGTATTCAATCTTTTTGCCAGAGAAAACCGGCTATATAAAATAATAGGCAACCATGATGAACAACTGGACAGAAAACAGAATATGTCTTATCCGTATCCCTTACATAATGTAATTAAAATTGAGACCGGAACTATTCCGGCATATGTATATCATGGCCATCAATTATCAGATATATACCGCAGATTTAACAGGTTTTTTGGATTATTAACCCGTTATTTTATGAAGCCTTTTGGCATAAAAAATATAACAGATTCACGCAGTCCGTTTAAACGTTTCCATATCGAAAAAAAGGCATATGCTTTTTCATTAAAAAACCATTGTTTGTCAATAATTGGGCATACTCACCGGGCTCTTTTTGAATCATTGGGACGTTTTGATTTTATCAAGTTTGAAATTGAAAGACTTTGCCTTGATTATCCCGCTTCCACAGGTGAAGACAGAAACCGTATCGAAAACGAAGTTAACGCTTTGCGGAAAGAATTAAGTAAATTAAAACGAAAAGAACGCCGTGATGTACATCGCCAGAGTCTTTACGGGGATGTACTGCCTGTCCCATGTCTTTTTAATTCTGGCTGTACCTTGGGCAGGAAGGGTTTTAATGCCATAGAAATGACAAACGAAGATATTGCCCTTGTATACTGGTTTACTGAAGGAAAAAGCAAAAAGTTCGTCACTAGAGGCGGTTATAAGATTGATAATATCCCCGGAAGACCGTATCGCCGGGCTATATTAAATCAAAACAGGCTGGATTATATACAAGCCAGGATAAAACTTTTAGGAAATCTCATCGTATAGGGTTATAGTCCGTTTAAAACTCATTTTTTTCCGCCGATAATAGAAAAGTATGAATAGTCTTTTGGTTATATATGGCGGAAGCCTGTCAAATTATGCTTTTGAACCTGTTTTTGATGGTAAAAATTCTGTTGAATTATCTGTTGAACAGGCAAAAAGGTTTCCTGGAGTTGGAAAAACTGTATTAATTACTTCGTCTGGCGATTTTTCCTTTCTTAACAGCGTTCAAAATAACATCCAAATTGAGCAAAAAGACAGTTGGACTAAACGAAGTCTTTTAGAAAAAATTTCAGAACTGCAAACCGGGTTTGACATTATATATTTTATCTATGCAGACTGTCCATTTCTTGACCCTTCTCTTGCCGCAGCTATTGCAGAAAGACACATAAAATATTCTGCTGAATATTCCTATGCCGATGGCTGGCCATATGGTCTAACTCCGGAAATAATCTCCCCTGGAACAGCAGGTATTTTAGCAAAGATTCTTGGTGATGATGACGGTCCTGTCGAAAGAGATATGTTATTTTCAATAATTCAAAAAGACATAAATGCTTTTGATATTGAAGCAGAAATTTCTCCGGTTGATCTCAGATGCCATAGAATAAATCTAAATGCTGATTCTAAACGTAATTTGCTTCTTCTTGACAACATCCTGTCTGCGGCAGGAGGTAAAATTCCCGCATCCTCTGATATTGAAAAAATTGTTACAGAACAGCCGCAGATACTAAGAACATTGCCAAGTTTCTACCCCATTCAGGTTTATGGCGGCTGTCTGCAAAAATGCGTAATCTGTCCGTATCATTTATTTACTGATTCATTAAACCGAAAAGATTTTATGGATATCGGTAAGTTCCAGACTATTCTGGATAAAATAATAACATTTTCCGGTGATGCTGTTATCGACCTTTCTCTTTGGGGAGAAATAAGTAAACATCCTGATAAAATAAAAATAATTGAAGCTGTAATTTCGCGTCCTGAATTATCATTGATTATCGAAACATCCGGTCTTGGCTGGAAAAACGAAGAAATTGAAAAATGCTCTGCGCTTGTTTCCCGCCAATTAACGCAAAATCCCGGAACAAGAAAAAATCAATTGCCTCCTTTTTCATGCATTGTTTCTCTTGATACGGCGGATCCTCATAAATATTCTGAATTAAAAGGGCCGGGATTTGCTGAAGCGAATGATTGCGCGAAAAAGTTTTTATCTCTTTTTCCAAAAGACTGTTACATTCAGGCTGTCCGGGTAAAAGGCTCCGAAGATGATACAGAAAAATTTTACCGTTACTGGAAAGAAAACTCTCCTAACGGTGAAAAAAATATTATCATTCAAAAATACGATGATTTCTGCGGAAGTTTAGAGAAAAAACAGGCTTCGGATATATCTCCTTTGATTCGTCAGAGCTGCTGGCATATAATGAGGGATTTTCCTGTATTAATCGATGGTACAGTACCTCTTTGCAGAGAAGCTCTTTCAGTATTAAAAGGCGATAAAAAATATATTCTTGGGAATGTCTTTACCGACTCCCTGGAAAGCATTTGGAAAAACGGAGAAAAATATTATTATGAACAATGCGAAAAAAAATATTCAGGGATTTGTACAGGCTGCGATGAATACTATACCTACAATTTTTAATGAAAAAATAATACCGTATACAGCGGTAGGAGGCAAAGAACGTATTGCTTCAACAGGTATCTCTGCAGTTGTTTTAAACCGGCCCGGTTTACCTCGAAGATCATTTTTTCATGATCTTGAAAAAACCGGATTTGATAATGTAATTTCCATAGAATCCTGCGCTCCTCATTATGATATTGAAGAACTTTCCGGACGTTTTCCATTTGTACGTTTTATACTGCCGGAAAACGAAATAAATCTTGGTGAACAAATTAACCTTGCTGCATCTGAAGTTGAAAGCCCTCTTTTTCTTGTCCTTCGCAGCGATATGAAAATTATCGCCGGAGGAACAGCGAGACGCATGGCAGAGCGGTTAAGTGTTAATTTTGATGAAAACAGCGAAAACAATGAAAAAAAAATCGGATTTAAAAGACTCTGCACTGTTCCCATTATTATGAATTCAAATTATGAAGTGCTTCCATCCTTAATAGCTCCCATGACTCAGCGAAAAAAAATGAAAACTGTATTTATTGAACCTCATAATGAAGGAGATATAAGTCTTTATCCATTTGACGGAATTGGAATTTATGATAAACAGCGCTTTATACATTTAGGAGGATTTGATATTTCTTTAAATAAAGCGCATTGGCAGTTAATGGATTTTGGTTTCCGCGCTCATCTATGGGGAGAAGAAATATCGTTAAATACTCAGTTAAAACTGTCATATGACAGAGAATTACCTCCGGAAAACAGCACCATAGAAGAAAACTACAGGCGTTTTTATCTAAAAAATCTTGCACCTGTTTTCCGAAACGATTATGCGCATCTTCCTCTTTACAGGTTCCCCGGTTTTTTATGTAATTCAGGAGAAGATATATTCCGTGCATGGGAAGAATTTAAAGAAAGCAGAAAATGGGTAACTAAAAATAAATTCAGATGGAGATGCGATGCACGTTCTGTAACAAAACGCTGGGATACAGCTGCATCGAAATCTGACAACTGCCCGGCATAGAATCTTTTAATTAAAAAATCATGCTTCAGGAGAAAAGAAATGACAGCTATTATTCTTCAGGCACGCATTGATTCTTCAAGGCTGCCGGGAAAAGCGCTGCTTCCTCTTAATGATAAACCGTTAATATTCCGGGTAATGGAAGCCTTAAACAATGTTTCAGCCGATTTAAGAATTCTTGCCTGCTCTGAAGATTCATATTCCACATTTATGCCTATTGCAGAAGATGCAGGTTTCCGTATTTTTGCCGGTCCAAAAGATGATGTACTTGAACGCTATTGTCAGGTAATTCGCAAATATTCAATCAGCCGTGTAATAAGAGCAACCGGCGATAACCCCTTTGTTTTTACAGATGCCGCTGCTGCCATTAATAGTGACGCTTGCGCAAAAAAAGCCGATTACGCCGGATATATTGATCTGCCATATGGAGCCGGAGTTGAATCTGTCTGTGCCTCTGCTCTTTTACTCTCTTCAGCAAAAACAATTAATCCTTTTGATCGGGAACATGTCTGCCCTTTTTTATATAATCATCCTGAGCTGTTTAAACTGCACCGTCCTATCGCTCCTATCTTATGGCATTACCCTGAAATTCGCCTTACAGTTGACACACAGGAAGATTACAATAAAGCGGCAGAACTTTATAAAGCATTAAATAATGAACCATTTCGTTATCACGGTACCGTGATAATAAATAAATATAACAAGATTTTTTCTGCTCATTCTGCAAAAAGCAATGAGAACACGGAGGATAATAATTGACCAAAGGTTCCATACTTGTTGTTCCATGCAACGAGCAAGGCCAAGGCGGCGGACATTTAACCCGTTGTATTAAGCTAACGCGGGATTTACGTTCTCTTGGCAGGGAAACATGGCTTTTTATAACTCCGCAAACAAGAGATTTAACCAGCTTTTATCTTTCTTTAAACTTTAATCCAGCCTGGTGTATTACCAGTGAAGAATTAATAATCAGAAATGAAAAACTTGGCAAGACTTTTGATTTATTAATTCTTGATCGTTTCCAGACACCATTAGATGAATTGCTGAAATGGAAAAAAATTGCTCCAGTAATCGGCATAGACGAAGGCGGAAAATACCGCGATAAATTTAATTTTCTTATTGATATGCTTATTCCTGAAAAATTTATACATCCGACTGCGAATATATATTCACCTTATTTTCTTATTGACAATCAAACTAATAAAAATTTAACCACAAACCAGCGGAGCCCGGCCGCTCAAAAGCGGTTGAGCGGACTAACACAAACGATTAGGGAATTAATAGATAAAGATTCAATCTTTAAAATACTTATTTCTTTCGGGCAGGAAGATTCAGCTAATCTTGGTATAAAAACCATACAAAAACTCTCAAAAATAAAAAGCAAAAATCCAATAGAAATAACCTTGTTAAAAGGTTCTCTAAACACTAATTATTCCACATTACACACTAAACACTACACACTATCTAAACCGCATTCAATAAAAATATTGGAATCAATCCCAAACCTTTCTCAACATTTAAATGAATACAACTTATTAATTACTCATTACGGAATAACAGCTTACGAAGCTGTATTTACCGGAACACCAGTTATACTGGCACACCCTACTGCTTATCATAAAAAACTCGCTAAAACCTCCGGTTTCCTGGATATTAAACACCTGAATTCATATATAAACTCTACTAAAAACCCAAAATATGGCTCATGGTTAAAAAATAAAAATACAAACCTGGCGAAAACAATTAACAATTTTTCATTCATGATAAACAACAATTGCCCGGTATGCGGCTCAGAAACAGGCAGAGCAATTTCCCGTTTTAATGACCGTACTTATTACCGTTGTATAAAATGCAGCATAATATACATGGACAGAACATGTCCTGCGCCAATTGAATACGAAAAAGAATACTTTTTTGAATCCTACAAAAAACAATACGGAAAAACCTATCTGGAAGATTTTGATAATATAAAAGAGTCAGGAAAAAAACGAATAAATGTTATTTCTAAAATATCACACGGAGGCACAGAGGCTCGGAGGACACGTAGGGAGAATAAGGATGAATCTTTAAAACTCCTTGATATTGGCTGCGCGTATGGCCCATTCCTGGCCGCTGCTAAAGAAGTGAACTATTCCCCCTTCGGAATAGACCCAGCAGAAGACGCCATTAAATATCTAACCGAAACACTCAACATCCCCGCCATCCATAGCTTCTTCCCTCTCCCCCACTCCGCACTCCACACTAAACACTTATACAACGTAATAACATTATGGTTTGTAATAGAACACTTTACAGATAACGTATCAGTATTAAACGAAGTAAAAAGATTATTAAAACCAGGCGGTATACTTGCATTTTCAACACCATCATATACCGGCATTAGCGGACATTCTTCGATTCATCGTTTTCTTTCCAAAAGCCCCGCCGATCACTGGACTATATGGTCGCCAAAAAGCGCAAGAAAGGCGCTAGCCATCGCTGGCTTTAAGGTAAAAAAAATAGTAATAGTGGGGCATCATCCCGAGCGTTTCCCTGTATTAGGAAAATTAGCCAAAAACAAAAAAAGCCCTGTTTACTGGCTCTTATTAATAATAAGTAAAATTTTTCATCTGGGAGATACATTCGAAGTATACGCGGAATTAAATGAG
>Ga0123356_10007823_pt1 | contig 10646 bp, 12 predicted proteins | sample TergutEmb28metaG_2_FD_92546 | JGI IMG/M metagenome (GOLD analysis project Ga0123356, IMG submission 92546) | Embiratermes neotenicus P3 segment gut microbial communities from Petit-Saut dam, French Guiana - Emb289 P3 | ecosystem: Host-associated > Arthropoda: Insects > Digestive system > Gut ... | reverse complement strand
TACTCTATGTCGAAAAAGGTTATAGCTCTATACTGGTCCATCAGAGTCGATAGTGAATAGCTGTGGGTGGCCGGATCATTGAAAATATTGAAGATCGGTACGTAACTGAGCCAGCCGAAGCCGATCTCGAGTGCGGTGCCTACGGTGGCACCTGCGATACATCCTGCCTTCCAGGCTGACTGGAGGAACTCTGCGTTCATGCAGGGGTTAACGGCATACAGATCGGTTTCGGTACTATTGCTAATAATTTGGGCAGACTGATTACCTAAAGAGATGGCAATCAGATTAACTTTGGTGCCGTGAGGTAGCATAGCTATGTCTTTTTCGATTTCCTCTACAAATCGTAGAGGAAAGTAACCTAGGTTACTGAAATTGATAAAGGTTATGCCACCGGTAAGATTATCTAAGGTTTCTTCAGCGAACACGCTATTACCCTGGTTTAGATTGCCTGGAAAAACATAATTCATCGAATCGTCTGACAGCTCGCGATAAAATATCAGGTTAGGATTGCCGCTAGCGCTTGAACCAAAATGAAAAAAGCTAAAAGATACGGAGTTGGCGACGAGGAAGACAAGAAAAGCAATGAAGAAAGGATTTTTCAACATTTTTGGAACCCCCTTTATCTATTTTGGCATGGTAAGGAGCTGCAAATTTTCCCCCATGCATATAATTACACTATATCACGAATTGCGGATAAAATCAAGGTTGGATAAGAGGGTTTTTGGGTGCGAGAGTGGTTTAGTAGTGTGTCAAGATAAAGTGATAAATGTCTTCCGGATCGTCGAATACTTTGTCTGCCCAGCAGTGGGTATAGACGGTGTCGCCGTCTCTTGGGGTGCCGACGATGATGGTGGCTTTGCCGAGTCCGAGCCCGTATGCCCAGTCGGCGTGGGCGTCGAGTCCGCATGGCAATAATAGGACGACTAAGTCGCACCATCGTATAGCTTCTTGGTTATTCATGACGGCGGCGTACATGTCGGAGTTGCGCAGCAGCGTGCTGTAGCTTTTGTGTTTTTTCGAATCGTATGGCTTGGGTCGTTTTTCGTGCGGGAACTCTTCGGTTTTACGACACTCAGGGTCGGTAAAGTCAAAAACTTTGTGTCCGTCCTCGCGCAGGCGCAAAGCCATTTCGCGTACATTTTCTCGGTTTTTCCAAGACGAGCTAATGTAGATTTTCATGTGACCTCCTTTTGCTAAGACTAGTTTAGCGTCTGAGATCTGTCTTGGTCAACCATGAGCGGTTTGGTGTTTTATTCTGTGGCGAGTTCAAGTTTTCTAATGCGGCGTTCGTGGTCGTTAAATTTGCGGTCAAAGCCGAAACCGAGAGCGAGACGTTCGTTTTCGTCGGTGTCTACGGCGCCAATTAACCAATCGATTTTCCCTTCGATGTCTTGAAATCTGGATTCTATGTCTTCTTTGACTTTTTCGGTGATTTGCTCTGTTTGTACCTTTAGGGCAACTTCTAATCGTTGGTCAAACAGGTCCATAAATTTGTCAAATTGTTGATCGTTCATAAAATTAGCTTAGCATAGCGTGAAGTCTTTGTAAAAGCATGAGCATGAAAGGTTTTTTGCGTGCAAAAATTCAAGGTGTCACCCCTGTTATTTGGGGCGAAATGCATATGCATTTCTAGAACAGGTATTTGAGATAATCTTCGAGCATGCGGGAGCCGGAGATGGTGGGGAGATAGGCGGAGAGCTCTTTGTGGATCCAGTATTCGAGGTCAAAATCGCTCTTCCAGGCTTTGCAGGCGACTTCCATTTGGCTGTAAAGGCTGGCGACTTCAGCAGCTTCGTTGTCGCCTTCAATATTGAGGTAGTTGTCCGTGGGCATGTCGGCGACGCCGCCATCGTGGGTGGAAATGAGGATTTTGAAGTTGGCGATGTCTTTCATCCAGCTGGTGCCGCAGGCTTCTAGGCCGACGATGGGGTTATTGATGGCAATGTTGGCGCCGATGCTGAGGGCGCAACCGAGTTCTTCGTCGTAATCTGGCAGGTAGTGGACGCGGGCTTTCAAGACGGGGTCGTTGTCGATGAGTTTGAGTAGCTTCATGAGTTCGCCAAACATGACAGTGTCGCCGAGGTGGACGCGGCCGGCGAGGACGTAGTGAGCGTTGTAGGTTTCGAGGATGTTGGCGAGTCGTGCTGGATCAGTGAAGGCAAGCCAGGGGCGCTTGTAGTCAACGAAGCGGCGCTTGAAGTCGAATAGCAGAGCGTCTGCCGGTATTTCGACGGGGTTGCCGTACTGGTCAGTGCGGTGGGCTAATGTCTTATTGAGTAATGCCCTGCCCCTGTCTTTGTAGTGATGGATGTCGGAGGCGGGGATTTTTTCGACGTTTTCGATATAGTTGTTAGTGGGAAGGTTGAATTTGTCGAGGATATCGTGGTCGTGATAGTAGGAGATGATGTCTGGAAGGACCCAGGAAGAGATATCTATGCCGTTGGTGATGGCTTTGAACTTGATTTTACCGCCGTTAATATCGTGATAATTGGCGACGCGGGCGTGGAGTTTGCTGACACCGGAGCGAAGTTCGGCAATTTCGACGGCGACAGTACTGAGCTTGAGGCGTCCGCCGATGAATTTGTCGGCCAGCCAACGCTCTACGGCAACGGATTTGATGTTTGGGAAGACGTATTGTTCGAATTGCGAATATGCGAAGTTGGCTTCGGCGGCTTGGACAAGGGTGTGATTGGTGTAGAGTGTATGTTTGCGGACGTAGACGACAGCTTCGTAGAAGTCCATGCCGGAGGATACGAGCTCGTCTAGACGAGCGAGAGCAGCAAAGAAGGTCGCGACTTCGTTGAGCTGGATAACGGCGGGTCGGAGGCCGACGAGTTTTAGTGCTTGGTAGCCGCCGAAGCCGAGGGCGACTTCTTGATAGAGGCGGTGGTCGCCGCCGGATTCGCCAGAGTAAAGTTCGCCGAAGTTTGGCTCAGTGATGCAAAGAAAGCGGGTGGAACCGAGGATTTTTTCTATGACGGAGAGCTCGATGGCGGTGGTGGCAGTTTTGATGCGAACAGTGTCTATGAGATTAAAGCCGAATTCTTTGTAATTTAATTCAGTGTGATAATCAGTTTGCTCAAGGTTGGTCATCTTTTGGTGTGATTCCCAGGGGTAGAAAGGAGTGATGAGGACGAAGGGGACCTGAAGTTGTTCGGCGACGCGCCGAGTGTCGGCAGCGAGGACGCCAAGGCCGCCGCCACCGCGGATACCGTTTTGCTTGTCATAGACTTCCATAGTCCAGTAACAATAGGGGCGTTCGGGTGAAAGCTTATGCGTGAGAGTTTCACGCTTGATAGCGGTGTAAAATTCATCGACATCTTCGATGCTGTCGAGACGGTTGCGCTTAGGCGGCGGGCTGGATGGCTGCGGATTGGTTGGTCGCGAATTGACCGATTGCATGTTCACCGGTTGCGGACTGGTTGATTGTTGATCGGTTGGCTTTAGGTCAGTTGGTTGCGAACTGGGCGGTTGTGGGTCAGTCGATTGCGAATTGATTGGCTGCGGGTTAACCGGTTGCGTGTTTGTTGGCTGATTATTGTTTGATTGGTTCTGCTCCACCCTATTCCTTTTTGTGATTAATTGTTTATTACTAGACTGAATATAGTTTAACAAGATTCGTGTGATTGTGCTAGTGTTTTTCGTGGTTTTGAGGGTGCGGAGGTGCGTTGATTGTGGTATATTGGGAGTTGCTTGGGGATTGGCCAAGTGGTAAGGCACTGGGTTCTGGTCCCAGTATCGGGGGTTCGAATCCCTCATCCCCAGCCAAGCATAAGTAGAATGAGAATATGAAACAGCGTAAGAATAAAGTACCAGTTTTGTTGAGTTTTTTTGGCGTAGTGTTAGTGACTGTGATTGGAGTGTTGTTTAAAAAAGATATTTTGCTAGTTCAACCCATTGATGATCCTATTTTATCGTCGAAGATAACTGCATATATGGAGCAAAATAGCGGAACCTCAATTGAACAAGACGAAATTTATATAAACGGCGTTCTTAACTACGATAATTGCAAAGTTTATTGTGAGAATATCATCTATGGTTATGATAGCCAATATGTTTACGCTTGGGTTTTTTGCGGGGAATATAGTTGGAGGTATTTATACAATAAAGTGGCTTCGTATTATGACGACGGTCGTGTAATCCCAGATGACAATAGACCTATTAAAATTACCAGAGAATTATATGAAGGCGCATATTGGTCTGCGCCTATTCGCCTAGAGTATAAGTCGGGATCAGATTTTGAATTCATCGGACACAAAGAGCCTAACGAAGGAATGATAGATATTGAGAGGCTATTCCCAATGGATATACACACGGCACATTATTCTAATACGAAAGCCGACATGCGCTCGTCTGCCAAACAGAGATTCCATGCTGAAAAGAACGACGCGCCCATGCCTAATCACATAGACGAGATATATGGTATCAAAAATCCTCAAATTGTTTATTAGTCTGTACCAGATTAATCTTGATTTAGTGAGGATACAGATGTATCATAGTGCTTATGGGTAGTGCTCTTATGAAGAAAAAGTTGTATGGATTGTTGGTTTTTATGCTTTGCTGTATAGGTATGGTTGCGGTTGGTGGATGTGATGTGTCTGCTATTACTATGACTTGGACTGGAGCTGGCGGGGATGGTTTGGCTAGCACTGTTGCTAACTGGTCACCTGCCGGTGTGCCGCAAGCTGGGGATGACTTGATTGTTAGTGGTGACGTAAACTTTGATTTGGGACCGGTGGCAATTAGCTCTGTGACTATGACTGATTGTTCGGGAATCGTGACTGGCAGCTTGGTGATTGCGAGTTCTCTGAGCAGTACGGGGTGTGATCCTGTATTTGCAAATTTGCCTAGCCTTTATGCTTCGGTGACGTTGGCTGGGAGTGCTACGATAAACGGCTGGATTTTGGGTCAGGCTGGTAATATTTACACAATTGACATGGGTGGTTTTGATTTGGCGATAACGAACGTAATGTCTGGGTCGATACCGTTCGGGCAGACTTCAACGCGAATAGTAGGAACAGGCACCATGACGATTGGTAGAGTAACACCACCTTCAGGTTTGGTGGCCAATATTGCGACAAACGAACTGCATGTTGATAGTATGAACGGGATCGACTACAGTGGCTTTAGTGGGACAATGGAAGTGGTTGGCGCAACGTCTATCAACGTTGATTATGCGCCGTCGGCACTGGCTACTATCAACATCCGCCAGGGTGGCTTATTGGGTTTCGTAAACTTCGTTGATAGTATTGGTGCGACGGTTAATGCGGCAGTTAATGTTTACTCTAATCGCAGCATGATATTTTTGGGTGAGGTAAAGGTGCCTAACGTGATTTTGTATCAAAATACGGCGCTAATATTTCTTGAAGGTCTGCCCTTTCCGTCTACTAATCCGAGGGTTGATTTGACAGGTATAAACCTGAATGGATTCTGCATTGATTACGGACTAGTTGAGGTTGTGCAGTCGATAATTGTAGCGAGCTGGAGCGACGGCTCTAGCCATTTTATCGGGGCGGATATGACTGGGTGTCCTAGAGTTCCTAGTGTAGGGTTGGGCGGTTCGGAAGGTTCAGAAACCGGTGTTCTCGGCTGGGAGTTGGGATTGGCTCTATGCTTGACGCTTGGGGCTGGATTATTGGCTGTTAGAAAATTAAAAGCAATCTAGCGAACAATTTGCGGTCAAAATTTTAAAGAAGTAGAGTTTCTTTTTCGCCAGGGCCATTTGGATGTTTATGGTAAGATATACTTAAGCTACTTCGCAGAGGGTAGCCAAAATAGCGATTAAATTAGGAGGAAAAATTATGTTTCAGCATTACTTAATGTTTGGCGGTGATTGCGAGAGAGCGCTCAAAACGTACGAAAAGGCATTTGGTGGTAAAATAACCGAAATTTGTAGATATGGTGACATGCCGGACGCTAAAATGCCTGAAGAGCAGAAAAACTTGGTCATGCATTCGACCTTTGTTCTGGGCGACGGAAATATTATGTGTGCTGACTATACGCACAAGACGACTCCCGGCGATAATGCTTTTGTTATGCTGCCGCTAAGCACGGTGGACGAGATTAAAAAAGCGTGGGATGTCCTGAAGAAAGACGCTAAGATTATCGAAGACTTGGGGCCGTGCTTTTTCGCCGAAATCTACGGCACATTACGGGACAAATATGGTATTAACTGGATGTTGATGATCGAAAAAAAAGCTGAATGCACTTGTACGGATGGGTGTGCCAGTGGATATAATCCTGGCTGTATTTGTGCTTATCCGGAATGCAATTGCAGAGAGATAAAGAAGAAGACGTGAAACCGAAAATACTCAGCATAACCTTCTCAAAAGTTTATCCATTATATATACGAAAGGCTGAGAAAAAAGGGCGCACGAAAGTAGAAGTTGACACTATAATTTTTTGGCTGACGGGATATGACGAAAGAGGCTTGCAGCAAGAGATCGACAGGAATAGCGATCTTGAAACGTTTTTTACGAATGCTCCGCTGATCAATCCTAATGCCGATAAAATTACGGGCGTAATTTGCGGTCAGCGCGTTGAGGAAATTGACGATAAGATGGTGCAAAATGTCCGTCGCTTGGATAAGCTGGTTGATGAACTAGCAAAAGGTAAGGATATGGATAAGATTTTACGGAAATAGAATAGTTAGGCTTTGCGGGCGATGATAGTTTGTCCGGTGATGAAGTCGAGGTCGTCTTTCAGTAATTCGAGGGTCAAGCGAGCGATGTCTTTTGGATCCATGAGGGTGTCGACGGGCTCATCTGGGTAGAAGCGTTGATAGGCTTCTGTGCAAGTATCTGAAGGCGAGATGGCGTTGACTTGGATTTTGTGCGATCGAAGTTCTTGAGAAAGTCCTACCGTAAACTCTTCGATGGCCTTTTTTGAAATATAGTAATGCAGCCAACCCGCGGCGCCGTTTTCAAATGTGCCGGAAATGTTCAGAACTTTTCCAGTTTTCTTGGCGACCATTGGTGGCAGTAGAGTTTTCGTCATAAGCATTGGAGCGATGATGCCGACTTGCATGACTTCGAGGATTTCTTCGTCTGATAATTCCCAGATCATGGGTCCGTGATAGGCTTTTTCGTCGTTGTGCCAGACGCCGGCGACGTTGACAATAATGTCGACTGCGGTGAATGATTCGAGGATCTTTTTGCCTACAGCAGAGGCGTCGGTGCGCAAGTCGGCTACGAAGACTTCGGCTTTTCCGCCACTGTTGGTTATCATGGTTTTGGTTTCTTCTAGCTTATCTCTTCTCCTACCGACTAAGGCAACTTCGGCGCCTTCGCGGGATAAAATTAAGCTAATTTCTCTGCCGATACCGGTACTAGCGCCGGTGACTACAGATTTTTTGCCGTATAAGGAAGCTGACATATTTTATTTGTCATTTTTAGTTTTTTTGCCGGGCTTGGTGCGGAAGAGGTCGCGGGAGTCCCAGAAGTATTCTATTCCAGAATATATGGTGACTATGACAGCTGACCAGAGCAGGACTTGATCGAGCGGGAAGCCAATGAGCGATAAGGGCCAATTGTTCATACCGAACAAAATGACGCCTATTGCGAACATTTGGAGATTGACCTTGAGTTTGCCGGAGAATCTGGCAGCGATGACTATGCCGCGATCGACGGCTAGACTACGGAGTCCGGTGACGAGAAATTCGCGAGAGAGAATGACGACGAGCATCCATGGCGGTACGAGGCCAGAGCCGACGAGACAGACGAAGGCGGCGGCGGTGAGGACTTTGTCGGCGAGCGGATCCATGAGTTTGCCGAAATCGTTGACAAGGCCAAGTTTGCGCGAAAAGTAGCCGTCGAAGAAATCCGAAATTGCGGCAGTGGTGAAGATGACGAAGGCGGCGACGTGCCAATCGAGGGCGTAAGCGACAACGAAAAACGGTATTGCTGCAAGGCGGTAGAAGAGAAAAAAGTTGGGTAGATTCATCCTGTTGCTATATTACCATGAATATTGCGATAACTGGCAAGATGATGGCGAAACAGAAGAATGTCGCATCGAAACGATCGAGAAATCCGCCATGGCTGCCGACTGCGCGTTCGATTTTGGCGAAGATTGAGCGACCTTGACGCAAGTGTTCGCCAGAATCTTGGACATCGACTAGGCGTTTGAGGCGGCTTTCTTGTAGATCGCCGTAAGCAGCGGTTAGTGAAGCGATGACGGCTACCGTGGTCAGAAGTGAGTCGCCTATTACCCATGGCAAAGTGACGGCGAGAGCTATGAGGCTGGTGATGATGGCAATCCCGGCGGTTTTGCGTGAGGAAGAACGGAAGTTGTACCAGCGCAAAAAGCGGACAAGGGTCGATTGATTATGCTTGATGCGCGGCAACCAAAATCTCCCAATGAAGTATGCAAATATGCTTTGCGTGAAGACTGGTATGAGAACTGCCAGCATGATGAGTATCCAGTTTTCAAAAGATAGCTCGATAAGCCAAACCGCAAAGGTTGCACAGACAATTATGAGTGTTTGGAGGGCGGCTACAACTATTGCTTGACTCGAAAGTCGCAAATGACCGCAGATACTTATGAGTTCTATGAGCGCAAAGAAAGCTAGGAGAGTGGTAAAAATGGGGACGAAGGGAGGACTGAAGTTAAGATTGGCCCAGATGGCGGCTATGAAGGTGATGATTAGAGCTGCTGCGACGTAGTAGCGTTTGCGGTGATTGGCTTCTGAGACCAAAGCGGTGGTAGGATTTTTTGGCAAACCTAATTCTCCTTATCGTTATGCTATAATGATAGCACATGAATGTCTTTGATTTTGACAAAACGATCTATAACGGCAACTCAATTGTGCAATTTTGTTTATGGCTACTGCAACGGCATCCGCGTTTGTGGTTTAGGTTGGTGAAGATCCTGGTGTATACGATTCCCTATTTGTTGCGTTTGCGAGACAGGAAATGGCTTATTGAACATTATTATGTTAGTTTTATGTCTCGTATCGACGTAGAGCGAGAGGCTGAGGAGTTTTGGCGGACATATGGGCATAAGCGGATGAAAAAGTGGTACCTAAAAATGAAGCAGCCGACCGATGTGATTTCGACGGCGTCGCCGGAATTTTTTGTCGCACCGATGGCTAAGAAGCTGGGCGTGCGGTTGCAGGGGACGTTGATAAGCCAGGAGACTGGACGGATGACCAGCTATAATCGAGGTCGCGAAAAAGTTGTGCGGTTTCGTGCAAAATACGGCAAGGCGAAAATTGATAGGTTTTATTCTGATTCGCATGCGGACGCGCCGCTGGCAGATATAGCTAAGCAGGCATTTTGGGTAGACGGCGATAAGATCACGCCGTGGCCGAAGTAAAACTTTTTAATCGTCGTCGCGTCGTCTGGGTTGGCCGACTTTGGGTAGAACGGCGAAGATTAAGATTAGGGCGAGCAGGATGGCGAAGCCGCACATGATGGACGGAATGGCGGCGATGGTTGTGGGCTCAATGAGGTTGATGGTGGTGGTGGGTAGGATGAAAGCCAGGTAGCCGACGGTCAGCCAGTTGAGGGCGGAACGGATTTTGGCGTCATCCATCCTTTTGGCCCAATAAAAACAATAAGAGACATTGGCGCCGAGAAGACCATAGTAATACATGGCGTAGGGCAGTTGAGAATTGACAGATTCGAAGATGACATAGTTCCCTGCGCAGATATGCGCATTGAGGGCGTTGTCCACGAAGAGGAAATAGGTAATGAAACCGATGGCGGCGATATAGAGAATGAATTGAGCAACGCGGGAGGGCTTGCTGGCGATGTGCATAGCGAGAAGAATTCCTAGAGGAGGAAGCAGGGTGATGGCGATGTGTGCGACGCGCGCCCAAGTCAGGCCGGGCAGTGCGGGCACTTCGCAGATGAAGAACTCGGCAAGTTGGAAAACAGCGAGGCAAACTAAAATAGCGATGATGAGGCGGGTGGCCGGGGAGGCTTTGTAGCGAATGAAAACGTAAATTGCGCCGATGATTTCTATGAAGAAAGTGGCGATCATGACTGGCGGAGAGAAACAGAAGAGGGCGCTGGAAGAGTTAAGGAGTTTACGGTTTTTTTGCGACGTCGACATACATAGTTATTTACACGTTTGGGCCGCAAAATGCAAGCTTTTGATTTGGATTTTTCGGAAATTTGGTGTAAAATTTGTCTTAGGTAACCATAAACAGGATGGGCAAAAGCGATGGCAGCAAAAGCAGTAAAACGCAGTACAAAAACAAAACGCATGACAAAGAAGATTTGGTGGTCGCTGGTGCTGGGGGGTATCGCTAGCATCATATTTGGGTTGTTTGCGATGTTTTGGCCGAAGCTGACTTTGTCGGTGATGATCTGGGTGTTTGGTATTTTCGTGATAGCTATGGGGGTGGTTTGGGCATATCAAGGGTTTAGCCATATTAAAAACGATCCTTTGTGGTGGTTGGCTGGGCTGTTTGGGGTGCTGGCGGTGGTTGTGGGCATGTATTTGCTGGCGAGTCCGACCATTGCGATTAAGATGTTCGCGATATTGCTGACGATTTATATTTTTGCACAAGCGTTTCTGGACTTGGTCATAGCCTCATATAGCAAACGGAGTGACAAGTGGATCTGGATTATGATCGGTATTTTAGGGGTCGTTCTTGGTCTGGTGATTATATTTAATCCACTAAGTGCGTCAATGGCGTTTGT
>Ga0123356_10007822_pt1 | contig 10647 bp, 20 predicted proteins | sample TergutEmb28metaG_2_FD_92546 | JGI IMG/M metagenome (GOLD analysis project Ga0123356, IMG submission 92546) | Embiratermes neotenicus P3 segment gut microbial communities from Petit-Saut dam, French Guiana - Emb289 P3 | ecosystem: Host-associated > Arthropoda: Insects > Digestive system > Gut ... | reverse complement strand
TATCCGCGCCATATTAATTTCCCTCCCTTTTTACCCTCTCAAATTTTTATCTAATCTTGCAAATATAAGTTTTTCCGGTAAAATACCTTTGCAAAACCAACTTGTATTAAACCAGCATGAGCCGCCTGTAAATTCTACGCGCCTGTCAAGAACCAATAATTCAACCCCTTTATCTCTGTACTTATTGCCTCGTTGTATGCCTTCCAGGGCGGTTAAAGGCATTAACATAGCCCAGCGTAAACTTAATTCATAACAACGCTTTATAAATTCATCTTTAAGCGAATATGGCGGGTTTGTAATAATACAGTCATAACGAAAGTCCGGTATATCTTTCAAAAAATCAAAATCTTTTATTGATGTAGTAATAACTTCGCAACCGTGTTTTTGTAACACCTTGGTGATTTGGCTTTCTCCGTTAGTATCGGTTGGTTCCCATATTTTAAAGCTCTTATGAATATACGGTAATAACGGTTCTACAGCATAAGCCGGTGTATCAAAGTGATCATGCTTTTTGTTTTTGGTATAATTAATCATTGCTTGTTTCATATTGTAAAGCCTCCTTTATTCTTTTGATAATAAAAAACACGCAAGGAATAGCGACGCTATTCCCCAAAGCCTTGTACCTCGCGCTGTCGGATATTTTAATCAATTTATTTTCAGCAGGCGTTTTTACCCATTCTAAAAAATTGTCATGCCGTGAGACGTTTTTTTCATTTACCCCGTATTCAGTCCAGCCGTCAGGGAATCCCTGCAAGCGCTCGCACTCCATCGGAGTCAGCCGCCTGACAGTATACCCTTGGCTGATTAAATCAGTGGAATCCTTGCTATCCCTGCTCTTCAAGGTTGATGCTTTTTCTGTTTTCTTATAATCGCCAAACCCTTGCATGGCAAATGTTGCGATTGGGTTAATATAATTAAGGCTTTGGCCGCCGTTTTCTTTTGCCTGTAATGTTCCGCTAACTTCATTATTTACTGTATGGTTTCTACAGTCATAAGCGATTGCATGGCGGTCTACTGTGTTTAACGCGAATGATATATTTTCCTTCACGCCTAAGCCAAGATGCGACGGGCGGGAAGCGTTCCCTTCAAGCGCAAATACAAGCGGCGCATTACGCCCGCTGGCATTGCCGTTTGTGCTTAAAGTATTTGCAGCTTCATTGATTCTTGCTTCGCCGCATTGGTTTTGATGCACAGCCATAACCATAGGGGCATTGCCGCCGCCGGTTCCCATCCGGGATGATAGCGTCTGCGCTATTCCGTCTTCGCTTATTTTAATCCGGCTATCAGCGGGATGGTTTTCTAAAATGACCATGCCTACGTTGTCACCGTCAGGCCTCCCGCCTCTTATTGCCTGCGCTATATTGCCTGTAAGGTTTTGATTGTATCCGTCAATTCCAATAACGGCGTTTGGGGGCATGTTTGCCTGAATGCAAGGCGATTTTTCTTCCTGGTATTCAACCGTTCCGGTTACGCTCCGCCATCCGTTGAAGCCTGCCGCTCTAACGCTTCTTTCAGCATTGCCGGAAGCTCCTTGCCCCTGCGCTCCGCCCTCCGCAATATCCCCAGGCAAGCAGCCCGGCTTAAAAAGTATTTCCGCGGCGCGTTCCCCTCCAAAATCTGCGACAAGGAAGATTCTGCGGCGGCGTTGGGGGACTCCCCAGTATTTGGCATCCAAGACGCGCCATGCAAGCGACCAGCAATCTCCCACAATGGCTCCAGCATATTCCCAAACAGCGCCTGGGTTTCCGCCTCTTGCCGGAGGTCGAGGTATTGAAATTCCGTCTTTGCCAATATTGGCGATTTCTTGCAGGACGAATCTAAAGTCCTCTCCATTGTTTGAGCTAAAGGCTCCTGGGACATTTTCCCACACTGCAAACCGAGGCTGAATTCTATTTGTTGCATAACGCATCTCCTCAATTATCCTTATGGCTTCCATAAATAAGCCTGATCGCTCGCCCTCAATCCCTTCGCGTTTTCCGGCAACGCTTAAATCCTGGCACGGGCTGCCGAACGTGATAATATCAACAGGCTCTATTTCAGAGCCGTCAATTTTTATTATGTCTCCAAGGTGTTTCATTTCCGGGAAGCGGTTTTTTGTTATGCTTATGGGCGCAGGTTCTATCTCGCTTGCCCATACCGGAGTAATGCCGTTCATCACGGCAGCTAACGGGAAACCTCCAATGCCGTCAAATAAACTTCCTAACGTCAATTGAATTCTCCAGCAGCTTTCCCCCACCATGCCCTAGCCCCCGATCTTGTCATTATTGTCATTGCATTGACTCCCACATATGTTTTTTTATCTCTTTTATTTCTTCCCATGTTTTACCTTTACGCAGATTTTTCGGCACATTAATTCTTGCAGTTTCCCAAGGCGGCGGCGGTTCTTTTGGAAAATTTCCTTCTCTGAGTTGTTTTTCATATATCATTCGTAATGCAACAGCCAATAAACTAGTAATCATTTATAATTCCTCCTTAAATTAGGTTTCATGTCGCATACTCCTTGTATTTTTGATATATGCTGGCAGGCCGTATCCACGGCCATACGAATTTTATCCACGCCGGATCACGCTTTCCGGTTTGATCTCTATAAAGCATCGCCATCGGCGTAAACCCTGCTTTTATGCAATCAATAAACCGGCCTTCCGCTTTCCCAAAAGTGTCATTTGGATAGCCGCAAAGGACATAAGCCCGTAACGGATGGCATATCTTAAACCCTGCCTGCTTCAACATCTTGCCCGCTTCATACAATGGCTCCCTGTCATTTGGGGTGTCGTAAGCGAAAAACATTTCTTTTGGTTTCAGTTTTACCAGTTCGTCAACATGCCATTGTTTTAGTTTCGCCGCTTCCAACCCGCCGGTAAAAAGCGGCCTTTGCTTTTGCTTTGAAAGCATTGCAAATACCGATTTTATATGGTTATCTGAACAGGCTAATAGGTTATCATCTAAAATGTTGTACCCCTCGGCTAATGGCAATTCCCGTATACCGCCTTCGCGTTTCCACACTGAACAAAACCAGCAACGATTATTACACCCACGGCTTGTTATTACATAACCGCTTTTCAAATATATCCCAGGTATAAAATCGCCGCCTTTCATCCCAGTTGCGACTCCGCCAATTTTTACTGGTGCAATACTTCGCCATTCTTTTTCAAGACGCTCTGCCTCTGGTATATCCCATGAAAATGTAATAGAAATATGAACTTCATCTGCTTCCGCAAACATTGTCGGTTCTCCTACAAAGGATAACTCATCAACCGGAGTAGCATTCGTTCTTCTTGGAAAAACTCTTATTATCCTCATGCTTTTACTCCATAAGTATTTACTGCGATGCCTGTAGTATCACCGCTGGCATATCGCCGTAACGCATGAATAGCAAGGTCGTTTTCAGTCCTCAAGTTAGACCTAAATTTTCCAGATTCTTTTTTCATAAAGAACTTGCCGTTTTTGTGGGGCTAAAGCCGTATGGATACGGGGCTATCTTATCGCCTTTCATTGCCGGTTCATTAAGTTTGGTTATATTGCCGTAAGCTGTCGGCACGAATCTACCTTTCATTCTGTTGTACCCGCCAAACCTCCGGGCAATACTTCGGGCATAGCAATACTCGCACCCGGCCAGACACCCGGTAATCGGATTCCAGGTCATATCAGCCCACTCAATTTTTGTTTTATTCATAAAATCACCCCTACGCTGTAATCGGGAAAATATGTCGCTGTGCCTGTTTGCTCTTCGCACCACTTGTCAAGAATTTTCTGCAAGCCTTCAATATCGCACCGATCGTATGCGTCTTCGTGCAATTCGCTGCAAGTAAATTCTATTACGCTGCCAGCGTCAAGATTTATCATTTCCTTTGTTGTTGCATAAATCTTTAAATCAGGAATATTTAATTCATAGTCTTCAATCCAATATTCATTTTCATCAGCGTCAAAAACAAATTCATCTATGTTTTCAATGTAAAGGCATTTATATTTTTCCCAGGCTTCCTTTAAAGGGATTTTTTTAGCTTCTTCCCAGCGTTGTATGCTTTTCTTTTCATACGCCTCGGTTCTTTTTTTATCTGATATGCCGCAAGGGCATTCATAGTTCTTTTTCCCTATTAAACTTCCGCATGACGGGCATTTTTTCAACACGCCGCCATAACAATATTCACACACTGTAAGCGATTGGTTATTGTATGGGAAGCGGGTTTTAGCGCTTATGGCATCTCCTTGTATGCCGTAAACATTGTCAGCGATTTCTAACCCAGTGCCGCGGCAATGTCCGCAAACAACCTCGTCTTCGGTTAAATCTTTCTTCAACTCGAAAACCATTTTTATGCGCCTGGTTTCAGTTCTTACAACTGGAATTGCTGTCGCTTCTTTCATTTATTTGCCTCCCTTACATCTTAATCACAAGTTTAAACAGGATATAAGCAATACAGCCCATTACAAAACCTGCCCATACTTTTATAATTTCTACTTCAATCGGCGTAAACATTATTCACCCTCCTCATATATCTCATCCATGTGCAAACCTTTTGATAATTCATCCATAATTATCTTTAGAGCGCCTCTCTCTACCTGTAGTTGGCCAGCAATTAATGCCAGTTGTTCAACAAATTGTTTTAAATTCTCTTCAACATTTTGGAGTTTCTCTGTTGCTTCATAAGCTCTCTTTTTCCAATCAGTTCTTCGCTTTGCCATTTTCTTTCTCCTAATTATTCAAATTACGATTACCGCCCGCTTGGGCAGCCCCATTATCATTCATATTGCTTTCTAGCGGTTACTGTTTCTGATTTGTTCATTATTTGCCTCTTGAGTTTTTGCGTTAATTTCCGATAATAACGATAATTGTGAAGCGTTATCATTTAACGGCATATCTGGAAAGATAAATTCTTTTTCGATAGCAAGCGGTTTTAATTCTTTTTCAAAAGCTCTTACATATTCCCTTTTAATCTCAAAGCCATACGATTTTCTTCCTAACTGTTCAGCGGCTAATAGGGTAACGCCTGAACCGGCGCATGGATCAATTACCACGTCACCAGGGCTTGTAAATGTGTCAATTAAGAATTTAAGCAATTGAATCGGTTTCTGGGTAGGGTGTACGCTTGGCGTTTCCATATCCCTTGCCATAGGTATGCAGTTAAACACCATTCGCCCATAATTTCTGAATTTTGGCAATTTATCCCTGTAGAATAAAAGAGCATATTCACTATTACCGACCACCCGCATATTTGCTTTTAATACTTGCGGGCTATAATTTTTATAAAATACTAAATTTATGTAATTCTTAAAGTTATGTTTCTTTGCTTCTTCAATTAAAGCCCATTGTTGCTCAAAGGCGCAAAACACGATCATGCACCCCGCTTTATTGGTTTCCTTTGGTTCTGGCTTAACCAGCCTGTTGCAAAAGTGAAAATATTCAGGTATTTTAAAATCTTTGTCAGTATCAAAAAATTGTTTCCCGGCAAATTTAGATTGGCCGTTTTTCAAATCCCCCCCCTCATACCATTGCGGATTCGATCCATAGGCGTTATTCCCGACATTGTATGGAATATCAGCAATGACTAATTGAGCTTTTGGGATATTCCAGCGCTTGTAATTCTGAAAGTGATCATGTATTAAATTAATTTTTCGCCTGCCTTAAAGCCTCAATCTCTCTTATGTAAATAATCACTGCTTGTTTTAATCTATCGCCTTTAATTATTCTTTTTCGTTTATAAAAATAAAGAATAATTTTAAAATATATTTTCTTGAAAATATTCATATAACCTTCGCCATCACAAAATTCGCATAAATAATAAGTCGCTCCAAAATCCATATAGCCTTTTCCTTTACATTCAGGGCATTGCATTAATATTTCTTCTAGTTTCTTAAGCATTTGTTTCCATCCAATTAAGCGGCGGTTCACATGACTGAGCGCAAACAACCTGTATCGTTTCATTTTTTATGTACCAATCAATATCTATATTAGACAGCCTTGAAAAACTCCATTCATGTTTTCTAATATCCATATATTTTTGGCATTTTCTAAACCATATTAATCCTTCCCATGTTTTACCTGTACGTTTTTTATATTGTTCGGGCGTTTCATAATAAGGAATTTCTAAAGTTTTAGACCAACTTCCACAAATTTTGCATTTATATCCAATATCTGAACTACCAATTGGAGATATTTGTGCGCCTCCCTTTACATGCATCTCAAATGTCATTTCTGTTTTGCAATACATGCAATAAAATCTTGATTTTTCATTATTTAACATTTTACGCCTCTCCATACTCTTTTTGTGTAAGATAAAAAGCAGTTACATTAATTATCGCTTGTCGTTGTTTTGGTGTAGGTGTCCAGTTGTTTTTATTTAGTTTAAGAGCGACATCATAAGCAGGGAAATGTTCGGTAACTTCATTTAATTGTTTGCCGCAACTTAAAGCAAGGTTTAGTATTTTTTTATCTGATTTTTCTGACATTTTTTCTTTTCTACTTTGCAGATCATAAAAGAATTCTTCTCGTGCCATTTCTGCATCAAATAAATCATCACAATCCATATTAAGCCGCCTTATTGCTATTATTTTCAATCGTTTCTAAAATCTCATAAAACTTTTTGCTATGGACATTTAAGTTAATCATTTCTGTAATCAGGTTTTGTATAGCGCTAGTCCGTTCTTTCTTTGAATATTTAGACCAGCTTTTTAATTCGCCCCATAGCATCTTATTTCCGTCCGCGTCTGTAGCTATATTCTTTGGAACATTTTCAAACTTTTTAACCCTGCCTTTTTTAATTCCTTTTTCCGTGGATTCAATAAAAACATAGCTTTTGTACCCTGCGCCTAAATTTAGTTTCACATAATTTCTTAACTCTTCATAAGTAGAAACATTAGGGTAAGAATATAAACCAGCGCTATAAAAAATGCCTAAAAGCGAATGGAAAAGGCTGTTCTGCTGCAAACTCCCCGAATCGTCGCGCTCGCAATAGAAATAACTGCCGACGGTTAATTTATCCCCTGTGAATTCCCCGTCAGCAGTTACAAGTATCCTCATTACCAAGATGCTCCAGGTTTAAAATCTTGCGGGTGATTGCCGTTTCCTTGCGAATTATTCTGATTATTTGTTTGGCTATTCCCGTTGCCGCCTAAAAGCTGGATATTATTGGCAATAATAATGACCCTTGATCTGTTTTGCCCGTCCTGCTGCCAGCGGTCTTGTTTTAACTCTCCATCGATGCCGACTTGCTTGCCTTTGATTAAATACTGATGAAGGTATTCCGCTTGTTTGCTAAAGCTGGTTACATCAAAAAAATTTGCCTCGTCTTCCCATTGATCGCCGTTTTTCTTTTTGCGGTTAACTGCAATAGAAAAATTGCAAACCGCAAACCCATTCGCTGTTGTTTTTAATTCAGCGTCCCTTGTTAAACGCCCGATTAAATCAACTCTGTTTAAATCACTCATAATTTTCTCCTAAAATATGTCTAAATCTTTATCGCTGCTAACAGCAGGTTTTCCGTTTTCTCCCCATGGAATATCATCAATAAATTCTTGAATGCTATGAGCGGAGGCGTTTGCCGGAATTTCCTCTTGAACAGTTTCTACAGCATCGCTAAAAGGAATAGGTTTGTAATTAGCTTCCCTTTTTTCTAATTGATATTTTAGGTTTTTATATTCAGTCTTTAACTCTTGTAAACTTTGCGCAGATGATACTATTTTTTTCCATATTTCTTTTTCTTTATCGTTAAAGTAGGGCAGGCAGTCAGGGGTTTCTTTTGACAGCATTAATTTAATGGCGTTTATAAGGGATTGCTGATCTCCAGGAACATCATCTGTTTGCGGTTTTTTAGGGGCGATTTTATTTTCAGGCTGGCTATTATTGCCATGATTTCCGTTTGGGCTGGCTGTATTATTATCGTAACCATTTTCATGATCGCCTGTAAGATCTTCTAAATCCTGCGTAAAAATGTCGCTTGCCGCCGTGGCTGTTATTGTAGCATCCACGTAAGAGCGTTTTTTACTTATTTTTAATACCGTGTTGTAACAATCCGCTATGTCAGGGTTCTCGATTTTGCCTACGCTTTGATTTATAACGGCAGGATCGTTTTTATCAAACTTAGCGCCGCATCCGCCAATCTTTGCGTAACAATAAAAACCGCCGCCGTCATATTTGCTTTCTTTGATCGTTTCTTTTCCGCATTCAGGGCATTTCCTTCCAGTATTTCTATACCTAAATTTAGATTCCAGCGTAGAAGCGGAGCCTACGCCCTCCGCAATCTTATTCCCGGATTCAATGTGGTAGACTTTGCAGTGAGTTATAATCTCCCTATGCCCGTTTGCAAGCTCTTTAATTTCCTGTTCAAAGTCCGGCCTTAACCTAAACATGAACATTAGTTTGTCAGCGCCGGGCTTTAACAAATTCTTTTTGGTATCGTTAGGGAAACTCTTGCCGTAATGCGTGCCTTCCTGCATCATGCCCTTCATAAGTTCCTGCACTTGCGCTACTTGCGCCTTAACCTGGTTTACGGAATAACTTTGAATCCCTCTATTCTCTTGAACCATTACCGCGTTTTCCATCTCTTTTCTCTCCTTGTAATATTTAATTTAATTTTTCGTACGCTATTTTATTCGCAGTCATATATTCACGTAATTTAAATAGCTGTTCTTTTGTGCCTTTAAAACGCAAAGTGTATTCAACTATTTCCGGTTTTGCCTCTGCCGGTTTTTCGGCTGTAAAGCCTAACGATCCATAGAACCGCTTTTGCTTTACCTCAAATTCTTCTAGTTTTTTTTCATTTATTTTTTCTTCTTCTTCCTCTTTTGCGTTATTATTAACATGATCCATTAGCTCTCTTTCTTCGCGTTCTATTTTTTCTTTGGCTAGTTTCTCCGCGTTTTCTTTTAATGAGATAACCCTTCGCATGGCAGCGCCCATATCCAGGGTGTCAAGATAAAAAGCTTTAGCTACATTGCCGAATTCGCCAATGTTTTCAAGGATTTTTATATTGTTGTAAATCATTAAAATCGTATCGTCAATTTCTTTTTTAACTTCAATCATTTTGCAAGTTTTATTTAACCATTTATGATTAAAGATTTTTTCTAAAGGCAATAAGTTGAATCCTTTAGCGTAAAAATAAGATTCAACCTCTATTATTTTTTTAGTTTTTTGCTTTTCTTCATAAGCCTTAACAGATTGATCTACTACGCTGGAAGCGTCTTTAATCGCATTTCTTATGGACTTAATATTAGCTTCAATATTCTGTAAAGGATTGTCGTAAGCCGCTTTGAATTCTGAATATTTTTCCGCAATATTTTTCTCGGCTTTATTTAATATAGCCCTATCCTTTTTTGCTTCATCTTCCGACGGCTCGTAATTTTCATCTGTATACTTAAACCATGCTTCATCTGCATTTATCATGCTTTGGTATATAGATTCAATAGTGTCTTTTCTTTGAATTATTACCGCCCTTAGCCCAGCTTCTAATTCTGTTTCCGTTACTTCGCTGATATTCATATCAGAGATACGGATTAATTCTTTTTTATCAATCATTTATTGCCTCCTGTTTTATACTCCTTAATTTTATTGCCCTTCATACCCAACGCCTGTTTTTGTTATGCAGTTATGAATCCAGTCTTCGCCTACTTCTATGGATGCTTTTTGAACCGCAATCTGCAAAGCAAGATCATAGTTTTCATCTGTATTACAGCCGTCAAGAGTAACTGTAACTTTTCCTTTTATTTCAAAGGTGTAATTTGTTATTTGTTTGTTCATTATTCATTCCCTATAATAGCTTTTCTGCTTTCTTTGCATAAAAGCAAATTTAAATAATACAGGCAGCATTCTAGTTCTTCATCTGTGAATACGTGCGGCCTTTTTTTCAAACCAATGGAAAAAACTATACTTCCATGCCTGGGGCCAAAACCATATCTATGATCTTCTGTTTGGTGTGTAAATGACTCATAATCTTTTACGCCATAATATTCTTCCTGTATTTTTCCATCATTCGAAGCTATTCCTTTTATTGCTCTTTCTGTGCATGATTTGTCAAACTCTTTTTCAAGGCCATATACATTGAGAATAGTTTCAGCAATCTTTGTTTTATTAGAGTCGATCCCTTTTAAGATCATCCCCTTTTCTCTTTCAAGCTCAAAAGAGCATTCCTCAATATTCCTAACTGTGTCTTTATGCCTCTTGTTTTCAGATAGCATTTCATCTGATAGCCTAATTAAATCATTTTCGATTTCTTGTAACCTCATAAAGCCTCCGCTATTATTTCAAGTCTTTTATTCATGCCTTCAATTAGAGAAGGCGTTTCGCTAAATTTAGCTATTGTTTTGCATAACTCAATAGCTGTTTCCAATAATCTGTTATTGGTTTCTATTAATTCGTTAAAACTGGTTTCAAATCGATCCATTAATTACCTCCTTTTAGGATTGCCGTAAAATAATGTATTTTTCTATTATAGTTATAACACATACAACACATATATACAAGTATTTTAGAAAAATATTTTCAATAAATTTTAAAGTTTTTTCTTAAATCTGCTTAACGGTGTTTAAGTGGTTTAGTTAAACTTGGCTATTTCTGCGTCAATCTCGGATATTTTATCTTTTTTCCATGCTGTAGTTATTTGTTTTGTTTCAAGCCCTACTACATGCCCTATTTTAATTAACATGGCAAGAGAAGCG
>Ga0123356_10007821_pt1 | contig 10648 bp, 10 predicted proteins | sample TergutEmb28metaG_2_FD_92546 | JGI IMG/M metagenome (GOLD analysis project Ga0123356, IMG submission 92546) | Embiratermes neotenicus P3 segment gut microbial communities from Petit-Saut dam, French Guiana - Emb289 P3 | ecosystem: Host-associated > Arthropoda: Insects > Digestive system > Gut ... | reverse complement strand
TTAAGCGGCAAGTATCAAATATCAAACGCGGCTCTTGTTTTAACGGCGGTTGCCGCGTTGCGCGGGTCGGGGTTTTCGATAACCAAGTCAACACCGTAAGTAACCAATCCTCCAGGACCATAATAATAATAGTCGTTATTTGACATTGATGTTGAGGCGATTTGTAAAACCTCTGCATCTGTTGAATATCCCATAATGGCTCCAACATAGACAATTGCACGCATGCCTGGCTCAACTGATAAGATGTCTATTTCATTGATTGAGATGTTCAGACGCATCTTTGATACATCAGCGATCTGCGCAGCTACCTGCCCAGTTTGGAATAGAGACGAGAGCTTCATTCCCCGTTCAAGATTCATAACAACCACCTGACCGGCGATTGGCGAGTAGACCTTTCGCTTATCAGCATTTGCTACAGCTTCTTTCAAGCTTGTATTGGCGTCATTCACGCCCATCTGAGCGCTTTCAACTCCGAGCTTTGCTCCTTCGAGCATCGAGACTGACTCCTGATAAACACGATATGCTAAATCAACATCGGCTTGGGTTGGTGCATTGACGATAATCGGGTCATCCGGATCAAGCTCGCTGATATCGATTTGCAAAAACTCCTCATAGGCTTTCTTGATTGCCTCATACTCGCGCCAGGCTCGATCAACCGCTGTCTGGCAATCACTGCGAGCGCTTACTGCGCTGCGAAGGTTAAGATTCGCAGAATCAACACCGCGTTGAGCAAAAACAATTGCCTGGTCAAGCTGCGGATTTTCAATTACAAATAACAACTGGCCTACTGCTACGGTATCACCTTCTGAAATGTATAGCTCCGCAATCGTACCATCGACCTCGGGGGTAATAGTAACCTGCTCAAAAGCCTTGAGGTTTCCTGATGCACTGATTGACTCAATATAATCACCGCGAAAAACATAGTCTGTCTGAGGTGGAATCTCTGGCGGCGGCGGTGTTAGGATGTATCGCAGCAATGATCCACCACCAAATACAAGAGCCAGCACAACAACAATAATAATGGCGATTCGCAGGCGACGATTGCGTTTCTTTTTTGCATTACGACCTTCCAAGGCTCTGAAAGCCTGCAGCTCTGACGCTGCTTGAGCACTCTCGCTTGGAGTGATGATTTTGTCTGCAGAGTTTGGCGGTGCGTTGACAGGGTTCTTATCCATCAAGCCTTCCTCCCGTTATTAGTGTTGTCTCTTTGCTCTATCGTCAGTCCACTCTAACACATCAACCGACTGAGCGTCTCTTTGCTAGCAAAGCTTTGAAATAGCTTTGAAATCATGACAAGCTGATATGAATCACCCGCCGAGGCGATTCAGCTTCGCTCGGGTTGGCAATAGGTGGTATGAACTCATAGGTCACTGTTACCGCCCAAGCTGTCGGTATGCCATCATCGGCGACACGACCGGAAAAGATTGTGGACTGCTTCATCACCTTACGGTTGGGTGAGTCGGGATAGTCGTATGAGATCGCTCGGTTGAAATCCGGCACGGAATATGAAAAATTGCGCGGATTGATGCCTGCGTCTGCGAGGATCCAACTTAAAAAATTCTCAGTGCTGAGAAGTGCATTGAAGGTGGTGTTTTCGATTTCGAACAGCTCCATGTCAGCTGTCAGGTAGACCTCGATCACCCTCCCCTCATCGTTTAGGCTCAGGTAAAGGTTTGCTTTTGGTAGCAATGATTCGATTTCTTGGTAATCAGCATCGCCTTCGGCGAAGTTCCCACCTTCAACAGAGAGGATGCGTGGTGTGTAAGTAAGCGTTACCAGTCTCTGCACTGCGGAGGTATCGGCTGTATTATTGTCTGCAGTTCCTGGCTCAGCGTCTGAAACCTTTGTGACCTCCCAGCCGGAGCCCAGCAAGGCAATCGCCTCACTTCCGGTTCTACCGAAGAGCTGTGTCAGGTTTGGGATGGTGATTTTTTCAATAGTAATAGTCAGTGGAATAACACCAGGTTCGTATGAGTCGTTTGGCTCAAGCTCAGCTATCGGACCAAGCGGCTCTGCTGGCTTACTGATAACCGGTAGCAGAAACCTGAAACCGAACCAGACCAGCGCCAAGGCCAAAGCAAATACAAGGGATATTACTGCCAGCAGTGTATTTCTGGAGCGCTTTGATCTTTGCTCTTGGACGGACTCTTCGGTCGGCTGAAGCTGGCTTGACTGCGGTGTTTGCGGCTGTGGTGGCTGAGGCGGTGCTGATTGCACCAGCGGATCAGGCACCTCTTGCTCTGCTATTGCTTCTACTGCTTCAGCGGGCAGGTTATTTGGTTGAGCTCCATCTGTCGAATCGTCAGTCATTTGCATAGTCCAATCATCGCAAACAGGTTTCCCATAGGTGCATTATTTCAGATATCTGTGTATAAACTGAAAAAGGACAACAATCAGAAAACTTGAAAAGGCCTCCCTACGCAGCTCCCGTTCGCCCAGCAGGGCGCCTGGCTACATGCAAGCTTACATGCGAGCGTCCAGCTCACCTGCAAGCTCCGCCAGCGTGACCTCTGACCGCTGCAGCACAACCAGCAGGTGGTAGAGCAGGTCAGCTGCCTCGTAGCGAATGTGGTCATGGTCATCGTCTTTGATTGCCAGCGCCAGCTCGGTGGCTTCTTCTACCAGCTTCTTGACCGCGTAGTCGGTAGACCCCTGTAGAAGGCGAGCAGTATAGGACGCTTCCGGATCAGCACCGACCCGACTTTCGATAGTTGACTGTAGGCGCGCAATAGTTACAGCCAGGTCACCTGGCAAAACGTTCGGAGTTCTCTCACCCATCACTTACCCTTCTCACTGGTCACCATCCGATAAAAACAGCTGCGCTCGCCCGTATGGCAGGCCGATCCTGCCGAATCCACCTCAATCAGCAGGCAATCCGAGTCACAATCAACACTGACCGACACAACTCGCTGCGTATTGCCGCTGGTCGCCCCCTTATGCCAGAGCTCCTCACGCGAGCGCGACCAGAACCAGGTCTCACCATCGCGCAAGGTCAAGGCCAACGACTCAGCGTTCATCCACGCCAACATCAAGACCTCTTTACTGTCAAATTGTTGAATTATCACGGGGATAAGACCACGCGCGTCATAGACCAACGTTTGGATACCTGCATTGCTCTGTGCGTCCATCATTCTTCCATTCTTACTGCTATGCCCTGTGCGCTCAAATATTCCTTTACCTCGCGAATGCTGAAGGTGCCAAAGTGAAATACGCTGGCGGCAAGCACGGCATCAGCTTCGGCTTCGATAATCGCCTCAGCAAAGTGCTCCAGCTTACCGGCTCCACCGGATGCGATGACCGGAACCTCAACCTGTCGCGCAAGCGCGCGGGTCAGTGCCAGGTCATAGCCGTCCTGCGCACCATCTGCGTCCATAGATGTCAGCAGTATCTCGGCTGCACCTCGGCGAGCAACCTCTTCAGCCATCACCAGTACGTCTACGTCAGTTATCGTGTTGCCACCGTTTATCACAGCGACCCATCTATTTTGATTGCCCTGAGCCCGAACAGCATCAATGGCAACTATAATCTTCTCGGATCCGAACTCAGAAACAGCATCACTGACCAGTTGCGCATTACGCACGGCAGCAGAATTCATCGAAATCATGTCTGCTCCAGCTTCGAGAACCTGGTTGATATCTTCAAGTGACGACATTCCGCCGCCGACCACAAACGGAATCGCGCACTGCGCCTTGACAGCAGAAACCATCTGAACCCTGGTCGGACGCGATTCTACAGTCGCAGCAATATCCAGAAAAGCCAGTTGATCTGCGCCGGCTTCAACATAAGCTTTAGCCATCAAGGCTGGATCGCCGGCATCCACCAGTTCGACAAATTGCACTCCCTTTACCACTCGCCCGTCTTTGAAATCAAGACATGGAATCACGCGTCTGTAAGGTAGAACCCCTCGTTGGTCGGTCATTGCTTCTCCTTTTCGGTCATTGCATAGATCATTCTCGGTTTTTTTGCCTTTTGCTGTGTTGTTACAGGCCGGCTCCTCTATATAACAGGTTCACTTTCGTCCGCCAAGTACGCTCAGCGAGGTTTTATCCATATTGATTGTTTACTTATGCAGGTGCGCAGGTTACCCATGGTCGAGTATCTCAAGTGCCGCCTGCACTGTGAAGTTCTGCTCGTACAGTGCGCGGCCGACGATGACCGCCTCAGCACTGCTACCGAGAGTATTCACGGCGCGGATGTCGTCGAGCGTGGCTACTCCACCAGAGACGATTATTGGACAGGTGGTGCGCTCAGACATCAGTCTGTAGGCTTCGATGTCGATGCCGGACTGCAGGCCATCGCGATTGATGTCGGTGTAGAGAAAGTGGCGGATGCCAAGCTCCGACAGCTCCTGCGCCAGCTCCAACGCATCGACCGAGCTCTGCTCAATCCAACCAGAAATAGCCACCTTACCATTGCGCGCGTCAATTGCCGCGCAAATCGCGTCGCCGAAGCGCTCGATAGCCTTGAGAACCAACGTGCGGTCGGTAATCAGGCTGGTGCCCATGATTATGCGTTTTGCTCCAGCGGCAATCAGCCATTCGATTGTTAGCATGTCACGCACGCCGCCACCAACTTCGACCTGAAGCTCCGACCTTTCGATGATGCTTTGCACTGTCCGCCGATTCTCATTGCCGTCGCCACGCGCTGCGTCCAGGTCAACCACATGCAGCCAGCGTGCACCGGCTGCCTTGAAAAGCGCCGCCTGCGCCAGCGGATCCTCGTTGTAGACCGTGACCGCATCGTAGTTACCTCGTGCCAGGCGCACAGCCCGCCCGCCCAGCAGATCGATTGCCGGATAGAGCTCTATGACATGGGTTGGATCTACTGCTTGGCTTATTGTAGGCGCTATATCTGCCATATCAGAGGCTGCCCTTGGTTGACGGAATGGTATTTGCCCGGCGGGAGTCAATTGCCACAGCTTGGGAAATCGCCCTGGCTACAGCTTTGGCAGCAGCTTCGATGATATGGTGACTGTTTTCTCCAGCAAGCGAACGCACATGAAGGGTGATTCCGGCGTTGCTGGCAAGGGCAATCAGAAACTCCTTGAACAGGGTGGTATCAAAGGTGCCGATGAACTCGATCGGCAGCTCAACCTGCCAGTGCAGCTGGCCTCGTCCGCTGATATCAACGGCAGCTGAGACCAGGGCTTCGTCCATCGGCATCAAGCAGTCGCCGAAGCGAGTGATCCCACGCCTGTCATCGAGTGCCTGACTGATTGCGGTGCCTAGAACGATACCGACGTCCTCAACCGTATGGTGAGCGTCTACCTCAAGGTCACCATCGGCTTTGACGCTCAGGTCAAACAAGCCATGCCTACCGATAGCGTCAAGCATATGATCGAAAAACGGAATGCCTGTTGCTATTTCTGTGGTACCCTGGCCATCAAGGTCAATGGTGAGCTCAATATTGGTTTCGTTCGTATGGCGAATTATCTGAGCGCTTCGCATGTCTGCCTTTCACTTGCCTTTGCTAGTCTACTTCCTCGAAACGCATCTCTACTGAGCGACCATGCGCCCAGAGACCTTCAGCGTTTGCCAGCTCAACGATATGTCGGGACTGGTTTGAGAGCGCAGTGTATGAATAGCTGATTACCGAACTGCGCTTGATAAAGTCAAGCACTGAAAGTGGGCTGCTAAACCGAGCTGTTCCACCGGTTGGTAGAGTATGGCTGGGTCCTGCCATATAGTCACCAACGCTCTGAGGGGTCCATGGCCCAAGAAAAATCGCTCCTGCGTTCTTGATCATGCCCAGCAGCTCCATTGGCTCATCAACCATGATCTCAAGATGCTCTGGAGCAATGTCATTTATTACCTCGATTGCAGTTGACATATCGTCACAGATAAAGGCAAAGCAGTTGCTGTCAATGGCTGCCTTGGTAATTTCTTTTCGAGTCGACCTACCCAGCAGCTGCTCCATTCTTTCGATAACATCGTCTACCAGGGTCTCGTCAGTTGTCACCAGAAAAGTAGCAGCATCAGGGTCATGCTCTGCCTGTGCCAGCAGGTCAATAGCTACCAAAGTGCCATCCGCGCCTTCATCCGCCAGTATCGCTACTTCTGAGGGACCTGCGATCATGTCAATGCCAACATCGCCTGAGACCAGACGCTTCGCAGCAGTGACGTATACGTTGCCGGGGCCGACGATCTTATCCACAGGATCTATTGTTTCTGTTCCATAGGCAAGAGCGGCTATAGCCTGAGCCCCACCGATAGCATAGATCTCAGAGATCTCCAGCAGGTTCGCTGCGCCCAGAATGGCGGGGTCAAGCGTTCCGTCTTCGCGCGGTGGGCTGACAATGCAGATGCGTTTGACTCCGGCTGCCTTAGCGGGAATCACGTTCATCAGCACGGTGGACGGGTAAGATGCGCGACCGCCGGGAATATAGATACCGACCGACTCGATCGGCGTGACCCTGGTGCCTACCATTGATCCATCGGCTCGGCTGATAAAGCTGCTGGTGGGCAACTGGTTTTCGTGGAAAGCTTTGATTGCATCGGCGGCTTCCATCAATGCCTCCTGCATAGCTCCGCCAAGCTCACGCATACCACGCTCGACTTCGCGCTTGCCGACCTCGGCGGTTGGACGATTAGCTTTGTCAAGGGCGAGAGTATACTCTGCGACGGCTGCATCGCCGCGACTGCGTACCTCTTGGATAATATTTGCCGCGATAACGCTGGCATCGGAGTCAAAGAATGGTTTCCGGTTCAAGGTCTCCAGGTTAACGCGTTCTCCTGTTTCGATAAACTCAATACGCATGCTTGATCCTTTCAGGCTGTTTGGGCGAGAATCGCTGCCAGTTCACGTACCCGAGGGTCAACGCGCGCGCTTGACGGATTGGCTATGAAGCGTGCGGTTGATGTCATGATCTCGTCGACGATTACCAGGTTGTTCTCTTTCAATGTTCTGCCAGTGGCAGTAATGTCCACAATACGATCGGCCATACCCACCAAAGGTGCGAGTTCGATGTTACCATGCATCTTGATTAGCTCGATCTGCAAACCAAGTTTTTCATAATACTGATTAGTTATATATGGATACTTACTCGCTATGCGCAGTACGCCACTACGCTGAAACCGCTGCTCGATCTGCTTGCGCGAATCGGCTTGCTCGGCTACAACGAAGCGGCACGCTCCGAAGCGCAGGTCGGCAAGCTCCACGATATCGAGATTGGCTTCGACCAGGGAGTCCTTGCCGCAGATTGCGCAGTCTACCCCGCCATGAGCTGTAAACACCGGTACGTCGCTTGGTCGAAGGATGTAGTACTGGATACTCCCCGCTGTGATGACCAGCTGGCGACCTGGGTCAAGTAGCTTCTCGGTGTCTAAACCGGCTTTGGCCAAGAGGGCGACTGTGTCGTCGTAGAGCTCGCCCTTTGCGATAGCCATACGCAGTGGTGCGATGGTTGGCTGAAAGATGCTGGCGGTGGGGGTAATGGGAGCGGGGGCGGTTGGGGGCGCAGCGGTGAGGTCGGGGGTCGGGGTTGCCGGGGTGGTGTAAGCCGGAGGCGCGGCGGCGAGGTCGGAGGTCGAGGTTGCCTGGGTGGTGGGTGCGAGGGGCGAGGTCATGGCGGCGTTCGGGGGCGCAGCGGTGGTCGTGGCGGCCGAAGTTGATAAAGTGGTCGCCTTGCTACCAACAGGTTGGCTTGCTCGCCCGCCAAGAGCTACTCGATGCCCTTTAGCCCTGAGACTCTCTGCTCTCAGAAAGACTGTGACTGGATCTTCAGAGCCGAATGTGACCACCTCTGTCTGACCGGTGTCTTGATTCAGCTCACCTCCTGTCGCAGACAAGAGTAATGTTGCCATCACGCGCTCCAGATTCAGCGCAAAACCTGCAGCTGGTGCTGGTGACCCGAATTTCTTCATAGTACTGTCATAACGTCCCCCACTGGCAAGCGGGTAGCCTGACCCCGGCGCATAGGCAGCGCAAATCAGCCCCGTATAGTAGTCAAATGAACTCATGACTGAAAAGTCAACCAACCAGTCAGTTTCTGGTTTTAGCTGGCTGACCAGCAATAGTGTCTGCTGAAGCGATTGCAGGCTATCAGTGCAACTATCAAGGTCAGCACTACCAAGCACACCGGACGTGCTTAGATTCTCAATAAGCAACATGCATGTGCTAATCGCCTCCTCAGCACCCTGCAGCCGAGCAAGATTTCTTATTGTGTCACCGATCTGAGAATCGATGCTTGCCATCAACTGGTCGATTGTTACCAGGTCGCTTTTGTGCCAAGCAGATAGAACTGCAAGCTCCCACTGTCTGTCAACAATCTCAGCACTGACGCAAGCTGCCAGTAGTTCTCTTAGAACAGCGACAGTGCAGAAGGCTATTGTATATTCGCTGACACCAGCTGCTTCCAAAGCCTCAGCCATGATAAGAAGCACCTCAGCATCAACCTCGGCACCTTGCGTGCCAATGCACTCAACGCCAGCCTGAGTAAACGATCTAGCCATGCTTTGCATTGTGCTTTCTTCGCGATAGACAGATTGAGCATAGCGTAGACGTAGCGCTGTATTATCGTTACGTAACCCGATGCGAGAACCTACCATTCGAGCAATCGGTAATGTAACATCAGGTCGCATTACCAGTAGTTCTCCATCGGCATCGAAAAGCTTAAAAGCTGTTTCACCTGAGTAGCCAGCAAAAGTGAAGGTCTGCATCAACTCAAGAGTAGGTGTTTCGATGGGTTCATATCCCCATAACGAAAACACTCTCTGGCAGCTGTCGGTAATAAACTCCCTTAGGTGTGCCTCTGATGGAAGAATGTCTCTGAACCCTCTTGGAATTCGTGTCTGTAACAAAATCTCTCCTTGTGTTATTAAAGTAGCAAGTTCGTGTCTTGCGCCTCGTAGCCACTGTTATGTGCGAATCTACATCGTCCTGTACGGTCTAAACCGTCTAGACGTGCATTCACTCTATCACTCTACTGTGGTAGAGTGTAAACGTCGCGAGTCACTTTAGCACAGTAGCGTGGTAGAGTAAAGCACTATTTTTGCGCGCATTTATTGCAATGATTTGTTTGCATTTGTTGTATTCAGCAAAAAGTTGATCAATATTTGATAGGAATTACTATACGGTTACTATAGGTTACTATACCGCTCACTCCCAAGAATTACCGTCCGAGGCTAATTGATTCACTGATTGAGTAATACTTGAAAATCTTCGGTGCTTTCATGCTAATGTCAGTCATATCGTCTGACTAAGCTAGCTTTCTCTATTCTCCGCTAGCCAGTGGCGAAGTGTTTGGCTGATGATATCCGGAGCAAAGCCTTTTGAGGCTAGGTATCGGTAGCGACCTGCGTAAGCATCCTTGGCTCGTCCGCGGTACCGCTCAAGAATGTCTAACGCATGAGCAAGCTCATCTTCAGGGCTGTGCTCAGCCATAAGTGCTGGATAGTCGTTGATATCTATCGAATAGGTTCTTAACTGATTGGCTATACGCCTGGTTCCCCAGCCTTGCCGCCGTTTGCCCTGCACGTAAAGCCGACAGAAGCGCTCGTCATCAACTAAGCCTGAATCAACAAGTCGCTCAACTAGACTCCACGCAAGACCAGCATCGAAGCCATCCTCTTCCAGTCGCTTGAGCAACTCTCCGGATGATCTTTCGCGTACTGATAGAAGCCTGAGGCACTTCTGCTCAGCAGCACTAAGTGCAGCCTGTGCGCTCATTGTTTCTGGTGCGCGCTTTGGTTGTTTCGCATTCATGGTTGAGCTGCAAAGTAATTCATAGAAACTCGCGCCAGCAGTGGCACATTGCCTGAGCTACTCAATGCACCTGTTTCGGATCGAGCAGCTGCCTGACATGAGCTAACTTATAACTCGTCCAGTTCAACCATCTCTGGCTTCGAGACCGCAGATGGGTTCAAGGTCAGCCGCTCGCGCAGCAATCCCTCAATCTCATTTCGCAGCTCGGGAGTGTTTCGCAGCAACTCCTTAGCAGCTTCACGCCCCTGTCCAAGGCGTTCTTCGCCATAGGTGTACCAGGCGCCGGACTTCTTTATCAGGCCTTCCTCAACACCAAGGTCGATAATGCAACCTTCTTTTGAGATACCCTCGCCGAACATCAGGTCAAACTCTGCCTGGCGGAACGGTGGAGCAACCTTATTCTTGACAACCTTCGCACGAACGCGGTTACCGATTATATCGGTGCCCTGCTTAATGGAATCAAACTTGCGAATATCAATACGAACCGATGAGAAGAATTTAAGCGCTCGCCCACCTGGTGTTGTCTCTGGGCTGCCGAACATCACACCGATTTTCTCACGCAACTGATTGATAAAGATGCAGGTGGTATTGGAGCGAGAGAGCGACCCCGCCAGCTTACGCAGAGCCTGGCTCATCAGGCGAGCCTGAAGGCCGATGTTAGAATCACCGATTTCCCCCTCGATCTCGGCACGTGGAACAAGCGCTGCAACCGAATCGATTACGATTGCATCTATTGCACCAGAACGCACCAACATGTCACATATCTCGAGCGCCTGCTCACCCGTATCAGGTTGGGATATCAACACCTCGTCAATATCAAGCCCTAGCCGAGCAGCATAAGCCGGGTCAAGCGCATGCTCAGCGTCGATGAACGCCACGATGCCACCCAGTGCTTGCGCCTCAGCCAGAATCTGCAAGGCCAAAGTCGTCTTGCCACTAGCCTCTG
>Ga0123356_10007819_pt1 | contig 10649 bp, 8 predicted proteins | sample TergutEmb28metaG_2_FD_92546 | JGI IMG/M metagenome (GOLD analysis project Ga0123356, IMG submission 92546) | Embiratermes neotenicus P3 segment gut microbial communities from Petit-Saut dam, French Guiana - Emb289 P3 | ecosystem: Host-associated > Arthropoda: Insects > Digestive system > Gut ... | reverse complement strand
GTTTTCAGCCATATGAAACTTCTTGCGGAAATGGTCGTAATATGTCCTATAATCAACGAACTCCCGCGGGAATCTGTACGTAAGGCCAAATACGCCCCGTGTATCAACAGCGAGGGTTTCCAGAACCTCTTCATCGATGACCGAAACCTGAAAATCTTCCTGTATCAGTACATTAGGCTTGTCCACACCAAGCAGTTTTTTGAGATTTGTATAAGCTACCTTTGTCATGGTCGTACAGTTGGTCGAACCAAGATCCATTGGAAGCCTGTCAACCTCACGATGGTTAATCGCTGCAAGTACACGTTCTTTTGAAGTCATGTTCCGTACTCCCCTTTCTCCGCTCTGCTTAAACTGTTATTTATATGTCTGCTGTATTTATATACAGACATATGCCCCGTCAACAACTATATCACTTCCGGTTGTATAACCCGAAGCGCTTGAGGCAAGATAAAGGACGGCAGGAAGCAGCTCCTCCGGAGTACCCATCCGGCCCATCGGCATGAGCGGCTTCCACGCAGCCCGGAGTCTCTCCGGTACTTCTGTTGCCATTGGTGTCGCGATATATCCGGGACTGATACTGTTTACACGGATATTGTACTCAGTCCATTCTACAGCTAGGCTTTTTGTCAAATGTATAACACCTGCTTTTGATGAGTTATAAGAACATTGATCCTGCGGCCTGGGTATAATCAGCCCCGAAGCGGACGCAATGTTTATTATCGAGCCTTTGATGCCCTTTTCAATCATAACCCGCCCTGCAGCGCGGGCGACAATAAATACGCCGGTAAGGTTTACATCGACAACGCGGCGAAATTCTTCTATTGTGACATCAAGCGATGACTTATGCATGCATATGCCCGCGTTATTTACAACCACATCGATTGAACCGTAAAGCTTCATTGTTTTATCAATAGCGCTTTCAACTTCCGGTTCGTTTGTTACATCACAGGGAACGAAAAATGCCTTTCCACCTTCTTTTTCAATCATTGCGATTGTTTCATCCGCGTTTGTGCGGTTGAGAATGGCAATCGACGCGCCGGCGCGGGCGAGCCCGAGTGCGATTACCTGACCGATTCCCTGCCCGCCTCCGGTAACAATGGCGGTTTTCCCGTAAAGCCCATTCATCTCGTCTAAGTACATGCTTTTCACACTCCCTCTGTGCGCTCGGTATCTTCAAGCTTTGAAAATACCGGCATACGGCATACCCTTTGTACTTACGTCCTCTAAATCCGTGCAAGCTCGTCCAATATCGCCAGTTGACTCTTATATGTGATATCAAACAACTCCTGCATTTTATAATATACCTTTTTATTTGAGGCTATCGGCTGTTTCCGGCTGTGGATACTGTTAAATACATTCGCACTGTCAAAGCCCGGCAACACACCTGAACCGACTCCCGCGATTACAGCCGCGCCTATTGATGTTGCCTCCTCAAGATGCTTCAGGCGCGCTATATCCATACCGTATATATCGGACAGTATCTGTTGGTTTGTATCACCTTGCGCCAATCCGCCCACAACTAGCATTTCATTTATATCAACGGCTTTCTTTAAGATACCAAGGATAATGTTCAGGTTCATTGCGACACCTTCCATAACACTGCGTATCATATCGCCCCGGGTGTGCTCCATCTTCAGCCCAACAAATGAACCTCTCGCGTTGCCGTTCCATCTCGGACATCTTTCGCCTAAAAGATACGGCAGGAACAGCAATGCGTTTGAACCTGCAGACGCATTCGCGACATCTTCGTTTATAAGCGCGTATGCGGCATCCTTATCTTTTGCCAGTTCTTCTTTATACATGCGCTCGGCTGCCCATCCGAAAGCGGCACCGGCGGTCTGCATGGTTCCCGACGGTATAAGCAAATCCGGTATCACGTGCGCCCATGTTACGGTACGCATCTGCTCATCGTAGTACGGTTTTTTTGATACGGTTGATATCCATGATGACGAACCCAGGCAATTATACGTGATGCCTTCGGCAATTGAACCCGCTCCTACCGAAGCACAACTTCCGTCACCGCCGCCAAGCACTATTTTTGTTCCGGGTGCCAACCCGCATTCATCCGCTATTGATTGCGACACAACTCCGACAAGATGCGTCGAGGGTTTTATCTGCGGAAAAAGACTGATATCCAAACCGGCGGCGTTTATTATTTCGTCTGACCACTGCATTGTGTTTAAGTCCAAAGCGTTTGTTCCGGAAGCATCAGAATAGTCAGTTAAGAACTCACCCGTAAGCTTTTGTATAATATAGTCTTTCGCGTTAAGCATTTTGTGAGTTTTTTCATATACTTCAGGCTCATTATCTCTGATCCACATGAGCTTTTCTAAACTGTAAGAACGGCTGAGTTTATGTCCTGCCAAGCGGTATAGTCTCTCAGGCTCAATTGCTTCGGATAATGCTTCCTCTTGCTTTGCAGCACGCATATCTGCCCAGATTATTGAGTCTCTGAGCGGTGTTCCGTCTTTATCAACACAAAGGCATCCCATCATCTGACCGCTGAAAGAAACCGCGTATACGTCAGATGGCTGAATATCCGCTAACAGTTTTTTGGTAGCGGTACAAACAGCGTTCCACCAATCATGCGGACTCTGCTCCGCCCAGTTTCCGTTGAAAAAGTTCACAGGATAATCTACTACAGCGCTTTTATGCATTTCTCCGTCTTCTGAGAACAGCGTCGCTTTATTCCCTGTAGTTCCTAAATCATGTGCAAGCAAGTATCTTTTCATATTTATTAATGACCATTCCTTTCGTACTTCTAGGGCACGTAATCGGTAATGAGGTTTAACTCTTTTATCTTGTTACTCCCAAGATGTGTCTTTTACAGCCTTGAGCATTGCGCGAACATTCTCAATGGGAATATCAGGAGTCAGCGCGTGGGTCGGAGAAAACAGATATCCTCCGTCCCGCCCCAGTGTACATATTGTTTCAACCGATGTCTTATAGACTTCCTCCGCACTTGCGTTTGGGAGCAGCTGCTGAGTACTGATTGCTCCCCAGAATGTCAAGTCTTTTCCATATTCCTTTTTTATCTTGCTCAAATCATATATTTCAGGCTGCACCGTATTATATACATCGAGACCAATCTCAATCATATCCGGGAATATCTCTTCAATATTTCCGCAGCAATGCAGCAAAACATATTTCCCTTTACTCTTAACTTTCGCGAATAATTCTTTCATCAAGGGTTTAATCAAATTGCGAAAATGCTTCGGTCCCATGATTAGTCCCCGTTGGTCACCCCAGTCATCGCCGAAGAGAACACCTTCAAAGTCTTCATCCAACACACGGTCGAGCAGCTTATGCTGATATTCCGCAACCCTGTCAAACAGCTTTGTTACGGAGTCTTCTTCCAGAACCATTCCTTCAAGGGTGTTGGTCATCCCGAATAAAGACCAGACGCGCTCATAAAGTGAATACGTCAGTCTGAACATACGAAAATGCTCACTGTCCTTGCGCATAGCATCGAGACCCTTTTCGAGAACGGGTTCGTTTATTTTCGGGAAAACGTAATCATCTACATTATCCTCGTTAACAGGTTGATTCACCGGAGTGCCGATACTGCCGCCGTCGTCTCCAAGCTGCCACTGAACACCAAAGGCATCCTCATACAGCGTTTCATTTATGAATCTAACATCCTTGTATCTGCCGAACATTACGTGCGATTCAAGATCTCTTTCAACGTTATCACATGGGCGTTCTTTTTTATATTTCGCTTCAAACTCACCTGTCATTTCAAATGCCCAAGGAGTAAGCGGGGTTTGTTTTTTCTCTATAGCATCAATAACCGCTTGTCTATAACTCATGTGTCCACCCTATCCTTGTAAAATTCGGGGACTTTTACTCCTTCTGCTTTATACCACTCAATCGCGTCAATAGCGGGATACAGAGCAATCGAGCCGTATGGCTGGAAAGAGCCTGTCCGGATTATCGCTTTCGCGCTTTTAGCGATTTCACCGGCTAATTGCGAATGCGGTATAAGCTCACCCTTGATTGTAGTTCCCTCATACAGCTTTTGATATTTACTGAGCATCACAGGATTTACCTCCTGCATTTCTTCTGCAAGGGCATAGCGCTCAATAATAAGTTCTTCTTTCAGTAACTCCAGTATACGAAGTACAGTAGGGCTGTCTTTTTCCACGGCAAGTTCAATACGCCGCACGCCTTGTGGAATCGCCATTCCCGCGTCACAGACAATTATCACATCACCATGCCCGAGCTCACCTATAAGAGCGCAGAGATCTTTGTTTAATATTCCTTTTACTTTCATTGCTATTCCCTCCTATTCGTAACCGCCGCCGCGCATGACATCAATATACACAGCTATAACAAGAACAATACCTTTTGCGATTGTTTGCCAAAATGACTGAACATTAAGAAGTGTAAGTCCGTTTGAGAGTGTCGCAAGTATCATAACACCCAAAAAAGTGCCAATAATACTGCCTTTACCCCCCGTAATACTTACTCCGCCCAGAACCACCGAGCCGATAACATCCATTTCGAGTCCCGAACCCGCGCTCGGAATTGCCGCTCCTGTTTGGGATGCAGTCAGTATTCCGCTAAAGCCCGTCAGCGTGCCGCATATCATATAAACGGCAAGACGGGTATTTTTCACATTGATTCCGGCAAGCCGGCTTGCTTCCGCGTTTCCGCCGATAGAGTATATCTTTCTGCCAAACGGTGTAAACTTTAAAATGTAACCGCCGATGATAAAAATCACAAACATCATTACGACACAGTATGGAACTATTTCCGCGATATAACCGCGCCCGATTGCTTTAAATCCGTCGGAAGCAATAAGCTGCGACTGCCCGTTTGTAGTCAAGAGTGCCGTACCTCGGTAAATTGACATAAACGCCAGTGTTGCGATTATCGGTACAATTTTCAGTCTGGTAATAACCAGACCGTTAATCGTTCCGCATATCAGACCCGTAAGCAATCCCAAAGCTACCGCAAGAAATACATTTCCTGTATTTGCGACCACTAGCCCTGATACCATGCCCGTCAGTCCAACCATAGAACCGACCGAAATATCCAGTCCTCCGGATATTATAATCATCGTCATACCCGTAGCACAGATACCTATAACCGCTGTATACAGAAAAATATTCATGACATTTCTCAGCGTGAGGAAAAAGGGCGAAAGAATTGAGAAAATCACTACCAATGCAGCAAATGCGATTAATACGGATATCTCCTTCGGAAGTTTAATTTTTTTATTTTCTTTTGTAAGTTCCATTACTCCACCTCTCCTATTGCGCCATGCATAAGTTTTTCCTGAGTCATTTCTTCGCGTGGATATTCAACCGTAACACGGCCTTCGCACATAACAACAACTCTGTCAGCAAGTTGCAGTACCTCCGGCAGTTCAGAGGAAATCATAATTACACCAAGTCCCTGCTCACACAAATCTTCCATAAGCGCATAAATTTCAGATTTCGCGCCGACATCGATTCCTCGTGTCGGTTCATTCAGGATAATAACCTTTGGTTTTGTTGTCAGCCATTTTGACAATACGACTTTCTGCTGATTTCCGCCGGAAAGAGTGTTAACAACAGTTGAGATATCCCGTGTTCTGATATCCATTTTTTCTTTCCACTCTGAAGCAATACGTTTTTCTTCTCCGTAGTTTAGATAATACGGCTTGGAGTAACGGCTGATTGACGCGGTCATGACATTTTCCTGCACAGATTGGATTAATATCAAACCGTCTTTTTTCCTTTCCGCTGTAACGTATCCGATTCCGTTAGCGATTGCATCCGCCGGTTTTTTTATAGTAACAGGTTTTCCGTCAATTAAAACCTGACCGCTTGTCATTTTATCCGCGCCGAAAACACACCTTGCCATTTCGCTGCGTCCTGAGCCCATCAACCCAAACACACCAAGTATTTCTCCGGCTTTTACGTTAAATGATATGTCCTTCAGAAAATCTGTTGAAATGCCTTTTACTTCGAGCGCGACTTCCCCCGGTTTAATATCACGCTTAGAGTAAAACGATTCCAGCTTTCTGCCGACCATCATTTGGACCAGGTCTTCTTTTTGTACATCATTAATCGGGACAGCGCCAACTCTTTCTCCGTCTCGAAGTACAAGCACGCGGTCCGCGATTTGAAAAATCTCATCCAGCCTGTGAGTAATAAAAATAACGCCGGTTCCGCCGTCACGAAGCTTGCCGACCAGTGTAAGCAGCTTCTCTGCTTCCTTTTCACTCAGAGCGGATGTCGGCTCATCCATTACAAGTATCTTCATATCCTGTGATAACGCAGCCGCAATTTCAACCAATTGCTTTTCGGCAACAGAAAGATCCCGCATGAACTCTTTTGTTGAAATAGCAACATCTAAAGTATCCAAAATGGCTTTTGCTTCCGTGTGCATCCGTTTCCAATCGATAACTCCGCCTTTTTTCCTTTGCCATCTATTGAGAAAAATGTTTTCGGCGACTGTTAAATCGTTGAGATAGTTTAATTCCTGATAAATAATGCTGACACCCTGCTCATTAGCTTGTTTTGGTGTTGAGTAGTTTTGCAGCTTGTCTTCAATACGGATTTCTCCTTCATCCTGTGTTTGAGCACCGGAAAGGATTTTTATAAGCGTTGATTTTCCCGCGCCGTTCTCGCCGAGTAATGCCAACACTTCACCGTGATTTAACTCTAGGTCAACATTTTTAAGAGCAAGAACACCCGGAAATTGCTTGGTCATGTTTTTCATTGTAAGCAGCTTGCCGTCGTTTTCCATGCAAAGTGCCCCCCTTCTTGCCGGTTTTTGCATACAGTTCTCTGTCAAATGAATTAGAGGGTGCAGAGTAAGAAGAGCTATCTCTCTGCACCCTCCGTCAGTACGTTAGTTAGTTCGGGGGATAATAATCGTTAATGTTGTAATGGGTTAAAAATACGTGTTGTACAAAGTTCTCTTGAGGAACAGTTTCGCCTCTGGCAAGACGGATTGCAAGGTCTATGCCGATAGGTCCGTATTGCTCGGGTGCGAAGCTGGCGCTTCCGACCCAGAAGTTACGCTCGGCTCTGCGCATATTTTCAAATGTACTTCCGAACGGACCGTTTCCGACGATAAGAACATCATCTTGTCTGCCGGCAATCTCAACCGCCGCAAACGCGCCTTGAGTCATATCATCCTGATGATTTGCAATCAGAATGCGTTTTTTGTCGGGATTCGCTGTGAGAACGTCTGTTACAAGTCTTTGTGATTCCATCATGTTGTCGTCACCGTCGATTACAACAATTAAATCATCTGTGAGGTTAACTCCCGCATCGCGGACGCCGTCTCTCATACCGCCGTTACGTTGGTCGTTTGTTTCGGCATTTGATAGTGTTCCGTTACAGATATAAAGGTCGATATCGGGACCCCAATGCTCCATAACATATTCGCCAAGTCCTGTGCCTGCTATATGTCCTGCTTTGTAGTTGTCGCCGCCGATTTGCGGTGCTGTTCCGGCTGCATTTGATACAATAATGTCAACTGCAACAACAGGAATTCCGGCTGCGTCAAACATGTCTTTTGCTTGTGAGTTAACTGCTGCATCATTCATGTACCAGATAACCGCGTCAACGCCTGCCGCTATGAGTGTATCTGCATTTCTTATTGCAACTGTTCCGTCTGCTTCATTATCGACAGAAATTAACTCAACTCCATGAGCTGCCGCTGCTTCTTCCATGCCTCTTTTAACCCACGCCATGTAGTCTCCGGCGTCAATCAGGTTTGCGAAACCTATTTTCAACGGGCCGTCGTTGCCTTGCGGTGCAGGTGCGGGGGCTTCAGGTGCCGGTGCCGCCGGGGCTGCCGGGGCTGCCGGTGTCGGATCATTTGCCGCTTGCGGTGCACATGCCGCGATTAATCCTAATGTCATTACTACTGCCAGTGCTAATACCAGTATTTTTTTCATGCTTAAACTCCTCCATTTTTTTGTTTTACACTTTTTGATTACACTCTGTAAGCTGACTTGCATATAAAACGGTTGCTTTCTTCCCAAATGTAAGCGCTTACATTTATATTTCATAATTTTACGCCTTAAATCCAAGTTTGTCAACCCATGAAACTAATTTTCCCCGATTCGCACAAATTTCGACATTATTTATTGGTTATTATGACTTATATAGCTTTTTCTATTTTATATTCTTAAGTATTGTGTCATCTGCATTAAACCGTTGCTATATGGATTCGGCTTCTTTTTATAACGGCTGTGTATAGACGCCGGATATCACAGCCCGATTAGAGTTAAAACAGTTGCTTTATCTACTCTTATATGCTATAAATGGGATGTATTGGTTTGTAAAATCAATAATATTTGTCTGATTGCGAGAAGTACAATATGCATATCACAATAAACGATATTGCCGAAAAAGCCGGCGTCTCTGTGGCGACGGTTTCACGTGTTATAAACATGCTGCCGAATGTAAGCGAGGCATCCCGGCAAAGGGTTCAAGAGGTGATTGATGAGTACAACTACATTCCAAACGCTTTCGCGAGAGGTCTTTCCAGCAATTCGAGCAATATCATAGGAGTAATAATACCGGAAATCGCAAACCCGTTTTTCAGTGAAATCATCACCGGTATAACTGAAGCGGCGGACGAGGAAAATTTAAATATATTATTTTTCAGCACTGATGAAAACTCTGAAAAGGAGAAGCGCTCCATACGTGTTCTGCAGGAGTACCGGGTACGTGGGCTGATAATTACACCGGTAACCGGAATCAACGAATTTGACAGAGAATTTGTAAACATTTTTGAAAGCCTTCAAATCCCGATTGTTCTTATGGACAGAAGTATAAAGAACGGCAGCTTTGAAGGCGTATACTTCGATGACCGCGCGGCTCTTTACAGTGCTACATCACTGTTGCTTGAAGTCGGGCATAAAGATATTGTCATGGCTACCGGAAGTCCCGACCATATAGTCACGCGCCGTCGCGTTGAAGGATATAAGGAGGCATTTAAGACACATGGTGTTCCAATTGACGAAAAAAACCTTCCCGCAGGAGAGTTTACTATAGAAAGCGCTTACAATATCACAAAAGACCTTATTAAAAACAATAAGCTTCCTACGGCTTTTATCGGAATGAATAATATGTTAAGCATGGGCTGTCTTAAAGCAATCCATGAATGCGGACTTACAATTCCGGATGATGTCGCGTTTATCGGTTACGATAAATTGGATATGATCGAAATCCTTAACATGAATCTGACACTTGTGGAGCAGAATGCTGCCGAAATGGGCAGAACAGCCGCCACTCTGCTGATAGACCAGCTAAATGGTATACGTACACCTAACAGCACAATTCTTATGCCGGAGCTTATTGTACGCGGCTCGGAAAAATTCCCGGTCAAAAAATAAATAAGTTTTTTACATAGAAAATAGAGCCACCATTAGCGGCTCTATTCTTTTTTGCTGCAACTACTTAATTTACAAGTTCTGTCAGTTTAAGACGTGAAATACCTTTTTCTGTCGGAATTCCTTCGGAGTCCCAATCTCTCAGACTGTAATACTCGTCGAGCATCGTATCATACATCTCTTTGGTCAGTACACTGTCTTTAGCCATACCAGTAGGCAGTTTTTCTGTCATTGTCCGATCCGGCAGATAGTCATCTTTTCTACGTACACCTTCCCTGACATAAATCAAACGCTCAAGACTGTACACTCTTTCACCTATATCCATAAGCTCGGGAGTAAAGTCATATCCTGTGACATACTCGAGCACCTTACCGGTCGGGCTGTCTGTAAAGCCCATAGCCGAACGGACGACGGTGCAAATACCGAGCGAATCAACGTATGCGCGTGTATCTTGTATATCCTTGACCATCTTACCCTTGCCAACTACTGCAAAACGGTCGAACTTGCCGCTGGTCAGCTCATCGCGAATTGTCCAACCGCCGACATTATGGCAAGCTCCACGTGCAGATGTGCCGTATGCAAGCCCCATGCCGTAGAAGCCTCTCGGCTCATATGCGGCATATGACATACCTTTAACATGCATCAGGTAATGTGCATACTCAGGATACTTCTCAGCTATCTCATATGGCGACATAGCCAGTAAATCACCTATTCCCTCACGGTATGATATCATACGAATCAACTCAACGACAGAATCGCCGTTGCCCCATGATAAATCAGGCGCGGCTTTGTGCTCATCCCGTAATATACCGCGTTGATTGAGTTCCATAGCAAAGGCAATCATAGTTCCCGTCTGCATGGTGTCGATTCCATAATCATCACAATCCTGATTTGCTTTGATAATGGCAGCGAAATCGAGAACACAGCACTGACCGCCAAACGCGCCGATAGTCTCAAACTCGGGGTCGCTCTTCGCTCCCTTGTATTTACCTTCCTTAACCTCACATACCTGAGCGCAGGCAACAGGGCAGCGGTAACAAGCCGCATTTCCTGTTTTAAAGTTCTTAACCATTTCCGATGCATAAATCGGCTCCGCGTTTTCAAGCACAGCTGTCTGGAAGTTTGCTACAGAGTAACAACCAAGATTGTTAATTACCTCCGTATATTGTGCTGTTCCATGACTTGTATGAACAGGCTTTCCTTCTTTACAAGCTTTAACATTTGCTTTAGCGAACTCTCGCAGTGCAGACTCATCATGAAGCTTGACCTTGTTTGAAGTCTTAACAGCAACCGCTTTAAGGTTTTT
>Ga0123356_10007818_pt1 | contig 10650 bp, 19 predicted proteins | sample TergutEmb28metaG_2_FD_92546 | JGI IMG/M metagenome (GOLD analysis project Ga0123356, IMG submission 92546) | Embiratermes neotenicus P3 segment gut microbial communities from Petit-Saut dam, French Guiana - Emb289 P3 | ecosystem: Host-associated > Arthropoda: Insects > Digestive system > Gut ... | reverse complement strand
GTTGCTCAGCGCGAGTGTAATGGCTGCAGCGATAGTTGATGGGAGATCCGCCATTTTGCAGGCCAACGTAGACGCATCTCGCCCGCGAGCCTGCTGGGACCTCATCGGCGATGCGCTGAGTGCTCTACGTCAAGCCGCACAGGGCAGCTTTCCCTGAGTAGCGTCGAATTGGTTTCAGGCATGCAGTACGCATCGCCAATGGCTCTGCCTCTGCGCGTTTTCCCGGTTAGGACACTGGCTGATCTACGTCTGCGTGATGTGATCGTCCGCGAGGTCCACTCCATACTGCGAGAGAAGCCGGTCCACCGAGGGGCGCCCGCGCCGGTCACACCGCGCGCAAGAGATCTTAATCATCGTCGCGTCGCGCCGCGTCGCCACGGGTTTCGGAACCGACGTTTTTGTTTTCCCGGGAGATATCACCGCTGGTGCGAACCGAACCGCGCGCCACGGGCCAACGGGTCACGGCGTGATTTGGTGGATGGACCGGCTTCTCTGTGGGGGAGCTCGTGGAGTTCCTGACAGCGCTCGACCGCGACGTAGAGGTCAACATCACCCCAGCACGGCGCGACCCGCGGATCGTGGCCCACGAACGGGAGCCAGCACGACCGTGGACAAGAAGGCCGCCGTTTCCGCAGGGCCGCCCCTGAGGGGCGGCCCTTTCCTCACATATTCCCCGTTGCTATCCGTTACTGCTGAACGACGCCCGGCTCTCCGATCGATCATTTACCCGTTTCCGCCTATGCTGTAGCCGGGCATGTTCTGTAGCTCCTGCTGTTGCCTCAGGTAGTCTGAATCGGAACTGCGGCCGACATAGGCCTCGTTGCTAATCGTGGCCTGCGCCCGTTTGTAGTTGTGCGCCTCGACCCAACTTGTGGCGCCGTTCGCGGCACTTACGGTCCTGTCCGCCTGACCGATCGTGGCGGATTGTGCGAACACGGGCACCGCGCCCGTAGCAAGACCAGCGGTCACGCTGGCCGCAATAAGTAGCTTCTTCATGGTGTCAAACTCCTGCTGTCCGAGCCTGCAGCAGGCGGCCCGGGAACCCGTGCCGAAGGCCGGCACCCCATGCGGGCCGAGCACCGTCGGGCAGAAACCCGCAGCCCAAGCAGACCTTGATTACCGCGCCGCGGGATCGTGCATTGCGCATTTAAGGGCCCGACATTGTGCCCCAATCGACTGCTCTATACGGATAGGTATGGTTCGGCTCTGTCCGCACCACCACGTGCCGTGCCTGTGGCTAAACAGCCACTGCTGTGATTGTCTGGGGGCTTAAAGACTTGTCAGCGGCGATGGATCGGGTTGTTACTGAACTGCAGAAGTGTGATGTGGCCCAGCTCTGAATTTGCGCCGCAGAATCTGGATCTCGGCAATGCGATGTTCGTCAATGGTATCGGGCGCGTTGTCTTCGGCGCAACTCTCCCGATGGGGGATGTGCCGGCCTCATGTCGCATGCGGGTCGGTTGCCCCCGCCGGTGTACCTTACAGGTCTGTGAGGTTCAGCACCTCCGCCCGCATGTCGCCCGGCTCCGGCAAAAGCAGTTCGGCCACCTCGCGTATCATCGGATCGTCATGCATGGCCAGTAACGTTTCAGGCCACTGATGCACCGCTGACATCGAATTCCTCGTCGTTTCATCGCGGTCACACAGCCGTTAGCGCATCTGGGCAACCCCGTGTCCAGAGATGATCAGTTTGGCAGCCGCCGATTTTGTTTCAGCCTGGACAGCTTTGGCAGCCAGTTCACCGCGAGCATGCCGTCCCTGCCGCTGCAGTTCCCAGGGCTGCTGGCCCACCTCGATGCCACCACGAGGGCGTTCCCAGATGGTGCCATGTAACACTGCCTTTTTATGTCCTGTCGCGTGACGCGATGCAAGTTGCCAAATCCTGTGCGGCAACGCAGCGGCTTGCGACGATATCGTTTCGTATCCGCTGAGAGCCGGCCACCCGTCTTGCCGACCGAGTGCCGCTGAAAAATCGGACTGTGCCCGCGCACGTAACGATTTTGTTGTATCTCAGCGCCGGGTGAGTAAGTACGAACATCAGCATCATCATGTTGAACAGGTGCCGTGGGAGTTAACGCATCAGACCGATCAGTTAGCAGTAGATATAGTGCAGGCTTGCCATCAACAGAGTGGCTATACGCGCACAACCCCACTCCTTGCCCACAGCTCAGGGATCGCACTGCATTGCACTAAACCATGGCGATGCATTCATTTGTGCGTCCGCCGACCGGATGTATTTGTGTATGTGCATTTGGCATTTGGTCATGCATACTTGACCGACTGACCTCTCCAGATTGGTGAAATCGACATCATGGAAGGGACACAAGCTATGCCCTATCTACACACTAACCTGTTTACGGACAGCGGTTCCGTGTTCGACGCTTATCAGGTTTTGCTGCGAGATCAGAAGAGATACTTTAGAATTGCCGTAATTTCCTCTATTATTGGTTTGGCTGCGCTAATAGGTGCGGTTGAATATCGATCCTTTCCCTGGCTCTTTGCTGTTTCAGCTGTTAGCTTTTGGGCTAGCCTCCTCGCCAAACACGATGAGAGTAACTGCAACTACATGATGCACATGATTGACTACCATCGCTTTATGAGTCGCCACCCTAATGGTGGGTGAAACCAGATCATCCCGCCATCATCTTGCTATGTTGCTGCCTCCAAGGGCCACCCTTTATTTGCGTTGATCATCGCGATCGGTGCATTTCATGCACTTGCCTGTTGATGCGTGTATGTGGATTTGAATTTCGATGGCGGTCAGGAGGACCTATCATGGCCATGACATCTGACAAAATGATCAACGTCATCCTTGTGATCGTCGCTCTAGGGCTATCGGCAAATGCTATCTCGCGCTTCGTGCATTCCGCTGTCGCACAAGGTGACTTGAGCCACGTGTCAGACAGAGTCAGTGCCTGACCGCAGGGCCACCTGATCGACATCCGACGTCACCGGTGTGAGCGACATGGGCAACTGTCAGTGCCGCGGCCGCTGGCCAAGGGTCGGCCGGCTGTAGCGGTGCGCGAGATCATGCAGGCACTGATCGGGGACTGTCCGCACCGGCTGGATGCGATCTGATTGCTCCGGGTCAATGCGATTGTCCTCCTCCCGTTGGGGTTCGGCTAGGCACAACGCGGTTGCGTGGGACGATACGGTAAGCAAGCGGGCGCAGCGAAGCGGCGCGAAAGTGCTGTGAGCGCCATCCAGTCCGATATCTTTCCTTGATACCGCCTGTGTTTGGGCGAATTCGTTATTCGTGATGAGGCGGGACATAGTAGGCACACGCAAACGCAATCTACACGGTCGTCGCGGAAATCCAATCTTGATTTTTTCTGGTACAAAGAGGAGCCGAGCAGATTTTAATTGCGTGCCGGTCCGACGGGTCTCTGCAGGATGGTGGGTCGGCCGCACTCCGATGGGTACCGGCGCGTGGCACCGGCATAACGCCCGGACGACTGCACTCCCTTCCCGCGCCAGCCGATGTGGGGTGGTCAAAGCGGGTGATTCTGGCCGACGATGTGGACCCGCTGAGCGACCGACGCTCGAGCGGCTCTGAAACGCGGTCGCTGGAGGCGGCCACATCAGCGATCAGGGGAGGCTGAGATTTCTATGCTTGGATTGTATCCACTTCTTCGCACGATTCTTTCCCTGGCTCTTGCGTTCGTTCTGGGCACCCTCATCGGGTTTGAAAGGCAATGGCGACAGCGCTCGGCCGGCCTGAGGACCACAACGCTTGTTGCGACGGGCGCCGCGGCGTTTGCTGACATGGGATTACGGCTCACGGGCACCGACGGGGCCACTCGAGTTATTTCCTACATCGTCTCCGGCATAGGCTTTCTCGGGGCAGGAGTGATCCTGAAGGACGGCACTAACATCCGCGGCTTGAATACCGCCGCGACGCTTTGGTGTTCAGCAGCGGTTGGCGCTTTCTGCGGTAGCGGACTGTTCGCTGAATCTGTCGCGCTCACGCTCTTCGTTCTGGCGGGCAATACGCTGCTGCGCCCGCTTGTCAATTACGTCAATCGCCGTCCGATCGATGAGCGGGTCACTGAAGCACTGTACACCATTCATGTCGTCTGCGACTATGAAGCCGTTTCAGACGCACGCGACTTGCTGTTTGCACAGCTCGAGGCGGCCAGCTACCCAGTCCGTGAAATTGAGACGATCTCAGCAGGTGAAGATCAGATCGAGCTGGCAGCCGATCTCGTGCCCACGACCGTGGAGCCTGCAGAACTCGACGCTGTCGTCAGCGCACTCAAACGGTCTGACATAGTCAAGAGCGCGACCTGGACGGTCGCCACGACAGCGTAATCCGAAACGACTCAATTTTTCGGGCCGGCTAACGCACTTCCACGTTTTTGGAAGACAATCGCCAGGGTGTGGATCGCGATCGCACACCTCGGTCCGACGCGTCCCGGCGGGATGATCGGATGGTAGCGCTGCAGCGGGGAGGGGGGACGGCGGCAGACGCGGGCGCGGGAGCGGCCCTTAAGAAGGAGATCTCGGTCTACGCCGACGAACTCAAGCTCGTGCACGTGATTAAGCCGGGCGTTGATTCGGCGAAATTTGCCGAGCGAATCTTCGCTGATGTCCTGACCTGGCGCCCGGTTGCAAGCACGATGACGCCCTCCGCAATCAGGCGTTCGGCAAAGCCTTCCATGGCGGCTTTTAGGCTGCTGTCGGAACCGGCCGGAAGGTCGTGCATCGCCCGCTTAGCGGCGACCGCGGCGTGGCTCGTGGTCGCATGGGTAACTGCGATCCGGCCAGACACCGATTGGCCCTACACCGGCAAGCTCGGGGCCATCTTTGCAATGTGCGCCGTCGCCATCGCGTGCGTCGGCCTATCAGGCAACTGCTTCGGCACATTGCGCCCACTGCGGCGGTGAGCGGCACGGCTGCTCGCCCTCGTGCTGTTCCTGCTCGCCTGGAAGGCGGCAACAGCAAAATAGTGTCTCCTTCCACTGACCCTTTTCCCGTCGTCGCAGGCCATCCTCGTGGTGATGATCGACGTTTGGGCCCGGCTCAGCGAAAGCATCCTTGCGTCTTTGCTGCTGCTCGCTGGCGGAGTTGTGCTCGGCGGTGGCGTCGTGTCCCTGGGTGGCATTGCGGTTGGCTGCTCGCGCGCGGTCGGGTACTGGATTCATCCCATCCTGCGCTTTATCGGACCGCTACTGGCGACGGCGTGGCTGCCGCTTAAAACCGATTTTATGCCAGCGCGAAGCGCACCCGCCGTTCACAGCGTTAAAATCTGCCTCGAACAGCGTCCCGAGTGGAGGTAGAGATGATCCGCGCATCCGTCTGGTACTTTGGTATCGCAATCTGGGCTGCTCTGGGTATCTGGTTCGTTGCGGGGTTGCCATGGCTGTGAGCCCCGACAACACCGTCCGTGGTGTTGCTCGCCGTGCTGATCCGGCGGGATCGGCCTCAATTTTCGGCGCCGTTGGCATCATCGCTGTGCTCATGCTGGCGTGGGGCGCGATCGTCGCCACCGGTCTGACTTGAGGGCGCCGCAATGGCGCCACAAGTGATCCGCAGACCCGTCAAATCGCTGCTTCCCGCCAATTCCTGCACCTGATTCAGAGGAGAAGCTGACATGACTGCTGACGGTCTCAAATCCCACCAGCTGGAGATCGAGTTGCAGACCCTGCGGAACCGCGTGGGCGATCTTGTCCACGAGAACCAGACCCTTCGAATCGTGAAGGCCGCGCTGGAGAAGCGGATCGCTGAGCTGCAGTTTGGTGTCATCGACTTAGGCCAATAGCAAGGGCGGGTGGCACGACAAAAAAACCGTTTATGAGCCGTAATTACCATTGGACCGAGTTGGCGCCTGGTTAGAGTAAGCACACGAGCGAGGAGGGTTGTACGGAAAAGCTGACAGTTCCAGTCAGCGTCGTAGGACCAGACGACGATGACGACTACGAAGATCCGCTGGCGCCCGCTCGGCGTCCTGCCCGGCCTGGCGGTCGTCGTGCCCGTGCTGAAATAACCAAGGGGGTTGAAGTGAGAAGGCCGACAATCCGCATTGCAATCAATTGCAACGGCGCTCGCGGCTCTCGTCCCGGCCTACAGCAGTACTGCACCTCTGTGGCTCTGCCATGGGCAAGTGCATCTTCCCGGCTCAAGCCTTATCTGTTCGTTCGACAGTTAATTCCCTGATTGTCAGCCGAGCCACCACCACGTCGTCAACGCTGGTCCTGCGCAGCCTTGCACTGCCAAGGGCAAGCTGTCCGATCGCCACCTTTCCGATTGCAAGGAAAGCTATTGCGATTGCACCGAGGGCCATTGCACCCATCGCCGTCGCCGCAATGGCGATGGCTCCCTGACGTCTTACAGCTGGCGACTTGGCTGTGGCAGGAACCAAGGGAGCGGAGGTTGATATCCGGTTCTGCTCATCGCTCGCCACCGACCCATCCTCCCACGAAGTTGAAAACGCGAGGATCCTAGACTAGCTGTGGCCCGGAGGAAGGCCAGATAACGGACGCACCTGTAAACTCGTCGGGAAGCACGGAGACGCTCAGTATTGCTGCGATGACAGACTGGTACCGATCAAGCCCGACACCAGAACGCTGTCGATGGCGCCGCCTGACGATTTCGTCTGATTGCGCGGATAGTAGTAAAAAAATTTAACGTAAGTCCATCAGCCAAGGAGGGTTGCCTCAGAACCTCCTGGTGTGCGAAGGGTCCAACCACGCGGTACGGAGGGTGATCGAACGCTCGGCGGCCCAGTGTGGCCGGCCCCTCTGGCGGACTGAAACACACGAAAAGGAGTACGACTATGAAAGCACTGAACCTGGCCGGAGCAGTCGCGATTGCACTGACTTTCGGCGCAACGGTGGCACTGGCGCAGCCTCACGTTGGCGACGGCAGCAACACGAAGCCCATCTCGCCCACCACGCCCGGATACAACGTCGGTACCGGCTCGGCGCACATCGGGGACGGCAGCAACTACAAGCCCGTCCCGACCACCACGCCCGGGTACAGTGTCGGCACCAGTTCTGCGCACGTGGCCCATGGCAAGTCCGCGCACGCGGGGCATGGCAAGAACGTGAAGCCAGCATTGGCCAAGAAAAAGTCCGCAGACTGACGCTGACGGCATCGCGGCGGGTCGCCTGGAGCAAGCAACCGTCGCTCCGCTCAAGCTTGGCTTGGGCCAGTATGCTGACATGGGAGGCCGAGGTAACCTCGGCCTCTTTTTTTGGCCTGAGCTAGTCCCGAAAAATCAAGCCGAGCTGAAAAGGTAAACGTCTCGACCAACGTACCCGAGGTGTTGAACATCCGGCCGTTCCCGCGGCCCAGGCCAAGGACAGTCCTTTGCCGAAAGTGAGAGGATTGTCTGACTTGTTCCTGGACGGGCTCTAAACTTCTGGTTCAGGTGCTCCGCACAGACCGGTCCACGTCAAGGCGATACGACGGCGATCCGGCGATGAATGTGCGGATGCGCTTTGCCGGCAATGATCGCCGCAGCGCCTGAACAAACTTGCTCAAGCCGTCATCTCTCGCGCCGCCGTAAGCAACCGCTCGCACTCGGCAACCGAAGCCTCATGCATCGCCGGCGCCTCTGGCGCGAGCGTGAGGCGGGACGGCATACGCCCGCTTTCGATGCTGTCACGCGGCACATTGATGGCCGGACGCAATGGGGCGCGTGGGTGTCGCTCATGCTGCCGCCCGGTGCGCGCCGTGGCGATGCCTCCACCTGACCGCTTGGCGAATTGCCAGAACGACGATCGGCACACCCAAAACGCGGCTACCGATCCGCAACGGGTCCGTCGTCATCACTCCGCCAACAGAAGTTGCGCCGTGATTTGCGCCAGAACGGCGAACCCGAACCATCGCGCCTCATAGCCGTTGTTGCTGTTCTGAGGTGCCACGACGCCAGCGAGAAAGCTGCCAACTCCGACGTTGTTGAGCGCCGTCGCAAGCAAGCTGGCCTGAGCGTTGTTCACGCCACGACCTCATGCGCTGCGCGATGCTTGCCGAACTGCTGGCGCACCAGCTGTCCCGCCGGCTTGGCGAGGTAGGCCGCTCAATCGTCGATAAGCGGCCTGCGTTTGGCGATCAGATCACCGCGGCCGTACGCCACCCCAACCGCCGAGCCGATGGAGTGCGCAAGCGCCGGCTCTCACTACGGCACGCGGTGATCCTTGGCCGCCTTCATCCGTGCGGCGGGAATGATCCACTCGGAGCGGTCTAGGTGGGTTTCCGAACATTGCGCGCGTCGGACCTCGCCCGAGCGTGCGGCCGTGAGGATGGCAAACTCCAGGCCCCGCGCGCCCATGCCCTCGCGTGCTCGTAACGCCGTCATCTAGGGTGGCGCGCACCGCCACTTGAGGGCGGGATGATGGACAACCGGCACGACCTTGCTGCGGGCCGGCAGCAAGGGTGCCACGTGGTCGCGCCTTGCCGCCGGGTTCTCGCCACCCCGCCATCCGTGCGTCGTGGCTTTGAACACGTCATTCGTCTCGATGGCGTTGCAGTCCAGCTTAACCAAGACGGTCTCGGCATCGATGGCGAGCGTGTTGAGCCATTGCATTTCGGTCTTGCCGCTCCGCCAACCGCTTTGGTTCGCCTCGATGTAGGTTGTTGCAGCCTCGGCGAAGGTGGTTGCGTGCGCCTACTCGGCGGCCTGTGCCGGTCGCTGCGCTTCGCGCTGGTCGATCGGATCAATGCCGGCGGCAAGCAGCTTGCGGGCCACCTCGGCCTTGTCGCGTGCCGCTGTGAGCGACACGGCCGGGAAGCCGCCCAAGCCCATCTCCGGTCCCTTGCCATGGCGTTGGTAGCGGAACGCCCATGAGCGCCGCTGCGCGGTCGCGACGCGCAGATAAAGGCCATCGCCATCGCCGTGCATGCCCGGCCCGCGGTTCCGCACTTTGGCCGCCGTCAGCTTTCCAGTTGCTCGGTCCCCACGCGGTGGATGTGACCGCCATAACCCACAACCTCACCCTCAATCAAAGTGCGGATAGCGGCGCAGCCACACGCCGCCCAGCGCAGTGGCAGCGCAAGGAAATTCGCGGTTTTTAGGCGATGGGTCGAGTGCGGCGCAGCGCCGACGTTGAGGTTGGCTCCCGGAGTAGGACTCGAACCTACGACCCAGCGGTTAACAGCCGCTTGCTCTACCGACTGAGCTATCCGGGATCACCAGCGGGCGGTCCCTATAGCGAACGCCGGCGAGCGACGCAAACCCGGCTTGGCGGATCGCATCGATCCGCGATACACCCGGCCGGCGCGCGAGAGTGGCGGAACGGCAGACGCAGTCGACTCAAAATCGACCGCCGCAAGGCGTGGGGGTTCGAATCCCCCCTCTCGCACCACCGACTGTGCAGACGCGGGAAGCCGTCGGGAGAGATAGACGGGGCCACCGCTTCTCGGTCAACCCATCCGCGTTAGGACCAGCGCCCCACTCTCTGTCACCTCCGCACACCAGTCCGGCGGCACCAGCGTGGTCGCGTCCACTTGGGTCACCACCGATGGCCCCACGATCCGGTCGCCTACACCAAGCGTGGCACGGTCATACACGCTGGCCGGGACGGGCGCGCCGTTCGCGAACCAAACCTCCTGCTGCGACGCCGCCTGTGCCCCGGCGCCGCGCGCCGGGCCGGTCCGCGGCATCGCCTGAACGACGCCTTCCGCTTCCACCCGCACCGTCACCAGCTCCACCCGTGTCTCCAGTACGAAGCCGTTCAACCGCCGATGCACGTCGGCGAACGCGGCCTGCGCTGCTTCCAGCGAGCCAGGCCAGGTTACGGCCAGCTCGCCGCCCTGGCCGGCGTAGCGCATCAGCGCCACGCGCCGCTGGCGACGATCGTCGGGTGCCACATGCTCCTCCGCCAACCAAACCGCAGCGTCACGCTCGAGCGCGAGGAATGCGGCATCCACGGCGTCGTCGTCCGCGGCACTGGCCAGAGTGCGAGAGAATTCTGCTTTGAGGCCGGCTGCCAGGAGCCCTTCAGCGCACAGCACGCCGGGCGCGGGTGGCACCACCACGCGCGCGATGCCGAGGAGTTCCGCCAGACAACACCCGTGCAGCGGACCAGCGCCGCCAAATGCGACCAGGCTGAAATCACGCGGATCGTGGCCGCGCTCCACGGACACCACCCGGATCGCGCCGACCATATTCGCATCGGCGATAGCGAGAATGCCGCGCGCCGCTTCTTCCACAGGGAGGCCAAGCGGTCGGGCGACGCGGTCGGCGATCGCCCGCCTTGCGAGTGCGCGGTCCAAGGTCATGCCGCCGCCGAGCAACCCGCCGGGCAGGTGACCGAGCACGAGATGTGCGTCGGTGACGGTGGGTTCATCGCCGCCCTGAGCGTAGCAGGCCGGCCCTGGCAAGGCCCCGGCGGAGGCAGGTCCGACGGTCAATGCGCCGTCGGACAGGCGGGCCAGCGAGCCGCCACCAGCGCCGATGGTCACGATGTCGACCATCGGCAGCGGCAGGGGCCAGGACCCCACGTGGCCTTTCTGGGTGAGTGTGATTCGGCCTTGCTGGAGCAGGCAGATGTCGGCTGAGGTGCCGCCGATGTCCACCGTAACGATGTCGGCGATGCCGCACGCGGCGGCGGCGTCGCGCGCGCCGACGACCCCAGCGGCAGGTCCGGACAGGGCGGTCAGCGCCGGTCCTCGGCAAACCGCAGCGGCACCGGCAACACCACCGTT
>Ga0123356_10007817_pt1 | contig 10650 bp, 6 predicted proteins | sample TergutEmb28metaG_2_FD_92546 | JGI IMG/M metagenome (GOLD analysis project Ga0123356, IMG submission 92546) | Embiratermes neotenicus P3 segment gut microbial communities from Petit-Saut dam, French Guiana - Emb289 P3 | ecosystem: Host-associated > Arthropoda: Insects > Digestive system > Gut ... | reverse complement strand
TTCCCAATCGTCCGTAAACTCCAATTCTTCTTTGTCAGTCATTCGAGCAATCGAGCCCTAGCCGACCCGCAGCACCAAGTGCGCCGGCACGTCAGTCACTCATCGAACGACTGACTCTCCTCCCATTGTAACCTAGGGCGAGACAGTTGTTCGCCAGCCGCCGTTGGCGAGCAGTTGTGCTTGCACGCAGCTCTTGACCATTTCGCCGCAGGGGCGCTGTCGATCGAAAGACCGGATCACGCCCGCTCGCGCCACACGCCGTTACGGGTATACTCGCCCGCTCGTGCGTGCTTGAGACTGGATGTACCGCCCGATGGGCCAACTGCCGAGCAATCCACCGTTCGACCACCGCGGGCGCAGCACCCGCGGGCGGACTGCGCCTGGCATCGGGCCCTCAATGATGGCCACCAGAGCAGGCCGGCTATTGCCACATGGGCTCATGCTGCTCGCCGGCGGGATCTGCGCACTCGGCTACGCGCCGCTCAACCTGTGGCCGCTGCCCTTTCTCGGGCTCACGCTGCTGATCGATCGCGTCATGCGCGTCGCCCGGGTGAGAGAGGTGTTCCTGGCAGGCTGGTGCTTCGCGCTCGCGCACTTTCTCATCGCCCTCAACTGGATCCCGACAGCATTCACCCATCAGGCCAACATGCCCGCCTGGCTCGGGTGGCTCGGCCTGACGCTGCTGTCGATGTACCTGGGGCTGTTTCCGGCTCTGGCCGCGGCGCTGGCCTGGCTCCTCGCGAGGCAGCAGAGGCTGGCATTCGTGCTGCTGTTCGCTGCCGTCTGGATGCTGTGCGAGTGGCTGCGCGGTTGGCTCCTGGGCGGCTTCCCCTGGAACCCGATAGGCATCATCTGGCTCCCGCTCCCCTGGGTCTCCCAGGGCGCGAAGTGGATCGGCACCTATGGCCTTTCCGGGCTCCTGGTGCTTGCTGCGGGCCTGCTCTGGCTTGGACTGCAGAGCCGCTGGCGGGCCGCCGCTGCCTGCGCACTCACGCTCATCATGGCCGGCATCTTGCTCGGACGCTTACCGGGTGCGACGCAGGCCGACTCGTCAGCGGGCATCCCGGTGCGCATAGTGCAGCCGAACATCAGCGAGGACGAGAAGAACGACCCCGACCAGGCCGAGTCCAACATGCAGCGCTACGCGGTGCTCTCTGGAGCCCCGACCTCACAGGCACGCGTGCTGCTCTGGCCCGAAGGAGCAACGCCCGACATCTTGGAATTCGAGCCGGCGTACGTCGCGCCGGCGTCCGTGCGCCGCGTCCGGGCGCAGCTTGCCGCGCTCCTGGGACCGCATGACATTCTGCTCGCCGGCGGAGCCTCCGCCATCATCGATCTGCACGGCGATCAGGATGTGTACCACAACAGCGTGTTCGCCCTGGATAGCTCCGGGAAGACCCGGTGGCGCTACGACAAGGCTCATCTGGTGCCTTTCGGAGAATTCCTGCCTGCACGACCGATTCTTGAACGCATCGGGCTCTCGCGCCTCGTCGAGGCTGAAGGAGATTTCAGCCCGGGGCCCGGTCCGCGCACCTTCGTCGTGCCGGGCTTCCTGGCCGACGGCAAGCCGCTCACGGTTGCCGTGCAGATCTGCTACGAGATCATCTTCTCCGGCAGGGTGATTGATGAGGCCCACCGCCCCTCGTTCCTGTTTAACCCATCGAACGATGGCTGGTTTGGCGCCTGGGGACCTCCCCAGCATCTGGCCCAGGCGCGGCTGCGGGCCATCGAGGAAGGCATACCCATCATCCGGGCAACACCGAACGGAATCTCCGCGGTGATCGGCCCTACAGGGCAGCTGCTCGCCACCATCCCGTGGCACACCGCGGCCGTGGTCGATGCACAGATTCCCGCGGCTCTCCCCCCGACGATCTTCTCGAGGTTCGGACTGTGGAGCAGCGCCCTGTTCGGCCTGTCCCTCGGCACCGCGGGCATCCTTACGAACCGCTCACGCATCCGGCCCGAACGCGCTGCGGCGCCGAGATCCCCCGGCGCACCAGGCCCTGATGTAGCTGCAGCCAACCGCCTCATGCGAGACGTGAAGGGCTAGCCTTCGCTGCACGCAGTCACTTTCGGCTGCCTGCCTGGCAGGCACGCCAAAATCGAACCGCGCCCAATTCTGTCGGCTAAGCCAGGCTTCGGGGAGATCCCACTACGGCCGGCAAGCTCGGGTGCCGGATAAACAGCGCGCTCGCCGGCAACTTGGAGGGTGCGATGTCGTGTCGGCATAACGGCTGCCGCCAAGGAAAACCATCAAGCGCCGAGGAACATCCGGTACGCGGCGTTGCCCGACTCCTCCACGTAAGCGTAGTGCAGCTCGTTCAGGTGCTGCAGGAAGTCCGGCCGCTGCGCCGGCGGCACCTGGATGCCGGCCAGCACCCGCCCGTAGTCCGAGCCGTGATTGCGGTAGTGGAACAAGCTGATGTTCCAGCGCGAGCCGATCGCCTCCAGGAAGCGCAGCAGCGCACCGGGCCGCTCCGGGAACTCGAAGCGGTAGAGCAGCTCGTTAGGCAGGCTGGCCGCGTGCCCGCCGACCATGTAGCGCACATGCAGCTTCGCCATCTCGTTGTCGGTCATGTCCGTGACGCTGTAGCCCGCCTCGCGCAGCGTCCTGATGACCGCGTCCTTCTCGGGAGCTCCGCGCACCAGTCCGAAGCTGACAAAGATCTGCGCGGCCTGCGATCCGGCATGACGATACTTGAATTCTGTGACCGAGCGAGTACCCAGGCACTCGCAGAAGCGCAGAAAGCTGCCCGGCTGCTCCGGGATCACCACCGCCAACAGCGCCTCACGCTCACCGCCCAGATCAGCGCGCTCGGCCACGTGACGCAGACGATCGAAGCTCATGTTGGCGCCGCTGTTGATCGCGACCAGCCGCTTGTCGCGCCACTTGTCGCGCGCCACGCACTTCTTGATCCCGGCCACGGCGAGCGCGCCGGCCGGCTCGACGATCGAGCGGGTGTCCTCGAAGACATCCTGGATCGCCGCGCAGATCTCATCGGTGTCAACCAGGAGGATCTCATCGACGTGCTCGCAACAGACCGCGAAGGGCTCCTCACCCACGCGCTTGACGGCAACCCCGTCGGCGAAGATGCCGACTCTATCGAGGGTGACACGCCGACCCGCCTTGAGCGATTCGTACATGCTGGCGGCATCCTCCGGCTCAACCCCGATGATCCGGACGTTCGGATACAGGTACTTGACGTACACCGAGATGCCGGCGAGCAAGCCGCCCCCGCCCACCGGCACAAAGATCGCATCCAGGTTGCCGCCCGTCTGGCGCAGGATCTCCACCCCGATCGTGCCCTGGCCTGCGATCACGTCGGCATCATCGAAGGGATGCACGAAGACCAGCCCACGCTCACGCGCCAGGACCAGCGCCCGCTCGAATGCCGCGTCGTAGTCGTCCCCGTGCAGGATCACCTCTGCGCCCAAGTCCACCACCGCCTCGACCTTGATATGCGGCGCCGTCTGCGGCATGACGATGACAGCGGGGATGGCGCGACGCCGCGCGGCCAGCGCGACTCCCTGCGCGTGATTGCCGGCCGAGGCGCACACGACACCGCGGCGTGCCGTCCCCTCCGAGAGGTGCGCGATCCGGTTGTACGCGCCACGCACCTTGAACGAGAACACCGGCTGCAGATCCTCGCGCTTGAGCAACACGCGATTGCCCAGGCGCCGCGAGAGCCGCGTGGCCTCCTCCAGAGGCGACTCGATTGCCACGTCGTAAACGCGGGCTTTCAGGATGCGCTCGATATAAGGACTAGCCACCGATCAGCCTCGTTCTTGCAGGGAACAGAAGCTTAACCAGTTTTGCGCAGCCTCTGGGGCACCACGGCTTGAGCGATGTCGCGGCGCGCGCGCCGGCATCAAGAGTCGTGCTCGGACGCGGCTTCCTTCGATGCGGCTTGCTGCGGCGGCACGTGCAAGGGCTCGACCGACTCGAACAGCCCTGCTACGTGCGGCACACGCAGCACGTAGCGGAACTGCGCCTTGCCGACGGCGATCATGTCGCCGTCCTGCAGCGGCTGGCGTGTGATGCGCCGACCGTTGACGCGCACGCCATTGGTGCTGTGCAGATCCTCGATGGTGGTCTGCTCCCCCGCCGTCAGGATCAACGCATGGTGGCGGCTGATGGAGGTCGCATCCACTTGCACATCGTTGTCTGGGCTGCGGCCGATACTCGTCCTGACTCCCAGCACGTGCACGATCTCGGTGTCTTGATCCGTGCGGATCAGCAGGCGTGCGGCCCCGAGAGGTGGCAGATCGCGCTCGTTGCTGCCCGGCCGCGCCTGCTGCTGCAAGACACGCAGCATCCCGGCGCTCGCCGCCACTTCCTCCCTGAGCTTCTTGATCAATGCGTCACGCTCGGACACCCGAAGCCGCGCGTCTTGCGCTACAACACGCAGCTCCGCGCCCGTCCGTTCAGCCTGCGCGAGCTGCGCGCTGCGGCGCTCCAGCTCGGAACCCTGCCGCTTTAAGGCTTCCTCGGCCGCCTGCAGCCGCTCCTGCAGCGCCTGCACCTGCAGCGTGCTTGCGCTCACGGCAGCCTCCAGGATGCGCGAGCTCCCCAGCTGCTCGCTCAGCTGTCCCTCCAGCTCTTGCACTCGCACGGTGGCGGAGCCGGCCGTGACCTCCAAGGCCTGCGCGCGCTCCTGTAGCTCGGAAAGCTGCGCCTGAAGCGCTTGCATTCGACTGTTGCTTGCGCTGGCCGCGGCCTCCCAGTCGCGTGCACGCGCCTGGTGCTCGGTGAGCTGACCCTCCAGCTCCCGAACCCGGGTGGTGCGCGCGCCGACCGCGGCGTCCAGGGCGTCCTGCTGCTTGGCGAGCTCCGCCGCGAGCTCCTCGGCCCGCGAGCTGACAGCCGCCAGGGCCGCGTCACGGTCAAGCTGGGCGGCCGCGCTTCCCTCGGCGGATGTCACCTGCTCGTGCAACTGCCGGCGCAGCCGCGCCAGCTCGCCCTCGAGCTGCTCGGCTTGCCGCATCTGTGCCAGCAGAGCGGCCTCCAGCTCCTCGTGACGCTTGACTGCCTGGTCAAGAGCCTCACCCTGCTCGGAGGTACGCTGCGCCGCGGTGCTCTCGGAGGCGAGCAGCCGCTCTTGCGTCGCACGCAGGCGGTCGATCTCCCCCTGGTGCTGTTGCAGAGCGGCACCCTTGTCCTCGGCCGCCGCCTCGAGCACCCTGATGCGCTCCTCACGACCCGCGAGCAGCTCCTGCAGCTGCTCGGCCTCCCGCAGCTGCTCCTCGCGCAGCTCAAGTCCGGCCGAGAGCTCGCCGACCTTCTGCTCCAGGCTGGCAAGACGCGTATCACGCTCGGTGAGCTCGGCCTGCAGCTCCTCCTCGCGCCTCAGCCGCAGAATTCGCTCATCCTGCAGGGAAGCCTCGCGGGCGGCGCGAGCGTCCAGCTCGGCGCGTGCCACAGACGCGCTCTTGCGTGCCTGGACAAGCTCGCGAGCCAGATCCTCCAGTCGCTGCTCGGCGGTTGCCCGCGCATTGCGCGCTTCCGCGAGCTGCTGCGCGAGCTGGCTCGCCACCTCCTTGCCGCTACCTGCGGCGGGCTTGCCCGCTCGCAGCGCGGCACGCCGTGACCGTACAGCGCGCTCGGCGATCCAGGTGGGCGAGGGCTCGAATGCCGCGACATCCAGGATAGGAAGCTCGGCGGTTCGTTCCAGATCCTCCTCCTTCGAGGAGGGCGGGGGCGTGGGCGTGCGCTGCGTCATGTTATGGGCGCGCTCCCATTGTTACCTTGATCTGCAAGGAAAATCGCGACGAGTCTAGGCCCTTTCATGACGGAAGTCCGGGCCTGCTGCCCAAAAATATGCGCTAGCCGCGCAGGAACTCCCGCACCGTGTCGGCCACGAGCCCCGGAGCCATCTCGAATAGCGCGGCCCCCTGCTCCGGAAGGTCAACGAAGCGCGCCCGTGGCAGCAGCTCACGCACGCGCAAGGTCGAGTCCCACAGATCATCCCGCGGGCGCAGCACAAGCACCTGCTGCGTGATCAGGCTCAGGCGTTCCCGGATCGGATACTGCAAAGCAGCAGAAGCCGCCCAGGCGCCCTGGGCGCCGTTGCGCAGCTTGTCGGCAAACGCTTTGAGGACCACCTCGGGAGCAGCCCCCGCACCATAGCTCTCAAGCATTCGCCGCCACTCCGAGGACAGCTGGGCGACATCCAAAGAGGAGGCCACCGATGCAGGCGCCCGGCGCAGGCCCTCGCGATCCGCCTCGCTGAGCACCGGCACAGAGGTGAGGACCACCCGCCGGATCTGGCTCGGCCGGGCGATGGCCAGCTCCGCCGCAATCAGGGCTCCCAGCGTGTAGCCCAGCACATCGAGCTGGCGAAAACGCATCGTGTCGAGAAAATCCTCGAGCGCGCCGGCATAGTCAGCGATCGAGGCACGGCTCGCGGGCGGGTCAGAATCCCCGAACCCGGGAATGTCCGGAGCATAAACGGAGCGGTCACGGGCGCTCAGGGGCAGAAAGCGCTGGAACAGCGCACCGGACATCGGGCTCTTGTGCAGGCACAAGAGCGGTGTGCCTTCCTCGAAGCCCCCGCCCGGCGGAATCGCATTGTGCACGTGCAGCTGTCCGTAGCGGCACTCGAAGTACCCCCGGCGCACTCTGGGCTGGGCGTCGACCTGGCGCGAAACCGTTGCTCTGGCCATCCAACTGCTCCGACGCTGACGCTGCCATCAAAGTGGCCGCGACGTCTGTTGACCTACGATCGAAGGTACGCAGACCCTTCCGGCAGGAAGCCTCTGTAGGGCGCCCTCGCACGCCGCTCCCCGGCGCCCGAAGGCGAGAATACAGCCACGGGTCGGTCGCCCGCACAAGGGATGCGTCACGGAAAGCGCACCGCCGCCTTGAGGATCCGCCCGCAGGCCTCGCGCGGCCGCTAGAAGGCGCGTGACAGATCTTTTGGAACGCGGCGGCGCCGCGGGCTCACCTGCTTTGCAGCAGGCAAGCCCACCGATCGGCCCTGCAACGCGGTCCTCGCAGCGCTTCTACGTCCAGAAAGCTTAGCGGCGGCCTCTGGAAGATCTACCGCGCACCGTCTTCTTGGCGGCCGCGCGCTTGCCCGGGGGAGCCCCGCGTCCCTTGGCGGCAGCTCGGCTACGGGCGGCGCCCGCTGCCATGCGTCCGGCTGGCCGCTTCTTCGCGGCCGCCTTGCCACGTACTGCCTTCTTGGCCGCCACCTTCTTGGCCGCCACCTTCCTGGTCGCCGGCTTGCGAGACGCCGTCTTCTTGGCGGGGACCCTGCGGGCCGAGGGCGGGGGTGTCCGCTTGGAGGGCTTGCCCGTGCTCGCGGCAGCGGGCGGCGGCAGGCCGACGGGCTCGGAGGTCATGGCTGGCTTCGGCTGCTCGGCGGCAGCGGCGCGGGCCGGTGCCTCCGAGGAGCGCGCCGGTACCTCCACAGGCCTCGGCTTCGGGGGACGCACGGCCTTCTTTGCCGGGGCGGGCTTCACCGCCACGGCTTCCTCTGCAGGCTCATGCACGGCGAACGCCCCACCTTGCGGGTCCTCCAGCATCGCGATCCAGCTGCCACCGGGCACCTCCATGGGTCCGTTCACGACCCGGCCTCCGGCCGAGCGGGCATCCGCTGCCGCCCTCTCGGCATCCGCCACCCGCACATAGCTCAACCAGTGGGGAGCAATGGGGCCGCGCGCCCGGTACAGGCCGCCGACCTGCGCTCCGCCATGCTCGATCAGCTGGTATGCGCCCGCCTCGCCCATGTCCATGGCGGGACCTTTCTGCCAGCCGAAGAGCTCCACATAGAAAGCGAGCGCAGCGCGCGGATCGGTGGTGGCGAGCTCATGCCAGGAAAACCCCCCCGGCCCCCCGACGCTCGACCCCGCCGAAGGGCCGCCCGAGGGTGTGTAGACCGCGAACTGGGCGCCCTGCGGATCAGCCAGCACCGCAAAGCGGCCCACCTCCGGGATATCAGCCGCGGGCTTGAGCACCCGGGCACCCAGGCGCTGGGCCTCCTGCACCGTGGCATCGACGTTAGCGGTGCCGATGTACACCAGCCAGTGCGGAGCCCGGCCGGAGGCCTGCTCCTCCTCGGTGAGCGCCATGAGCCCGCCGGCGCCGGTCTTGCCTGCGATCCACAGCGAGTAGTCAGGCATCGCCGAGGGCTGCGTCTTCCAAGGCACGACCTTCGAGTAGAAGGCCCCGGCGGCCTCCGGGTCCGTCGTCATCAACTCGTGCCAGATGAACTGTCCCCGAATATCAGCATTGCTCATGGTCAGTTGTCCCCTTCAAGGATGCCGCATGATCCCAAGCCGGCAGGAAAAGCGACTGCCGCGGACCCGCCTCACCCGAAAGGCACAGGTGAGCGCCAAGCGGGGGATCGAAGCAGACACATATAACTGTGCGACCTCTCGCGACAAGCTGCAACACATTCTGCACGCTCGCCGCGCTCGCTTCCATGTTGATGCGCCCGTCACACGATATATTATTCCTCCGCGCACATCTTGCGCGCCTTCGGTTGGCGCAGTTCGCCTGACGCGCCTGAAAAAAGGGCACGCTGTGCACGGCGCGGGGACTGGCGCACGTTGCAACGAAGCGCGAGCGGCGGCTGCAAGAGCTTGGGTGCTTGGCTGAGCTGCCAAGGAGCCAAGGAAGGGCGAGGCATGCCAGAGCTTGAGCGCTAGATGCGCCCGCACCGCTGCGATGCTCGAAGCGGCAGTACGAGAGCGGGCAGCGGGGTGTGCGCAGCTGCCTCTTTACTCAGCGCGCGAGGGCGACGAAATCTCCCTGGAAGCGGGCCATCTGCTCGGCAGCGAACAGCAGCTGCGCGCTCAGGGTCGTACGCGCGCGGCCGCGACGCTCGAGGGTGGCTCTGAAGCGCTGCCACAGATGCTCGTCCTCGAAGGCACAGCTCGCCTCGAAGTCCCCGGTGATGGGGCGCTCGTATTCCATGGCGCTGCGCTGGATGAGGAGCCGCGCCTCCAGCCCCGCCTGCTGCAGCCTCAGGTGCAACAGCGTCCAGGCGCACAGGGTCGCCACCGCCACGGCGCTGCCGCCGAAGAGCGTGTCGAGATGATTGAGGTTGGGCGCCAGCGGGGCCGACAGCTGCACCCGCTGCAGCGTGGCCCGCAGCACTCTCACACCCATGGCGGCCGACAGGGGGATGTGCTCATACAGGTAGCGCTCAACTCGCCGCTCGGCTGCTTCGCTCATCATCCGTCATCCCACATGGGTCACAAGCAAGTCCCGCTCACCGCCACGGCCGCACCTGCGCCGGCAGTACGATGATTGGCTCAGGCGTGACTGTATACATAATCCATGACTGAAGCGCTGCAGTGGAGTGGGCGCTCACACAGTATCCCTGTCCCGTGGGACGCGAAGCAGTCCCCTTTAGGGGAGGGGAGGGCACGCGCACTTCGGGGGATCGCTGCTCCTTGGCATGTAGCGCACGAGTGCCCTGGCCGGATGACGGCCAAACCCGAGGAGCGCCCGATCCCGTCGTAGCAGAGCGCACACAGGGGTGCCGCAGCGCATCCGGCACCCTCGCCTGCGACCGCACTCGCGCGCACCGCAGCAACCCAGTGCGAGGCTTCTTCAGCCCCCGTGCACAGTCAAGACCTGGAGTCCGCCTCCCGCACAGGCGGCAGCACGGGTCGATAGCCCACTCCAAGCAGGCGCGCCGAGAGCGGAAAGGCACTCGCGAGCGAGGCGAGCACGGCGGAGGCATAGGGGACGGACTGCACCAGCAGCACCACCTTCCAGGCAAGGCGGTCCGGGCCCTCAAGGAGCGGCGGCACCTGGGAGACGCCCCAGGCAGACAGCCACAGCGCCACCACCATCAGCAGCTCCTCCCGCGCCGCCCCGAGCGCGGCGAGCAGACGCTGCGATTCCCCCGTCTTGGGAGTACGGAAGAAGGGCTCCCCGCGCGTGAACAGCCCCTTCACGACCGCCACCCCGATCGTGTGCGACAGCGCGAGTCCCGCGATCGCCGCGGCCAGGGTCTGCCGCAAGTTCGCCCCCACTCTCACCCGGTAAAGATGTGCCAGCTTGGCCAGCTTGAATGTGAAGAGCGACAGCGGCATCACCGAGTACACCACGAGCGGTGGGTCGATGTGCCGGGGGTCCAGAACCATGGCCGTGGACCAGGCCAGCGCCGCCAGGTTGAACAGCATGTTGCAGCCATCAGCGACCCAGGGCAGCCAGCCGGCGATGAAGTGGTAGCGCTGCCCGGAGGAGAGCGGGCCGCCCTCCATGAAGAGTTGCCGCGCGTGGCGCTTCAGAATCTGCATCGCCCCGTAGGCCCAGCGGAAGCGCTGTTTCTTGAAATCGATGAAGGTGTCGGGCATCAGGCCACGGCCGTAGCTGCTCGGGACGTAGGAGGCCTCGTAGCCCGCCTCGAAGATGCGCAAGCCCAGCTCGGCGTCCTCAGTGATGCACCACTCGGCCCAGCCCCCGATCGCGGCCAGCGTGTTGCGGCGCACCATCGACATAGTTCCGTGCTGAATTATGGCGTTACGCTCGTTGCGCGTGATCATGCCGATGTGGAAGAAGCCGCGGTATTCCGCGTAGCACATCGCCTTGAACGCGTTCAGGCGCTCATCCCGGTAGTCCTGCGGCGCCTGCACGATCGCGATCCGGGGGTCGTCGAAGGCCGGCACCAGATCGTGTAGCCAGCTCGGCTC
>Ga0123356_10007816_pt1 | contig 10650 bp, 7 predicted proteins | sample TergutEmb28metaG_2_FD_92546 | JGI IMG/M metagenome (GOLD analysis project Ga0123356, IMG submission 92546) | Embiratermes neotenicus P3 segment gut microbial communities from Petit-Saut dam, French Guiana - Emb289 P3 | ecosystem: Host-associated > Arthropoda: Insects > Digestive system > Gut ... | reverse complement strand
GGGCTAGGGTTTAGGGGCTAGGGGCTAGGGGCTAGGGGCTAGGGGCTAGGGTTTAGCGGCTAGGGGCTAGGGACGAAAGCCACGGGAAAACCTGTTTTTATTGTGAATTCGGCTCCTGTCAGGCTCATGATATACAGTGCGATCAGCGCTTTGCGCTATGAAAATAGTTTAAAACAAATAATATCAGAACTAAAGTTTTGCTAGGAGGAGAGAAAATGGCAAAGGTCCTAATCGTTGACGACGCCGCATTCATGCGAATCTCGATCAAGAATATGCTCACAAAAAACGGTTACGATGTCGTTGGAGAGGCTGAAAACGGCGCTATAGGCGTTGACCTATACAAAGAGCTGCAGCCTGATATTGTCACAATGGACATAACCATGCCGGAGATGAGCGGGTTGGAGGCTCTTAAGGAAATCACAAGATTGGATCCTCAAGCGAAGATCGTAATGGTTTCCGCTATGGGGCAGGAGGCGATGGTGCGCGAAGCTATCGTGTCCGGCGCGAAGGGTTTTATTGTCAAGCCATTTAAAGAAGATGGTATCATAGCGGCAATAAAGAAACTTGGATAGTTAGGTCCTTACCTGCAGAGTTCTGCACAAAACGGCAAAAGTTTTCAGCACAGCTTAAGCTGACTTAGCAATTAACACATTACACTTTACACTTTACACTTCCGGCTTGTCCGGGTTAGGCTTAGGCTCGTTAATATTTTTATAATGGTAGGTGTATATTATGCGTGAACTTGACCCCATGATTGACGTGTTTATTTTTGAAACCCAACAACTCCTGGAAACGCTTGAAGAAACGCTCCTTCAAAGCGAAAAGCAAAAGGATCTGACTTCTGATCATATAAATGAAATATTCCGCATAATGCACACAATCAAAGGCTCTGCGGCAATGATGTCATTCGATAACCTTGCAAAACTTGCCCATGCGCTGGAAGATATGTTCGATAAAATCCGCGAAGGCCTAACACGCACAGACGCCGACGCCATTGACGGTGTTATCGAGCTCGTGCTTGCTGCTTCTGATATCTTCAAATCAGAAATCAACAAGCTGTCTAACGGTATCCGGCCCGACGGCGATTTCACCGATCTGAGCAACAAGATACACAGGTATCTTGAAAAAATCATGGGCGCCGCGCCTGTAAGCGCAACTGATACCCCTGCCGTCGGCGGCGCCGGTGATGATACGGACTTCAACGATTACGGGACGCCATTGTATAAAGTGAAAATCATCTTCGAACCCGGATGCCAGATGGAAAACCTGCGTGCGTTCGGAGTCGTTAATACAATTTCCCCTCACTGCCAGAAGATAGTCCACAGTCCCGCTGACCTCAATGACAGCGCGGCAAGCGACGAGATTGTTAATAACGGGCTTATTTTATATATCCAGTCCGGGGAGAATCCGGATATACTCAATAAGATTGTCGATGAAGTTATGTTCCTCCAAAGCTCGAGCCTCATACCCCTCGCCCCCGACAGCGAGGAGCTTCCGCCCTCAATGAGGGCGGCGCCGCCCCGCGAAGAGGAAAAAGCGGTGGTCGAGAAACCAACGACAGAGGTCAGCGCAAAACAGAACTTTATCAGCGTCAATGTCAATAAGCTCGATAAACTTATGAATCTCATGGGTGAAATCGTAACCACCGAATCTATGGTCACAAAAAACCCCGAGGTCGCGAGCCTCCATATCGACTCGTTCGAACGCAGCAGCCAGGAACTCAGGAAACTCATAAATGAGCTTCAGGATATCGTTATGTCAATCCGGATGCTGCCTGTATCGAACTCTTTCCAGAAAATGCACCGCATCGTAAGGGACGTGAGCAAGAAGGTTTCCAAAGACGTCGAGCTCGTACTGATAGGCGAGGAAACTGAGGTTGATAAGAATATCATCGATACTCTGTCAGACCCCCTTATGCACCTCATTCGCAATGCAGTTGACCATGGCATCGAAACCCCCGACGTACGCATCAGGAACGGCAAACCCCCCGCCGGAAAGATCACTCTTGAGGCGCGCAACGCGGGCGGCGACGTCGTTATCATCATCACAGACGACGGTCAGGGGCTTGACCGTAATGCCATTATAAAAAAAGCCACGGAAAAAGGCCTCACAACAAAACCCGAGCATGAAATTGCCGATAAAGAAGCCTATTCGATGATTTTCATGCCCGGCTTTTCCACGAATGTTGAGGTCACCGAATTCTCCGGGCGCGGCGTTGGGATGGACGTCGTCAGGCGTAATATTGACAAAGTCGGCGGGAATATTTCCCTTGAAAGCACCCCGGGCCAGGGTATGACGGTACAGATACGCATCCCGCTGACCCTGGCAATCATAGACGGTATGAAACTGCGCGTCGGCAAACTGGTGTTCATCGTCCCGATGCTCTCGATTCAGGAATCCTTCAAGCCCAACGACGGCGACGTATTCCTTGATCCGGATGGCAGCGAGATGATCATGATACGCGGTGAATGCTATCCCGTAATGAGGTTGTACAGAATTTTCGATATCGCTCCTGATTTTGAGACTCTTGACGATGGTATCCTCATAATGATCTCCACCGATACGGCTACGTTCTGCCTCTTTGTCGATGAGCTGATCGGTGAGCAGCAGGCCGTCATCAAGCCACTTCCCGACTATATACAAAAGCACAATGTAGGGATGCACGGTATCGGCGGCTGCGCTGTACTCGGCGACGGTTCGATAAGCCTGATTATTGATATCAACAGTTTGGTATCGGAATAATTGGCTGCTGAAATATTCAGGGTATACTGTCAGATTGCACTATAGCTGTAAGGGCGGACCTGCGTGTCCGCCCTTAATATTCATGCTACCGCGTAAACCGCCATAAACACATAGGTCTGCCCCTACAAAGCATATTGCTATTCCAGTTGCGCCCAGTTGCGGTTTTCCATCATTTCCACCCAATATTCGTACTTTGTGTCCAGTCCGGGTACAGTTTTGTCTTTGTACTCAGGCACGTGGGAGTTTGTAGCCTCCTGCACCGCCAGATAGTACCATTCATCCGGGTTGGCGTTGTCCGACCATTTGAGCATTTCCTCAAACAGTAAATCATCCGCCGTTTCCGGAATCCGGTGAAGCATCCTGTTAACCAATGATATGGATTCCGCTCTCGTAATTTTTCTGTCAGGTCCGAAACTCCTGTCAGGATATCCGTTCACCCAGCCGATTGACGCCGCATAACGGATGTCGTCTTTCGCCCAGTGCCCCTCTATGTCGTTGAAATCCAGGCTTCCCAGCGACTCCGCCTGCAGCATCCGGGCAAACCTCGCCGCTATCGTGGCAAACTCCGCCCTCGTGATTACGGCGTCCGGCTTAAAAGTCCCATCTGGGAATCCGTTCACTATATCCATGTTGGACATCACCGATATGGCATTGTTGTACCATCTTCCCGGCTCCACGTCAGAGAACGGATTATTCTGTGTCCAGTTTTCCGTACGAATCTCATCTGTAAGTAATCTGAAGAATATCGACGCAACCTCCGCACGGGAGATGTTGCGCGTCGGCCCCACATTGCCGTCGGGGTATCCGATGACATAGGCGATATGATCTGAAATAAACGGGCTTTGCGGAATCTCTTTGTCCTCGATCTTCACACCAGGTATCTCTTCCGGCTCCGGCTCCTGATCTCCCGGCTCGTTTGTTATGACTATATTTATTGTCCTGTTCTGTGTCTGCGGCGCGACATTAATATAGATAGTCGGTGTATCGGTGATGGACATTCCGTAATCGTCGTTTACCACAAAATTCTTTATCTTATATCCCGTGACCGTATCCTCCGAGATATAGTATCTTCCGGGCTCAAGGCCGGTAATAGGCGTCGCAGCGCCGTTCGCTCTCAATGTTACCGTCTCGAGAGTGTTTCTGTTCTTGTCTTGCAGGCGTACCGTGAAAACCGCACCGGTCCCGGTCGGGTTGCCATTCTCGTCCACAAGTTTTTTAGATAAGCTGAGCGTGGTTTCCCCTTCCTTAGGCTTCTCGTATACGTTGGTGAATGTGGGAGAATCCCCGCCCTCGTATACGACGTCGGCTGAAAGCGCGTTGTTATTATTAGTGACTCTAACCGTGACGGTATACTCGGTTTTGTCCATTGTCCAATTGTCGCTGTCCGCTGAAGTCTCCCTCATTGTATAGGTATGTGTCCCGGCAACCGTATAGACTATATTATGGAAGGTTATGCTGCCGGGTCCGTTTCTCGTGGCGGTCACAACCGGGGTACTGTTGCCATCCTCATACACCGCGAAGCTGAACGACCTGTTTGGCGCCTCTGCTCCGGATACTGCCTTTGTCGCCATCAGTGTTGCTGACGTCGGCGTGGGCTTTTTCGGGGGCGGCGTTGGTGTTGGTGTTGGTGTTGGCGTTGGCGTTGGCGTTGGTGTAGGCGTTGGCGGATCATCGTTAAGACGCCACACAGCGTATAAAACAGTATCATTCCCTATGGTGAATGTTTGGCCCGCTGTGTAGTCGACCTCTTTATCACCCGCCCTTGTCAGGGAAACTGCCCAACCCATAAAGGTATGGTCAGCCTTCACAAGGTCGCCTTTGCCCAGGACCGTTACCGAACTGCCGGAGTTGTAGCTATTTGATCCCGCAGGTGCGTCGCCCCCTGTATCGACAGGGGCAATGCCGTCTGTGTTGCCGTTTCCATGGTATGATACAGTATATTTTAATGGCTCACTCCATAAAAACGCCCAGTTATATACCTTTGCGCCGGACGTATATGTGCTGTCTGCGGTGACACTCGCATCGTCTGAAACCTCTATTGTGAAGTCCGCCCCGCCTGACCAACGCCATTTTGGCCCAAGGGGCGTAGTTGTATTAGTATCATAAGATGCGCCCGCTGCTACAGCGTTCCCGGTATATGTGTAGAGTTCAGCCCCGATCTTGTTAATGAGAGTAGTGTTTTCATTTATTGCTGGCATTGCCGCGTTATCGTTATAGGTAAAAGCGGCAAGGAATATTGTGTCGTCGAGGGTGATTTCGGACGGATCAGGTACTCTGCGTAAATCCCCATCTCCTATTGCGTTGGAATCGAGTCCGCCATATGCTATGACTCTCGCATTTTCAAGAATTTTTATAACGCCTCCTCGGCTGCTATACGCATAACGGGTATATCCACCGCCAATGCCCGAACCGCCCGCAGCGCCGCCAACTGCGGTTACTGCGGCGCTCCCTGAAATCGTTATGCAAAATTCGCCGTCATCACCGCCCCAGTTCCCCTCGGCATAACCGCCACCGATACCTGCAGCGGCACCGCCGGCAATCGCAAACACATTTGCATCTCCTGTTATCGTAACACCCGTCGTATACATGTTATCGCCGCCGCCGATACCGGCGCCGCCAAAACGTGAGCCTGCTTCCTCGCCGCCTCCAATGGCTTCAATGGTCCCTCCTGTAATTAGTATCGGTCCGCTGGGAACATCGCATCCGCCTCCGATGCCTGCCGCGCACTGACCGCCTTGTGCCATTATTTCACCACCGGAGATCGTAATACTTACAAAGTTTTCATTGTAATCTGAGTATCCTCCGGTCCCAAGGCCTGCTCCACCTTTTGTCTTATCAGTTAGGTGACCAAACCCGCCGATCGCAATAATTATACCGCCATTTATCTCAATAGTGCCTTCTGACATCTGAGGAACACCACTGCTCCCACCAGTACCGATACCGGCGCCGGATCCACCGTTTGTGTTTGCAGAAGATGTTCCGCCCTGGGCTGTTATCGTGCCTCCGTTGATAATGATTGTACCGAATTTGTATTCAGCCCCGTTCAAGCCTATGCCCGCGCCGCTGTTCCCCAAGGCTGCAGAGCTTCCGTTTCCGCCTGTTGTCGTCAGTTTCCCATCACCTATAATAGTCAAAAATGCCCCTTCAGCTACCCGGATGCCAGCTTGCCCTCTGCCGATTACCCCAACGGCTGTCGCAACGCCGCCTGTCAGTGTGTTAACGCCTTCCAGTATTAGGGTTACATCACCTGACTGGATATCAATCGCAGGCGTACTCACGGCTGTAATACTTACATCAGCCAGTGTTATGGTAGGGCTGCCGCCGGTGACAACGATTGTGTTGGCGCTTGAACTGCCTGTAACTATGTAATCGTCGCTGTCGCTTATTGTTAAGTTGCCAGTCCCGATATTATGGTTGACAGCCGCCATTGCCGGGAATATGCCCAAACCCAACAATATAGCCGTAACAAGTAAGTATGTGGTTATCCTCTTTCTAAACATTGATTACCCTCCAATACTCATTTGATTATACATTTAAAGTCAGTAATGTGTGTTTAAAGTTATAAAATCCCCTTATTTATCAAAGTTTATGTCATAATAATGCTTTTGTCAACTTAATTATTCAGGGCTGTGGCAGTTCATAAATCAAATTTCCTGGTTATGTACTTGACGCCAACTAAGCTTTTGCTATACTTTTTGTACTGATTAGCAGAATGATTTACCTCTGGGAACAACCCCCGCCGCCTGCGGGCGGCACCCCCTTCGTGAGCGAAGGGGGCTCAGATTACCTTTGCCCCCTTCCTCGGAAGGGGGTGGCTCCGCAGAGCCGGGGGTTGCTAAAACTTGGCACATTTTTAGGCATAGTGCAGTTGGCGTCAAGTGCATAACCAAATAAAATTTTTAATAGCCATTCAGAGGTCACCATAACTGTCTGGAAATACCCTCCTGGTTAACGACAAGCCCTGTGTTCTTTACAGAGACATTATAAGCATATTAATGTTGAAATTTTCTGCAAAACGATATATAATATCATAATATTCTACTTGTTAGTGTGGAAAATTCATCGTTAATGATGCAGTTAATGTAGGAGAGGATTTGAAATGAGAATTAAAAGTCTGGGGCTCAAGGTGTCTCTTATTGTGGCGATAATGATTGCCATACTCATCGTTATTATTATGTTTATTATGTCAACTCTGAGCACGAACCTGATACTGAATCTTACGGAAAGGGAGGCTTCAACCGCCAATGTCTCCTTTATCCGGCAACTGGAAGGACTCAAGGAAAAAGCCGCGACGACCGCAAGGATCATCGCGTACTCACAAGAAGTTATCGATGCTATAAACAACGGAGACGATACCAGACTAAAAGCAGCTTTGTTGAACTATGGCGAGGATATGGACACGGTCACGGTTTGCGACGGGAACGGGATCGTACTGGCGCGAATGCAAAGCGATGAAAATGGTGATAGTGTCCTTAGCTTGGTGTCTTTTTCTTCAGCGCTCAATACCGGAACAGGGATAATGACGCTGGAAAAAACAGCAGCCGGCGATCTGGTCACACAAGGAAGCGCTGCAATCAGGGACAACGATGGCAGCATCATCGGAGCAGTAACCTGCGGCCACAACCTTTCAAATCCAAAACATGTAGATGCGGTAAAAGAGTATACAGGCAGCGAGGTAACCATTTTTAACGGGGATACCCGATATATGACGACAATTATCGATGATAAGGGCGACCGGGTCATCGGAACAAAAGCGAGCGAAAAGGTGATAAACACCGTAATCAAGCAGAGGGAGAGTTATGGTTTTCAAACCAATTTATTCGGTAAAGAATACTTCGCATACTATTCTCCGCTTATCGTTGACAATGATGTTGTTGGAATGCTGTTCAACGGTGTGCATGTTGATGATACTCTGATGGATCAGAAATCTATGACGGACACATTGCTGATTGTGGGGGTCATTTGCGGAATCATTTGTATAGTTCTGGTTTTTGTGTTTTGCGTTTTTGCGGTGAGCAGGCCACTAAAAAAGATTGGCGTATTTGCACGGAAAATAAGGTCGGGAGACATCGGCGTCTCCTCATCTTCTGTGTCCACAATAAATGTCCGTTCACACGACGAAGTCGGTGCAATGGCGAGGGAACTGGAGCAGGCGTATGCCCAACTGCGCGAGTACGTAAGAGAGATCCGTGATCTCATGCAAGGACTGGCTGACGGTGATCTGACAACGGAAAGCACCTATGATTTTCATGGCGATTTCGTGCTAATAAAGGATTCCATCAACGACCACATTCGCAACCTTAAAAAGACAATGACTGAGATTACCCGCTCATCCAGTCAGGTTTCCAGTGGCGCAAAACAAGTTGCCGACGGGGCACAATCGTTGGCACAAGGCTCTACCGAGCAAGCCGCATCTATTGATGAGCTTTCGAACTCGATCGTTGAGATAACAGCAAGGACGAAAGAAAATGCTAATACGGCTGACAAAACCGCAAAGCTTTCTGCGACTATAAAAGACAGTGCTGAAAAAGGCAGCCGCCAGATGGATGAAATGATAAAGGCGGTCAGTGAAATCAATGACGCAAGTAAAAACATCAGTAAAATTATCAAGACGATTGATGACATAGCATTCCAGACAAACATTCTGGCATTAAACGCTGCTGTGGAAGCCGCCCGCGCGGGGCAGCACGGTAAAGGGTTTGCTGTTGTAGCGGAAGAAGTGCGTAATCTTGCGTCAAAGAGCGCGGAGGCTGCCAAGGATACCGGCGAGATGATTCAAAACTCAATGGAGAAGGCTGAACTTGGCGCCCAAATTGCCGGAGAAACTGCATATAGTCTAAAAGAGATAGTTGCAGGGATTAATGAGTCAAGTCAGCTTGTTGCGGAAATAGCTAAGTCGTCGGAACAACAAACCTCAGGTATTTCGCAAATCAACGCCGGCATCGACCAAGTTGCGCAAGTGGTGCAACAAAACAGTGCGACCGCCGAGGAAAGCGCCGCTGCGTCGGAGGAAATGCACGGGCAATCCGACATGCTCAGGCAACTCATCGGGCAGTTCAGGCTTGAGCACTGCTCAACAATAACCTGAACTTAAGTGATTGGGAGTAACTGTTCAGGGGGTGTCCTAAAATGCTCGCAATGGTTACAGACTGCACACAATTTTCGACTACAATACAAGTTTCCAACACGGTGCTAGTGCATTGGCTGTAACCAACCTGTGCATTTTAGGATGCCTCCTGAACAGTAATGATTGTTATTTTATTCACATCCGGCTCATGAGGCTTACCGCCTGGGTTGGTTGCGTATCCCAGTAAAACGGCAATACCGATGTCATATCCGTCCGGGAAACCGAGGCGACGCTTGAATTCGGCGCCCTTATCTCCGGCGAAGGAAAAAGCGATAAGCCCGCAAATCAGATTGTCAATCCCAAGCGCTGTTGCGGCAAGGGCAATGTTTTCGGACACAATACCGCAATCAAACAGTTCTGCCCCGGCAGGATCGGTTTTGGTTATGGGTACGACAATCATGCATGGAGCGTTGTAGAACAGCTTGCCGCCCCGTGACATGATACGATCAAACATGCCTTTATCCGGCATGGCGGCCAGGTTTTTCATCCCATCAGCCTCCAGATCGGCGATAAGCTCCTGATTCTTCACAACAATCACCCGCCAAAACTGGCGGTTCATCCCACTGGGGGAAGCAATGGCAGCCTCGGCGATGAGCCGCAAATCCTCATCTGGCGGCATACGGTTTGAGAACGCCCGGCATGAGTAGCGGGTGCGGATGGCTTTAATAGTATCAAGCGGCATAATAACAGTTCCTTTCTTTGTGTAGTTCATATTTTATATGTATAATATCAAGTTCACGAGAAAAAGGCGAGAAAAAAAGCTAAAACCGGACGGATGGTTGATTTCGTATCATATCTATGATACAATGTGAACAAAAGGGGGTATATACATGTTGAATGTCCATGTGCGACCGGTTAGAGATCTGCGTAATAATTACTCTGATTTGGCTGATATTATAAAAAACCATGATCATGTAATCATAACGAACAACGGTAAAGGAGAAGCGGTGCTTATTCATATAGAGGAGTATGCTGCATTTGAAGAATACACCCATAAACGTTATGTTGCCGTAAAACTGGCTGAAGCAGAAGCTGCGGCTGCAGACCCAAACACGAAACGCTTTTCCCATGAAGAGTTTTGGCGCGAGTTTGGCTTATGACGTACAATGTTGTCTATTTGAATCCAGCTATGCAGGATGTTACGGAGATACGCAACTATCTGTCGCAGTTTTACCCGAATACGCCGATGAAGTTTCTTACAGCGTTGAAAAAGGGAATAGAAAACATATGTGACAATCCATATATCTATCCGGTATACGAGGATAACGTGTCTTACAGAAAAATGGTAATCCTGGATTATCTGGTTTTCTATAAAGTGCATGAATCGGAAAAAATAGTTGAGATACACCGTGTCCTTTACGGCATGAGAGATATTAACACTTATCTCCCAAAATCTAATTGACCGCTAATAATACTCACGAGCGATAGTATTGACAGTATCTTGATTGTCTTTTTCACAAGAAACCACGCTATTCGGTCAGCGAAGAAAACAAAATAGCAAAAGAAAAGCCAGTGTACATGTTGCAACTACTGGCTTTTCATGGGTTAATTGGTGATTTTGTGTGTTTACGTTCTGTTTGTTGGCATTGCTACATCAGGAGGCTTTTTCAGTGAACAATGAACAATGAACAATGAACCCCGCGCCTGTGGCGCTCAATGAACAGTACAAATATGCGTTTACTAAAAGGCAAGTTTTACTGTTCACTGTTACCATTGTTCAATGTTCATTGTTCACTGCGCGACCATAGGGAGCGCATATTTGGCGGAAGCGGTGGGATTCG
>Ga0123356_10007814_pt1 | contig 10651 bp, 14 predicted proteins | sample TergutEmb28metaG_2_FD_92546 | JGI IMG/M metagenome (GOLD analysis project Ga0123356, IMG submission 92546) | Embiratermes neotenicus P3 segment gut microbial communities from Petit-Saut dam, French Guiana - Emb289 P3 | ecosystem: Host-associated > Arthropoda: Insects > Digestive system > Gut ... | reverse complement strand
TCGAACGGCGCCGACCTCGGCCGCGATCGGGAAGAACTGCCGAACGTCGATCACCCCGCTCAAGGTGCGCGGGAGTGAGCGAACCCCCAAACCGCACACCGGGTCGCCGAGTGGAAAAAAGCCGGAACCTTGCAGCTCCGGCTTTAGCGTTGGCTAGGTTCGCCCGGATAAAACTTAGATAAATCTTGGATAAAACTTGCGAGGGAGTTCCCCCGGTGAAACCCCTCGGTATTTCATGCATAAGCCCTTTGAGGTGAGCTGACCACAAAGGACACAACCCTACACCGGGAGAGGACCGAGACCGCCCCCAACCCGCCCCGGGGAGCGCGAAGGTGCTACGCGCTCCTTCGCGGCCGCATGGTCATATCGCGCAACTGAGTCAGAATGCTCGACATCTGCATTCCATTCAGGGACGAAACGAACGGCAGCATCTCCTGAGTGAATGTGTCTTTCATCAGCTCCCGAATCTCTTCCTGGCGGTGGCGTTCACCGCCGCTCAGCAGATCGGGCACCGTCACCTCCAGCGCTTTCGCCAGCCGCTCGAGCGAGGAAAGCGTAGGCGTGGCTTTTTCGTTTTCGATTTTCGATACGTAGGTGCGCGGCACGGACATGCGGTCGGCCAGTTGACGCTGGCTGAGCGAGCTGCGCAGGCGCATGGAGCGGATTGCGGCTGCCAGGTTCAGGTGGCCATGGCGCACCGGCGGGATGATTTCGGGCACTTCGGTTTGCGCAATTTCGTGCTCGTCTTCATCCAGGGAAATGCGGCAGCGCCGGCAAAGATTATTGGATGTGCGGAATTGAACGAGAAGGCAATGGTCGCACCGGACAACCTCCCGGGCATCGACCGGGGCAAGATTCGTGGCCATTTACAGGTGGGAGTTGCCAGAGCGGGCAAGACCCGGGAACCCAGCGCTATGGGTTCCGCTGCTGTCGGTAATGTGCGGTACAAAGCCTGTGAATGTCAAGGAAAATGTCGATTGAATGTGGATTGAATTGCGGCTCTTTTTCGAGCATTCTTTCGAGCCAAGACCCGAATCGATTCTGTGTCTCAGCGAAATCAGGGAGGGCAATCAGGGTATTTACCAACTAGGTTCGCTTCCTGCTTTTCGGATATAGGAACGTCCGCGGATTCAGGGTGTGGCCTCTATTGATGTTTACCTTTAGCCGACAGCCTTGGGCCCTCCTGCTGTTTTCGATTCGTGCGTGGCCTGACGAGTGGATCGAATCTGGCTGCCCGCAGGCGCCGGTTTGGGATAGTTGCCGAGCGATCGGGAGCCCGCTCGCATACGGGCAGGCGGTCGCTCGCAAGGCTTGAATCGAGTATCCTGAAGCACATGCCCGACCGGACCGCTGCCTGGAACTTGCTTGCCGAGTTTACGCAGTCAGAAAGCCTGCGCCGGCATGCGCTGGCGGTTGAGGCGTGCATGCGGGCGTATGCGCCAAAGTTTGGCGGTGATGAAGACCTGTGGGGCTTGGTGGGGTTGATTCACGATTTTGATTATGAAAAATATCCGAGTTTGAACGACCACCCGTTCAAAGGGAGCGAAATTCTCGAAGAGCGTGGATACTCCGAGGAAATCCGACGCGCGATTCTGTCGCACGCGGACGCGAGCGGCATCGTACGTCAAAGTCCCATGGAAAAAGCGCTGTTTGCCTGCGATGAGCTTGCAGGCTTCATCACGGCAGTTGCGTTAGTCAAGCCGGGCAGGTCTCTTCGCGAAGTTGACGCCAAGTCCGTGCGCAAGAAAATGAAGGACAAGGCGTTTGCCCGGAGCGTCAGCCGCGATGACATCACACGCGGCGCCGGCGATCTTGGCGTCGATCTCGACGCGCACATTGCGTTCTGCATCCAGGCCATGGAGCGAATTGCCCCTGAGCTCGGCTTGAAGGGAAGCGAAGCCGGCACATAAATGCAGACACCCACTCTGACTGGGCCTCGAATGGCCTCGATGTTCTGCTCCACAACCGCTGAAAACCCAGCAGAATAAGCAGTTTCCCTACAGCAAATCGCACTTTGAAGTACAGCGAGGGCCTGATCGCCAGCCCGAAGCCCCCAAAGCTATGCTTTTTACAACGAAAGTCATAAAACGAGAAAACGAGGAGGCAGCATGCTGTATTGGGCGCTGGTATTCCTGATTGTCGCGATCATCGCCGCGATATTCGGTTTTGGTGGCGTCGCGGTAGCGGCGGCCGGAATCGCAAAACTCCTGTTCTTCATCTTCCTGGTGGTGTTCATCATCACTCTGATCACAGGGCTCATGCGGCGCGGACGAACGCCGGGAATCTGACTGGAGACCTCGAACCCCGACGTTCGGGGGCCGGGCCAGGCTGGATTACCCTCTCCAGGCGACACCGGACCCGGCTCCGGTTTCTTCTTCCGCCTTTGAAAACCTACCTGGGTTGGACCTCGTTTCTTAAGCTTTTTTCAGCCGCGTCTGAAAGCCAGCCAGGATTCTTTGCTCGACGCCTCCCCATTGAATGAGTCCCCACACTTTCTTTGAAATCCGGGAGGCTTGGCCGTTCGGTGACAACACCGCAAAAAGAAAGGCCCCGCGCTTTCCGGGGCCATGTTCTTTATTCGGATTCCGAGTTACTGAGGAGGCTGCGTGCTATTTGGCTTGGTCTCCGTGGGCGAAGCGTTCGCGCCCGTGCCTTTGCCCTTGCAGCTTTCCGAGATCATCTTTACGCTGCTCACGTTGAAGGCCTTCTTCGCGGCGCCCGCATTGCTGGTCGACGCCTCGGCCGAAGACCCGGCGGCATGTTCACCCCAGGTACCCTTCAATGCAACTTCATGCCCGACGTGGGCGGAAACGTCTTCGCCGGCAAGGGCGACTTCTTTACCCTTCCGGGTTTCTAGAACGTAAGAGCCGCCCTCCGACTGCAAACATCCCTTGATCGTGTGCTCGGCATTCTGAGTTGTCGCGTTCTGGTCGGGGCTCGACTGACTCGTTCCCTGGCTCGGATATTGGCCCTGCTGCTGGGACGGGGAGTTCGGAGACCCCTGCGCTCCATGCTGCGGCATTTGCGCGACGGCCGAAGCCACGAAGAATGCGAACGCCAGACAAACCGATAGCGATAGTTTCTTCATTGCTACTCTCCTGCATAGTGAAATTTTGACGATCGTCGATTGCGAGGATAAGCGACCGTCCTAACGTCCCTAAGTCAGACGCCCCAGCTACAGGCGAGGTTGTAGGCGGGAGGTACCTTTCCTGCGCACTAGCCGGTGGATAGCGGAGAAGAGCTGGTTGCGAGAGCCGGCTTTATCGCACACTGCATCCGCCAGGCGGCGGACACGCGTCGGAACCAATGTACTACCGGAGAAAAGAACGACTGGAAGTTGGGGCTTTGCCGCCTTGATCCTTTCCGTTACCTTATCGCCGTTCATGTCCGGCATCTCGTAGTCGGTTACAACGACGTCTACACGATGGCTGAAGGCGAGTCTCACTCCTTCTTCTCCGCTCGAAGCGGTAAAGACCTTGTAGCCCATACCCTCGAACATCGCGCGATAGAGCTCGAGACCCGGCTTATAGTCGTCAATCCAAAGCAGCGCGGGGCGATTTGTGCGCACGGGACGCTTCTTTCTCAGAGTCTTAGCACGGGGCTCAAGGCCCAACGAACCGGCGGCGTAGACACCGAGAGAGGTAGCCGGAGGCATAATTCAAGGCTATGCGTTTTGGCCGGCCAAGACAATTCACTAAAACCTGTAGGCCAGCTCCAGCAAATACTGTATGCCTTTTGGGCTGAACCACTTACGTTGTGGCGCCGGCAAAACCCCAGGCCAAGGTATGTACTCTCGATTTGGGAGTCTAAAGCTTTCACCTTAGGCCCCGGTTCTAAGAAGCGGCGCTATCGCCAGGGACCTTCTGAAGGCCACAACAAGCTCGAACTTACCATCCTCGGGGGCAAGGCAAATTGAATCATTGTCCCTAGCCGCGGTAGGGAAATCCTCCTCTTTGACTCTTTCGCGAGCACCCGGAAGCGAAAGCTGGTGAATTTCCAATCCGGATGGGAGGCGACCGGGGAAATGTCCTGCTAAAATCGAAAGCAGAGTTTCTCAATTCCCTTTCTATGCCACTCTACGAATATCAATGTAGGAAGTGCGGTCATCGTTTCGAGCGGATCCAGCGTTTTTCCGATCCTCTGGTTAAAAAGTGTCCCGAATGCGGGGGCGGGGTCGAGCGACTGCTCTCGGCTCCAGCCGTGCAATTCAAGGGGTCCGGGTGGTATGTGACCGACTACGCCCGAAAGCCGGCCGGAGCGGCCTCCGGCGGAGCGGAAGCGGGGGGCAAATCCGAGTCCGGAAAAGATTCAGCCGACAGTAAGGACAAAAAGCCCAAAGCAGAAACCCCGGCGAAGAAATCGGATGCCAAATAGCGCTTCCGCAGTCGGTTTGCGCGCGGGATGTAAAGCTGGGATCGGTCCGCTTGCTTCGGCGCACGGTGCTATCTAAAATCTGAGAGTTTGCCTGCGGCCCCTCCTAAATCTTCCGCCGGCGCGAACCAATGTGGTCAGGTCTGGTCATAATCCGGAGATTTTATGAAAACCGTTTCGCTTGAGCAGGAGATTAATCCCTGGGAGGCGCAATCTGCGCGCTTCGATTTTGCCGCGCAAAAACTCAACCTGGATGAAGGCCTGTGGAAAGTTCTTCGCTATCCCAATCGCGAACTGATTGTGCACATTCCGGTTTCTATGGACAACGGCAAGCTTGAAGTGTTCACCGGATTTCGGGTTCAGCATTCGATTGCCCGCGGGCCGGCGAAGGGCGGCGTGCGCTATTCTCCGGACGTGACCCTCGATGAAGTGCGGGCTCTGGCCAGCTGGATGACGTGGAAGTGCGCGGTGGTGAACATTCCTTTCGGGGGAGCCAAAGGCGGAATCATTTGCGATCCCCACAAGATGTCGCAAGGCGAGCTTGAGCGCATGACCCGCCGTTACACGGCGGAACTGGTGGAGTTCATCGGCCCGGAAAAGGACGTTCCCGCCCCCGACATGAACACCAACGAACAGATCATGGCCTGGATGATGGACACCTACTCGATGCACATGCGCCAGACGGTTACCTCGGTGGTTACCGGCAAGCCGATTAATATCGGCGGCTCGCGCGGCCGCCGGGAGGCCACCGGGCGCGGGATCCTGATCGTGTGCGACGAAGCGGTCCGCAAGCTCGGGCTGGAGCCCGACCATACACGCGTGATCGTGCAGGGCTTCGGCAATGTCGGCTCGAATGCCGCCCGCCTGATGGCCGACAGTGGATACAAGATCGTCGGCGTGATCGAAGTGGATGGCGCAATCTACAACCGGCAGGGCATCGATGTCGAGGCGCTCGAGAAGCACCGCAGGAACACCCGCAGCATTACCGGATTCCGCGAAGCCGAAAGCGCCGACCCGGGGGAATTGATGTGCGCCGACTGTGAAATACTCATTCCGGCAGCTACCGAGAATCAGATCACCAGCCGGAATGCCGATCGCGTTCGATGCCGGATTCTGGCGGAGGGCGCGAACGGCCCCACCACCGCCACGGCCGATGAAATTCTCGCCGAGAAGGGAGTTTTCGTGATTCCTGACATCCTTTGCAATGCCGGCGGCGTCACAACTTCATACTTCGAATGGGTGCAGGACCGGCAGGGGTATTTCTGGAAGGAGTCCGTCGTCAACAGCCAGCTCGAAGACATCATGGTGAGCGCGTTTCACGACGTTGTCGGTTACGCCGACAAGCACAACGTCAACAACCGCATCGCCGCTTACATGCTGGCGATTGACCGCGTGGCGTACACGATTCGTCAACGCGGCATTTACGCGTGACCGGGACGCGCCCTGCGCGCGGCCGATTCGAAAGCGAAAAGGGGAGCAAGCCTGTACGATCCCGCAAATAACAGCAGAATCATTTTGAGACGACAGGAAAGGAACCGGATGCTGAAGAAAGCACTCGCGGCGGCCGCAATCGTCTACTTTCTGGCTGCGGCTGCCGCCGCACAGGACGCCGGCCGCTTCGATGTCAGCGCGGCCTATGGCGCCGTTTTTGGCCACACCTCCACTAGCTCGCTGGTAAACGTCTCCGTGGTTTCGACCAACTCGGCCCTGGTGCTCGGGACGATTCGCTACCGCTTCAACTGGAGGCACGGACTCGAGGTGAACTACGGCCGCACCCTCGATTCCCAGATATTCATGACCCCGCCGGGCGAGTTCCGGGTTCAGACCACGGTCAGCGAGTACAGCGGCGCCTATGTTTTCCGCCCGGTTCAGTTGGAAAAGCTGGCGCCGTTTCTCTTGGCCGGAGGGGGCGCCCTGGCATTCAACCCGGGCAACACCTACATCAACGGGTTTCTATCCCCCTTCGGGGCCGCTCGCCAGACTTCGCTGGCTTTTCTTTATGGAGGGGGATTCGATTATCCGGTACGGAAGCGTTGGGCGCTGCGCCTCGAGTATCGCGGCCTGGTTTACAAGCAGCCCAATTTCCACTTGCAGCAATTTGTCACCAATGTGAGAGGACACGCGCCCACGGCTTCGATTGGAATCGTATTCGGGTTCTGATCAGGGCTCCATGGCCGCTTTGCGCAGCTTGCGGGTCTCGGCGAGCAGCGCCATCGAGTGCATGAGGTTTTGCAAGGTGACAATCCCGACCAGTTGCTGATCTTCGACTACCGGAATGATGCTCAGGTTGCGGGCGCTCAACTTGCGGAAGGCAGAGGACAAGGATTCCGATTTCTGCGCTACGTCAAAAATGCGGTTCATGATCGCCTGCACGTAGCCGTTGCCTTCGCGGCGCAGAGTCTGCAAAATCTTCTGCTTGGAGACCACGCCGACCATGTCCGCGCCGCGGATGACCGGGAAGTCGTCTTGCAGGCAGTGCACCGCCTTTTCCAAAGCGTCTTCGAGAGTGTCGGCCGGCGACAGAGTGGCGAAATCGGTGAGCATGATGTCTTCCAGGCGAACCGTTTCGAGCACCGAGCGGAAGACAGCCGAGCGGTCTTCCATCTGGGCGGCGATGAACAGGAACACTCCGATGGCAGCCAGCCACGCGTTCCACCAGCCTGCGAGCATGAAGGCAAAGGCGAAGCCCCGGCCGATGCTGATGGCCCGCCTGGTGGCTGAGACCGGATCCATGCTGCGGCTGAAAATGGCGCGCAGGACGCGGCCGCCGTCCAAAGGATACGCCGGCAAGAGGTTCAATAGCGCGAGCCAGAGGTTCGCCCAGACCAGGGTGTGTGGCAGGTTTGCGGAGTTCACGTAGGGGTTGGCCGTGATGGGTTCGCCCGGAGACGCTACCTTCACCACGAAAGCGCCCAGGCCGGCCAGCAGAAAGTTTACGATGGGACCCGCCAGGGCAATGCGCACGTCGCGCTTCCAGTTCGCGGGAACGTCCGGCTCCGAGTCATCCATGATCGAGACCCCGCCGATAGGCAAGAGCACGATGGCCTTGGGCGGAACTCCGGAATGCTTGCCGACCAGAGCGTGGCCCAGCTCATGCAGGATGACGGAGCCAAAAATAATGGCCACCAGTGCCGTGCCGCGCCAGGGGTTGACCGCATTTCGCGCCAGCTGCTCGTTCATCCCCACAAAAAGCAACAGTAGCGCGAAGGAGAGGTGGATGCGGATTTCGACGCCGAAGATTCGCCCCGCAGGTACGGACCAGGTTCGCATATACCTTTTTTTAATCTTATACAGTCGCCGGGGCTCTCGCGAGCCGTCAAAGCGAATCCGTCAAAGCGAATCCAGGCACGGGAGTACAATACCGCCTCCGCGGCTGAAAGCCATGCGAATCATTGCCGGAAGATTTCGGAGCCGGCGTCTCAATTCCGTCAGGGGCGCCCGTATCCGGCCGACGTCCGACCGGCTGCGCGAGACTTTGTTCAATGTGGTTGCCTCGGGTGATCCGTCCCGGCTTGAAGGATCGGTGTGGATTGATCTGTTTGCCGGCACCGGGGCGGTCGGGATCGAGGCGTTGAGCCGCGGCGCGGCCATGGTTTACTTCGTCGAGCGCTCGCCGGCCGCCTGCGAACTCATTCGGCGGAATCTCGAGCCCCTGGGCCTTGCCGGGAGCTATCATCTCTTCGAGCGCGATGCCATCGAGGCCATTGCGGCTCTCGAAGGCCGCGAAGTGAAGCCTGATTTCATTTTCCTGGATCCTCCTTATGCCGTGCCGCGCGCCTATCATGAGACGCTCTCCCGGCTTGCGAATTCCTGGTTAAGCGAGAGGGCGCTGGTGATCGCGGAGAGTGAGAAAAAATTCGATCCCGGCGAAAAGTTTGGAATGCTCGCGCGGGTGCGCAGGCTGGATCAGGGAGACGCCGCTCTAAGCTTCTATCGCCGGGCATCGTGAAGCAGCCAGACTATCTGGGTCTGGCGCACTCCGAGGAATCACTCTGGTCAAAATGCTATAAAAAAAAAGATGCCGGTTCAGGCTGAAATCCCCTCCCCCAACCCGACGGTCGTTGCCGAGAGCGTGGTCAAGCAGTTTGGCCGGTTCGCGGCGCTGCGCGGGGTGACGGCGCACTTCGAGGCCGCCCAGCTGTACGTCATTCTGGGCGATAACGGAGCCGGAAAGACCACCCTCCTGCGTACCATCGCCGGCCTTACGCAACCGACACGCGGGCGGATTCAGGTGCTGGGTACGGACCCGGTCAAGAGCGCCCGCGCCGAGATCGGTTATATGGCGCATCCATCGATGCTCTACGACGAAATGAGCGGCATCGAAAATTTGCTCTACTTCGCAAGACTCTATGGTCGAGGGCCCGAGAGGTGCCGTGAAGTGATCCTGGCCGTCGAGCTCGACCCCGATCTCGAGCGTCCGGTTGGACAGTATTCGCAGGGGATGCGGCAAAGAATGTCGCTGGCGCGCGCCATTTTGCATGACCCGAAACTCGTGCTCCTCGATGAACCCTTCTCCAATCTCGACTACCGCTCGGCTCGCGAAATGGCGAGCCTGCTTGCCGGGATGCGGAACCAGGGAAAGACTCTTATCGTCGTGACTCATCAGCCGGCGCTGCTCGAAAATGCGGCCGACGAATTTGTGTACATGGAGTCGGGAATAATCCGGGAGCGCACTTCCAGGCTGCGGGCGGACGCGCCATGAGCTTTCTCGCCATCACGCGCGCAACTCTCGCCAAAGACATTCGCCTGGAATGGCGCTCGAAAGACGCCATCAATGCCATGCTGTTTTTCGCGCTTCTGGTGGTGGTGATCTTTAGCTTCGCCTTTGATCCCACGGCGGAAGAGTCGCGAAGAATCGCCGGCGGGTTGATCTGGGTGGCGTTTTTGTTCGCCGCGGTTGTGGCGCTCAACCAGACCTGGGCGCGGGAGCTGCGCAATCAGGTGCTCGATGCCTATCGCGTGTCCCCGGCTCCGGCGAATCCGCTGTTTCTCGCCAAGGCGTTGGGGAACTTCATTTTTGTTTGCCTTCTCGAAGCCCTGATGACGCCGGCGTTCATCGCCTTCTATAAGCTGCGCGCGCTCGGGCCCGGCTGGCAGTTGTTGCCGATTGCGCTGCTCGGGACCTGGGCGCTGGTGGTCAACGGGACTTTTTTTGCCGCCATCTCGCTGCGTGCGCGCAGCCGCGAGATCATGCTTCCGCTGCTGCTGTTCCCCATTTCCATTCCCGCCCTGCTCGCCATGGTGAATGCGACCAGCGCGATCCTGACGGGAGAGGAACCCGCGCGTTTTTGGATCGCTCTGCTCCTGGCGTATGATGTAGTGTTTACTACCGTGTGTTTGCTGCTATTTGAGCTGATCCTTGAAGGTGAGTGAAAGAAGCGGAATGAAGCGCGGTTTTACCATGCTTGCCGTAGGTACCGCGGTGCTGTTGTGTTTTGCGCTGTATAAGGGCCTGGCTCCCCCCGATTGGCCGCTGGCCACCCCCACCGAGCAAACCATGGGCTACATCCAGCGAATTTTCTACTATCACGTTTCCTCCGCCTGGACGGCACTGGTACTGTTTGGCATCAACTTCATCGCCTCCATCGTTTATCTCTCGAGCCGCAGCAGGCAGGCCGACATGCTGGCGCTCGTGGCCGCGGAGATTGGGGTTGTCTTTTGCACGGTCGTGCTGGTTACCGGACCGATATGGGCCCGGCCGGTCTGGGGGATATGGTGGGACCCGGCCGACATCCGGCTGAATTCAACGCTCGCGCTTTGGCTCATTTACATCAGTTACCTGATGCTGCGGCGATTTTCGACCTCGAGCAAGATCGGCGTGATCGCCGCGGTCTGGGCAATTTTTGGCGCATTGGATGTTCCCTTTGTTTTCTTCTCCATCTGGTTCTTCCGCACCCAGCACCCGTCGCCGGTGATCGCTCAGGGCGGCTCTCTCGACCCTCGCATGTGGGTTACGGTGCTCATCAACTGGGCGGCATTTCTTTCGCTGGCCTGGCTGCTCGCCTGGACTCGCTACCGCCTGGAATTTCTGGCGCGCGAAGTCGAGGAAGCGCAGGCCCTGGAATCGCTGGTCGAGGTAAGCCGATGAACTCTATGCATTATCTTTATGCCGCCTACATCGCAACCTGGGTGATTCATGGGACCTATCTCGCGATTCTCGTGCGCAAGTATGGCCGGGTAAAAAAAGAGATGGCGAGCCTTCGAAAATAGGCCGCCGGCGCTCAAGGGTTGGCAATCCGTTCCCGGCTTCGAGTTCCTCCTCCTCCCGCGCTCGTGGCCG
>Ga0123356_10007813_pt1 | contig 10652 bp, 2 predicted proteins | sample TergutEmb28metaG_2_FD_92546 | JGI IMG/M metagenome (GOLD analysis project Ga0123356, IMG submission 92546) | Embiratermes neotenicus P3 segment gut microbial communities from Petit-Saut dam, French Guiana - Emb289 P3 | ecosystem: Host-associated > Arthropoda: Insects > Digestive system > Gut ... | reverse complement strand
CCACGCGCCACCGGGAGAAGTGATCGCAGAGCGTTGTAAAGCGATAAGGGTTGAGCCTAAGGACCCTAGAATTATGTTCGGGGAGGATGGTGGGTGACGTTTCGGTTTTGATATCGGCACTACGTTAATACACAGCATATCGTGCGCGCCCTTAGGGCGCGAAAGTCTTTTTGACCGACCGAAGCGAGCCGGCAGGGGCAGTGATGCCGCGGTGATTTGCATGCCGGGGCGTTACGGGGCCGGAGGCCCTGTCCCCAAAAAAAGATTTTAAAGATTTTGACTTTGACTTTGATTTTGACGTTGGCATTATTTTTCCGTTTTAAAAAAAAATAACAATTTTGCCCCACCCTATTGCGTAAATGATTATATTAATATTATGTAGGAATATTGTCGTCTTCCGGCGTCAAATAACTAATTGTACATTACCAACGTACAGGGGATATCCGATGAAAGTTGTCAAAGCCCTAAGAATCGCCGCGCTCGCGGCCGTAGCCACACTTGCATTCACGGGCCGGGCTCAGGCCCAGCCGGAGTTGCCGCAGGCCATCACGGTTCCGGTGACGTTCTATGACTTCCGCTCCGACCGGTCGAACCCAGAGTTCGAACAGCCGCACCAGGGTGGGCGGCGTACGGGCATGGTGGCCGACCTGTTAGACGCCGACAACAAGCCGCAGGTCGGGCCGAACCCCTACCGGAACTACGGTATTGCGCACTGGTTCCGCCCCTGGGAGTCCTATAACGCCCCCGGGCCGAACTTTTTCGGCAGGGGCAGCAATATGGCGCCGGCATACAACCCGACCCCCGGCATACGGCAAACCCATAGCAACGAGTGGGGCTCTACCGTCCAGTACCTCGGCGTCCAAAATGTCGGCCACGACACATCATTCAAGAATATTATGATCCCCGGCGAACTGGAGTTCAGGTTAGTCAACGCTGCCACCGGCATGTACGAGTTCAGCCGCCGCGGCAACACTCCCTTCTTCCCCCTGGACGGCCGCGGCTTCGGTAACGAGTGGCACTATATATGCGGACAGGATAACAGGCTTTGCGGCCAGCGCAACTTTGCGTTCACCATGGAGTTGGCGTTCACGTTTCAGGTCAGGCGCGACATGGTGTTTAACTTCGAGGGGGACGACGACGTTTGGGTGTTTATCAACAACCAGCTGGTTCTGGATATAGGCGGAATACACTCGCCGATAGCCGACAATTTCACGCTAAACACCGCCCTGCTCAACAGGCTCGGGCTTGCCCACGGCAATATGGCCATACTGCGCGTGTTCTACGCCGAGCGCCACTCCGAGGGCTCCAACATCTGGATACAGACAAACATTATCGCCCCGCCGTCGTCCGTCAACATCAGTACGGTCGGCAATGACGGCGGTCCCACCGGCCGCGATGTAATACCCAGCGGTGGGGTCGACAAGCCCGCCGACCAGACGGTTACGCTGTACAGCGTCGTCTACGACGACATGGGCAGAGCGCTCAACCCGGTCGCCGGCGATTACAAATGTGAGGACGTGACCTGGCATATAGACGGCAGACTGGTGCACACCGGTTGCTCCTACAACATGGCCGACTCGATCGCGCGGACGGTGAACATCACGGTCACCTACAACGACCGGCAGAACCCGCCCGTCAGCAGGGTGGCGAACGTGAACGTCAAGGCGCTGTCGCCGGCGTTTGTGACCATACAGCGGGAGAACGTGGCCAGGGTCCCGGCCGCGTGCCCGGTTTACGGAGAAGACATCTACTTTAACCCCGGCGAGGATGCCACAGTCGTCTACGCGGTGCTTTTGGACAGGTACTGCAACTACACGGGGTTTCTGGCGGAAAACCGGCCGCGGGGCGGCCCTAACGACTGGTACAGCGAGGGTGCCGCGCGATGGTCCACCGAAAACCACGATGTAGCCACGGTGAACCCGAGCAACGGGACAATGGTAAACGTGCGCAAGGAGTTCCTCGGCGAGGGCACCGAGAGCCGGCTCGTAGTGCAGTATCGGGCGTGCGGCGGCGATTTGGGAAATGTCTGCCGCGACCTGGCGGACACGGTGGCCGTGGGCAGCAAGAGCGTGGGCGCGATATCGGTAGGGCCTAACCCGTTCATACCGAGGCTCACCACGGTCGAGGAGGCGTACAGGGGAACAAGCGTGCCGGCGTTTTACAGGAACGCGATAGAGCAGAGCCCAAGCAAGGGCAAGGGGCTGCTGATAGCGGTAGACGCACCCAAGCCGCTTGTAGGCCCGGGAGGAGTTAGTGTAACACAGGGCGGAACCCCGCAGACGCGGTACGGCAGCGTGACAATATACGACGCCGTGGGCAACGTGGTGCATAAGGCGCACCTCTTCTGGTCAGGCAGCGCGGCGCGCTCGTACGGGTACGTGTGGGACGGCAAAAACTCGAAAGGCCGGGAGGTAGGCCCGGGCACATATCTGGTGCGCGTAGTAGGCCGGGACACCGACGGCAAGCGCTTCTCCATGCAGAGAATGGTAGGAGTAACGAAAGAATAGGTTTGAAAAAACGCGGCTTGGCCGCCGCGTTAGTGTGGCATACAGACGGATAATGCAAGGAGCGGAACCGGCTCGCCGGAGCGCGCCGCGCGCCGCCGTCAAAAAAATTTGTTGTTGGGTGCGTGTTTTTGTTATATTAAGTGTTATACCATTATAGCGGCAATTCCGGCCCGTACGCCCCGGTGTGGGCGGCGCGTCCGCGATAGCCTGATAAGGAGAGGGAATACCTATGATGTCGACCAAACGCATGAGCGTTCTGACCCTGATAGCGCTGGCCATGATGGCCGGCAGCGCGTTCGCGCAGATCACCGTGTCGAAAGACCCGGAAGACCTTGCGATGTTCAGTACCATCCAGGCGGCCATCAACCGGGCAGAACCGGGGCAGACCATCACGATCCTGGACACCGCTACATACGTGGAGCAGGTGACGATCGAGGGGCGTACGGCGCACCCGTGGGGGGCAGGCATTATTGGCGGCAAGACCAATATCACTCTGAGGTACGTGGCGCCGCCGGGATCGCCGGCCAACCACCGGAGGCCGACTATCAGGCACAGGGATACCGTGAACGTAAGCCCGCGCAACTCTACGGAGGCCCGGGCGCAAGATCAGGGGCCCGGCCAGCAGCACGCGATTGGGACGGCCGGAAACTTTGAGACAAACGGCGCGCTGCGGATCATCCGTACTACCGGAGTCACCATCGAGGGTATAAGGGTTGACGGAGTCAGCGCTTTTGAGATTGCCAACGACGGTGTCTGGTGCGGCGCTACGGGCGGCCAGTGCTGGCCGCTTATTCACGGCAACGCGGCCATTGCGGTTGCTGTTTCCGGCAGTATTCAGATCAGAGACTGCGAGTTGGTCAACTCCTACTTTGGCATAGCCGTAAAGGACAGGAACACGGGCGGCGTCTACGCGAACCCTAACGATGCGGACAACGACCAGGCAATCCCCCTCGCCGGCTTCGGCAGAAGCGGCAACCACCTGTTTGAATATAATAGAGTAGGCGGAAACGTGGTGGGCGTGTACTTCGAGTCTTCGTGGGACCGCGGGTCTACCATTCGCTACAACCTTATCTATCAGAACTTCTGGCGGAAGGCCAGGCCCGCCCTCGGCAGCGGCATGGACTGGGCCGGAGGGGGCATCAGGTTCAAGGATAACTATCTCTCGCCTGTCGCGATTTATAACAACACTTTCTTCGAAAATGAGAGAAATCTTAACGCGGGGTGGAAAGTCGGAGTCCAGCACCTTGTTTTTAACAATATATTCGGCAGAAACAGGGCTTCGCTTACCAACACAGACCAGTTTGCTTCAATATCGGATCCCCAGTTGTCCATAGACCCGCTTTTCAGGAACCGTATGTTCAACAGCGTATTTTCCGCCAACCAGGACATACAGGTGCAGGGGCAGTCTCAGAGTCAGCAAAACTGTACGCCCGACCCCATATTCAGGGTCGCGTGGGTAGATGCCGCGACTTTCCAGAATCAGATGCCGGCCGCCGAACGGACCGCGCGTACGCTGACTTTTCCGTACTCATGTAACTACGGCCAGGGCCCCCAACCGGGCACCCAGACACAATTGGTGAACGGGCCGCTGCCCGGCGCGTTGATGTTCGCCGGAGCGGGCGCCGGCGCTGCCGCCGGTTTTCCTCAGAGTGCCGGCATACGCTGGCTGGAAACGGCTGGGATTACCAGAACAAGCAATCAAACTTATAACAACAGTACGGAGCGCATCTCCATAACGCTGCCTAACCTGTTCAGGTCGATTGATCCCACGTCGGCGGACTTTTTGGTGCCGAGGTACGACGATGCTGATACGTCGGTCATGCGGATTGTTCATCAATTCATAAAGAATGCCGGCTGGACCGGCGGGGCCGCCGACGGCCCGACGGGCGTTATTCTCAACGATGACGGTTCGATCGCCGATATCGGCGCCATACCGTACAGCGGCAAGCGCCCCACCGACGGCAGGGCGCAACTTTCGCGGGCGCGCATATCGCCGTTCAGCGTGGTTACGGTACAGTCCGGGGCTGCCACAAGAAACCGCGTGGTGGCCAATATTATGGTTACCGAGGAGATGGCGGCGAGTATCGACAACTTGAGTATCAAGTATATTCGTTGGGTATCCCCGATTCCTTTTATTGATGATACGTCGGCGCCGATCCCTCTTGCCGCGGGCCAAACCGTTGAAGTTGTCGGCAACCCTACCCTTTCAGTGGGTTCCAACAGGGTGACGCTCCTTCTCCAAAACCCGATACCTCCGGCTTCGCTTACTCCCAGTGCCGCAACTGATAACTACGGTTTCTTCGAGATAGTGCTTCACGGCACAGCGAACGGCAGGCCCGTAAACACCGACGTGGGCTTCATGCCTTACCGCGACCTCAGGCACTTCTTTGACATCGAAATTCGCCCTTTGACCGGCGAAACGGTGCTCAGCGGCCCTAACGGCGCCGGAGTGCGTGCGGGTGAAACGGTCAGGATGATTGTAACGCCGAGAAGTTCGGATCCCATAACGGTTCCCATTGTAACAGAGTACAATCTTCTCCCCGACGAACTTGGCGCGTTCATATACTGTCAGGGTGCCTGTCCGGCCGGTGTGAGCGTGGGCGGAGTGCTTACGGGAGGTACGGTAACTGCCGGCACACCCGTGACTTATCAGGTTCAGTTCCATAAGGCCGACAGGGGCATGCAGGTGATAACCGCAGCCGGTTTGGCCGGCAGGATGGTGTTTAACGGCGACGTTGAGCTGCTGGTTCGCCCGGGTACGCCCGACTCAGTCCTGTTCATAAGGCCGCCCTCAGTCAAGCAGGGCCTTCCGCCGAGTATCATCAACCGCGGCATGCCCGACAGCGTTATAGTTGAAGTGCAGGACAGGTTCGGCAACGCGGTATGGGGCCCTGTTGCGGCGGGGAGTACGACTGTGACCATTGCATCCTCCGACCCTGACATAATAGACGCGGGCGCACCCGGCGTAGGCGGTATGGCGATAAAGACCGCTACGGCCGATACTGCGACCGGCCGAGTCCTGTTCATGGCGAACGTGACGCGCGGCAGCCAGAACGAGGAAGTCACCCTGACGGGGACGCTTAATCTGACCGGCAATACCGACCAGGGGCGTTTGCGCATAGGCCGTACGTTAGACAGGCTTATGGTATTCTACGCCGACACCGGGTCCGGCACAAACTGGACTGACTACCACGACCCGTCGGAAGTCATTGACGGCATTGCCGGCCAGTGGTATCAGGTAACCGTAAAGGCGACGGCGATGGACTCGGTGATAACCAGCAAGGGTGGTTTTGTCCTTATAACTCCTGACCGCAATGGCATTATAATGTCCGCAACGCAGGGGGGCGTTCCCGATTCCGTATTCCAGATGACCGGCGGCGTGTCGAGATTTTGGATAAGCACCGCTCCCGGCTGGCAGGACAACATCAATAATGCCTGCGTGCTTGTCACCCAGGTGAGTACGAATAATCCGCTTGATACCGACTACTCGATCCAGCCTAACGAGCGCTGTGACATAAGCTTCGAGGTGCTGACTTCAGACATCGAGTACGCGGTCGTGTACGGCGACGGCAACGGCCGCCCGACGACGGTGCACGTCCGCTTTGACCTTGCTTTCGGCGCCTCTCTCACCGACCCGGGCGTAATGCCCGACTCGGTATTGCTGATGTGGCCGGTGCTCGGCAGCGCTTCCCGGGCTGTAGCTCCCGCGAGCCGGATCAGCGTACTTCCCGACGGCGTTACGATAGCCGTAGACTTCAGCGGCCTGACGTCCGATTTCCCGGCGGGGCGCACGAGCATTATAGGTAACGGTATGGGCCTGGTAGGCCTGCACATGGGCGCGAGCCTTGATGTAGGGTTTCCCGTGCTTGACGGCATAGGCCCTTTGGTTGCGGACACCGACGACGGGGTGAACGGCATGATCAGCCCGATGCTCAGGGAGAACCTGAATCCGGCGACCATACCCGATACGCTGTTTATTCAGTTGACGGAGGACCTGAAAGGCTTTGACCACAGCGTTCTCGGGAATCCCAACGCGGTATACTTTATCCGTTCGGCGACGCGCCCCGGCCCCGCCGAAGTCGGCACGCCGCTTGTTGTGGAGACGGTGTTTCCCAACCTGACCGCTGATTTCGGTTACAGGCTTATTATTCCCATCGGCTCTCCGGCTCCGGGCGAGGGCGACTGGATACGGCTCGGCTCCGCAGCGGGGATTGAAGACCGCGCGGGCTCCGGCCCCGGCGCCGCGTTCCAACACACGGACAACGGCGTGCACGCCGAAAACCGCTGGGTGCAGGTGGGCCTGCTGCCCACGCGGCCCGACGTTATGGAGAGCTGGTTCACGAGCAGCATAAGAACGGGTTACGTAGACACCGTATTCGTAAGGTATAACAAGAACATAAACCCCGCGACGTGGTTCAGCGGCGGCTTCTTCAGGTTCGGAGCCGGCGCGGACTCGATTGCCATGGCATCGGCTCCGGCGGGCCTGCTCTCTTTAGACCCGGCCGACTCCATGATGCTCAGGATCAACATGGGGGCCAACTTCACCGGGAACCCGAGCTGGAAAACCGGCATCAGAACCGGTGTGGAGGGCGGTGTCATGAACCTGACCGTTGGTTATGCCCCGGCGTTCGACTGGTTCAACGCACCGGTACGCGTTGAGGACAGGGCGAAGCCCGTGCTGGCGGATACGGTATACCTGCTGATAGGCGCGGCGGGCCTTGACGGCGTCGGCAGCGCGCCCGATACCTTAGTGGTAACTTACAGCGAGCCGCTGGCGCCGGAAGCACTGGCAAATACAACCCCGGTCATACTGCAGAGAGGGATCGGCAACACCGTACTCACTCTCAGAAACCCGGTGGCCAGCAGCGTACGCGGTACGTTCTTCCAGGAGGTGAGGTATTTGGTCGACATGGAAATCGAACCGGCCGCGGTTACCGGCGACCTGGTTTACATTAACCCGAACGGCGGCATATACGACGCCATAACGCCGCCCAACGTGCAGGACAGCACCGATAACCTGCGGCAGCCGTTAGTGGTAAGGTCCGGCCCGCTCGCGTGGGAGGTCAGAGTGCTGAACAACCCGTTCAGGGGCGGAAACGCTGCCACAGTCACAATAAGGCCGGAATCAAAGGGCTGCAAAGTGGACGTGAAAGCCAAAATACTGCTCTTCAACAATATGGGTAACGTAATAATCGACACGACGCTGGATAACTCGGCCATCGACGGAAACACTATCCGCTGGTCATGGGACGGCCACAACAGGAAGGGGCGGATGGTCGGTACCGGCACGTATCTTATGAGGGCCACGGTCACCGCCACCCAGGATAAGGAGTGCGACGACGACGCCAGGCCGGAACGGAGAACGATCCAGCGGTCTATCGGCTTTGTACGCGGCAAAAATTAAGTAACCCTTCGCAAAACGGAGGCTTGATGTAACCGAAAAGGCGGGGATGGGCGAAAAGCCCGTTCCCGCCGTCGGCAATAAAAAACTTGCTTTTTGGCGGGAAGTGACGTATATTATATAAATCTGTACCCAAATTAGCCCGAAATATCCGATACTGGGAGGTATTGTCCTATGTTTTACAAAAAGTTTGCCGCGCTGATGGCGCTGGTTCTGCTGGCAGGAAACGCGTTTGCGCAGCTCACCGTGTCGCAAGATCCGGAAGACGAGGGAATGTTCCGCAATATCCAGGCGGCCGTCAACGCGGCGGCGCCGGGGCAGACCATCACCATCCTTGACACCAAGGTCTACGCGGAGCAGGTGACCATCGAGGGGCGCACGGCGCACCCGTGGCCGAATAGGGCGGACGGGACTCCCATTGTTGGCGGCAAGAGCAATATCACTCTGAGGTACGTGCCGCCTCCCAATGCGCCGGCTAACCACCCAAGGCCTACTATCAGGCATCAGGATATTGTGAACGTAAGCCCGCGCAACAATACCGAGGCTACAAGGCGCGAGGCCGGCCCCCACGAGCAGCACATGGTCGGGACAGCCGGTAACTTTGAGACTAACGGCGCGCTGCGGATCATTCGCGCTACGGGAATTACCATTGAGGGTATAAGGGTTGACGGTGGCGGCTCCGCTCCGATAGCCTGGAACGCCGTTTGGGCGGGCGGCGGCGAGTTACACCCGCTCGAGCATGGTAACGCCGCAATAGCGGTTGCCGTTTCCGGCAGTATCCAAATCAGGAACTGCGTGCTCACCAACGCTTTCTTCGGCATAGCCGTTAAAGACAGAAACACCGGCGGCGTTTACGGGAACCCCAACCCGGGGGACAACGACGTGACGATTCCGCTTGCCGGTTTCGGCAGAAGCGGAAACCACCTCTTTGAGTACAACAGGATAGGCAATAACGTGGTGGGCGTGTTCTTCGAATCGTCCTGGGACCGCGGGTCTACCGTTCGCTACAACCTTATCTACGGTAACTACTGGAGAACAACCCGTCCCTCTATCGGCGGTGATATGGGCTGGTCCGCCGGCGGTATAAAGTTCAAGGACAAGTTCCTCTCGCCTGTGGCGATTTACAACAACACATTTTTTGAGAACCAGAGAAACCTTGCCGCGGGATGGCAGGTTGGCACTCAACACCTTGTTTTTAACAACATCTTCGGAAGAAGAAGAGTCGCGGCGACCGGAAACCAGTTTGCTGATGCGCCTGCACCCCAGTTAACACTGGATGGCAGGTTTCCGAACCGCATGTTCAACTGCGTGTTTGCCGCTACACAGGATATTCAGGTACAGGGGCAGGGCCAGCGGCAGTGCCCGGAACAGCCTACGGGGCTTGATTTCGATACCACTTGGGTCACGGGCGTGAGTTTTAGAGAGGAAGGTTTGCCGAATGCGACATCCACAAACTACACGCATTCTATCACGTACTCCTGCTCTTACGGAGGTGGGGCACCGCAAACCCAAACACACACGCAGCAGATGAACGGCCCGCGTCCGGGTGCTTTGATATCGGGCGGCGCCGGTGCCACCGGCCCTCCCGTGTCGGCCAACATACGCTGGCTTGAGACGGCCGGGTATACCGCGGCTTTGCAGGGGGGGCGCACTTTAACGCTGCCTAACCTGTTTATGTCGCTCGACTCCACATCGGCTGACTTTTTGGTGCCGAGGTACGGTGACCCTCTCGTAGACCAGTTTATAAAGAACTCCGGCTGGACCGGCTCGGCCGCCGACGGCCCGGCGGGCGTTGTACTCAACGAGGATGGAACGATTGCGGACTTGGGCGCCATACCCGCAAGCGGCAAGCGCCCTGCCGACGGCAGGGTGCAGCATTCACGGGCGCGCATTTCGCCGTTCAGTGTGGTCACGATATCCAGAACCCAAAATACGCGTGCGATAGCCAGCATCATGGTCACCGAAGAGATGGCTGCGACCATCAGCGGCCTGAGCATCAAATATATCCGCTGGGTCGCGCCGCTCCCCAGAACGGCTACTGATCCGCCGACCGCTCTTGCGGCGAACCTGATTCAGCCCGTTACCATTGTCGGCAACCCGACGCTTACCGCCGGTACCAACAGGGTGCAGATCAACCTCCCGGCCGCGTTAACCGGGCAGGATAACAACGGTTTCTTTGAGATAGTGCTGCACGGCACCGTAAACGGCAGGACGGTCAACACCGACGTGGGTTTCATGCCTTACAGAGACCTGCGGCACTTCTTTGACATAGAGGTTCACGAGCGTACGGGTACCATGGGCGCCGCGACTCTGCTCAGCGGCGAGAACGGCCGCGGGGTGCGGGCCGGTGACGTGGTCAGGCTTGTCGTAACGCCGAGGAGCGCGGATCAACTTCCTACGGGCCAGAACATTCAGACCATGTATAACATGCTCCCCGACGAACTTGGCGCGTCCATATTCTGTCACACCAATTGCAATGGTGTTCTCAGTCAGGATCAGGTGCCGATCGCTCAGGGAGGCGTTCCCAAGGTTTATGAGGTTCACTTCGAGAAAGCCAGCAGAGACATGCAGGTGATTACCGCGGCCGGACAGGCCGGCTCCCTGGTGTTTAACGGCGACGTCGAACTGTTGGTTCGTCCCGGTGCTCCCGAGGAGATACTGTTCATCAAGCCGCCTTCTGTCAGTCAGGGCCTGCCGCCCAGCACCATAAACCGCGGTGTGCCCGACAGTGTTATTGTTGAGCT
>Ga0123356_10007812_pt1 | contig 10652 bp, 5 predicted proteins | sample TergutEmb28metaG_2_FD_92546 | JGI IMG/M metagenome (GOLD analysis project Ga0123356, IMG submission 92546) | Embiratermes neotenicus P3 segment gut microbial communities from Petit-Saut dam, French Guiana - Emb289 P3 | ecosystem: Host-associated > Arthropoda: Insects > Digestive system > Gut ... | reverse complement strand
TAAAATTATCACCATATTAGACCAAGCTTGTGGCACAGGGGGTATGCTTACGACCGGTTTTAATTTCATCAAGCGTTATAATCCCACTGCCGATGTGCGGTTATTTGGACAAGAAATCAACCCCGAATCCTACGCTATGTGTCTTGCCGAAATGCTTATCAAGGGGCAAAATGCGGAAAACATACGTTACCAGAACACAATGGAAGAAGACTGCTTCCGAGATACTAAAATGCGGTTTGTGCTTGAAAATCCTCCGTTCGGAACACCGTGGGGCGGCAAAGATGCGCCGGAAGGTATGGAAGATGCAGTTCGTAAAGAACACTTAAAGAGCTTTGACGGACGTTGGGGAGCAGGTTTGCCCAGTTCCAGTGATGCTCAAATGCTGTTTGTGCAATCAGCCGTAGATAAACTTGACAATAAACTTGGGCGGTGTGCCATTATCCAGAACGGTAGTCCGCTTTTTTCGGGTGCCACAGCATCGGGCGAGAGCCAAATACGCCGTTGGCTGATTGAAGAAGATTTGATAGAGGCGATTATAGCATTGCCCACTGACCTTTTCTATAACACAGGCATTGCCACCTATATATGGGTGATTTCTAAAAATAAGCGAAAAGAACGTAAGGGCAAGGTTCAACTGATAAATGCAACAGGAATATATCATAAACGCAGCAAATCTCTCGGCGACAAGAAAAATGAAATCACTCCTGAAGACCGCTCTGCTATCACAAAACTATATGCGGATTTTGAAAAAAATGAACTTTGTAAGATATTTAGAAACGAAGAGTTTCTTTATCGTGAATATACAATAATGCAACCATTACAGCGTAGTTATGCCATAACCGCAGAGCGGATAACCGCTATGCTTTCTAAAGGCACTCTTTCGTCGCTCTATGACGAAGTGAAGGTCATTGAACTTGAAAACGCCGAGGAAATTAGTGGTAAAGACCAAAAGAAACTTGAATGCTATCAAGAGAAAAAGCCTCTATATGACAGTGTTATCGCTGTGCTTGAAGCGGCAATATCTGACAAAGTTTATCTCTCGCTGAAGGCGTTTAACACTGTGCTTACTGATACTCTAAAAGACCATACCACCGATAAGAAACTGCTTGATAAAATCGCTGATGGACTTTCTGTTGTGGATAAGACTGCAGAAATTCAACAAGATAAAAAAGGCGAGGTTATATACGACAAAGAAACCAAAGACATTGAAATAGTTAAATACGAAGAAGACATTGAAACCTATATGGTGCGAGAAGTTTACCCGCATATTCCCGATGCAAAGGCTTTCTTTGAGGAGGATTTGTCCAAGAAAAAGCCCGTAATCAAGATAGGTGCGGAAATACCCTTTACTCGCTATTTCTATCAATATCTGCAACCCACACCAAGCGAGGAACTCGAAACTCGATTTATGGCGTTGGAATCTTCTGTTTCTGAGCGTATTAAAAAACTGTTTAGTGAGGTGAATTGATATGCGAGAAATGAAAGATAGTAACGTGAAGTGGATTGCTGAGATTCCTTCAAGTTGGGAGATAAGCCCAGTTAAATATTTGTTTGATATTTATTCTGGCGCGACTCCGCAAAGTGCTGTAGAAGAATACTGGGATGGCGATGTTTTATGGATTACTCCAGCCGACTATAAAACAAAAGATAAATATGTTTACGGCGGTAAGCGAAATATATCAGAAATGGGTTTGAAATCATGTAGTGCAACTATAATACCAAAAGGTAGTGTGATTTTTTCAAAGCGTGCACCTATAGGCACTGTTGCAATTAACGCAGTTCCATTGTCCACAAATCAAGGCTGCTTATCATGTGTTCCCAACAAACTTTGCGAAGCAGAGTTTTATTATTATTTTATGAGTATATACATAGAAATTTTTGACTTGCTTGGCTCTGGAACAACATTTAAAGAAATATCTGCGAGTTCTTTTGCTAATGTTGCTACGCCATTTCCAAAAAGGGATGAACAAGCTGCCATCGTCAATTTTCTTAGCCGAAAATGTATTGAAATCGACACTCTTTCCAACGATATTCAAGTCCAAATTGACACACTCGAACAGTACAAGAAGACGATTATTGTAAAAGCAGTGACAAAAGGACTGAATCCAATGGCAGAAATGAAAAACAGCACGATTGACAATATAGATTCTATTCCTGTAATGTGGGAAGATAAAAAAATTAAGTTCCTTTTTTCGCTTAGCAATGATAAAAATTACCGTCCGTTAGAGGAAGTGAAATTATTATCGTTATATACCGAATTCGGAGTATTTCCGCATGGCGAACAAGACGAACGCGGAAATAAGGCTGTAAACGCTGACGGATATATGATAGTCCGAAAAGATGATATTGTTGTCAACATCATTTTAGCTTGGATGGGAGCAATTGGTATGTCTAATTATGACGGAGTAACTTCACCAGCTTATGACGTTTATCGTCCGTTAAAAAATGTTATTATCCCTAAATTTTATCACTATCTATTTAGAACTACTTGGTTTGCTGGTGAATGTTATAAGTATGGACGCGGCATTATGGCAGTGCGTTGGAGAACCTATTCATCTGAATTCAAAAACATTCGTGTTCCTTATCCTCCGATTGGCGAGCAACAAGAAATAGTTGACTATCTCGATGACAAATGTACCGAAATTGATATGGCTATTTCTGAAAAGAAAAAGCAACTTGAAACCCTTAGCGAATACAAAAAGTCCGTTATATACGAGTATGTGACAGGCAAAAAGGAGGTTGTCGTCTGATGAAAGTTGAATATTCCTATTTCGGCGATAATCCAAGCCTAAATATTAACTATGCCGATTTCGCCAAAGTTCTAAGCGACAGAGAAGAAAGCTACTTGCTTCAAGTCGCTGTTGATGGTTTCTGTGCGAACTTTGGCGTTGAATCTCACTTCACCGACAAGGTTAATGATGCCGTTCTTAGCTGGCTCAATAAAACGGGCATGGTCATTTATGCTCTTAAAGAAAGATTTCACGGAAGTCGGGTAGTTGACAGTTGGTGCGAGGTATATGTTCAAAACGGTGCACGCTTAATAGAAGTTGTTTTCTATGATAACAACAGACGTGAATTCGTATTAATAGATAAACAAACGGAGGATTATGATGAATAACATTTTATCCGAAAAAGAATATCAAGCGTTTATAATGGAGCGGTTGCATAAAGACAACGGCTATCTTGAGCCACGCAAAGCGAGCAAATTTGACCGCCTTTTTGCCCTTGACCGTGAGTTGCTGTTTCGTTTTCTCAATGATACGCAAAAGGAAACGATGGATGCACTCAAAAAAATTTACAAAGAGAATTTAGATGAAACCATCATAAACTTCATAAACACCGAAACCACCAAGAGCGGCGGCAGTTTGCTTCATGTCTTAAAGCACGGCGTTGAAATTTCCAATATTCCGTTGAAGCTAATGTACAACAGACCTGCTACTAATTTTAATAAAGAGTTACTTGCAAACTACGAGAAGAACATTTTTTCGGTTATTGAGGAGGTTTGGGCAAGCAATACCGAGCGTGTTGACCTTGTTATTTTCTTGAATGGTTTTGCCATTATAAGTTTAGAACTCAAGTGTAACATGGCAGGACAATCTTACGGTGATGCAATCTATCAATATCGTGAAGAACGCGACCCAAAAACGAGGTTATTCCGCTTTAAGGCGGGCGTTCTTGTCAATTTTGCGATGGATTTAGAAGAAGTTTATATGACCACAAAACTTACCGGAAGCGATACGTTTTTCTTACCATTCAACATAGGTAATGGTACAGGAGTGAACGCTGGAAAGGGCAACCCACCGCGCAGAGATGAAAACAGTGACTACAGCGTTGCTTATATGTGGAATGACATATTGAAGAAAGATACTATCATTGACCTTATCACCAAGTTTATCTTCATTGAAATAAAAGAAAAGGAAGATAAACTCACAGGCAAAAAGAAAAAGAGCGAAGAAGTAATATTCCCTCGTTACCATCAGCTTGACGTAATTCGCAAGGTGCTTGGCGATGTATATGAAAACCTAACATCGCTGAAGTACTTAATTCAACATAGTGCAGGTTCAGGCAAGACCAATTCTATTGCTTGGCTTGCTCACAGGCTTACTTCGCTCCACGATGCTGACAACAACATTATTTTCAATAACATAATCATTGTGACCGACCGTGTTGTTGTCGACCGTCAACTGCAAGCGGCTGTTATGGGTCTTGAACACAAGAGCGGGCTTATCAAGGTTATGGACGATAAGTGCAATTCTGCCGACCTTGCTAAAGCTCTTGCTAGCAATACCAAGATTATTGCTACGACAATTCAAAAATTCCCTTACATCGTGGATTCTGTTAAGGGATTGAAAAATAAGAAGTTCGCTGTAATCATTGATGAAGCACATTCCTCAACATCGGGCAAGGATATGGCAGCGGTTACAAAGTCGCTCGGTGCTGGCGAACAGGAATACGATGATATTCAAGACGAGATTGTTGATGAAATTGCCCGTAACGGCAAACAGGCAAACGTGTCAATATTTGCTTTTACTGCCACACCTAAGCCGACCACTTTGCAATTGTTCGGAAAATTAAACACTAAAGGGCAGCGTGAGGCATTCCATATTTATTCTATGAAACAAGCTATTGAAGAAGGTTTTATCCTTGATGTCCTTCAAAACTATACGACATATAAAACTTTTTACCAAATCAATAAAGAAATCGAAGATGACCCTCGTTGCAAAACAAGAGATGCCAAACGCCAAATCGCTCGCTTTGTCGAACTTCACGAAATAAACATCGGGCAACGCATTGAAGTCATTGTTGAGCATTTCCGCACAAGCGTAATGACTGAACTCGGCGGCATGGCAAAGGCCATGGTAGTAACTGCCTCTCGTGAATCAGCTGTTAAATATCGTATAGTTTTGGAAGATTATATCACCAAGAAGGGTTACGCCGATATTCACGCTTTGGTGGCTTTTTCAGATAAGGTAAAAGTCAAAACCAAAGACGAAAATGGCAAAGAAAAAGAGCGGGAATTTTCCGAGGCTGGCATGAACGGTTTTTCGGAGGATAAACTTCCAAAGCAATTTGAGAAAGACGACTACAATGTTCTACTCGTTGCGAACAAGTATCAAACAGGCTTTGACCAGCCAAAACTTTGTGCTATGTACGTTTTGAAATCGCTGAAAGGCGTAGTTGCAGTTCAAACACTTTCAAGACTTAATCGTATCTGTCCGCCGTTCGAGAAAAAGACGTTTATATTAGATTTTACCAATGAGTATGAGGATATTAAGGCAGCGTTTGCACCGTATTATACAACTACGTTGCTGTCAAATTCAGTAACGCCAACAGCAATCTACGATTTGGAAGCACAAATAGATGCTTATTATGTGCTTGACCCATCCGACATTGATGTAGCTAACGATTTGCTTTATAAACGCCCCATAGATGCAAGGGATAAGAAAAAGTTGACATTCTACTTCTCGAAGGCAAAGAAACAAGTTGAAAATTACAATATTGTGGAGCAAACACAGATAGTTTCGCTGATGCGTAGTTTCGTGCGTTTTTATGAGTTTTTACTGCAAGTATCTTCTTTTGAGGATGTAGACCTGCACAAGAAGTATAACTTCATCACTTACTTGCTATCATATATCAATATTAAAAACCCCGGCGGTGGGTTTGACCTTGACGGCAAGATAAAAGCGACTAATTTTGTGCAGAAAAAAGAAGAAGAACACAAAACGTCCAACCTTGTGGCTCAACCTATCGTAAAACTGCCGGTGGCAGAAAAGTTTGGATTAACTGAGGCAAAAGAAGAAAAGTTATCGCAAATTATAGCCGAGATTAACTCCCGCACAGGGAGAAACTACGATAACGATGTCGCTGTCAAAGCGATGTTGCAAATTCGTGATATTTTATTAAAATCAACCCCGTTAAAAACCGCCGCTAAGAATAATACGGTTAAAGATTTTGAGTTCTCTTACTTAGATAGTATTGACGATGCACTTATTGAGGGACTTGAACAAAACAAGGATTTCTTCTCGCTGTTGCTTGATAATGATGAAATCAAGAAACAAGTCCTTGGCATATTTACTGATGAAATATATAAGAGCCTGCGCGAAGCAAAAGAGTAATTTTTACAGAATTCTCTGTGAAAATTCTTCTACATGAGAAATAAAACAAAATAAAGGGGAAACAAAAGATGAACATTTCATCAATTTATATTCAAGGTTTTCGCAAGTTACGGCGATGTAAAATAGATTTCAGCAAAAATACCACACTATTCGTGGGAGCGAATAATAGTGGGAAAACATCTGCTATGGACGCATTGAGTAAGTTTTTAGCAGGGCGAGAGTTTTCTTTAAACGACTTTACAATATCTAATCGTGTTGCAATAAATACTATTGGCAACGAATGGGTCAAGGAAGACTGCATAGCACCGAAAGGTGTGAAGGATTGGGAAGAAGTTTTGCCGGCGATGGATATTTGGCTTGAAGTGTCTAACAGCGAGATTCACTATGTTGCTAATATTGTCCCAACACTGAAATGGCGTGGAGGTAAATTAGGTGTTCGCCTAACGTATCAGCCTAAGGATATAGAGAATTTTTTTAATGTATATAGGGAGGCATATAATTCTGCACGAAATACTGAGTCTGCAAACACCGAAAAAGGTTCGGCAATAAATCTTCACCCCAAAAATTTATGTGATTTTTTAGAAAAGAAACTGTCAACATATTTTTCTATAAAGTCTTATGTGCTAAACCCCGACCAAGCAGAAACAGACACACCGCAACCGACACCCTTTGAAAGAGAATGTTTTATAGATAATCCGCTCAAAGGGATTATCAGGATTGACATGATAGATGCACAGCGAGGATTTTCCGACCCTGATACTTCCGATGCAGGTAATAAAACAGGAAATCAACTGTCTGCAAAAATGCGTGGTTATTATGACAAGCATCTTGACCCCGAAAAAACACCTTCATCGGAAGATTTAGATATATTGCTTGCAACCGAAGCGGCAAGAGTTGTTTTTGATAAGGGTTTAGCCATAAAGTTTAGCGTTGCTACCAAAGAATTGGAAAGTTTAGGCTACCCTGGCATGACTGACCCAAAAATTACAATCACCACCAAAGTCAACACTGGCGAGGCATTAAGGCACGAATCGGCGGTACAATACGCACTCAGCAAAAGCGATGCAGATATGAAACTTCCCGAAAAATACAATGGTCTTGGGTATCAAAATCTTATTTCTATGGTCTTTGACTTAATGAGTTTTCGCGATGGCTGGATGCGGGTTGGCAAAGCCGTACACTCCCAAACTAAGGGCGACGCTGTGATTGAACCTCTACACTTAGTTTTAGTAGAAGAGCCTGAAGCCCATTTGCATATGCAGGTACAGCAAGTGTTTATTCGTGAAGCCTATAAGGTTCTACGAAACCATACGTCTCTTGGCAAGTCAACATATTTTTCTACGCAACTTATAATTAGTACGCATTCAAGCCATATAGCACGAGAAATTGAAGATTTCGCCAACCTTCGTTACTTTAAGCGATTAAAAGAATCTGCGGAATGCTCGGTTGGAACAGCAGAAGTAATTAACTTGTCAGGGATTTTTACAGATAGGTTTGTTACACGCTATTTGCAAACAACACACTGCGATTTATTCTTTGCCGATGCAACGATTTTAGTGGAGGGTTCGGCTGAAAATATGCTATTGCCCCACTTCATACGCAATAAATATGAAAAGCTAAATCAACGTTATATTTCTTTGCTCAGTATAAACGGTCGCCACGCACATCGTTTAGCTCCGCTAATAAAAGCATTGCGTTTGCAAACTCTTGTTATTGCAGACTTGGATTCTGCTGAGCCGAACGGTCACCATAAGGCAACACGCCCCGAAAGAAATAAACAGTTAATTAGCGGAAATTATGCTATTACTGAATGGCTTATTAAGAAAAGCAGCCTTGATGAATTGTACGACTTGCCGAAAGAACAGAAGGTAATTTCACTCAATCCGCCTCACGAGGAATCTATTTGCATTGCCTATCAAACGCCGATTACTGTGCAGTACAACGAAGAAAAGAAAAAGGCATTGGCGGGAACTTTTGAAGATAGCATTGTGTACACTAACCTTGATTTGTTGAAAAACCTTGAGTTAGACAAAGATGATGTCGGAAGTCTTATAAAAAAGGTGCAAGACAAAATAAACGAAAACTTATCTTTCGATGATTTGCACAGTGCGATTTATGATTTATTGCGAAACGGAAAGTCAGACCAAAAAGCAGAGTTTGCTCTTGATTTAATCTACGCCATTGCTCCTGAAGAGTTAACCGCTCCTGCGTATATCGCTGAGGGATTAGAGTGGTTACAAGGCATATTGTGTCCTGATGAACAGAAAACGTCCGAAACAGCACAAGAGGCTGAAAAAGCAAAATCACATAGTGCTTAAAGGAGTTGTAAAATGACCGAGAACATAAGCAAAGAAAAAAATAACGATAACCATATAGATGACCATGTGGATGCAACGATAAGGCAATGCCTTTCTTCTGAAAATCCGCAGAGTTTCTTTATGTTCGCAGGGGCTGGCTCTGGCAAGACCAGAAGTTTGGTTAATACACTTTTAATCATACAGAAAACTATGGGGGAGCGTTTGTCTGCACACGCAAAACAAGTTGCTGTTATAACTTATACAAACGCTGCCTGTGATGAAATAGGTAGAAGACTTCAATATAATTCGCTTTTTGCCGTTTCAACAATTCATAGTTTTCTTTGGGAACTCATTAAAATCCATCAGGTAGATATTAAAGAGTGGGTTAAAAATCAACTCAAAGAAAGTATTACTGAACTTGAGGAGAAACAGAGTAAAGTTAGAGACCCAAACGGAAAAACCGCAGTTGAAAGAGCGGAGAAAATAAAGAGAAAAAAAGAACGGCTTGCAAAACTCGAAACGGTTTTGAGATTTTCGTACAACCCTAATGGAGATAATATTGCTTACGATTCTTTAGACCATAGCGAAGTAATAAAAATGGGTGCATATTTTATATCTACTGAAGAAACCATGCAAGAAATTCTTATTGGGAAGCATCCTATTCTCTTAATAGACGAAAGCCAAGACACGAAGAAAGAACTTGTCGATGCCTTGTTTTCGGTTTGTGAAAAACACAAAAATCGTTTTACCGTGGGAATGTTTGGTGATACTATGCAAAAGATTTATTCAGACGGGAAAGATAATCTATCTGAATGTATCCCGACAGGGTGGGTAAAGCCCGCAAAAATTATGAACCATCGTAGTGCAAAACGAATTGTTGATTTAGCCAATATAATTCGTGAAAACATTGATAATCAAAGCCAAAAAGCAAGGAGCGATGCAGAAGATGGCGTTGTTCGACTATTCATTGTAGAAGGGTTTGCAAATAAAGATGAGATTGAGAAACAATGTGCAGAGATAATGTCGGAAGCAACAAACGATGTGGAGTGGCTCGGTGAAAATGGTTATAAAAGCTTAATATTGGAACATCATATGGCTGCAAACCGATTCGTTTTTAGTAATTTATATAAGCCACTCAACGAGTCAAAAAAGTTTGATACACCCTTGCGCGATGGAACGATACCCGAGTTATCACTATTGACGAACATTGTGTCGCCGTTAGTGAGGGCATACAATGACAAAAACGATTTTGAAGTGGCGAAAATTATTAAACAACACTCACCATTACTGGAAAAGCAAGCCTTTGAGGGTAAGTCTAACCAAATCGAATTATTGCAACAGGCAGAAACAGCAGTAGAGGAATTAATGGTGTTATGGAAAGATGACAAAATACCGTCATGTTTAGAAATTTTGCGTTCTCTTTCAAAATCAAGACTTTTCAATTTAAATACTCGTGTCGATGACATCCTCAGCGACGATAACGAAGAAGATGATGAAAAAGTAATTGCACTAAGAGAGGCTTTAGAAGTATCTTTTGACGAGTTAGAAAGATATTCCGCATATGTTACCGACAATACTCGCTTTGCTACCCATCAGGGTGTTAAAGGCTTAGAGTTTCCAAGAGTTATGGTTATTATGGACGATGCCGAATCAAAAGGGTTCTTGTTCAAATATGAAAAACTTTTCGGTGCGGTAGGTGAATCCGACACGGACAGGAAGAATGAAACCGAGGGCAAAGATACAACCATCTCACGGACAACGCGACTTTTCTATGTTGCTTGCACACGTGCGGAGAAAAGTTTGGCGGTTGTTGCTTACACTGAAGATGCTAATGCAGTCAAAAATACCGCTATCTCCAATAAGTGGTTTGCAGAAGATGAAATTTGTATATTGAACATAAAACAAAATGTCGATGATACTTGAAAAATATAGTCTAATACCTCAGAGGTATTTAATAACGGAGATGTTTATGACCCCTAAATCCTTTCCTCCCGTTTTCAACCAAAACTCCCGCCTCCTAATCCTCGGCACAATGCCGAGCGTTAAGTCGCGCGAGACGGGGTTTTATTATTCGCACCCACAAAACCGTTTCTGGCGAGTGCTTGCGATGTGTCTCGGAAAGCCGCTTCCGCAGACTGTCGAGGAAAAAACGCAGTTGTTACTTACAAATAACATCGCATTATGGGATGTGCTGGATACATGCGAGATTACGGGTTCTGCTGATGTTTCAATCCGCGAG
>Ga0123356_10007811_pt1 | contig 10653 bp, 5 predicted proteins | sample TergutEmb28metaG_2_FD_92546 | JGI IMG/M metagenome (GOLD analysis project Ga0123356, IMG submission 92546) | Embiratermes neotenicus P3 segment gut microbial communities from Petit-Saut dam, French Guiana - Emb289 P3 | ecosystem: Host-associated > Arthropoda: Insects > Digestive system > Gut ... | reverse complement strand
TTGAGCATGCATTCTTATGCCCTTTCCTGGTTGTAGCACTATCTGTTGTAGAGAATGGTCCCCGCAAATGACCGCTCCCCGTGACTTCGGGTCACGTTATGGTTTTGGATGATGCCAGTTACGCGTCGCGACAACGTATAGCATAAGGCGTGACCCGAAAAACAGGAATTCCCTCGATTCGCGAATGTTCAGTTCTCGACTTATCCCGCAGATTCAACCATCGGATCCGGCCTTCACTTGAGCGGGCCCTGGCGACGAAATACCTACCTCACGGCAGGTGAGAGTTTCACACTCTCAGGTCTATAAACAACAAGAAGTCGCGGGCATGGCGAAAATAACGTTTCCCTGGAAGACGGGGCTAAGTAGCATGGCGACGGCCAGCCGGAACCTCTTTTATAGGAAGATTGCAGGTTCCATAACCTGGTCGGGCCAGCACGAACAGGAACTCGCACGTGTGTAATGCGGGGTGTATTCTCTGAAGGCAGGTACCTCGAGGGAAGATTCCATTGGCTCGGTCTGCTCAGCAAGTTTGCCTGACGGTGGCCGAGGCGGATTCAGAACGCGCCGATGGAGCTTGCGGAAGGTGGGCAATGCCTTCCAAGCCGGTCTCGTCGAAGGCGTCGTCGACGACATGCCACCCGAAGTACACCGACGAGAAGGTCGCCTGAACGACCAGGGACCGTGGTGGCTGCGATATATTCGATCCTGGCCAAGAAGGGTTAGCCGGGTTTCACAAATCAACCATTACACCCAACTTTTTAAGCAAAAAATGAGTGGCGGCATGCCTGGAATCCAAGGATTGCATCACGTAACTGCCATTGCCGGCGAACCGCAGTCGAACATTGACTTCTACACAGGTGTTCTCGGCCTGCGACTGGTAAAACTGACCGTCAATTTCGATGATCCGACCACCTACCACCTTTATTACGGGGATGGACAAGGACACCCGGGAACCATTCTTACGTTTTTCCCCTGGCCGGGTGCATACCGTGGACGGATCGGCACCGGACAGTTGACGATCACCTCGTTCGCTGTACCCGAAAAGGCACTGCCATACTGGCGAGAACGCCTTCGTACGGGAGGCGTCGAATTCGACCAAACGCGGTCAGATTTTGGAGAGGAGATGCTTTTCCTGGAGGATCCTGACGGCGTCCAACTTGAGCTGGTCAGTACGCCGGATGCGGATCCGGACCGAGTGTGGGAATGGGGGCCGGTTCCATCAGAACATGCGATTCGTGGTTTTCATCACGTCACGCTCTCTGAAAACGGGTACGAACGGACGGCGTCGTTGTTGACTGAGACCCTGGGATTCCAGCAAATCGCGAGAGAAGGTAACCGCTTCCGCTATGCGGTTGCCGGTGGTGCTCCGGGTACGATGGTCGAAGTGGTCTGCGCTCCGGAAGGACGCCCCGGAAGAGTTGCCGTGGGAACCGTCCACCACGTAGCTTGGCGGACGCCCACCGAGTCCGAGCAGCTTGAATGGCGCGATACGCTCACACAAATGGCATATAACGTGACCCCGGTCATGGATCGCCAGTACTTCCATTCCATTTACTTCCGTGAGCCAGGGGGCATTTTGTTTGAGATCGCGACCGATCCGCCCGGCTTTGCCACAGACGAGACGGTGGAGCAACTGGGCACATCCCTGAAACTTCCGCCGTGGCTGGAGAACGCCCGCCCCGAATTGCAGCGACTGTTGCCGCCCATTCAGCTTCCCTCCGGAGGACAAACGGATGAAGCTGCCTGATGACCTGGGCTTTGCGCACATTTTCGTTCCAGCCGATCCGCCCGCGCCAGATGCAATAACGCTGTTGATGTTGCATGGCACCGGTGGCGATGAACGTGACCTATTGCCTCTTGGAAGAGAGCTGTGCCCGGGTGGGGCACTTCTCGGCGTTCGCGGCAGAGTGCTCGAGAACGGCATGCCGCGATTCTTCCGCAGGTTTGCGGAGGGCGTATTTGATATCGAAGATCTGAAGATACAGACGAATGACTTGGCTCAATTCATCGATACCGCGGCCGAGCACTATCAGTTTAGTAAGCGGCATCTGGTTGGAGTTGGTTACTCGAATGGAGCAAATATTGCCGCCAGCCTCATTTTGCTCCATCCGCACCATTTGGCCGCAGCCGTACTCTTCCGGGCGATGATTCCCTTCACTCCCGACCTAGTCCGGAACTTCAGCGAAGTTTCCGTGCTCATCGCGGCCGGCACCGGCGACGCAATCGTCCCGCGCGAGCAGACAGACGAACTCGCCGCGATCCTCGAGAGTGGAGGAGCCCGGGTCTCATTGTTCTGGCATCGCGGCGGCCACCAACTAGGAGAGGACGATGTAGCTGCAGCCAAGAAGTGGTTGGCAGAGAACGTCACCCATAGGGTGGCCGCCTAACCGGATCAGGCCATCCGCAAGGTACTCTCACCCGTTGACTGCGCGGGCTGCGTAATTCCGAGCTCGGTGGTCAAGGCCGGGTGCGGTGGTGCCGTCATCATTGAAATTGAAGGTCTGCTGCACGGATTGCTACGGGGTCCGGACCCGCCGCGTCACGACAACGCGGATGTCGGCGCAGGCTGCAAATGTTGAAGTCTTTGCCAGCGGTCCTGATATTTGGAGCTATAGGTTGCCGGCACAGCGGAGAACAAACAAGTGTGGTCGATGTTTCTCAGGAAACGAGACGAAAGACACTCACTTCTCGTGGACGGTTGTTCCCCCAGTCACCGTCTCGACAATCTCGATATCCTTGATCTTGTCCTTGCTTACCGTGTGAGGGTCGTCCGCCAATACCACGAAATCTGCCAATTTGCCCGCGGTTATGGAGCCTTTGATCGCCTCTTCGTGCGAGTTGTAGGCGCCGTTAATGGTGTTTACCGCTAAGGCTTCTTCCACCCTGATGCGCTGGTTCGCTCCCCAGGTCTCTCCGTTCCATCCCGTGCGCGTCACCATACCCTGAATGCCCATCAGCGGAGCGAAGGGCCCGGGGCCGAAATCGGAGCCCGCCGCGGCACGGATTCCGGCATCCAGGAAGGAACGGTAGGCCATCGTGCGCTGCATGCGTTCTTCGCCGTAAAAGTGGAACTTGTCGGAGTTGTAATAGGCGTAAGTGGTAAAGGCGGCGGGAACGGCGCCAAGCGCCTGCAGGCGGCGCAACAGGCGATCGTTGATCAGCGTGCAGTGAGTAATCTTGGGGCGCACATCGGGCCGCAGCGCGACCCGTTGGGCGCGCTCATATGCCGTGAGCACCATGTCGATGGCAACGTCCCCGTTCGCGTGACAGTTGGGCTGGATGCCCGCGCGCTCGACACGCTCCGCCCATGCGTTGAGGTCCTCTTGTTTTTCAGTGATGTTGCCGCTATACGGAGGATTGGTTCCCGCGTACGGCTGGCTCAGCGCCATGGTACGTTCGGAAAATGAGCCATCGACAGTGTGCTCGGAGGTGGCGCCGAAACGAATCCACTCGTCTCCAAAACCGGTGCTGATCCCGTTGGTGATCATGGCCTCGAGGAGCTCCCCGCTGGCCTCAAAGCCTACGCGGTGCAGGAGTTCGCCACGTGCCCGCACCTGTTGTAGGGCAAACAGGTCACCCTCTTCGTGGTGCACGCTGGTCAGGCCATACCTCGCAAACTGTCTGGAGATGTATGCGAGCCCATCGCGATGCCGCTGTTCCTTCTGCTCTTCGGTGAAAGTCTCCCGCCTGCCGACGTTTGTGAACACGGTGCGCGCCAGGTCGGTAACCCGTCCGGTGAGCTCGCCGTCCGGGTCGCGGTCGTAGGTTCCGCCCGTGCGGTTAGGAGTGTTCTTGTTCAATGCCGCGAGCGCGAGCGCCTTGCCGTTGTAGTAGGAGGTGTGGCCGCCGCGATGATGAACGCATACCGGATGCTCCGTCGAGACCTGGTCGAGGTCGTACACATTCAGCTGGCGGTTGCCCTTTACCTTGGTGTCGTCGAAGAAATAGCCGTCGACCCAAAACCCCGGCGGTGTCTTCTGAGCCTTGGCCCGGAGTTTCTCGATAATGCTCTCGATGGTGACAAACTCGACCTCGTAGGGGTTGCCGACCATGACTTCGTAGAGCAGGATGTTTCCCGGCGCGTGATTGTGGCAGTCGATGAATCCCGGCACGATCGTCATCCGGCGGGCGTCGAAGGTTCGCGTACCTTTCCCGATGAACGCGTTGGCCTCGGCTGTCTTCCCTACAAAGACGAACCTGCCCGCTTTGACAGCAAACGCTTCCGCCTTCGGCATCCTGGAATCGACCGTATAGACATTGGCGTTTGAAACCACCAGATCGGCAACCCGCGGATCACTGTCGCGGCTTCCCGTTTCGGAAAGTGCCCGCGAGACAAGAAGACTACCGGTTCCGAGACCGAGAACGCCCGAGCCTACCAGGCCCAGAAACTCTCGACGACTGCCGCAGTCCCTTCTCATCCCTTCTCCTGTTCACCATGGATGCATGGGTCAACGCCAAACCGCGGGGCTCGACTGGCTAGCGATTCCGGCCTTCCCCGCGATGAGAGCCGAGGGATCAGGTGGCGCCGGCGCGAGCTTCATGCCTGTCACCGGCAGTGATCTCCCGAACCGCGCGGTAGCCCTGATCGATCGCGATATTGGTGTAGGCGTGCCCGTCGGCATCGGAGTTGGCGATGTGAATGCGCCCGAAAGGCTGCCGGCCAATGACGCAGGGCCGCTCGGAATCCGGACGATCGAGCGGCTCGAAAAGAGGGTTGTACTCGTAGGCGTAGCCGTGCGGCCAGCGATTGACGGTGATTGCCTGAATGTCGCGAGCGGAGTCGAAGCCTCCGCCGGCCAGCATGCGTCCCAGTTGATCGCGGATGTTGCGTTCAAAGACTCCGAAGGTGGTTGTCATCAACTCATAGCGTCCCGCGCGATATTGTTCCTTGGCCGAAAGACCGGGTTTCGAGGGAGTGCGCAAAAGGTGCAGCAGGCAGGATTGGGCGGGTGAGCTGGGAAAATGGTATTCGCCGATAGAAACCGGAAAATCCAAGGATACTCCGCTGAAATATCCGCCCGGTGAGTAGATCGAGCTCACGCCCAGCTTCTCAAAGGCTTCCCAGTTCCGGATCTGCACGTTGGTGTAGACCAGGGGAATTTTGACCGCATAGGCCAGCGCCTCTTTCTGCCTGGCAGACATCTCTGGACACAGAAAGGGAATGATCATGTTGTAACAGGCCAGAACGCAATGCGAGGCCCTGACCTTGCGCGCCTCGCCGCCGCGAACATAAGCGACTTCGACCTCGCTCGCCCGGTCGGGATCGCCAAGATGCTTCACGCGAACCACCGTACTGTTGAGTCGAATCCGGACGGCGGAGCCGGCCTGATCGAGTCGCGCATAGTTCATTCGCGCCGTAACCATGTCTTCCATGCTGTTTCCCGGCGCCGAAGCCGGTATAAGGGACCGTACCAGCAAGCGCGCGATGGAGGCGTTCCCGTCGGGGAAGTGGAAGATGTACGGCTCGGCTTGTTCCGGGCTGCTGCGACTGCTTTCAAGTTGAATTCCCTTAAATCCCGGATAATCCATCTCCAGGCAGTCCCACGCGGATACCGCATCGATACCCACTCCATACAACCCGTGTGGCGCGGACTGAAAAATCTTAACGACGTCGGCGTGAACTTTCACGTATTCAAGCAGGTAATCCTTGTAGCTGGTCTTGATCAGCTTGCGGCGCTTCGCTTCGGGACTCAAGCCGGAGAGGTAGTCGACGGTCGTTGCCTCTAAGCGGGCGAGATCCTGGCGGGCGGGCTCGGCGATAGGTATCTTTGCCAGCGTCTCTCGTGAATACTCGAGACCCAGATAATGCGCGCCCAAGCCGGGCAAAAGCACATCCCGGCCGAAGGTCTCCCGGTCAAAGAACGTCGCTCGTTTCAAGTTCATCGACTGGTACAGCTTCTGGTCAAAATACTTGTGGAAACGATCGACCTCAACCCCTAATTCCTCGAGCAAACCGAAGGCCTCTTGGCTGTAGTGATGTGGGGCTTCGAGCGACTGGGTTCCTCCGTAGCCGATGAGCCGCCCCGCACTGGCCTCAAATTCATTGCGCTTGGCATGCCCGCCAAAATCATCGTGGTTGTCGAGAATCAGGATCCTCGAGTTGGGTCCGGCGAACTTGCGGAAGAAGTAGGCGGATGCAAGCCCGCTGATGCCGCCGCCAACCACCACCAGATCGTAGGACTCGCGCTCGTCAACCGCATCGCGCCAGGTCTGGCCATCGCGCAGCGCATGCGCCACCTCCCAGGACCCGTCGTGGCTCCCGCGCATGCCCGTCTTCGCCGGCGGGTAGTAGGCGGCGTCCTTTTCAGGCGCAAAATCGGGCTCGAGCAATGGAAAAATCCGGTTCCAGGAGGAATCGGCGGGAACGAGCGACGCCCCCACCGTGACCGCCACACCGTCGAGAAAGTCCCGGCGGGTAATCGACTGCCCCATCCCCAGCTTGCGATCATTGGTTGGATCACCCATGGTCCTCAGCCCTCCGCGCGACGTTCCCCTCTCTCGAGCAGTTTTCCCTGGGCTCGCCTGAAAGCCTTGCCAAGATTTTGACCGGCTGCCGATGCCCCCAGAAACTCAGCCGTAACGCCAGTTCGACGTCGCCGACATCACTCCCGGCTCGGACGAGCTCACGCGCATCGGCGCCGGATCGTTAAATTGACGTGATTCAGAATATTGAACGCCCTCAACCCGGAACGCGTGCTTCGACCTGCGGGAGCAACCTCGGCGATTCGGGGTTGGCAACCGCCACAACGCTGACTGCGCAGCCTTCAGCAAATCGGGTCTTGTTATATTGCAGTTCGCTCATCCGGCCTTCTCATGAGAAGACATTCTGGCCCGCCTTCGCAGGCTAGCCGAAATTAGAAGCTCAACTTCAGAGCCAGTTGCAGAATTCGCGGAGCATAGGTTCCGCTGATTTGGCCGAACGTTCCTGAGGAAACGTTTGTACTTGCCGGCGGGCGAAATTCGGCGTGATTGAAGACATTGAAGGCTTCGGCGCGGAAGACCAGTTTCGCCCGTTCCCCGATTAGGTCGGTTGATTTTTCGAGCGCCAGATCGAGATTGGAATGGCGCGGGCCATGAAAGGAATTGCGACGATAGGTCCCATAAAATCCGACCGGACAAGTGACGGCGGCGATACAGGCGTCGGCTTGGAACGAGTTGGGATCGAACCAGAAATTGCCGGTGGCTCCGTTGAACGTTTGCACCGTGCGTGGACTAAATGTTCGCACTGAGCCGACCGTTTGGTTGGCTCTGACAATTTCTCCGTCGCCGGCGCCCGATGGGCCAGGATCAGTCGAAAGTTGCGGCAGACCGGCGAGAAAGTCGAGCGGGATCCCCGATTGAATGAAATAAATGGGGTAGAGACTCCAGCCGCTAGTCAGCCGCTTCGGGCCCGTCGCCCATGTCTTGGCCAATGGCAATTCCCAACCTCCGCTGAACGCTAAGCGCTGCCGGACATCAAAATCCGAATTGCCATAGAACTCGTTGTGTTGGTAGTACGGAATGGATGTCACCCGTGAGTTGAAGCCGGTTCCATTATCCAGGTTGTGAGACCAGGTATAGGAGGCAGTAAAAAACACATTTCCGAGATAGCGCACGTCCTCCGCTCTCTTGGTAATACTGGTCAACAACCCGTTGTAATTCGCGTGATCGAGGCCATCGAAGGTTGGCGCGAAGCCGAAGGTGTTGGGATCGGCTTTGGGATTCGACGCCAAAAGCTGCTGGTTCAGCGTGCGCACGCTGGTTCCGAGGACAAAGGGATCTTGATCGACCCAGGTAAGCAGTTTGTGCGAGGAACTGCCCACGTAGCCGATCTCCGCCATCATGCCGTTGGCCAGCTGGCGTTCGACGCTCAGGTTGTATTGGTAAACGTAGGGCGTCTTGAGATGGGCGTTGACGAAGTTGTTGCCGGATCCGAGGAAGGGCGTAAACCCTGCGTTGGCAAAATTGATGTTCGAAGGCGGCGGTTCCTGAGAAGGAAAAGGATCGACCACGCCGCCGGTGGCGTAGGGGTTGGCGAGGATTGTGTCGACCGCCCTGGCGGGGACCTGGTTCGCGCCGAATCCAAAGAACGTGCCGCCCGCCCAGGGAGCCTCGTCGGTGGCCCAATCTGACATCCAGCCGTTCAGCGTGTCAAAAAACAATCCGCCGCCGCCGCGGATACTGGTTTTTCCGTTCCCGAACGGATCCCAGGCGATGCCGATGCGCGGCGACAGATTCGTATAATCGGGGAAATACCATCCGCGCGGCGCTCCCGGATCGCCAGGCACCAAGAACCCCAGGGGCGCATCTGGAAACTTTACCGACTGCCGGCCGGGGACAATGCTGAAACTGTAGCCATGAGTATCGGTCTCGGGGCTGGTGTATTCGTAGCGAAGCCCGTAGGTAACGGTCAGGCGCGGAGTCGCTTTCCATTCATCCTGAGCGAACACGGCATACTGTCTTTGGTGTTCATCACTGGGTGCTTTGGAATATTCGCCAAACCCGTCGGAAGCCCCAAACAAAAAGTCCGCGAGATCGTTTCCCGAACCGATGCCAAAAGGTCCGGAGAAATAAAAGATACCGTTGGTCTGGTATGCGTAAATTGAGTTCTCTTGCATGATGCCCAAGCGGCCACCAAATTTGAGTGTGTGCCGTCCGCGAATCCAGGTGAAAGTATCGGCCACGGCATAGTTGTTATCGGATTTCCAGGTCACGTTGGGATCGAAGCCGACATTCATTCCGCTGGCGAATGACAGCGAGGGCGGGCCGAAGGCGTCATCGGACTGAATATTGACTCCCAATTGCGTAGGTGTGGGCAGTTGGCTGGTGGGCAAAGCGGTTTCGTGGAAACGTTGGGTAGTGATTAAGAGTTCATTCAGCGTGAAAGGCGAAACCGTCTTGGTGTAATTGATGTTGCCAAAGTCGACCCAATTGGTATCGGCAGAGGTAAAACCAGGGATGTTGGCTCCGAAGAACGGATTGAGAATCGGTTCTTTATTGGTGCCCAGGGATAGCGAGATGCGATCGCGGGTGGTGGCATAGAAGTCAAACTTGCCCACATACTGGTCGACGTTGTCGTGTTCTGATCCCTTGGGAAAGAGTTGGCCGCTGGGCGAGGCCGGAATGACTCCGGCAGTAATGTATTTCTTTGCTACCGGATCGACTTTTGTAGGATCGATAATGGCCTTCGCGGCCAGCGCAGGATTGGACTGGTAATATGGATGCGCCTCAAGGAACGACACGACTCCAGGATCGGGGCCCTTGCCCTGGAAATTGGAGAAGTCGCCGCCCAACTCCGCCGGAGTAAAGGTGGTAACAAATCCCTGGTTAATGGTTGCCGCCAGCCGCTGCCCCTGGTATCCGAAAAAGAAGAAAAAACGATCTTTGCCATTTAGCAGTTTGCCCAGCGAAATAGGGCCGCCGATCACGCCGCCAAACTGATTGCGTTTCAGCACCTGGCGAGGAAGTCCGAGTTCGTTGTCGATATAGTCGTTGGCGTTAAAGTCGTCGTTGCGCAGGTATTCGAACACGGTACCATGCAAGGAGTTGGTGCCTGACTTGAGCACCACGCTGATGGTGCCGCCTCCGTTGCGGCCATATTCGGCGGTGTAATTGTTCTCCAGGAGTTTGAATTCCTCCACCGCCTCGGGATTGGGATTGAAAACCACCTGGTTGCTGGTGGTTCGATTATTGATGCCACCGTCGAGCAGGTAGGTGATGGCGTCTCCACGGCCGCCAGCCACGCTGATGCCGCCCAACCCCTCCTCAGTCGCTCCGCCATTGCTGGTGCCGTAGGTCCCAATGTCATCGGCGATGGGCACAACCCCAGGCTGAGTCAACGCCAGATCAAGAGTATTGCGGCCGTTCAGGGGGAGGTCTTGGATGGGTTTGCCCGTGACCGTCCCACCTACTGTGGGGTTAACCGTCTCGACTTGTGCGGCCTGCGATTGCACTTCGACAACTTCATTCGTACCCCCCACTCTCAACGGAACGTCAATACGCAATGCCTGGTTGATGGTCAGCTCCTGCGGCTCCGTCTTGGTCCTCGAAAAACCATGGCTCTCAACCGTCACCGTGTAGGTCCCGATTGGGAGGTCGAGAACCTGGTACAGGCCTCTTGCATCCGTGACGGTCTTCCAACTCACGCTAGTGGCCGTGTTGGTCACGGTCACGTTTGCACCGGCCACCGCCGCTCCCTGCTGATCCGTAATGGTTCCGGTGACTCGCCCATTGGTGTTTTGTGCGGCAAGGAAGGTAGCCAAAGCCAAAACCGCCAACCATGGCCCGAGCCTCAAACGCCTCGCACCGACTCGGTAATGAAGGTAATGGGGGCTACGGGACATTTCGGGCCTCCGGGAAAGGTCGAGATTTGTTACCTATCGCGATACCGAATCGAGATAAACGGAACCTTATGAGAATTGTGGAAGGTTAGAGAAGTAACTCGCCGAGTGTCAAGCAAAAAAAATCTTATGGAGGCACGCGCGTTTCGCGAATCGGCGCTCTTCCCGGCAGCGATCCCGCCGCGCGAATCGAGGTATGTCCTTATCTCATTCCATTCGGCGATCCGCGAGAGCGCAGGATCCCCATTCTTTACCGGCATTGCTTGGAGGTCGCCTTGACAGAGATCCGGAGTTTTTTCTAACCTTCCGAACTTATAGTAATCTGCATTGGTTC
>Ga0123356_10007810_pt1 | contig 10653 bp, 8 predicted proteins | sample TergutEmb28metaG_2_FD_92546 | JGI IMG/M metagenome (GOLD analysis project Ga0123356, IMG submission 92546) | Embiratermes neotenicus P3 segment gut microbial communities from Petit-Saut dam, French Guiana - Emb289 P3 | ecosystem: Host-associated > Arthropoda: Insects > Digestive system > Gut ... | reverse complement strand
GGCAGAGAAGAGGAGCGCCGAGAGGGAGATTTGAACTCCCGAGGCGGAGACCGCCACGAGCTTTCCAGGCTCGCGCCTTACCGGGCTGGGCCATCTCGGCTCCTGTGCGACAGAATGCTCTCACATTAAAAATGTTTGCAATAGCCGGTTGGCATCCATGTTCACCATATCATCAGATATTTCTGTGGATATGAGGCGTTCCGGAGCGGTAGGACCGCTATGTTTTTAGGTGTACGGTGCATGATAAGCCCCATGGAAAGCGGTCTTCCGGTGATCACGGAGCAGGATGTGACGAAACTTATCGAAAAGATACGCAAGGCCGTCGCGGACACAGGATGCAGCGGCGTTGTCCTGGGATTGAGCGGCGGGATAGATTCCGCTGTGGTGGCCAAACTGTGCGCCGATGCCATAGGCGCGGAGAATGTGCTCTGCGTGTTCATGCCCTCACGCGTCACGCCTGCGGATGACTACAGGGTGACATCCGACCTGTGCGCCGACTGGGGCATGGAATACAGGATACTTGACGTACAGCCGGCAGTCGATTCACTGTCTGCCATCCTCGCCACCAGTACAGATACTCCTTTGGACAGGGGGAACATAGCCGCAAGGTGCAGGATGATAGTCCTTTTCAATCTGGCCAAGAAGGGCAACAGGGTCGTGATGGGTGCAACGAACGAGAGCGAGTTCAGGATAGGATATTTCACAAAGTTCGGGGACGGGGCATATGATATATCTCCGCTTTCCGGCCTGTACAAGACGCATGTGAGACAGATGGCGAAGATATTGGACATACCGGATGAGGTGATCCGCAAACCTCCTACCGCAGGTCTGTGGGCAGGTCAGACGGACGAGGACGAGCTAGGGATAACGTACGACGACCTGGACCCGGTCCTGTACATGATGTCCTCCGGGTCCGATGATCCTTATATATCGAAAATGACCGGTGTTCCCGAGGACAAGGTGGCATCGATCCGTGAAAAGGTTAAGAGGAGCGAGCACAAGCGACAACCTCCGGTAGGGATGGACTGAGTGGTTAAAGGCAGGGCCGCTACGCCCTGCCTGGTTTTTGTCCCTCAGATGTCGAAGTCCCTTTCCGTCACCTTCTCCTCGATCGTGAGCTTGACGGACAATGTTTTGTAGCCTTCCTTCGCCACGGACACGATTGTCACCTCGTCCTCTTTGCGCACGAAGATGACATATCCGCCCTTCAGGTCCGTCGTCACACTGCCGACGATCGGCTCACCCTTGTTCTTCTTCCTCTCTATCGTATATTCTATTGCGACATCCGCAACGCCGTTACCGTCATGTCTGACGTAACCGACGATCCTGGTCCTCCTTCTCCATATCATGAACAGGAGGAGCAGTATCGATCCGATGATCGCTGCGGCCAGCAGGATGTTGATCAGAGTGTTATCCTCCTCAGGAAGCGTGAACGTAAGTGCGATGTCCATATGTCCGTGCGCCTCTCCTTTGTACACGGAGGCACAGAGGGTCGCCGTACCGTCATCCCATACCGCATCGTATCCGGCGTGGTCGGATGTCAGTTTGATCTCGAACTGCGTACCTTCCGGCAATATGACGGTGTATGACCCGCCGGCGAGTATGCTGAACGGTACACTTGTGGTCCAGGCATCGATGGTATATTCGAACGAGGCATCCGTATCGGATGTCAGTGTCACATCGGCCAGATATTTGGCCACCAGTGTGATGTTGTCATTCACGCTGTCACCGAAGTTCCATACTTCGCCTCCCAGATACCAGATATCGCCGAACGTAAGCTTCGTCTTGCTCAGCGGTAACGTCGGTTCGGGGACGGTATCGCCTTTCAGGGTGAACACATCCCATGTGGGATCCCCGTTATCGGGATCGAATGTCACGGTAACTACGCTGCTTCCGAACACCGGGAATCCGTCGTTGACGGTCGCGATGATCACCCATCCCTCCAGATCGCCGACATGTGTATCCACATACAGGTTCAGTGCGTCCAGGATATCCGTCTTCTCGGTAGCGTCGAACATCAATGTACTGGGAGATACAGGGCTGCCGTTGTAACCAACTCCTACCTTGCTCTGACCTGATCCGTTAACTATCTGATCGGCACCATCGTACCAATAGCAGAGGGATATCACACCTGCGCCCCACCATACAGAGATGGATCCCGCGATGCCTCCGACATCAGTATAGGAGTCTGATGTGAATTCGAGGTTGCCTTTGTTGTAACAGTTGACGACCGTCCCGTCATCCAGGTTCCCGACTATCCCTCCGACGCCGCCTATCCATCCGTTCGTTGAGAATGCGTTGTTCTCCGCTGTGATGTCACCGACGTTGTAACAGTTCTTGATGACGGCACCGGGATCGTCCATAAACCCGGCTATGCCGCCGGCGCCGATCACCTGCATGACGTTATTGCCTTCCGCTATGATGTTCCCAAGGTTGTAACAGTCCTCTATCAGACCTATATTGAGTCCGCAGATGCCGCCTACGAACAGATAGCCATTAGAAATGTACGTGGGAGGGTACTCCTCATAAGGATATGTCTCCCCCTTTATCAGGCCCGTGTTGTAACAGCCCTTGATGATGCCTGACACTTCATTGTATCCGACGATGCCTCCGGCGTTCGATTCCGCGGACGGCCGGTTCCCTGACCACACGGAGAATGAGTCCGTGACCTCGGATGCGGCCCTTATCTCTCCGCTGTTGTTAGAGTAGTAGACGCCTCCGTTGTTGTATCCGGCTATGCCTCCCGCACGGGCGAACTCCCTTGCAAGCAAGTAGACGAAAGACGATTCGGCCCACGCCTCCACATAACCGGCGTTACTGCTGTTCTGTATGGTGCCGATGTTCCATCCGGCGACCCCTCCTGCGATGGAATTCATCCACTCCGCCGGCCCTCCTTCTGTCGCTGAGTAGATGTCACCCGTATTGACGAAACCATCAACAGTCCCTTCGTTGAATCCGACCGCGCCTCCGGCAGTGATCTCGTAGTTCCAGACAGAGTCCCCGGCGGTACGTGTGTATGATGTGCTTACGGTTCCTGCATTGGAACAGTTCAGTATCGTTCCTTTGTTGAGTCCTGCTATGGATCCCGTGAAGATGTTCGTATTTAGACCGGAGTTTACGGATCCCCAATCCTGTGTGAATGAACACGATGAGGCCATGTTAACGTTCATGACCATCCCGTCAGATCCGATGTACCCGAACAGGCCGGCGTACGCATCCGCCGTCCCCGGTTCGTAGACGCCGGAGATATCCACGGTCAGACCACTGATCGTGTATCCGTCACCGTCGAACGTGCCGTTGAACGGCAGGCCATTATCCTTCCCGATGGGTATCCATAACGTAGATACCTCAAAACTCTGTGTCATGACGAAGGTGTAACCCACCATGGCGTTACCGCTGTTGACAGCCTCTTCCAACGTCCTCAGATCGGCTTCGTCCGAGATATCGTACGTTCCGGGTCCGCCGATGGTCAACGCACCAAACGTACTGTTATTATCATAATCGGTTCTTTCATCGAACATGCTGGGGATCGCGGCCAATGATACTGAGACCATCACGACCGCGGTCATCAATGCCAGCATTTTTCTGTTCAGACATATATCCTTACCAGTTCCCACTTCACTCCCTCCCAGAAGATACTCTATGTTAAGGGATGGTTGCGGCAGGTTAATACTTATTGGTTAGATGCAGCGGCGGATGATGTGCGATATATTTTCGTTCCGTGATAGATTATTGGAAATGTTTATTAATTACAGCGTATTCGGTGGGTCTGCGCTCCTGTGGTGTAGCGGCCAATCATGAGGCCCTCTCGAGGCCTCGACCCGGGTTCAAATCCCGGCGGGAGCACCAAGCCTTTATCCAGTATCTCAATTCTAAATCTAATTCGGCATTTGAGTTCGGCAATTGAAATTCGCCACGATTTTACAGTCATGAACATTCTGACAGGAGGTGAGACCAAGAGCGTTTACGCTTGAATTTCTCCTTAATGATGATCAATTATTCCCAAAACAATAATTAACATCGTTTTGATATGATATTTGGTGCCATGCACAATGGGTACGGGGTACACACGTGGTAAAGGGGCATTAGAGCATGTCTGAAATAATTTCTTATTTTGTATTTTCGGTCGCGATTCTGTCTTTTATAGGTCTCGCCTACTTTTCGACCACATACATAAAGTATAGGAGAGAAGCACTCTCAACTGTGAAAAAGACAAAAATCACATTATATTGCATTCCCTCGTTTTTCTCCATTCTTTCCGTGATATTTTTCTATGAACAGGTAACTGATCTTTTGTCGGGAGCATGGATATGGGTAATTGTTATCAGCATAATATTGGGAATTGTTTTGTTCGACCTATTCGAATCGAGGAGAGTAAAACGATTAAAAGTAGAACCTGGTGTCTGACTCGGAAAAGGTCAAACAATTGGCGGAGTCGGATCACAATTCGTCAGGACAGAGGAGGGTTTGTTCCCTGGCGGGAGCACTAAGAATCCATCAGTGTCTTGTGTTTTGTATCCAATGATCCCTACGATCCCGGCGATATGGGGATCCGCAGACCTTCCGGCCGACCAATGTAAAACTTAATTATCGATATCATGTTGTAACGGTATGGGTCGCGTTGGCATATTGCCCGATCCGAGGATGATTTCAATTTGGAACAATGAATGGAAGGAGAGCTTGAAATGGGTTTTTTGTCATCGATCAAACAATCAGTACGAATAGCGCGCAGAAAGGATTTCACACCCAATCCGCAGGCCCCTCCGATCAGCGAGGAGCAGAGAAAGGCATTGGCCGTCGGTCTGATCAACAGTGAACAGATCACTGCGTTCACGAACAGCCTGGCAACAGGTGTACCAAAGAGCAGGATCAAGGAGGGACTCGCAGACGCCTGGGACGTAGAGGATAGGGCAGGAGCTGTCACCTGCCTCGAATGGCTGCGGGACGAAGGACACCGTGCCTACTATCAGGAGATCGCCCCACGGCTGGGAATGGATCCCGATGCAAGGAATGAACAGCTAGAGGCCATTTTTGGGGACGATGCGGAGACCGCCATAGGGTTCGCTGACAATCTCTCAGAATGTATCGCCGGGCGCGGCGGGGATGATATCATACCTTTTGATGTTGAGAACATGGAAAAGGGCATATTGGCATGGGATACGGGGCGCATGACTGTCGTTGCCCGTATGGCATACGACATAGGCTATCTGGATGAAGGAACGGCATGGAGTTACATATCGGCCGCTTATGAGATGACACTGAAGGAATACGGAAGCTGGAAAGAGGTCGCCGCAGGGTATCTGATCGGACGCGGCATGTGGGGCGGGGACGAAACGATACTGAACGGATTGTACGTGATCGCAGAGAACGCATTCGAGAACGACAACAGCCCATGGAAGCAGCTTCAGTTCCCTTGACCAAGAACGATGGTCATTGGAATGACGCCCCTTTCCACAAGAGAGATTTCAGAGGACCTATGAAGCGAGGAATGAAATGGACGACCTGTCGGATCTGATGCCTAAGCATAAAGACGATACAAGCACTGTAGAACGGTTAATGGAGCTGACCGAAGAGGAGATCCGACCTATCCTGCCCGCGCTCCTTGAATGGGCGGCAGATATGAGTTGGCCGGTCGCACCGCAAATGGTAAAGGTGCTTGCACAGTTCCCGAACAGCATAACTCAAATCATAAAGCAGATATTATCGCCGGAAGCGGATGACAATATCCTGAAGCACCGGATCATATCCGAGCTGTTACCTCAATTGCCGTATGAGACCCAATATCAACTTTGGCCTGATTTTGCAAGGATGGCCGACCGACCAACCGACAAGGAGAAAATGGAAGAAGTAGATGACCAAGCAAGAGAATTCAATGACCGGTTCTGTATCAACAATGGATTTGGATTCGAACAGTGACCTTATGTGGTCGTAAATGAAGGCACAGGATATGATGGCGGCGATGGAGCAGGGAAAGGAATGACGATGAACCAAGATCCAACTACCGAATTAGACGATTTCGTGGCGGAGGCTGTCCGACGAACACTCTTTATCCAGCAGGCGGCGGGAAAGGACATTGCGCGGTTAAGCGCAGAGTTCTCCGCTTACATGACCGAGAACGTGCAGGCGTTCATGGAAAAGGGTGTTTCGGTGATGGATGTTCAGAACAGGATCAGGTCCGCATTGGAGGCCACTGTGTCATCCGAACCCGTCCCTGGACCTGCCGTTAATGATCGCCCACGGAACAGCGAGGTATTGGAGGGAGAGATAAACTCTCGCATCTGTTTTATCCCGTTAGCCGAAAGAGCGGTCGCGGACCTCAGCGACGGCGTGACGGATCAAGATGCTTTCATTGAGGCATTGAGCGCCTCGTCGGAGGATATCGCCGTCATTGAGATGTCGGATGGATTGACCTTCGTACTGACAGATTTCGGCAAAAGCCCCGCGTTTGATGAGGTGGCAGATGGCGGCGAGATCGTGACCGACAGCACCAATGAGGCATGACAGTTGAGGATCCTGATGTTATCCATTCTCACGTTTCTTCCGCAGCCCTCTTTCTCTTGCTGATGGCGACGGACAATGTAACCGTCACCGTGAGCAGGGATATTATCACCAATAGGGACACCGGCACAGGGATCGGATGGTGGTGGGACAGGAGCATCTTGATCCCTATGAATGCCAATATCGCCCCCAACCCGTATTTCAGGTACGTCAATGATGACACTGCGCCTCTCAGCGCGAAATACAACGCCCTCAGTCCGAGGATGGCGAACACGTTCGATGAATACACAATGAACGTGTTCGTGGTTATCGCCAGCACGGCGGGAATGGAATCGAATGCAAAGACGATGTCCGTAAGTTCTATGACTATCACCGTCAGCAGAAGCGGCGTGGCCATCTTCACTCCTTTCTTCACGGTGAAGAATCTATCGCCGTCATACTCATCGGATACCTTCATGATCTTCCGGCATCCGCGTACGATGAGGTTCCTGTCGAAGGATCCCTTCTCGCTGTCCTTCTTCATTACCGTTCTTATCGCGGTGAGTATCAGTACCGCGCCGAATATATACATCATGAAGTCGAATCTTTCCAATAGTTGGACGCCTGCGACGATGAACAGCAGACGGAACACGAGCGCGCCGATTATACCGTAGAAGAGTGCCTTGTGCTGATACTCCTTCGGAACTTGGAAATACGCGAATATGATGATGAACACGAACAGATTGTCCACGCTCATCATCTTCTCGACCAGATACGCCGCATAATATTCGACGGCCACATCCGTACCATAGACGAAGAGCACGAGCACTCCGAAGGATAACCCGACACCTATCCAGAAAGCGGAGAGGACACCGGCCTTCCTCATACTCATGTCCTCGTTCTTCCTGTTGATCACGACAAGGTCCAGTATGAGCAGTGCGACCACGAGGATGATGAATATTATCCACATCATGTCGTCTTCTATCATCGTACCGCATACGTCAATGCGGAGCGTACTTAAAACTTCGCTCTGGCCGTCCAACCGGCTTGGAAGGTGCTCTCATGTCAAAAAACACGCAAAAATGTGTGAAACGTTTATCAATATGTACTTCCCTGTACCTTGCGGATGGGATAGCATGGGTAATGCAAATACTGGCAGGACCCCTAAGAAAAAGGGTGTTTTGAGAGGTTTATTTAGTTTTGGCTCTGACGATGGAGCCGATAGAGAGGAGGCCGCCCCGCGTACCGGCATAAGCCTGAGGAACAGGTTCTCCGCTCTCGATCCCGTTGCCTCCCCCACGGAAGCGATACCTCCGAAGATATCTGAGGATGTACCATCTCCAGATATCGCGAAGGAGAAGAAAGTGATACACACGAGCGCCGTAAGGTCGATAAGGTTCTCGGACAGGATAGGATTCCCGATGGACACGGGAACGGATGACAATTATGACAGAAGTATAACGTTCGACGATGACGGATACGATGAGGAAGAGGAGATATCCGAAACTGCGGAAAGATACGTCGAAGAAAGATGCGATCCGGTGTTCGAGCCGGAAGAGGAATATGCTGAGACCGATGTCCCGGAGATGTGCGAGGCGGAGGGACACGAGGAAGAGGTATACGATATTGGAACGACAGAGCTGCCGGAAGAGGACCCGGTCGTAACGATGCCTTCAGAGTATGAGGGGACATACGCCGACACTGACACAGAAGAGATAACGGAGTATGTTCAGAATGAGGCGGCAGATACGGTAGAAGAGATAACGGAGAACATTCAGAACAGGACGGCGGACGTCACAGAGGACACGCCGGCGGTCGTGCGAACAGTGTCGCCAAACGACGATTTCGACGGAGGTTATGATTTCCTTCCGAGAAGGAACACATCCGGTAGTTCCGCAGTGAACCGGGTCACGGAGGCCCCGATCAGAACTGAGGTGCCGGTAAGGGCGGAGGCCCCGATAAGAGTAGAGGTAGTGCCCGACCGAGATGTAAGGGCAGAGGTTGCAGCGGTACCCGTAAGACAGGAGGCCAGCACATCGCTGGAGGAAAGGATGAGGGCAAGGCATGCCGGTATGCAGCAGAGGAGGTCGTCGGAGATACAGGCGGACGCTCCGGTGCAGCACGAATGCATGTCAAGGACATCACTTTTGGACAAGGTCACAAGGGAAAGGTCATCCGTGAAGAGCGTGTCTGAACTGATACGCTGCACAGAGGTCAAGGATCCTGCCGTTACTCCGACGGCCATGAGCGAGCCGGAAGAGATGGAGGAATGTGTGGCTGAGGTATCAGTGGAACGGGCCGTTCCGAGAACGGACCACACAACATACGATCACATGTTAGACGAGATGACAGTAGAGGAAGCGGTCATCGAGAACATAACGGATGCAGATACCCCTGACATCCGTGATACAGAGTATGAATTCACAGACGGGACGGCTGATGCAGAGGATGTGACGGCATACGAGGATGATGTAGCGGAGACCGTCGCGGACATCGAAGCAGAGATGACCGTGGACACAATGTCAGAGGCGGAGATCATCGCAGAAGAGGTCACAGAGCACATTGAAGCAGAGGCTGTGACCGACGTGGAGGAAATGGACATCTCCGGATCATTCATAGAGATCGAGGAGATCACAGCCGATTACGAGGCCATTACAGAGGAAGATGCACAGGCAGAAGTCATCACCGAGTGCGAGGTCATCAGCATAGAGGATGACGTTATAGAATATGAGGCGATGATCGAGGTCGGAGAAGAGATCTCGGACGCGGGAACAGAGATAGTAGTCACAGACGCAGAGGTCGAAACAGAGGTCACTGAGGACATAGAGGCCGGGACGGAGATCGTCAGCATAGAGGATGCCGTCGTCGAGTCTGAGACTAGGATAGTAGAAGATATCGAAGAAGAGAACGATACCATTGCAGAGACGGAGATCACCGCAGATATAGGGGCAGAGTACGGGACCGTTGCAGAGACGGAGATCATCGAACGCATAATAGCGGAGATGGCCGCGGATGCGGAAGCAAAGGCTATTGCGGACGCAGAGGTCGAAACAGAGGTCACTGCGGACATCGAGGCCGACTACGAGGCCGTCGAGGACGCTGATGTTGAGTACGAAACCGTTGCAGAGAATGAGATCATAGAACGCATAATAGCGGAGATGGTCGCGGATGCGGAAGCAAAGGCTATTGCGGACGCAGAGGTCGAAACAGAGTTCACTGCGGACATCGAGGTCGATTACGAGACCGTCGAGGATGCCGAGATCAGGTACGAGACAGTTGATGTCGAGGCCGAGTACGAGACCGCTGAGGACATCGATGGGACGGATGTTGCCGTATCATCCGCCGAGGCCGAGGTGATCGTCGCTGAGTGCGATGTCCGGGAGATCGTCGCTGAGACGGACATCCTGGCGGAAGAGGACGGATATGCTCTGCTGAACGAGATATATGATGACGCTCCCGTTTTGGAAGATGTTGATGATGAGTCGCGCTTCGACGACGCAGAGAGGCAGGCACTTGCGCTTTCATACGGAGTGATAGTGGATAACGAAGTAGTTCCGACGGCGGATGTGAGATCATTCATAATGCTGGAAGGGACGAACGTTCCGGAGGACGTGCCGGAAGAAATGCCTCAGGTAGATGAGGCGCCGGTCGTTGCCGAAGATATGCAAATGATCGCCCTTGCGGAAAGGGTCCCGGAAGTAACGGCTCCGGTAGAGAGGATACGTGAGGAACCTGCTCTTGAAGAGGATGTTCAGGAACATGACATTGCAGAGGTGACATCGGATGCGCCAGAAATACTCTATGCCACACCGGAGATCACGGCACAGGATATCCCGGACGATGTCAGGGATACTGAGGATGACATGCCGGACAATGTGTTCGGCATATGCTTCTCCTTCATTTCCGAAGAGAACACATCGTCATCTACATCGGTGAACTTCGTCTGGGGACAATGACTATGAAATCGGACCCGTGTACTTTCCTCCACACGGGTCCATCTTTTTATCAACACATATCTGAGACGGATCAGTGATGTATTATTATCGTCAGAACGAGTACCGCTGATGATGCCCGGAGAGGGATCACATAGGGTAGAATATGTGCAATAGGATGACAGCTATCGAAGTACCGATAGCGAGACCTACGACGAACTTCGGTGAGATCTTAAGAGCCTTG